>Ga0182738_1002850_pt1 | contig 20228 bp, 13 predicted proteins | sample eDN5th30CBELigMG_FD_128876 | JGI IMG/M metagenome (GOLD analysis project Ga0182738, IMG submission 128876) | Enriched Miracle-Growth compost microbial communities from Emeryville, California, USA - eDNA 5th pass 30_C BE-Lig MG (version 2)... ... | reverse complement strand
TAAGCCCAGAGGCCCCCGAGGCGACGGTGGCGGAGGCTCGCCCGCCAAGCCGTCCTCGCCCCCGCCCCCCCACAAGCCCCCCGGCCGCATCGCCCCGTTCTGGACGAAGGTGCTGGAGGAGGCCCGCAAAGACCCAACGTATCGCAAGATGATCGATGAGCGCGAGGGCAAGGAGAAGGAGAAGGGCGGAGGAGGCTCCAACGGCCCCGGCGACCGCCGAGACCGCGGCCGCCCCGGGCGAAACCGGGGAAGCGCTGAGCCTAGGCGAGCGGATCGACCCATTGTAGCCGGGGTCTGTGACCCCTGCGTGTGAGCCGAGGACGCCGCGCCGGTCCCGGCCTCACAGAGGCCGGCTACAATAAGACGGGCCTTGCCGAGATCGGCGACAAGGTTGAAAAGGAGCGCCCCGGACGTGGTTTCGGCCCTGGATCCCGACGACACCATCGCCGCGGTGGCCAGCGCTCCGGGCGCGGGGCTTCGGGGGTTGGTTCGTGTCTCGGGGCCCTTCGCCTGGCGCGTGGCCCTGACTGGATTCAGGGCCGACCGCGCGGCGCAGCCTCCCAAATCTCCGGAAGTCCGCTCGGGGTTTTATCGGTTCGACGGGCTTCGTCCGCCCTTGCCGGCGAGCGTCGCGCTTTGGCCGGGTCCGCGCACCTACACCGGGCAAGAGTTGGCCGAGATCCACGCGCCGGGCTCGCCGCCCTTGTTGTCGCTGCTTTTGACTCACTGCCTGGCTCAAGGGGCCCGGCACGCCCAGCCGGGGGAGTTCACCCTTCGGGCCTTTCTCTCGGGGCGGATCGACCTGACTCGGGCCGAGGCCGTCTTGGGCGTCATCGACGCGCGGAACCAGGGGCAGCTTGACGCGGCGCTTGAGCAACTCGCCGGGGGCCTGGCCGCGCCGATCACCGCCCTGCGGGATCGGCTGCTCGACCTGTTGGCCCACCTGGAGGCCAACTTCGACTTCGTGGACGAGGCCGACGTCGATCCGCTCGGCCGCTCGCACCTGGCCGACGAACTCGACCGTTCGGCCGAGGTCCTCGATGGTCTGGCCGATCGGCTGGGAAGCCGCGACCGGGCCGAGGGGCATCCCCGCGTCGTCCTCGCCGGCGCGCCCAACGCCGGCAAAAGCCGATTGTTCAACGCGCTTCTGCAAGACGATCACGCGATCGTCTCGCCCCACGCCGGAACCACCCGCGACTATTTGACCGCACTCTGCGATTGCGACGGCCTGGTCGTCGAGCTGATCGACACCGCCGGAGCCGAGGCGCCCGTCGATCCCATCACCGCCGAAGCCCAGGGCCTCCGCGCCTCGGAGATCGACCGGGCCGACCTGGTTCTCGCCTGCGCGTCGACCGACCTCGCGGAATCGTTCCACGACGACGAGCGATCTTTAAAAGTCTGGACCAAGGCCGATCTTGGCCCTCCGCCCGATGGCGATTGGCTCGCCACCAGCGCGCAAACTGGCGAGGGCGTCGAGCAACTCCGCGGGGCGATCGCCGAGGCGCTCAGGCGGCGAGAGCGGGAAAGCGACCTCCCCACGACCACCGCCGCCCGGTGCCGGGACAGCCTCACCCGCGCCGCCGCCGCTCTCCGCGACGCCGCCGCCGCGATGATTCTGGACGCCGGCGACGAGTTGATCGCCCTCGACCTGCGGCTCTGCCTCGACGAACTCGGCAAAGTCACCGGCGCCATCGTCACCGACGATGTGCTCGACCGCATCTTTCAGCGGTTCTGCATCGGGAAGTGACCCGGGGACACCCATCCCGGGAACGCCGATCTCCCGATCGGCATCCGGGCCAATGGCCCTGGAATGGGGAGCCGATCGGGAGATTGGCGTTCCCGGGGGAGGGAAGGCGATGCGTTGGGCCGTCCGGGCGATTATTCTGGAAACATCGCGCGGGCGAGGGCGCCCGCGATTATGTCGAACCGCGACACGATCCATCCAGGGAAAACCGCCATGCTCAAAGGCATTCCGAAGATGCTCTCTCCCGAGCTTTTGCAGATGATCGCCCAGATGGGGCACGGCGACGAGCTGGTGATCGCCGACGCGAACTTCCCCGCGGCAAGCAACGCCAAGCGTCTCGTTCGGGCCGACGGCCACGGCGTGCCGGCGATCCTTGAGGCGATTCTTCAGCTCTTCCCGCTCGACACCTTCGTCGACCAGCCCGTCGCCGTTATGCGGCGTATCGACAAGCCGGGCGAGCCCGCGCCCATCTGGGCCGAGTATCAGCGGATTCTCGACAGCGCCGAGGGAAGGCACGTCGCGATGGAGCAGGTCGAACGGTTCGCCTTCTACGAGCGGGCCAAAACCACCTTCGGCGTGGTCGCCACCGGCGAGGGCGCGCTCTACGGCAACATCATCATCAAGAAGGGGATCATCCCGCCGGAGTGAGGCGGGACGGTCGTAGACGAAGAAATAAGAGACGGGCGTGGCCAATCATCCTTCTCCCCTCGCGGGAGAAGGGATATTCCCCCCGTCGTTCCTTGATTCCCCGATTCAAACGGAGCCGCGGATTTGGACGCCTTGAATAAGATCGCGGCGCTTTCGCTTGGGGGGATTTTGGGGGTCAACGCCCGGTACTGGCTGAGCGTTTGGATTCTCCGATGGACGAATCCCGAGTTTCCCTGGCCGACGTTCTTGATCAACGTTTCCGGGTGCCTGGCGATCGGCGTGGTTTCGGCGGTTTTGACGCACGGGCAGCATCCCCACCCGCAGATTCGGCTGCTGGTCGTGGTGGGTTTCCTGGGCGGTTACACGACCTTCTCGTCGTACGCGCTGGAGACGGTCGGGCTGATTGAGCAGGGGCGCGGCGCGCTGGCGATGCTGTATGTGTTCGGCAGCGTCGCGCTCGGGTTGGCGTCGGCGATGCTGGGGGTAATGCTGGGCCGGTCGCTAGGGGTATTCTTTTAAGGGCTCTGGCTCCCCCTCGTATCGGAGGGGGCGATCAAGCATCAGCTCCATCGGATCGTCGGCCTCGGCGGGTTTGAGGACCGAGTCGACCGCCGTCTCGGCCCTCAGGCGCCTCAGATACTCCCGGGCCGGATCGGCGAAGTCGGAGTGGTTGGTGAGCTTCAGCACCCGGTGAAGGTCGACGACGGCCTCGGGTTCGCGCCCTTGTCGGGCCCGGAGGATCCCCCGGTTGAGGAGCCCTTCGACATCATTGGGGCGAACCATGAGGTAGCGGTCGAAGTCTTCGCCGGCCCCGTCGAGCTCGTCTCGGCCGGCGCGCAGCCGGCCCCGCGCCAGACGGGCGGGAGCCATGTTGGGATCGGAGCGGATCGCCCGGTCGAGGTCGGCCAGGGCTTCGTCGTTTTGGCCCTTCGCCTCGTGGGCGCGCGCCCGGAGATAAAGCGCCTCGGCCAGGTGGGGAAAGACCCGGAGCGCCTCGTTGAGGTTCGCCAAGGCGGCGTCGGTCTCGCCGCGGATCAGCATGGCCCGGCCGTCCCGAATCAGCGAAGGGACGGTGGAGCGGTGGCGCCTCCTCGTTGCCCAAAGGACTTGCAACATCACGAACAGCGACGCGGCGGGAAGGCCCAAAAGGACCACCCTCGCCTGGAACCGCGCGGCCTCGGGATAGCGCCATTGCCTTACGGCGGCGTAAACGTCGTGGCGGACGACGACGGTCTGATCGTGGATCAAGACCATCGCGAAGAGGAGGCAGAGAACCCCGACGGCCCCCATCGTCCGGGCGATCCAGCGGATTCGGCCCAGCGACAAAAACGTCACCGACAACACGATCAGGGCCACGCCGAGAGCCATCGCCTCGGTGGTCGCCGCGGGCCCCGGCCAGTCGATCAACCGCGCGTAGAGATCGAAGCTTCTCATGTCGGATCGACTCACATCGGTTTTGTTTCGCGCGATCGCGCGACCTCCGCCCGCCGCCGAGGCGACGGTCGACGATCGGCGAGTCTCACCCAACGACGATTGTACATCCCGCCTTCGCCTCAATCCAGAATCGAGAAGGGCCTCCTTCAAATTCCGCAGAACGCATTTCTTCGGCGTCAACCGACCAAGCGCCCAGCCGTTCGGGAAATCTGATCGGGCCGAATCAAGCCGCCGTTTGGGCGGCGCGCGTTCGATGGGTTGTTCGCTTGATTGCAGTCGCGCGAGAAGGACGAAATTTCAAATCGATTCAAAATCTCTCGTCTTCGAAATGGCGGCTATATTCCAGTTGTAAAGTCGCGTTCACGCCCGCGACAAACCGATACGGAATTCCCAACGGCACGAGGCTGACCCACCATGAGAGACCGACGCGAACGCCGCCGCCTCCTTCCCGCAATGGCCGTCTTGGAGGAGCGGGCGCTTCTCACCACGCTCATCGCGATCGTCGATTCCGGCATCGACCTGAGCGACGCCTCGGTCGCCCCCTATCTTGACCTGACCAACGCCTACGACGCCTACAACAAGCAGACGTATTCCGATGTCGGCGCGCGGGCGATCCTCGACACAAGCCAAAAGCACGGTCACGGGTCCGTTGTCGCCGGGATGACCGTCCAGGGCATCCAGGACGCCGCCAAGGCCGCGGGAGGCCGGCCGGTCGACGTGAAGATCATGCCGATCCGCGACACCTCCTCGGCCCTGAACATCGACACCAACGCGCTGATTCGAGGCGTCTACTGGGCCGCCGATCATGGGGCGTCGGTCATCAACCTCAGCGTCAACGTCTATTACAATCCGACCCTCTACGACCCGGGCCACGCCCACCATGGCGCCTCGCTGGTCGAGGCGGTTCAGTACGCCGAATCCAAGGGGGCGGTGGTCGTCACCGGGCCGGGCAACAACGGGAGGACCATCGACACGATCGCCGTCTTCCCCGCCTACGCCGACGACGCGATGTACAGCGTTTACCGGCCGACCCCCACGAACGTCCTGGTCGCCGCGGCGACCGACGCCCAGGGCAACCTGACCTCGGTTTCGAGTTACGGACCGGTCCACGTCGATCTGGGCGCCTACGCCGGCCCCGAGGGCTACACCTCGTACTCCTCGGCCTACGCGGCCGGAGTCGCCGGCGCGGTCGCCGAACTGGCCCCGCGCGGAACAACGCCCCGGCAATTGCTCGACATCCTCGAAGAGACGGTCACCCAGCGCGATCAGAAGGTTTGGGCCTGGTCGAAGACCGACGGCGTCCTGAACCCCGCCGCCGCGGTCGCCCGAGCCCTGAACTCCAACCCTCCCTCCAAGCCGACCCCAACCACCGGCCTGGTCGCCATCAACGCCGGGGGAGGCGCGGCGGGCGCCTACGCCGCCGACGGTCGATTCAGCGGCGGATTGCTCTACTCAACCAGCGCGAGTATCGACACCAGCGCCGTCGCCTCGCCCGCGCCCCAGGCCGTTTATCAGACCGAGCGCTACGGCAACTTCACCTACACCGTCGACCAACTCGCCCCGGGCGACGCCTACAAGGTCCGCCTCGACTTCGCCGAGATTTTCCACGACGCCCCGAACCGGCGACTTTTTGACGTCACCATCAACGGCGCCCTGGTCCTCGACGACTTCGACGTCTTCGCCGCGGCCGGCGGCAAAAACAAGGCGATCGCCCGCGAGTTCCAGGCCCGGGCCGACGCTTCGGGAACGATCCAGATCGCCTTCAAGACCGAGCGAGACAACGCCAAGGTCGACGCGATCACCGTCTCGCCCGCCACCGACCTGGCCCTCGGCAAGCCGGCCTCGTCGTCGTCGAACGAATCGACGCAATTCGCGCCCGGCAAGGCCGTCGACGGGGACCTGAACACCCGATGGTCGAGCGGCCAGTGGATGCAAAACACTCAAACCGGCTGGTTCGCCGTCGACTTGCAAGACCTGTATCAGATCACCGAGGTCTCGCTCAACTGGGAGCGGGCCTACGCCGTCGATTACCAGATTCAGGTGAGCGCCGACGCCGCCTCGTGGACGACGATCCGCTCGATCACGGGCAACAACTCGCCCGGCGCGGTCGACCTGACGGGGCTCTCGGGCGTCGGCCGTTATGTGAGGGTCCTCTCCACCAAGACGAGCGCGGGGTCGAACAACTATTCCTTGTATGATCTTCAGGTTCGGGGCGTTCCCGTCTCGGACCTCGCGGCGGGCAAGCCGGTGACGGCCTCCGGGAGCGCCGGGGCGGCCGCCGCCCCCGAGGCGGTCGTCGATCAAAACCCTTCGACCTACTGGTCGAGCGGCCCGCTTCCGTCCAACCTGCCGATGGCCTGGATCCGGGTCGACCTGGGCGGGTTGCACCGGATCGACGGCGTCCGGCTCAACTGGGGAGACGCCTACGCGGGGAGCTACGAGATCCAGACGAGCGTCGACGGCGTGAAGTGGACGACTCTCCGGAGCGCCGGCGGGGGAGGCGTCGCCTCGTTCTCCGGGCTCGACGGCGTCGGCCGTTACGTGCGGATCTACTGCTCCAAAACGGCCCCGGGCTCAAGCGGCTACACCCTTCGCGACCTGAACGTCCAGGGCTCGCCGGTTCAAGACCTGGCCGCGGGGCGGCCCGCGTCGTCGTCGTCGGTCGAGGGGGACGGCTTCGCGCCCGGCAAGGCCGTCGACGGGGATCAAAGCACCCGATGGTCGAGCGGCCAGTGGATGCAAAACAGCCAAACCGGCTGGTTCGCCATCGACCTGGGATCGCGGTTCGACCTCCACGAAGTCAGGCTCAACTGGGAGACCGCCTACGCCGTCGATTTCCAGATCCAGACCAGCGACGACGGCCAGAACTGGACCACCATCAAGTCGATCACGGGCAACAACTCGGCCGGGCTCCAAACGCTGAGCGGCCTGTCGGGCTCGGGCCGTTATGTGCGCATCCTTTGCACGAAGACCAGCGCCGGGTCGAACAACTATTCGCTCTACGACGTGAAGATCTTCGGCTCGCCGTCGACGACAGCCATCGGCGCCCCGGCCGCAACCGCCATCGCGCCGCTTGCGTCGTCGGAAATGTCCTTCGACCCGACGACGCCCCCGAGCCGGTCGCCCTCGCCGAAGTTTGGCCTTCGGGTGGGGTGATTTGGATTCGATCGCGCGGCCAGGGGGGGGCGTCCAATTCTTGTAGCCGGGGTCTGTGACCCCGGCGCGTGAGCCCTGGCATTCCGGCGCCGGTCCCGGCCTCACAGAGGCCGGCTACAAGGGGCGCGCGGACCAGATGTCTTCCTTGTCCCCCACCGTCCCTCGCTCTCGCCGCCCCTTGCGGACCAACCGGAGCATCCCGCGCAACTCGGCCGTTTGTCTTGGTCGGAACGTCGTTTACAACGCGAACTCGGGTTTGGGGAAGGCTGGGAAACGCTCGAAGAGGGGCGCGCGGGTGGACGACATTTAGAGCATGAGGCTCGCCGGTCCCGCCGCCGCGCGGGGCGTTGCGATCCGCCTGTTTTGATTTGAACGAATTTCGATTTCGATTCCGTGCTTCGCGACGGTTCAACCGAGAATTGGCCGCGGTTTGACGACGGCCCTCCCAATCGTGTCGGGGGGGCTCGATCCCGGGCCGCACGCAGGGAGGTGTTCGGTGTTGCCAAGGGATTATCTCCGCGCCCGCAAGGATCGTCGCGCCCGCCGTCGAGTCGGCCTGAGCGCCCTGGAGATGCTGGAGGATCGGCAGCTCATGGCGTACAGCTCGCTGGGCTTCTCCCTGGCCGACGTGGCCGTCAGCGGAGTGGCCGCCCCCGTCACCACTTGGGGAGACACGCTGACCCTCTCGGTGACGGTCCAGAACACCGGGGCCAGCACGATCGTCGAGCCGCTCTCGCTGGTTCCCCCGTCCCAGATCCAGATTGGCCCCAATGGGCGGCCCGTTCCCTCGTACGAGGTCCCCAGCCAAACCGACGCCGCCGACATGACGATCGGCGTTTATCTGGTTCCCAACGGCCGCCCCCGGGCCGGCAGGCTCAAGATCGGCGAGATCACCGCGCCGGGCCTGGCTCAGAACAGTATTGAGCAGTTCGACGCGACCGTCACCCTGCCCGAGCGGCCCGCCGGGTTCCCGGCCTCGGGGAACTTCTCGATCCGTCTGGTGGCCAACGAGAGCCGGACGGTGCTGGAGTCGAACTACCGCAACAACCTCAGCGAGCCAATCCCGGTGACGCTGCTGCCCGCGCCGGCGACTCCGGCCCTCCGGGCGGTGACGCTCGACCTGCCGGCCAACCTCGCGCCCGGCGACACGGTCTTCCCGTTCGTCCAGATCGCCAATATCGGCGACGCGGCGATCCCCCCGGGAACCCCCGTCGACGTGGCGCTGGTGGCTTCGACCTCGCCGGATTTCAACCTGGGCAGCTCGATCGTCTCGGTCCAGACCATCGACACCGGCTTCCCCGGGGTCAACAACACTCCGGGCCCGCGGCGAAGGGGACCGAAGGGGGCGATCCACGCGGTGGGGAACTCCATCTACACCCCCAACAACATCGTCTCGTTCCAGGGACCGCTCGCGACCTTGCCGATCAGCCCCGACTTCTATTACCTGGGCATCGTCATCGACCCGGAAAACAAGCTCAACCTGCCGAACCAGCCGGCCAACCGGCTTGAGCTGATCCACACCGTCCAGGCCAGGCCGGGCCAGGGGCCCAGCGGCGTCGTCACCGCTCCGAAGACCCTTCCCTTCCAGTACCCGCCCGATGGCGTTCCGATCGGCATCGTCTGAGCCGGCCCGCGCGCGGGGCGGGGAAAGGGCTTCGGGCCTCCCTTGACCCCGCGCGACGGATGCCCCTAGAATCAACGCCGTGCCGGGGGAGCCGAACGCCCCCCCGGCGTTGTCATTTCCGTTCCCTCCGTTCACCGAGTCGATCCGCAGCATGAGTCGTCGCTACGTCAATCAGCTTTCGCATGGAGACTCGGTCGACGAGACGTTTCTGGTCGCCGACAAGCAACTGCGAGCCAACCGCCAGGGCAACCTTTACCTCCAGGTCGAGCTCCGGGACAAGACCGGCAGCGTCGGGGCGAGGCTCTGGAACGCAACCGAGGAGCTGGCCAGGGGCTTCGAACCGGGCGACTTCCTCCGCGTCCGGGGCAAGACCCAGATTTTCCAGGGGTCGCTCCAGATCATCATGACCCACCTCGACGTGCTCGACTCGGGCCGGGTCGAGCACGACGACTTCCTTCCCCAAAGCTCGCAGAACATCGGCAAGCTGTACGCGAGGATGCGCGAGGTCCTTTTGGGGATGCACAACCCCCACCTCCGCGCCCTGGTCGAGTGCTTCCTGATCGACGAGGAGTTCGTGACCAAGTTCACCGCCGCCCCGGCGGGGATCAAGAACCACCACGCCTACCAGGGGGGGCTGCTGGAGCACGTCGTCAACCTGCTGAACGTCGCCGACCGGATCATCGACCTGTACCCCGACGTGGACCGCGACCTGCTTTTGACCGGGATCTTCCTCCACGACGTCGGCAAGATCAACGAGCTGTCCTATGATCGGGCGTTCGCCTACACCGACGAGGGCCAGCTCGTCGGCCACCTGGTCATGGGGGTCGAGCTGCTCCGCGACAAGGTCGAGCGCGCGACCGACCTGACCGGCGAAGAGTTCCCCCAGGAGCTTTTGCTTCGGCTCAAGCACATGATCGTCAGCCACCACGGCGCCTACGAGTACGGCAGCCCAAAGCTGCCCATGACGCTTGAGGCGGTCGCGCTGCACTATTTGGACAACCTCGACGCCAAGCTCCACTCGTTCGGCCGCGAGATCCGCGACGACCCCAGCAAGGAATCCTCCTGGACCCCCTTCCAGCAAAGCCTCGGCCGGCGCCTCTTCAAAGGCTCGCCCGTTCGGCCCGATGACGGCGAGGCGATCGACGCCTGAGTGGGAAGTCCCCCTCGCCCGGCCATGAATCTCGGGCGCGACTCGTCAAAACCTTGTAGCCGGGGTCTGTGACCCCGGCGCGGAGAGCGTGACCCACGGCTCGCGTCCCGGCCTCAAAGAGGCCGGCTACAAGAGAGCGCTTGCTCCGCAAATCCGACTTCGGGCCAAAATTCATACCGCGCGGCACGGCCGCCGCGCGGTTGCTCATGGATATGTTGGAGCGGCTCGCCGACGCGCCGCCATAACGGATTCCCTTCTCCATGACATCGCCACCAGGAGAACACGGATGCGACGCTCAACCTCAACGCGCGACCCCGGCCGAAGGCCAAGGGTTGGATTGGCTCTGGCGCTGGGCCTGGTTTGGGTGGTTGGTCTGGCGACGGTCCACGCCGCGGCTTTGGCCGTCGACGCCGGCGGCGATCCCGCGACGGATCCCGACGGCGACGTTCAGGTCTTGACCAGGGGGCCGGTTCACGAGGCCTTCGCCACGCCGGTCGTCAACGACGCCGAGCCCGGCCTGATCGTTCCCAAGGCCCCGCCGCAGGCCGTCGAAGAGATGCCCCCCGACCAGAAGCCCGAGGGCGAGAACGTCCAGTGGATCTCGGGCTACTGGAGCTGGGACCAGTCGCGCGACGACTTCGTCTGGGTCAGCGGCGTTTGGCGAGAGCCTCCCCCTGGCCGACAGTGGGTTCCCGGCTACTGGAACCAAACGACCGGCGGTTATCAGTGGACCCCCGGCGCCTGGATCCCGGTTGAACCGGAGGCGGCCCCTCAGGACGCCCCCACGGCGCAAGGGCCGGCGGCCTACCTTCCCGCGCCCCCGGCCAGCCTGGAGGTCGGGCCGAACGTCCCGGCGCCCTCGGGCCAGGTCTTTTGGAGCCCCGGCTGCTGGTTCTGGCGCCACGCCCATTCCCGCTATGTTTGGCGTCCTGGTTTTTGGACCGTCGCGCGGCCGAGCTGGGTTTGGGTGCCCGCCCATTACGTTTGGACGCCCGGAGGCTATCTGTTCGTCGAGGGTTACTGGGATTTCCCCCTGGTCAACCGCGGCCTGCTGTTCGCCCCGGTCTACTTCGCCCGGCCGGTCTTCCTGCGCCCCGCCTACGTCTACACGCCGATGATCACCATCGCCACGCCGGGACTGATGGCCAACCTGTTCGTTCAGCCCCGCTACAACCACTATGTTTTCGGGGACTACTACGACCGAAGCTATTTGACGGTCGGGATCTTCCCCTGGTTCTCGTTCACCCGGGTCTCGGGGATTCGGCCACCGGGCTTCTACGACCCGCTTTTCAGCTATTACTCGATGGTCAACCTGCGGACCAACCCCGGCTGGGCGGCGGCTCGACGGGCCAATTACGCGATGTTGCGCGACAACATCGCCATGCGCCCCCCGCGCACCTACATCGAGCAAACTCGAATCGTCCAGAACAACATCAACATCACCCGGAACGTGACCGTGGTGAACCCCGGAGGCCGACCCGCCGCCCTCTCCGCCGAGCGCGAGTTGGGCCGGTCGATCACGCAAGTCGCCGCCCGCCAGAACGGCGCGGAGGGCCTCCGCATGGAGCGGATCAACATGGAGTCGCGCCGGCAACTCCGCGAGCAATCGGTTCGACTGGCCGAGTTCCGAACCCAGCGAGCCGGCCGCGAGATCGAAGCCGCGCCCCGTCCCGGTCCCGGTCCGCGCGCGGGAGGCCCCGCCGCGGCGCCGGGCGGTCCTCGACCGCGAGAGCTGGCCCAGGCCGCGCCCCGGGCCCGCCCCTTCGCGATGCCCCAATCGCCGGTCGCCGCTCCGGCCCCCGCGCGTCCGAATCGTCCCCAGCCGCCCGCGCTCCAGGCGGCGAGCCCGACGCCCCATCGGCTCGATCCCCAGGCGGCCCAGGCCCGGGCCGATATGCTCAACGCGCGCCGCGAGGCCGCGCCCCAGCGCCCGGAGCGCCCCCAGCCGCAGCCAAGGCCGCAGCCCGCGCCGCAACCGAGGCTCGCGCCCCAAATGCGGACGCAACCGCAGCCGCAGCCTCGGCCACAGCCGCAACTCAGGCCCCAAATCCAGCCCCGGCCGCAACCTGCGCCACAGCCTCAACCCCGGCTCGCGCCCCAATTGCAGCCGCAACAGCGGCCACAGCCGCAGCCGCGACTCGCGCCCCAGATGCAGCCGCAACAGCGCCTTGAGGCGCGGCCGAGGCCCGCGCCCCAGCCGGCGCGACCGCCGGCTCAGGCCGGCGGCCAGCCGTTTCCGCAACGTCCCATGCCCGGCGGGACGATGAGGGGCCCCGCGCAGGGAGCGGGGGCGCCGGCCGCTCGGCCCCGGATGGTCCCGCGCCAGCCGCCGCCTCGCCCCCTTCCGGCCGGCCCTCGCCAGGAGCGGCCCCGGCCCGCGGGGGATTGATCGGCGCGATTGGGTTCGCTCGGACGAATTTCACCAAGTTCTTTTGGGGGCCAACCGCTGGACTCTCTCCCGGGGTGCCCCGGGTTCGCCCCGAACCCGGGCGCGCGGGCCTGGGCCTCTCCACCCCGGGTTCGGGGCGAACCCGGGGCACCCAGCTTTGGAGATTGGCTTCGTTTGGCAAAATTCGCGCGATTCGCCGTTGGGCCTCGGCGCGGGAATTGGGTTCGTTTGGCCAAAATCGCGCGGTTTGTCGTTGGGCCTCGGGGGCGAAAATTGGCTTCGTTTGGCCAAAATCGCGCGATTCGCGGCTCGTCGTGTCTTCCGAATTTCCAAAGAGCCAGGGGAGGCGAGACCTCCCCACCTCATACGATCAGCGGGGGAAGGCTCCGGATTTCATGATTCTGGAAATCTCGGCGCGGAATTCGGATTATTCCATCGAGAGGGCCGGAATCCCTCGGGGCGCGGCTGGCCCGGCCGGGGACCGATCCGACCAATTTTTTCGTTGGGACGCGCGGCCGTTCCGTTTACGATGGCCAAATCGGCCCTATCCGAGGACGGCGCTCGCCGCCCGAAGTTCTCTCCCGGTCCACTGGAGACGCCCCCATGTCCACGGTCGTCGACCCTTCGAATCGCGCTTCGGCTCTCGACCGAGACGGCCTTCAAGCGGCGTATCGGCGAGTCCGCCAAACCACCGAGGCGCTTCGCGAACCGTTGGCGACCGAAGATTGCGTCGTCCAGTCAATGCCCGACGCCAGCCCGACCAAGTGGCACCTGGCGCACACGACCTGGTTCTTCGAGACCTTCGTCCTATCGGACGACCCCGGATACGTCCCCATCGATCCCAGGTACTCGTACCTCTTCAACTCCTATTACAACGCCGTCGGCGAGCGGGTCGCGCGCGATCGCCGGGGGCTTCTCTCGCGGCCGACCGTCGCCGAGGTCGCCGCGTATCGGGCCGAGGTCGACCGCCGCGTCGGCGCCTTTCTTGAGTCGGCCGACGAGGCGGCCATCGATCGGGTCCGCGACCGCCTGATCCTGGGCCTAAACCACGAGCAGCAGCACCAGGAGTTGATCGTCACCGACATCAAGCACCTCCTGTCGTTCAACCCGCTCAACCCCGTCTATCGACCGCGCGCGGCCGCCCCGACCCGCGCCCGCGTCGGATCGGCCCCCGCGGGATGGATCGCATACGGCGAGGGGGTCCGCGAGGTCGGCTTCGCGGGCGGCTCGGGCTTCGCCTACGACAACGAGGGGCCGAGGCACAAGCAATACGTCAACGCCTTCGAGTTGGCCGACCGGCTGGTGACGAACCGCGAGTATTTGGCGTTCATGACCGACGACGGATATATTAGGCCGGAATTTTGGCTCTCCGACGGCTGGGCCGCGGTCGGCCGCAACGGTTGGGCCGCCCCCTTGTACTGGAGGATGGAGGGGGATCGCTGGCGGGTCTTCACCCTGGCCGGGCCGCTCGACCTGGACCTTGACGAGCCGGTCTGCCACGTCAGTTATTATGAGGCCGACGCCTACGCCCGATGGGCCGGCGCCCGGCTCCCCACCGAGGCCGAATGGGAGGTCGCGGCGACCGCCGAGGGCGTTTCCCCGGAGGGCGGCGGCTTCCTGGAGTCGGAGCGCCTCCACCCCGCGCCGCTCGATCCGGAGAAGGCGCCGGCCAACGTCCCCGCCCAGCTTTTCGGCGATGTCTGGCAGTGGACCGAGAGCCCCTACAGTCCCTATCCCGGCTACCACGCCGCCGCCGGGGCGCTCGGCGAATACAACGGCAAGTTCATGTGCAATCAGTTTGTGCTGCGCGGCGGTTCACGCGCGACGCCCGCCTCGCACATCCGGCCGACCTACCGCAACTTCTTCCCCGCCGAGGCCCGCTGGCAATTCACCGGCTTCCGCCTGGCCCGGGATGTTTGAGCAAAGGCAAAGACGAGGTGCGGCGATCGTTCTTATTGTAGCCGGCCTCTGTGAGGCCGGGACCGGCGTCGGATCGCCAAGGCCCGCGTCCCGGGGTCACAGACCCCGGCTACAAGATTCTCTCGTCTTCACCCCGTCGCGTTATCTTCCCTGTCTCAGTCGATCGCCCAGGTAGGGTTCAAGGTCGGGGATGGCGTGGATCTTCTGGATGGTCGTCTCGAAATCGTAGGGGATGCGGCGGTAGGTGATGCGGGGGGATTGGCCGTCGGGCCCTTCGGCCTCGAGAATGACGTAGCAGGCCCGGGGATCGCCGTCGCGAGGCTGGCCGACCGAGCCCACGTTGACCATCAGCTTCCCGTCGCCCAGGGCGTACTCGTGGTCGATCTCTTCGGGGGCGAAGAACTGGAAGTTCTCGGTGAAGACTCCCGGAACGTGGGTGTGGCCCTGGAAGCAGTATCGGTCGATGAGCTGAAACACCCGGCTCAGCTTGCGATGGTCGTAGATGTCTTCGGGGAAAATGTACTCGCTCAGCGGGTTGCGCGGCGAGCCGTGGACGAACAGAAAGGGCGGCTGTTTGTGCGACCGGGGAAGCTCTCCCAAAAACTCCCATCGCCGTTCGTTGCCGTCGCGATCCGAAGAGCTTTCAAGCTGCCCCCGCGTCCAGAAGATGGCCCGCTCGGCGCCGACGTTGAAGCCGTCGGGATCGAACATGGCCCCCTGGTCGTGGTTGCCCAGCAGCGTGACCGAGCAATGCTCCATAACCCGATCGATGCACTCGCGCGGGTTGGGGCCGTAGCCGATGATGTCGCCCAGGCAGTAGATTTCATCCACCCCTTGGGTCTCAATGTCGCTCAAGACCGTGTCCAGAGCTTCCAGGTTCCCATGAATATCGCTGATGATCGCGCGGCGCACCGAAGGGTGTCCTCCGAACGGGGGAGGGGAAATCACGAGGGAAGCGTTCGGTCGTCCGACTTGACTCGCCCCGCGGAACTTGTGACGCGGACGATTCCGTCACCTTACCAACTTGTCGATATAAAGATAGTGCGAAGGTCGCGGCAAGACCGCTTTCCATCCATCGAAAATCAGCGCGGCGTCCTCGCCCCCCTAAACGTCCACGACCAACGCGCCGTGACAACGCCCAAGGCCGAAAACGTGGGCCAAGACGCAACCAGCCCGCCGACAACGCAAAGCCTCATCTCCATTCTAGTCCCCGCCCAGTCAAAGCCAATCTGCTTCAAGGATGAATTTTCGAGGGAGAATGTCGGAGAAAGTCCGGCGGCGGCATTTCAAGGCGAGTTCACGCCGCGCAATGGCTTGAATTAACCGGCCATTGCCGTTGGCGGCGAACCGGCGCTTGGCCCGCGGAGCGCTCGGCCGCGGTGGGCGGTTGCGTCCGGCGGGGAAAATCGCCATCCTCGAACCTTGTGGGATCGGCGGAACGGAGCCGAGGGGCTCCTTGGCGGGTGGACTTCGGCGACTTTGACCGCATGAACGTGTTGGCTCTCGACACCTCGGGCGACCGCGCCATTCTTGGTTTGGCGATGGGTTCGGGCCTCGTTTTGGAGTCGGTTTGCGACGGCTCGCGCCGGCACGGGCGCGACCTGATTCCCGGCGTCCGCGACCTCCTGCGCCAGGCCGGCGCGCGGCCGGCCGACCTGGACTTGGTGGGCGTTGGCCTGGGGCCCGGCTCGTACACGGGGATGCGGATCGGCCTGACCGCCGCTCGAACCCTTGCCTACGCGACCGGGGCCCGCGTCGCGGGATTCGACAGCCTGGAGCCGTTCGCCTGGAGCGCGCCGGGCGAGGCGCTCCGGATCCACATCGTCGGCGACGCCCAGCGAGGGGACGTTTACCGGGCCGACTTCCAGCGGAGCGAGCCGGGGGCGCCGCTCGACCGCCTCGGCCCCACCCGGATCGAGCCCCGGGCCGACTGCCTCGCCGGTCTGGAGGCCGGCTCCTGGGTGGCTGGGCCGGGTCTCGAATCCGGCTCGATCCGCGATCTGCTGCCCCCGGGCGTCATCGCCCTCGATTCCGAACGCAACCAGCCCTCCGGCCGGACCCTTCTGACACTCGCCAAGCGGGCTTACGAATCCGACCCGGATCGCGATCCCTGGACCCTCGAACCCAACTACCTGCGCCGAAGCGCCGCCGAAGACCAATGGGCCGCCCGGGGGCTCTTGTAGCGGGGGCCGTGTCCCGGCGCGTTGGCCTCCGCCCGCGCCCGTATTTCTGTAGCCGGGGTCTGTGACCCCGGGACGCGGGCCTTGGCCATCCAACGCCGATCCCGGCCTCACGGAGGCCGGCTACAAAAGAGCGCCGATCCCGGCCTCACACGGGCCGGCTACAATGAGCGGATTCTTAGCCCCGTACCTCCATCCGAAACCGCCGGCCATGCCCGTTTCCTCATCCTCCCCGACCTCGGACCAGGCGCGAACGAAATCAACGTATGGTCTTCAGTGGAACCGATTTCGGATTATCCGAGACGCCGAGGACCGGGCCACGTTCGCCAACCGGACGGGGCTTCGCGAGGGCGACTTGGCGGGCAAGACGATCTTGGACGGCGGCTGCGGGATGGGCCGGTATCTCCGGGTCGCCGCGGCGGTGGCGGAAGGGGCTCGGCTGGTCGTCGGGCTGGATCTGAGCCGGGCCGTCGAGGCGGCCCGCGAGTTGACCGAAGGGCTCGACGCGGTGGCGATCGTCCGAGGCGACCTCTTGCGCCCGCCGCTTCGCGAGGGGAGCTTCGATCACATCTACTCGATCGGCGTCCTCGACCACACGCCCGACCCCCGCGCGGCGTTTCTGCAACTGGCCAAACTCTTGAAGCCGGGGGGGCGGATCGCCGTCTGGGTGTACCAGCGCGAGAGCCCAATGGTCGAGCGCGTCATGAACCTCCATCGGGCGGTTTCGACCCGTCTGCCGCTGGGGCTCTTGCTTGGGCTTTGCCGGCTGACCGCGCCGATCGGCCTTTGGAAGCGTCGGTTGATGGCCAGCCGTTGGCGAGCCGTCGAGCGGTTCGGCGTGGCGATGCACGCGCTGACGATCGGGGTTTCGATGCACCCCGACGCCGAGGTCCGGGTTTGCGACACGCTCGATTGGTACGCTCCCAAGTATTTGTCGCGGCACACGGTTGAGGAGGTGGCCGGCTGGTTCGCCGAGGCGGGTCTGGTCGACGTGGTCGATTTGAGCCCCGGTCAGGTCTTCCACCACGAAGGGCAGGGCAATGGGGTCAACCTGGCTGGGAGGCGGCCGGCTTGACCCTGGGAAGGCTCGGTTCTTAAGATAAAATCGCCTCAATTCGCATGAACGCGCCGAGGGAATCGGGCGTATAGTCGGTATTGGTCATCGCGGCGTCGCTTCCCCTTCACGCGCGGCCGTCCTCGTTTCGGTTGCCTGAGCGTTCTCTTAGTTTAATGGAGCGCTTGGCTTGCGGCATGGGGCTTTGTGGCGCGGGCGGCTCGCCCGCGGATCGGCGGCGGATTGCGGGCGAACGCCGGGTCCGAGCGGATTGGCCCGCGGGCGGGCCGCCCTCGCCGCGGGGGATCTCGGCTCTCGAAAAAACCCGTCCCACGGCAAGCGGCGCGCTCGCTGAAAAATTGCTCTAATCGGAGATCTTTCATCATGTTGCGGTGGGTCATCCTGGCGGTTGCCGTGGTCGCGCTGGCGGCGGTCGCGACCGTTGCCGTGCAATTCGTTCCTTCGTCGGAGCAGGGCTGGAACCTCCCGGTCGCCTCGGAACACACCGGCCCCGCGCCCAAGGCCGAGGTCGACAAGGAGCTGACCTACGAGTTCGGCGAGATGCCCCAGCACGCGACGGGAAACCGGGTCTGGACCATCACCAACGCCGGCGACGCCGACCTGGAGCTTTGGAAAGGGTCGTCGACCTGCATGTGCACCATCGCCAAGCTCAAGGAGGGCGACAAGATGGTGCTGAAGCCCGGCGAGTCGACCGAGATCGAGCTGGAGTGGAAGACCAACGAGGTTCAGGGCGAGTTCCACAAGGGGGCCAACATCGAGACGAACGACCCGGATCGGCCGACGATCCCCCTGTTCGTCCACGGCAAGATCAACCCCCCGGTGATCGTCATCCCCGGCGAGACGATCGACCTGCACAACGTCTCGGCCGACGACCCGCAATCGAGCTTCATCGCCTTGTATTCGCCCGACCGGCCCGAGACCAAGATCACCGAGGTGAAGACCTCGCGTCCCGACTTCCTGAAAACCGACGTTGAGCCGATGACCGAAAACGAACTCGAACGGGCCAAGATGAAGTCGGGCTGGAAGATCAACATCCACGTCGAACCCGGCTACCCGATCGGCCACCTCCGCGAAGAGGTCGTCATCAAGACCGATCATCCCCTCCGCCCCGAGATCCGGATCACGGCCGTCGGCACCGTCAGCGGGTCGATCAGCGTGGTGCCCGAGCGGATCCGCATGGTCAACGTCAAGAGCCGCGAGGGGGCCTCGGCCGACGTCGCGCTCGTCGTCCGCGGCGGCAAGGAGGCGAAGATCGAGATCGCCGAGAAGCCCGAACATCTCGACGCGGCGATCGCACCCGACGACGCCGCCAAGGGCCGTTACAAGCTCAAGGTCAACGTCCCCCAGGGAGCCCCCGCCGGCTTCATCGACGGCGACATCGTCCTAAAAACCGACCAGGCCGACGCCGCGGAACTGCGGATCCCCGTCAGCATTTTGGTGGGGGCGAATTAAGGGCGCGATACGGCTCTCCCCCCGGGAACGCCGATCTCCTGATCGGCTCTTCCCTCCAACACCTACTTTACTCGGCGCGGATGCCGATCGGGAAATCGGCGTTCCCGGGATTGGCTTACCCCCGGGGTTGGGCTTATCGCGGCCGCGGTGGGCGGGTACACTGCGCGCGGCGGGAAGCCGCGACCCGCGGCGGATTGGCCTCGCGGAGTTGGCGACTTGGAGAGGGAGCGACGATGGCCCGATTGGATTTCCGACCCCTGGGCGCCGTGGCGACGGCGGCGGTGATCTTGACCTACGTCGGCTGCTCGTCGTCGAGCCAGAAACCGGGCGACGCCGGGACGTCGGCGAAGCCCGAAACCCGAAGCGCCGCGGGGGCCAAGGCCCAGCCGGGCAAGGCCGAGTCGGCCGAGGATTCCGGCAAGCTCTTCCCAAGGTGGCCCGCCGAGCCCCCCAAGGCGGTCGTGGTGGTCTCGGGCGAGATGGACGGCTATCTTGAGCCCTGCGGCTGCACCCAGGGCCAACTCGGTGGCCTGATCCGGCGCTTCGAGTTCGTGAAGCGCCTTAAGACCGAAAAACTCCCCGTCGCCCTGGTTGATCTGGGGAGCCTGATGAAGGACCCGTCCGGATCAAGGGGAGGCCCCGAGCAGGCCAAGATCAAGTTCGACGCGGCGCTCAAGGCCCTTAACGCCTTCCATTACAACGCCATCGCCCTGAGCGCCGATGATTTGAAGGTGGGCGTCGGCGAGGCGATGGCCCAGTACATGAACAACCTGACCGAGCCGACCACGATCCTCGCCGCCAACGTCGAGCCCGGCGCGGGGTTCGAGACGATCATCCGGCCCTCGACCATCGCCGAGGCCGGCCCCCTCAAGTTCGGCGTAACCGCCGTCGTCGACCCCCAGCGAATCGCCGCCCTGCAAGACCCGGACAAAGAAGCCCTTCTGCCCGAAGTCAAGCCCCCCGACGACGTGCTGGCCCCAATCCTCGCCGATCTCGAAAAGCAAACCGACCATCAAATTCTCCTGGTTCAGGGCGAGCCCGAAGAGGCCGAGCGCCTGGCGGCGGCCTTCCCCGGCTTCGACATCGTCGTCGGCTCGTCGAGCCTGGTTGATCCCGAGCAGGATCCGAAGATGCTCAACGGCGGCAAGACGATGCTGGTCAACGTCGGCCGCAGGGGCAAGTACGTCGGCGCCGTCGGCGTCTTCGAGGGCGACCCCGGAATGAGGTTCGCCCGCGTCAGCCTGAACGAGAAGTACGACGGGCCGGCGACCGCCGTCAAGAAGGTGATCGAGGACGAGTACCGCGGCCTGCTCAAGTCGGTCGGCGTCGTCGAGAACTTCCCGCGCCACGACTTCGTCAGCGGCGCCCCGGGGGCGAAGTTCGCGGGGGCCGAGTCGTGCAAGACCTGCCACCCCAACACCTACATGAAGTGGGCGGGCACCAAGCACGCCCAGGC
>Ga0182738_1002848_pt1 | contig 20235 bp, 23 predicted proteins | sample eDN5th30CBELigMG_FD_128876 | JGI IMG/M metagenome (GOLD analysis project Ga0182738, IMG submission 128876) | Enriched Miracle-Growth compost microbial communities from Emeryville, California, USA - eDNA 5th pass 30_C BE-Lig MG (version 2)... ... | reverse complement strand
GCTACGGGTCGAGAACATCATGGACATGATGCGAACTGCCGTGATGGGCAATTCTACCACGGTGCGCCAGATGATCGAGGGCGGTATGGCCGGCGGACTGGCTGGAGGCTGGGCAAGCGGCTGGGACCCCAAGTCTATGGGCATCGGCGCCATTCTTGGCGCGGCGGCGCGCCGTGGCCTCGTCAAAGTGGATGAGCGGGTTGCGCGCCGGGTTGGCGATATGCTCACCTCAAATGACCCAGACGTTGTTCAGAAGGCTCTGAGCCTTGCTGCCAAGCAACCGGCGGTGATGAAGCTTTTGCAGGCCGGCGAGCGCTTTCTGGTGACCAACAGCGGCGTCGCCGGCGGTCAGGCTGGGGCGTCATTTTGAGATAAGGTAGAAGGATCCGATCAGGAATATGAATGGGAGCAGCGCGCCGCCATAGATTACGTGCCACGGCGTGTCGTCCTGCCCCTTTTCCCGTTTGGAGTGTAGGAACAGGGAATACACGAACCCGACCGTAAGCAGGTTCGCCATCATGACCGCCGCAAAGATGGTCCAGAATTCAATGGGGAATTTCATTCCTATTTATCTCTGACCTCGCATCATCTGATATGCTTCTCCAGTGACAAGCTTCTGCTTAACATCTGCCTTGACAGCAGAAAATTTCGAAACCGCTTCAAGATACATGTCAGGACTTGCAAGCGCGTAAATGCTGCGCTCTTCAGTTTGGCATGAAATGAAAGCTTGCTCCGCTGCCAAGTTACGGTCGGGCGTCCGTTTAACGGCATGGCTATAGGACGCTAACACGCAGCCCAACCACGCCTGACGCGCACTCTTTATGTCTGACACTGTTTGATCTTCACGCGCGGCGCATCCCGCCACCGCGAGGCACACCAGAGCCAAAGCGCCAATTCTCATATGATCCCCCCAGATACACTCTGGAGAAAATATCACGGGCGCGGGAGGGCGCAACGGGATCGCGTCACCTGGCCAATCGACCCCAGACTCCACAACCCGTCTGACTGCATGCGAATATCCCTCGAAACAGCTTGGGGGATGATATGCCGCTGCCAAATGGCACCTTAACCGAAGACGAATTTGAGAAGGTCGCTCAGCAGCTTCTTAAACATTGGGGTGGTCAAAGGAAGCCGTGCCGCTCCTGTGGGAGCGATCGGTATTTCATTCATCCTGAGCTATTCGGCAATCGATCTGACACTGTGACGATTGGCAGCCCACATACAAGATTGCCGACAGTGGGCGTGTATTGCGCGCAGTGCGGCCTTCTGGACCATTATGTCGCGCGGGTGCTTGGCGTTGAGGTTAATCAGGCCAAGAAGCCAGAAGAGAGCGGGACGTGAGCGGCCCAGAACGTGGGCCGGACTCTGTTACCGGCTTATCTCTTCCGCGCAGTATGACTGTTCCGGACGAGGAGCAATATCACATGATTAAGGATGACCAGCTAGATGCACTGTTCGGTGGGAAGGGGGCTAAGCTTAATGACCTGACAATGTTATTCTTTGGAGCGTTCCTAGGGATATTGCCTCCGTTTATAGAGGGGGTCTTGTCTTGGAAGGCCGGGGCATCGCTATCATCTATACAGTTCGCATCTATTATTCTGGCTGTCCTGTTCTTTGGGCTCGCATTGGCGTTTTGGTATGCCCGGCCGGATAAGCAAAAAATCATTGATGATATCCGCAAGAGACCGAAGAGAACGCTGGCAGACCAGCCAACAGCGCTGGACGGCGGGGAATTCTGAAGCCAGCCAATCAAATCTGAGATTTTCCAAGCCGCCTCCGGGCGGCTTTTTTCATGGAGCCGCCAATGGCTGGAGCCGGGTATTCCGTGGACAAGACGTTCACGGACGATGAGACGTTTGAATGGTCGCTGGCGCTGACATCCGCCGGGGATGAGCCAATCATCTGGGACGACTACCGCGCCGAATACACCCTGACGCGGGAAGGGTGCTCTGTCGCGCGCCTCACGGACGAAAGCGCTGGCGGCATCGAGGCGTCCGAGATCGACGGCGAACTGATCCTGACCATTTCCGACCCGTCTCTGAAGCTGCGCCCCGGCACGTACCGGCATGGCCTGCGCCTCATTGAGATCGCCAACAACAAGGCCACCCAGATTTTCGACGGAACCGTAACGATCACCGAGGGGAATTTCCGATGAGCGTTGCCCTGAACAACGGGACGCGTGTCCGGCTGCGCGTGCTGCCTGGACTTGCCGGCAAACAGGGTCCGGTTGGGCCGGGCGTCAATATCCGTGGCGTGCTGCCATCTCCTGCCGATCTGCCGCCGACAGGCGAGCCGGGTTACGGCTACGTCATCGATGGCGATCTGTGGGTGTGGGGCAACGGCGACGAGTGGGCCAATGTAGGGCCGTATCGTGGGCCGAAGGGCGACCAGGGTCTACAGGGCGTTCAGGGTCCGCAAGGTGTGAAGGGCGAGAAGGGCGACGTTGGGGCTCAGGGTCCTACTGGCGCGACCGGCCCCCAGGGCATCGCGGGGGCCCAGGGCTCGAAAGGCGACACAGGCAACACTGGCCCGATGGGCGCAACAGGTCCCATGGGGCCAACTGGCCCGCAGGGTAATGCTGGCCCACAAGGCCCGCAGGGCGCGACCGGCCCGCAGGGGCTGACGGGACCACAAGGGCCGACCGGCGCTCAGGGGCCAAAGGGTGAGACTGGGGCAACTGGCCCGATGGGTCCAGTCGGTGCGCAAGGTGCTGTCGGGCCGACGGGTCCGCAAGGCATCCAGGGGCCTCAAGGCATCCAGGGCCCGAAAGGCGACAAGGGCGACCGTGGCGAGAGCTTCACGGTCAACGAGACTGGCCCTCTGGCTGATCGCGACGACTACGACAGCGAACCCGCTGGTTTCGCCTATCTCGCGACCGATACGGGGATGCTCTACATTCGCCAAGGCGCGTCTGGCTGGTCGGGCGGTATCCCGTTTGGCAAGGGCGACAAGGGCGACACCGGCGATCCGGGGCCGCAGGGCATCCAGGGTATCCAGGGGCCGCAGGGCATCCAGGGCCCCAAGGGAGACACCGGCGACACTGGACCCCAAGGGCCGACTGGCGATACTGGGCCCCAAGGTATCCAGGGCCCCATTGGCCTGACCGGGCCGAAGGGTGACAAGGGCGACAAGGGCGACCCCGGCGACCAGGGGCCGCAGGGCATCCAGGGCCCAGCCGGCGACCCAGGCCCAACTGGCGAGACAGGCCCCAAGGGCGACAAGGGCGACCCTGGAGACACCGGAGCACAAGGCGCAACCGGCCCCAAGGGCGACCAGGGCATCCAGGGGCCAAAGGGTGACAAGGGCGACACAGGCGCGACCGGGCCTGGTGTGGCGGCTGGCGGTACAACTGACCAGGTGTTGGTCAAAGCCGGCTCTGGCAACTACGTCACCGGGTGGAAGACGCTTGCCAAGGCGGACGTTGGCCTCGGAAACGTCGCCAACAAATCTGAAAGCCAGATGGTATCCAGTGGGGCGATTGCTGACGCGCTCGGGTTGAAGGTGGATGCATCCGCCCTGAATGATCTGGCCCACAGGGACCAAAACCTGTCAGACCTGGTGGACCTGGCCGCAGCCACTGAAAACCTTAGGTATAAACAATATGGGACCGGGGCGACTGGCAGGTCCGTACGCGCGAAGCTGTCCGACACCGTCAGTGTCAAGGATTACGGGGCGGTCGGTGACGGGGTAGCAGATGATTTGGCCCCTATTCAGGCCGCTGTAGACTACGTTTTCGGCCTCGGCGGTGGAGAGGTCTATTTCCCGCGCGGAACGTACCGTGTCACCGGATCTGTAGTCATCAAACATCGTGTTAGACTGCGTGGCGCTCACCGGAACGGCACGACCATAAAACTGGCCAACGGGGCCAACGCCACCGTCATCGTGGGGATAGACGCGTACACGCTGAACAACACGACGTTTGATCTAAACGCTGGGTCCAGCGAAACCGAAATCCGCGACCTCACGATTGACGGAAACAGGGCCAATAATCCGACGACTGGTGACGGCGTGTGCATCTGGGGTTATGGCACGCGGATTATCGACACCGTCATCCGCAATTGTCGTAACGATGGCCTGCGAACCCGGTGGTCTGACGGCGCAGTTTCCATGGAAGGCTACGTGTCTGGCCTTGTCATCGATACGTGCGGGCAACATGGGTGGCGCTTTCTCGGACCTCATGACCTCCACGCGGACAGCATCATCATTATTGATGCATCCCAGAATGAGAACGGCGCGTTCAATGGCCTCGATGTGGGCACTGGCGGCAATGGCCGGTTCTTCAACGCGCATGTCTGGCACAGGAGCACTGCAACCAACAGGTGTTACGCAGCTGTAGCCTCCAACGGGAGTTGTGAGTTCGTCGGCTGTCACTTCGAAGGATGCCACAGGCAACTGGTACACCGAGGAAATTTCGACAAGGTGTCGTCCAGTTTGATGTATGCCCCCTTTGGGGCTGATGGGCTTTCATTGGTAGTATTCGAGGGAAACGGTAACATTCACGCTGGTTGTATGTATTTAGGAGGGGTCGCCCCTCAAAATCCTAATACACATGCGATGCAGTTTGGTGCGTCGGCAGTAGTCTCAAATAACATCGTCATCGGCGCATATTTCGCCGGGTTCACTGGCCGTTCTGTATTCAATTATTACAACAGCGGTGGCAACAGTGTCTGGGGGCGGGGCTACGCAGCCCCTGGGAGCCAAACCACGTTCGCTGGCACGATAAATGCCGCTGACGAAATTGACTACTACCAGGGCGGAGCCGGAATTAACTACCGGAAGCCAAAGTTTTATCCAGAGTTCGCGAGCAATGCTGCCGCAATTTCTGGCGGGCTAGTCGCTGGCTGTATGTATCGCAACACCTCTACGAGCGCTCTGTCTATCGTTGTCTGACGACCGGCAGGCAAAATTGTCCGATCCGCACCCGCCTCTGGCGGGATTTTTTATGGGTGATCCATGACAGCAACCAACTACCCCCGGTCGCTGACCGAAGTCCTGCGACATGAGGGCGGCTACAGCAATCATTTAGCTGACCCTGGCGGCGCAACCATGAAGGGCGTCACCCAGCGGGTCTATGACGCCGAGCGGAAGCGCAAGGGCCAGTCGCCGCGATCCGTCCGCTACATCACCGATGACGAGCTCCAGTCCATCTACCGCCAGCAATACTGGGACAAGATCAAGGGCGATGACCTCCCGCCTGGCGTGGACTACGTGGTGTTCGACGGGGCCGTGAACAGCGGTGTCGCGCAATCAGCCAAATGGCTCCAGCGCGCGGTTGGCGTCCGGGTGGACGGCATCATCGGTAACGCCACGCTGGCGGCTGTCTGGGCGGTGCAGGACCATGACAGGCTAATTGCCAGCATCTGCGACCAGCGAATGTCATTTTTGAAGGCCCTGAAAACGTGGGGCACATTTGGCAACGGCTGGACAACGCGCGTCAACGGAGTGCGCAAAACCGGGCAGGCGTGGGCGCGCGGCTCTGTGGGGCCGGCCGTCGTCATTGACCCGGCCGGCGCGGCCAAAGCCAACATTGAGGACGCGAAAGCCCTGCCATCCAGCGGAGCGGCTGACGCGGCAATCGGCGGCGGATCGGCCATCGGGACGGTTGGCGTGGCGCTGGAGAGCGCCCGGGCGTCGCTTGCCCCCCTGGCTGGTAACTCGCAGTGGATCAGCGGAATTGTCGCCGCGCTGGTTGTGGCAGGCGCGACTATCGCCATCGGCGGGATCATCTGGCGCGCCAGGCAAAGGCGCAAGGCAACGGAGGCGGCTCAGGCTCTTGGCCTGCCGGCTGTGGCATGACCTGGGCCATCGCCAACTGGCGCCTGCTGGCAGGTGTGGCCGCCGGCCTTGCGCTCATTGCGGCCGTCTGGTGGATCGATAGCCGCGGATACGAACGCGGAAAGTCCGCTGCCCTCATCGAACAATCAGCCAAAGACCGGAGACTGACCGATGAAGCGAACCGCGCTGATGCTGACGCTCGCCGCTGTGCTGCCGACCCTGCTTGCAGGATGCAATCGGACGGCTGGCGTCGGGATTGAGGCGACATGCGCCCAATGGCGGGCAATCAGCTGGAGCCAGCATGACACGCCGGAAACGATTGATGGAGTGAAGGGCAACAATGCCCGCCGGAAAGCGTGGTGCGAGTGATGGAGGCTGAAATGCAGAAGCCATCGTGGTTCAAGTTTGAGGTAACCCTGAACGTCCTCGTCACCGTCGCCGGCTTTGTCATCGCCATTGTGCTGGGCTGGTCCCGAATGGAGGGGCAGGCGGCAGAACAGGCCAAACAAATCGTCAAGCTGGAGATGGAGGACGCGCGTATCCGGGCGGAAATCCGCGAGGTCCGCGAGAAGGCTGATGCCAAGCTTGAGCTGCTGACCCGGGATATGAGCGAGGTGCGCAGCGCTCTGAAGGGCATCAGCACCAATATCGACTGGATCGTCCGTCAGAGCGGGAAGGACGCCAGAGCGCCGCCGTGAGGCGGTTTTTCGGTTTACATTCCTCTTGTAAGTGCTTGATTTGTCTGGTGGCGCGTTTGGGTGTTTTTACAATCAAGTATTTGAATTGTATCAAAAAAATGTGGACTCTGACTCCGTTAGTCTTGGTTCGAATCCAGGTTCCCCAGCCAACCGCTTTCAATATATGATTATCTAGAAAAATCAGTCAGTTAGCGCAGGGGCAAAATTGCCTTGGTAGCCCATTGGTAGCCCAAAGCGGTAGGCCAATCCGGTAGCCCAAGCAGCTTTCCCAGAATCAGGCGAGATACAGCCCGGACCGTGGGCGGTCCTTTCGCGGGAAGATCACGCTCTTCCTCATGAAGAGCTTTGTGAAGTCCCTGAGCTGAGATGAAGCCGATCTCTTTGGCGACGGCCCCGGTCGTGTAGGTCCCTTTGTCATTGCGGAAGGCTTCCCAGTCAGCGACCTTCGGCGCGTCTTCAGCGACCTTAGCTTCCAGCTCGACGCGCTTCTCGTGCTCATCAGCGGCCAGCCGCAGGGCCGATGCGTAGTCCGTAGGAATGGACGGCTGATCCGGCTTGAGGTGCCCCTTCCGCCACGCCTGATAGACCGCGATGATCTCCCGGCGGATAGCCACGGCCTTCTCTGCCTCAGAGAACATGCAGAGAAGCAGGGCCTGCTCTTCATTAAGGTAGAACTCATTGCGCGGGCGTCCCCGGCCCAGCGGGTCGGATGATTTTGTGACACGGCGGCACAAAACGCCGTACCCCTGAAGCTCGGCCACGTTGCGGAGGATGAGCTTTCGGATCATGCGCGGTTCGCTGTAACCAAGCTCCCGCGCAAGGTTCTCGTCGTGGACCAGCGGCTGGCCGTCGATTTCATGCAGGGTGATGATTGCGTTGCTGTTGCGCGTGTTCATATGGCTCCGCTGAACGCACGAGTTCCAAATGGCTAGACAGAGACCCCACGGCTACATGATAAAGGGGTTAGGGGGAGCTGTAGATGGCAAAAACAATAAGCATTTTCAATAATAAGGGTGGGGTCGGTAAAACCACATATATGTACCACGTTGCGCACCTTCTCGCCGAGGACGGAAGTAATGTGCTGGTCGTTGATTGCGACAGCCAGTGTAATCTCACTGCCTATTGCTTATCTGACGAATCGATAGAATTATCATGGGCGGCTGACGGCAACAGTATTTTTCGGAATATTGAACCAGTATACGAGACGATCGGTGACATCTGTGATCGTCCGCCGTCGAGGGTTCTCAACGCCCGAGGGAATATACATATTGTTCCGGGCGATCTCAGGCTAAGTGATTTCGAGGATCGTCTGGGAAACACTTGGAACTCTGCGAAAGGCGGTAGCCTGCCGGATATTAGAGCCCAGTCGGCCATTCACCGCTACATCCGTTGGGCTGCGGAGCACGTTGCGGCAGATATCGTTATGATTGACCTTGGCCCGAACCTGGGCGCACTCAATCGCGCGGTTTTGGCGTCGAGCGACTATTTCATCACGCCTGTTGCGCCTGATCTCTTCTCCATCCAAGGTACCGAGAACCTTGGCAACAAGCTCGTCACCTGGCGGACAGAGTGGGACCAAGTGAACCAAGCCATCGGTGAATCGCGTTTGTCGATACCTGCCGGTCGGCCCAAGTATCTGGGCTACGTGATTCAGCAGCATAATATTCGATCGAATGCTGAGGGGATGACAAAGGGTTGGGGCATTTACAATGGTCGTCTCAAACCGGCTATTACGTCGAATATCGTCGATAAGCTCCGGCCATCGGACCAAGCAGTGCTATGGGAAGACGACGACTACCACCTCGGGCAAATTCCCAATCTGCATAGTTTGATTCCCTATTCCATGGATGCGAGGAAACCGATCTTCTATTGCACCAGCAAGGACGGCCTCAAAGGGAGCCATATCACAAAAGCCAAAGAAGCGTCTGGGCATTTCGAAGAAATGGTAGCGCTGCTCCAGCAGGTGGTCGAGGACGAGTTCTGAGGCCTCGTCGCGGATATAAGTGCCGTCCTTGCGGATTGCGGGCAGGACGACGCGAGTGACCCAGTTCTGGAAGTCCTTGGCCTGCGGCTTGTCGCTGCGCATGATGAGCTTGTAGAGGCCGGACTCTGAAACCGTGCCGTGTTTGCGGGACTTGCCGTCAACCCCACACACCGGACGTGGGGTGATGCCGCGCTCATCCCACGCCAGCAACCGCAGCATGCTGTCGGTGCGGGAGTACCCGAGGATTTCGCAGAGGTCAGCCGCGACGAACCAAGGGTTGCCGGCGATGTCCACGACGCGGATGGTGTGGGTGATGTCAGACGCGCCATGCGTCTTGAATCCGAAGGTGGTGACTGCGGTGCTGGGTATCCCATATGTACCCACGTCTACTGCGGGTGCTTTAGCCGTTTCCTTGTGACGGTGGCGTTGCTGGGAGGCTGCCAACGGGGGAAAGCATGCCAGCCACGAATGGGACATGGGCGGCAATGCGGGGGCCTGCCTTGGCTGTCTCCCTGACAGTCAGCCCTGCGGCTGCCCCGAGGCGCTGTTTCAGACAATCCATGGCCTTGCCCTCATGGCGCATGACCAGAATGGCCTTCGGATCGTGGCCCCGCCCGGCCAGTTCCCGTGCCGCCGAATAGAAGGGCGTTCGGGAGTTGCAGATGAAGTTGCCGTCGTGGAACGCGTCATAGGTCTGGCCCCGAGATGTAACGCGGGAGGGGCGGACCGTGATGATGAGATTGGGGGTGGCGTCGATTGGATGTTCCTAACTCTTGATAAAAAAGAAAAATCCCCCGAACCGTAAGGCCGGGGGACTGGTGTAGCGGCTATCTATCGGCCGATTGCTGGGCCTTGGCGTATCTGTCGATGCGCTTTTGTTCCAGCTCAGGTGATCTTGAAGACCTGACGTGCCCGCCATAGCGACGGTCCTTCCGAACCAGCCCCATGAGCCGGGCCTGTTTCAGCGTCAGCAGCATTCCCGCCGTTCCATGGGGAGCAACTTCCACCGGCCTCCCGTCCTGCATCAGGATGGCTGTCGGCTTCCACGGTGGCGGCGGAAGATGTGGTAGCGCTGTGCGCATTGGGGGCGCGGAAGGGGACTGTGAGGTCAAGGCACTCATGGGCCTGCGCGTGGAAGTCGAACGTATCGCCCATTTACGCGCCGACCCTGATGATGCCAGCCCGGACAGCGCCGGCGTAGGACATCTGTCCCTTGCCGGGGACGTTCAGAACAATGGTGTCTCCTGACAGGCTGGCGGTGATGCCATTGCCGAACTTGGCGGACATGATGCGTTCGGGTGCGATCTTGTCGAGGTTCTCGTAGTAGGTCCGGGCCAACGCCTTGTAGGGCGTCAGGTCGCCAGACAGGAAGTGTGCCGTCTGGGCCTTGCGGAGCAGGTCAGGGTGCTTGCTCCTGATGAAATCGTCAAACTCCTGCACGTCATCAATGCCAAGCTTGGAGAGCGCCCGTGAACGCTGGTCTTCGCGGCCCTGCCCAACGGTGCGCAGGAGTTCTGCGGCTTCCTCCGGGGTGATCTGAAGACTGCTGGCGATGGAATTGACGGTGTTCTCAGCCACATGGCCCCGTTCCGTGTTTTCAAGAACAGCCCGGACCATGAGGCCGGAAGGAACCTGACTGAACATGATGTCGTTCATGTTCGTCACGCCGCGAGACATGGGCGTGTCCATGGTGATGTCTTCGCCCTGTGCCGCCTGCTGGTGCGGCTGCTGGGCATTGGGAGACGCAACGGGGCTGTGGTGTGACTCTGCCTGAAGCTTTCCCGTTTCCATCAACGCCCCCGTTGCCGGGTGGCGGGCGATATAACCCATGCGGATCGCGGTGGCGACCGGCGTTTGCATACCGTTCACCTCGACAAGGTGCTTGTCAGTGGCAGTGAATGGATTGGCCGGAGCGCCGGAAGTTGTGCGGAGTGTCTGGAGGACTCCCGTATCAGCCGGGTTTGGCTGTTCCCCGTGGTAGGAGGCAACGCCGCCCGGAACGTAAGTCTGGATGTTGTCGCCGAAGCCCGGGTTCGTGGACGGGGCAACCTGCGGGGCGCTGTAGGGACCGGAGGACTGTGCTGGGGAGGTCTGGATGGTGAATTGTGAATTGCTCATAGTGTGCTATCTATCTGTTGTTAAATGAATAATGGTAGCGGCAGGCTCGTGGCGCTGCCGGGCGGCTGAAGCGGCGTTACCTGATCTTGAACATGTCGTTCAGGGAGGTGCCGGACCACTTGCTGTAGCTATTCAGGCCAGTCAGGAGGCTGCTGCCCACGTTGGCCACCAGAGCGCTGCCGCTGGGCATGGGCGGCTGTACGGCAGGTGCCGTGGGGCTGACTGGCGCTGGCTGTCTAGTGACGGCAGATGGGGCATACGTTGCCATCGGAATGTCGAAGATGCGCTGGTCGGCTGTGGCCTTCACGCCCTGCATTTCCATGTTGAGCTGATGCTGGACGCCGGTGTTGTTCATCTCCAGAACGGTGACGGCTTCGCCTTCCTGTCTCGCCACGTCGCCAATGATCTGATCCACGGTGACGCCTTCGACCCCTCGGGAGGCCGCTGCGGCTTCACCTGAAGCTGCCATCTTGCGTCCCTGACGGCGAACGTCGTCCATGCCAAGAGTTGTCGCTACGTGCTCCTGAACCTGCCGAAGGAGAAGCTGGCCGTACTGGTTAAAGCGACCCTTGTCGATGCTCTCGGTTGCCCGATCAATCGTCTTGGCCTGACGGTCAAACTCGTTCTTCTGATAGTCCAGAACATTGAAGCCGTGCTCAATGTCCTGCTTGTAGGTGGTGTTCTGGTATTCCAGAAGCTGGCCACGGTACTTCTCAGCGTGAAGCTCTTGCTGGACATTGGACAGCCACTGGTTGTACGCCTGCTTCTTCTGGTCGTTGTAGCTGATGACAGAGCCGGCAACACTCAGGCCGGTGGACAGGAGAGACGCTGCGCCTGCTAGGCTGCACATTATCTGGCTCCACTAGGGGCTTTGCCCCATTCACCAGTCCGGCCATAGCCGCTGGTTTGTCGATAGCTACTGGTCCGGCCCCGTGCGCTGGGAGACGCCCAGCCGTTCAGCCGCTGGCGGCGTCGGGCAGACATCTCCATGTCCCGCTCTTCGGCGGTCTTCAGCTTGAGGGTGTAAAGGTTGTCCCGTCTCAGGTTCAGCGGGTTCCTGTCCCGGAAGCGGACATAGGTCCGGCTGTCGGTGACGCCCAGAAGGACACGCGAGATGCGCTCCGGCATGTCCTTGGCGGTCATGTGCAGACGGCGGGAGTGAACTGAGCCTGTGGTGAAGCACCAGTTGGGGGAATAGCCCCGGCGCTGTAGGTCTTCCCAGTCTTCAGCAAGGATGTGGGCGGCGTACTGGGTCCCTGACAGGGGGACGATGTAGACGGCCTGTCCGTCAGGGTCATGGGTGAGGGTCGGGGTTCTGAAGGGTTTCTTGGGTTTCATTGGGGTGTAACTGGTTTTTCAAAATAAAAGGGACAGGTTAAAGCACGTCCATGGATGTGAATTAACGCAGTGGTGGTGTAGTGACTGGACATCTGCCTAGTGGGAGCTGATCCCGCTGGCCTCCCGTTCAGCCCGCCAGCGGTCAAGCTTGCGCCTGATGGAGTCGCCTATGAACTTGGCGAACGCCTCTGTGGTGATCTCGCCACGGGCCAGCCGCTCTTCCCCGACACAATAGAAGCCGTCTCGAGTGATGGCTGCGGTAACATCGTAATCGTTGGGGATGGCGAAGTGTGGATGCGCTGACGCTTTGTGCGTTATCTTCATGATGTTGTGTGTCCTTAGCGCTGTTCCTGACAAATAAAACGCCTGTGGCGCATCCCGTAGACGCCGAAACGGCGGTCTCCTACGGTGATAATGGGCTTTTTATTCCCAGTTATTAGAGGCCCGCCGATGAACTGCTTGGGGACCTGAAGCAGGTCCTGCCTACGGTGTAGTGACTACACCTGTCCGCTCCGCCGATGGGGGGGGCGAGGGGCGGTCCGCTCGGGATTGGAAGACAATGGGAGCAGTCCCCCCTACAGCGGGCTAAGGCCACGTTGCAGGGGAGGCATTGGACAAGCTCTATCCAGAACGCTGCCCAGACATCAAACGGTCGGAACGAGAAATCTGGCGACGTGTCGGGCAGCGTGAAGTGGTCCGCTTCCTCCTGACCCAACTCTCGGAACAGGGAGGATGTGGTTTGTAGATTGGTAGCCCGTACAGGCTAACCTGAGTGGGAGCCCCGGATTGAGTAGCACCCAGACCCTTCATCCATCATCATTCACGGAAGGGCTATGCCCTCTTGTGTCTTCCTCAGTAAGGAAAGGATGGAAGGGGACATGAAAGATGGGGACTTGAGGGCTGCTTAAGAAACACCCAAGACAGGCATGGGTGCTACCTGTACATCACTCTTCCCTCTGTCTTCCTAAAAAGGATATGAGGTAGGGAATGATGAAGGATTAACTCCTAGGTGAACACCTAAGTCCAGCTTAAGAGACACCTAAGAAACACTTAAGTGTTATCTATATATATATATCTGAACCGGGGCATAGGGTGGGGCTACCCTTATAATGGGCGTTTTATTCCAGTCCCTCTAACTTGTTGAATTAACAGAATAAAGGCAAGGTGCAGTGGCGCTACACTTTTCCTGCTGCCCGTCACCTTCCGGCGTGGCTGCGGCGTCTCCGGGGCTGCCTCCCCGGCAATGTGCGCGGTATCGACCGTAGAGGCCCGCCGCTGGGTCCCCGGTGTCATCACACCCGGAACATGCTGATGGCCGTCCTTGGTCGATACGTGTCAGAAGCAATGCGCCGCCGGTGCTAGCCAATGCGGTAGCTCTGTGGGCGCTGGGCCGTTGCGTTAGGCAAGAGCCCGTCTACAGGTCCCCAGCTTCACCATTGAATGCCGAAGTCCCGGCGACGCTCCGCACTGGCCACTATCTCAACCCGGCCAAGGTAGGCGAACGCGGACCTGCCCCGAAATTCCATGCCCCAGTCAGGGCGGTGCTCTTTGGACATGCGGACGATCGAGACGGAGAACAGCGGGGTCGTGATGAAGAGGTTCATGGGTGGTCCCTTGCTTGGCGGAAAGGCTGTATTGACGTGGCCAGGGTAGGGGGTGACGGACCGGGGTCAATAAAAACTTAGTCTCTTCAATGGGATGATCCCTGTTCCGGGACTATGTCAGGTGGACCTGAGCCCCTGCCATGGGCTGATACTCCCGTTGGCGGGACTTCTTCATGGACAGCCCTGTGGATAAATGTGGTGCTGCGGGTGCGCTGTGGGCCATAGGGGCGGCAAGCCGCAACGTACCGACCGTAGAGGCCCGTCTCGGTGCTTCGGGTGTCATCGTGGCTGGAGCGTGCTCCCTGCCGTCCTTGGTCGATACGGGTGAAACGCAAACGCCTGTCTGTGGTGGTGGCTCGCCCATTGCCTAGCGGCGATGCCGCAATGGCCGATAAAGGGCAGGTTGCCGACGCAAGCTGGACGATGAACCTTCACCGCTTCAGCCTTCTCGCGGTGGTGCCGATGTGCAACCGCTCCGCTCCAGACTGGGGCCATAGCAATGTGCGCGGTATCGGCCGTAGAGGCCCGTTAGTTGCTCGCGGGTGTCATCGTACCCGGACAGCCATGAAGGCCGTCCTTGGTCGATACGGGTGACAGGGAAATGGCTATTCAGCAGCGAAGGCGATTATTCGCCCAGCGCCCGGTACACGCTGGCCCTGCCAATACCCAGTTCCTTGGCGATGGCTGTGGCTCCCATGCCCTCCCGGTGAAGTGACTGCACTTTGCCCACGTCCACGCTGGGCTTCCGGCCTTTGTAGACGCCTGCGGCCTTGGCCTTGGCAATCCCTTCCATCTGCCGTTCCTTGCGAAGGTTCGTCTCGAACTCCGCGAAGACACCCAGCATGTCGAGGAAGGCCTTGCCGGCTGCTGTGGTCGTGTCGATTGGCTGTTCGGTGGCCTGTAGCGCAGCGCCCCTGTCCTTCAGTTCCCTAACGATGTCCTGAAGGTCGCCTATGGAGCGGGCCAGGCGGTCAATGCGGGTGACAACTAGCGTGTCGCCTTGCCGGATCATGTCGAGGATGGTCCGCAGTTCGGTCCTTCCCTCCAGCTTCGTGCCGCTTACCTTCTCCTGTCGGACGCAATCACAGCCAGCAGCCTTCAGGGCTTCAAGCTGGATGGTCAGGTCTTGGTCCGTGGTGCTGACGCGGGCGTATCCGATGCGCATTGACTGGCCTCCAACTGTGCCAATAGGCTCTAGACCACGGCAAGGTGATGTACCAAAACACACAAGTCAACCCTATTGAGGCGCAAAAAGTGTCTCACTCCGGCGTCTCGTGGAGGTATACCCAAGTGAGATGCGGGACAGTGCGGGGAGGCATGAGGCAAGCCCGCGTTTGCGTTGAGGTGCTGGCAGGCGGATAGGCATGGCCATGTTGGAAGACCGGAGGCGAACCGGGGATGGCGATGGTTGTGCAGGGGGAGCCCAGAACGGCTGTCATTCCCTCCCGGCCATCATCCCGCGCGAAGGATGCTCCCTGCCGTCCTTGGTCGATACGGGTCAGGTACAATGCGCCATCCATGAGCGGGCCGGAGGGCAGGCCTGATGCTCCCTGTCGTGCGGACCAAGGCAAGGCCCATTCCCGGCCCCGCAATTCAGCTTTCGCGCGGGAGCTATAGCCGCGCCCAGCCGCGCATGGCAGGGGAACTGTTACCCGCGCCCAGCCGCGTGTCACGCCGGAGCCGTTCCCTGCGCATGCGCGTAGGGGGTACGGGGGGATTTTCCGCCGCCCCGTATAGAGAAGGGGGCTGAAATTTTTGTTTGGAATTGCTCGAGCCCCGTGTTTCATCCAAGAATTTAATTCGCTGTGGGCGACATTTGGTCTTGCGCATTGATCGCCGCTAGGCTAGAAAGGGTGCAGTTGGTTTAGACGGAAGGACAAGTCATTACATCTTGAGCCTTTGGCTCGTGGGGGGTTCGCCTCCTAACACTTGACCGGACCGCCCCCGCCGGAAGGATGGAGGGAGGGAAGGCCGAGTTGAGACCCTCGATGACTGAGGGTCTCTTGGTGCTGTGGTTAAGTTGACGCTATCCGCGCCTCTTGTTCGCGATGACACCTCAGTCACTTTGGCTGGGGTGAACAAGAGGGGGCCTGATATGGCTTTGGAGACTAACGAGCGTCGGCAGCGATCGAAACGATGCTGGGGGTTGCCGTATTGGCTGCGCTCTCCAGTTCTGTTGAAGTGGACCTTGCGTATGGCAGTGTTCGCTTACCGTTTTTGGCGGCTCTGGAATTACCTCACAGGTGAGACCGGCGACTAGATCGCTTCCACTTCATCTATTTGAATTGGAAGGAATGAATCATGCTTGCGGAGGCATTGCGCTTAATCCGCGTCTTTCACGATATGCAGCAGCAGGAATTGGCGGCGAAGCTCAGCATATCAAGGTCTTATTTGTCCGAAATCGAAGGTGGGAAGAAGGTCCCGTCAATCGAACTGCTTCAAAAGTACTCGGATCATTTTAATATTCCAATGTCGTCGATCTTATTTTTCTCTGAAAATCTCGATGCGCCTAGTCGATCTAGTCGAGCAAAGTCGGCAATTGCATCTAAGGTTTTGCAGTTCCTAACCTTTGTCGAGAAGCGAACGGAAAAATGACATGTCCGGGTATGATTTTAGAGCAAGCCCGTTCTACAAGCTGAAGAGTAAGGAGAGGTTAGCAAATCTCTTACACTCAACGGTTCCAGCGCTGCAAGCCGTTTGTGTAAGCGATAGTAATTACAGAACTTTTTCCAAGCCAAAACGCGACGGTACTTTGCGGGAGATTAGCTCCCCCGTATATAAATTGAAATCTATTCAAGCACGTATAGCGGCGCTACTAAAGAGAATTGAGCCTCCTGCCTTCTTGTACGCGCCCGTTTCAGGACGTTCGTATGTGGGTAACGCTGCGCAGCACATAGGGGCCAAATCAATACGGCTTTTGGATTTGGAGAATTTTTTCCCCAACTGCAAATTTGAGAAGGTTTATTGGTTCTTCCGGCGATATATGGACTGCTCTCCTGATGTTGCCTACATCCTTGCCAAGCTCGCATGTTTAGACGGGAAGCTGCCACAAGGAAGTCCTTGCAGTCCCATTCTGGCTTACTGGTCATATGTTGATATGTGGTCCGCTATAGCACGACTCGTTGAAAGAGGCGGGTGCAGACTCACGGTCTACGCGGACGACATCACGATATCTGGCGACACAATTCCAGAAAGAATGATCTGGGAAGTGAAGCAGGAGATTCGTAAACACGGCCACACCGTTGCCAAGAGCAAAGAGCGTAGCCGACGCTGCCGTGCTGCGGAAGTTACGGGAGTGATTGTCAACGAAGGTCGCCTGACCGCTCCAAATCGTCAGAGACAGGGGCTGCTCAAAACGCGGAGGGAGATGTCCTTGGCGTCCGACCCGCAGCAGGTGCGGAAACTGAGAGCACAACTCCGGGGGCGTATGGCCCAGTTTAAGCAAATTGATGCGGGGAACCTAGCCGTCAAAGGAAATGAACCGCCTCCACCACGGCCCTGAACTGCTCCACTTCCGGCCCCGCTGAGTACCGCCCAAGCGTCATTCCTTCACGCTTGTGCCCAACCAAGGCCGATATGAAGTGGGGCGGCTGGTGGGCCTGCTCGGCCTTCGTGATGAACCAGCGCCTGAAGCTGTGGAAGTCCACGCGGGACTGACGTGCTCCCGGCGGTACGTCATTCACCTTCACCCGCCTGCGGTAGGTGGTGAAGGCCTTCACGACATACTGGGAGCGTTCCACTGCTGATCCGGGTTTGGGCTCCGGCAGTTCAGGGAACAGCCAATCGTCGCCGGCCTTGCCCGTCATGCGTTGACCGACAATGCCCTTCAGTCCCGAATGGATGGGCACCATGCGGACGCCTGCGGTTGTCTTTGCCTCTACGATGTCGAAGCAATCGTTCACGATGTCCCGCACCCGGAGCTTGGCTATCTCGTCAATCCGCATCCCCGATAGGGCGGCGATAGACATGAAGTCCCGGAGGATTGGACTGGCGTTGCCGGTGAACAGGGCCTTCATCTCGGCGTCGGTGAAGGGGCGCTTGTCCAGCCCTTTAGGCGTCTGCTGCTTGGCGAGCGACTGGCCCTGCCACACGTTGGCTTCAACGATCCCCTTCCGTTCTGCCCACTTCCAGAAGCTGGACAGAGACGAGATGTCCTTGTTGGCCGTCCGGGTGTTCACGCCGGCCCTTACAAAGGCTTCGGTGATGTAGCTACCTGCGATACGACGGGAGACGCCCTCAAGCGTCGTGGGCTTCTTGTTGTTGGCCAGCCACGCGTTGAACTTGGTGACAGCCCGGCGATAGTCGATGACCTGCCGGGGCTTCATGATGCGTTCCGCCAGCCAGACATCCACCATCGTGAGAAGTGGAGTGGCTACACCTCTGGCAGCATCAGCAAATGCCTTGGCCCGCTCGTGGCCTTCCTGATCTTCGATTTCTTCCGCCCGTTCGATAAGCAGGAGGCTTGCTGCCTCCGCATTGTCGTCATCGCCCGCCGGAGCGTCGCGCCATTCCATGGCTTCATCCATGAGGGGATCGCCAAGGGTGCTGGCCTTCTGCTTCAGCCTCCGCTCAGCTTCAGCCAGTTGAGCCTTCATCTGTGCGACAATGTTGAACTTGTCCCGATTGGCGGTCGTCAGGTTGTCTGTGTGAAGGGGGTGCATCAGATGGGCCTTGCCGACGATCTCCCGCAAGCGCTCAGGCACCTTCACCACAACCCGCCACTGGTTGCCGTGCTTTTGCAGGTAGGTCTTGTCAGCGGCCATGGGCTTGCATCCAATGCGCTAGCGGGAGTGGGTTCGATTCCGATTGGTAGCCCACTGGTAGCCCAATTTGGTAGCCCAAAGCAATCGCTAAAAATCAATAAATATAAGCATTTCAGCGCTTATGTTTCAGGAAAGTGAGGGTCCAGGTTCCCCAGCCAATTTTTTGGTTTGCGAGCGTCAATCAGGAATGATTGACGCTTTTTGCATTAGGCGGCCGCCATTCCACTGCGAAAATCGCACCACCTGTCCTGACAGGCGGAGATTGTGTCAGCGCCCGTCCGGCCAGCGCCCAGCAGCCATCAGCCACGGCGGCGGCGGGCCCATCTGATCCGGCGCGCCTTTCCGTGCAGACGTAGCCTGCGTTGTGGCGAAGCGCGCCGGTCGCGCCTTTTGACAGCATCACCGGGGCCGGAACATCGCCCCTCCGGGTCTGGGACCTGGCCTGAAGCCCGGCCGTGGGCCATGTCCCGGTCTTGGACCAAAGCCAGGCCTTGGACCAAACCCCGGACGTGGGCCCATGCCAGGCGTCGGCCTGAAGCCCGGGGGCGGCGGCTTGAACCCGGGAGGCGGTGGTCGCGGTCCCACCCAGGGGCGGGGACCCGGAGGCCTTGGCCCGACCCAGGGGCGCGGCCCAACCCACGGTCGCCGGTAGCCGTAGCCCCAGCCGCCGCCGTAAACCGGCGCCCCATATCCGTAATAAGAGCCGCCGGTGTAAACGACTGGCGCGCCCGTGGCGTAATAGGGGCCAGGGTCGCCGGTTACGCAGCCGGAAAGCGCCAGGCCCGCGCTAATGGCTAATGCGCCGGCGAGTATGCGTGGCGTTCTGTTCATGACGTCTCCTGTATCGGAGTTTTCTGAACCAGCGACATCGTGCGTCATGACGATGCTTCGGTCAGCAATAAAACGCCGGCCTCGCGCAATCGTTCCTGTGTTGATGCGGCGTGATCACGGTCGCCCGGCCAGAAACGCCACGACCGCCTCCTTGAACACCCGGTCGCCCACCGCGAGGTTGTGGTCGCGGCCGGGAATATCGACCGCGGTCGCATTGGGCAGCATGGCGGCCAGTTCGTGCGGCGAGCCGGCGATATCGTCGCGCGTGCCCACGGCGATCAGCGTTGGCACGCCGATCTGATAAGCCTCTTCCCGCGTCAGTGTCTGGCGCGTGCCGCGAATGCAGGCGGCGAGCGCCCTGAGGTCGCTGCGCGTCTGCTCGGCGAAGGAGCGGAACATTTTCTGCTGCTTGTCGGTGAGATTGTCGCCCGTTGGCGCCTCAAGCGCGTCGGCGATGCCCATGGGCAGGCCGACGCCGTCCACCAGCCGGATGCCGAGGCCGCCGAGCACCGCCGAGCGCACCCGGTCGGGATGGGCGAGCGCCATGTGGGCGGTGATGCGCGCGCCCATGGAATAGCCCATGACGTCGGCGCGCGGCAGCCCCAGATGGTCGAGCAGGTTCAGACAATCCTGGGCCATCAGGGCGGAGTTGTAGCAGGCCGGATCATAGAATTTCTGACTCTGGCCATGGCCCCGGTTGTCGAGGGCGATCACCCGGTAACCCGCCCGGTTCAGGGTGGTGCTCCAGCCCGGATAGATCCAGTTCACCGAGTGATTCGAGGCGAAGCCGTGCACCAGCAGCACCGGATCGCCCCTTGCGCCGTCAGGCGCTGGCAGATCCACGAAGGCGATGTCGACGCCGTCGGACGAGAAATGTTGCATGATGTTCCAGAAATATGTCGTCGGAGGGTGGTTTCGGAATCCGCTGCGGCGTGACCGTACGGCTATCTGATTCACCTGGAATGGATAGACCGTAAATGCCTCGAAATTCAGATCAAGGCCGGGATCACGGCGCTTGGCGCCGGGCAGGGCAGCGTTTACGCTAAAGCCAACTTGCGCGCCTCATGCGGCGCGCCCTGATCTGTGAAGGATCGAACAGTGTCGGCGATGGACGATGCAGGCGC
>Ga0182738_1002847_pt1 | contig 20240 bp, 18 predicted proteins | sample eDN5th30CBELigMG_FD_128876 | JGI IMG/M metagenome (GOLD analysis project Ga0182738, IMG submission 128876) | Enriched Miracle-Growth compost microbial communities from Emeryville, California, USA - eDNA 5th pass 30_C BE-Lig MG (version 2)... ... | reverse complement strand
GGGTTGATGATCGGCGTGCCGGCATCCATCCCGAACACGCCGATGTTCGTGATCGTGATCGTGCCGCCCTGCTGGTCGGCGGGGGACGTGCGCCCCTCGCGCGCCGTGAGGGTGAGCTTCTCGAGGGCCTTCGCGAGATCGCGCATGTTGAGGTCCTGCGCGTCCTTGATGTTCGGGACGAGCAGTCCCCGCGGCGTCGCGGCGGCGATGCCGAGGTTGACGTAGTGGCGCACGCGGATCTCGGCGCCCTGGTCGGTGTCGACCCACTCGGCGTTGACCATGGGCGTGCGCCGCACGGCCCAGATCACCGCGCGGGCGACGATGAGCAGCGGTGACACCTTGATGTCGGCGAAGTCGGGCGATGCCTTCAGGCGCTTGACGAGCTCCATCGTGCGGGTCGCGTCGACGTCGGTCCACACCGACACGTGCGGGGCCGTGTAGGCCGAGCGGACCATGGCGGACGACGTCGCCTTGCGGACACCCTTGACGGGGATCGTCTCCTCGCGGCTGACCTCGTCGGCGGGGGCCTCCGGACGCGGTGTCGTGACGGCCGGGACGGGGATCGTCTCCTCGCGCACCTCGGGCCACTCGGGGGTCTGGATGTTGCGGAAGACGCTCGCCTGCGACGCGTGCTGCAAGACGTCCTCGCGGGTCACCTGTCCCCCCGGGCCGGTCGGCGCGACGGCGGTGAGGTCGACGCCCAGGTCGCGGGCGAGCTTGCGGATCGGCGGCTTGGCGATGACGCCGACGGATGCCGCGACCTGCCGCTGCGGATCCTTCACCCGACGGCGGCGCGACGCCACCTGGCCGATCGTGCCGTAGCCGACGAGCACCGACTCGGCGGCCTCCGGCTCGGGCTCGGCGGGCGCGCCGTGCTCGCTGCGCCCCACCTCGGCCGCGGGGGCGGCGGACGCGGAGGCGATCGTGATGATCGCCGTGCCGACCTCGACCGTGTCGCCCTCCGCGACGAGGAGGTCGCCCACGACGCCGGCGAACGGCGAGGGCAGCTCGACGAGGGACTTCGCGGTCTCGATCTCGACGAGGACGTCGTTGACGGCGACCTCGTCGCCGGGCGCGACGCGCCACGACACGATCTCGGCCTCGGTCAGGCCCTCGCCGACATCCGGGAGGAGGAAGGTCTGCGTGCTCATGTCGGATCCTCTCGACCGCGGAGGTGCATCAGTATGCCAGGGCTCGATCGACGGCCTCGAGGATCCGATCCGGATCCGGGAGATAGGCGCCCTCGAGCTTGGCGGGCGGGAACGGGGTGTCGAATCCGGAGACGCGCAGGACCGGCGCCTCGAGCGCGTAGAAGCAGCGCTCCATGACCGTCGCGGCGATCTCCGAGCCCAGCGACGTGAAGCCGGGCGCCTCCTGCGCGTAGACCATCCGCCCGGTGCTGCGCACCGAGTCGAGGATCGGTCCGTAGTCGACGGGCGACAGCGAGCGCAGGTCGACGACCTCGGCCGACACGCCCTCGGACTCGGCGAGCGCGGCGGCCTGCAGGAGCGTCGAGACCATGGCGCCGTGACCGACGAGGGTCACGTCGGTGCCGCGGCGGACGACGCGCGACGCGTGCAGCGGCAGCGCGCGGGCGGACTCGTCGACCTCGCCCTTCATCCAGTACTTGGCCTTGGGCTCGAGGAAGATGACCGGGTCGGCGGAGGCGATGGCGTCCTGGATCATCCAGTACCCGTCGTTCGGCGTCGACGGCGACACCACGCGCAGGCCCGGGGTGTGCGTGAAGTACGCCTCGGGGCTCTCCTGGTGGTGCTCGACGGCGCCGATGTGCCCGCCGTACGGGATGCGGATGACGACGGGAAGGCTGATCGCGCCCTCGAGGCGGTTGGTGAGCTTGGCCAGCTGCGTCGTGATCTGGTCGAACGCGGGGAACACGAACCCGTCGAACTGGATCTCCACGACGGGACGGAACCCGCGCATCGCGAGGCCGATCGCGGTGCCGACGATGCCCGACTCCGCCAGCGGCGTGTCCAGCACGCGGCGCTCGCCGAACTCGGCCTGCAGGCCCTCGGTGACGCGGAACACGCCGCCGAGGCGGCCGATGTCCTCGCCCATGAGCAGGACGCGGTCGTTCTCGGCCATCGCGCGGCGCAGGCCGGCGTTGATCGCGCGGCTGAACGGAAGAGCCGTGGTCATGCGCCCTCTCCCTCCTGCGGCCCGTCGAACGAGGCCTCGTAGTCCGCGAGCCACTGCCGCTCCTGATCGATGAGCGCGTGCGCCTCCGAGTAGACGTGCGCGAACATCGAGTCCGCCTCCAGCGTGCCGAGGGCGTTGGTGCGCTCGCGGGTGTCGTCGGCGACGGCCTGGCCCTCCGCGTCGACGTCGGCGAAGAACGCGTCCGAGGCACCGCGGCCGCGCAGGAACGTGCGCATCCGGGCGATGGGGTCCCGCTCGGCCCAGGCCGTCTCCTCATCGGAGGTGCGGTACTTCGTCGGGTCGTCGCTGGTCGTGTGGGCGCCCATGCGGTAGGTCACGGCCTCGATCGCGCGGGGGCCGGCGCCGGCACGCGCCTCGTCGAGCGCCTGCCGCGTGACCGCCCAGCTGGCGAGCACGTCGTTGCCGTCGACCTGGATGCTGGGGATGCCGTACCCCTCGCCGCGCTTGTACAGCGGCGAGCGGGACTGCGTCGAGACGGGGACCGAGATCGCCCACTGGTTGTTCTGCAGGAAGAACACCTCGGGGGTCTGGTAGCTGGCCGCGAACACCATGGCCTCGTGGACGTCGCCCTGGCTCGACGCGCCGTCGCCGTAGTAGACGATGACGGCCTGATCGCGCTCGGGGTCGCCGCTGCCGCTGAGCCCGTCGAACGCGACGCCCATCGCGTAGCCCGTCGCGTGCAGGGTCTGCGATCCCAGCACGAGCGTGTAGATGTGCGTGTTGCCGTTCTTCGGGTCGGTCGGATCCCACCCGCCGTGGGTCAGTCCGCGCATGACCCGGATGATGTCCATCGGATCGACGCCGCGGATGCGCGCGACGACATGCTCGCGGTAGGAGGGGAAGACGTGGTCCTGCGGGCGCGCGGCGCGCGCGGAGCCGACCTGCGCCGCCTCCTGGCCGAAGCTCGGCGGCCACAGCGCGAGCTGGCCCTGTCGCTGCAGGTTGGTGGCCTGGCGGTCGAAGGCGCGGATCACGACCATGTCGCGATAGAGCCCCTCCAGATCCGCATCGGTGAGGGCGTCGATGGCGGCGACGTAGGGCTCGGCCGCCGGCGTCGGCGAGACCGACCCGTCGGCCGCGAGCACACGCACGAGGGCGGGGTCGTCGAGCGGGGTCACCGTTCTACGCTAGCCCGCGCCCCGGATGACCCTCTGGAAGAGTCTCCACAACGGATGCGGCGATCTGTAGGACCTTCTCCACAGATTCCTCCTCGCCCACGGAGATGCGGATGCCGTCTCCCGGGAACGCGCGCACGATGAGTCCGCCGTCCTCGAAGGCCGTCGCCGCCGCCGCGGTCTCGGCCCCGCACGGCAGCCACACGAAGTTGCCCTGGGCGACCGGCACCCGCCACCCGGCGTCTCGGAGGGCCTGTGCGAGCCGGTCGCGACGCTCGGCGATCGCGCGGACGCGCTCGAGCAGCTCCTCCTCGGCCTGCAGGCTCGCCAGCGCCGCCTCCTCCGCCTGGGCCGTCACCGACAGCGGGATGGCGGTGGTGCGGGCCGCGTCGAGGATACGGGCGTGCCCGATCGCGTAGCCGACGCGCAGCCCCGCGAGGCCGAACGCCTTCGAGAATGTGCGGAGGGCGACCACGTTGTCGTGCCCGGACGTGCCGAGCACGCGCATGCCGTCGACGGCCGCGGGATCCGTGACGAACTCGGCGTACGCCTCGTCGAGGATCACGAGCACGTCGCGCGGGACGGTGGCGAGGAACTCCTCGAACTCGTCGTGCCGCACGATCGGGCCGGTCGGGTTGTTGGGGCTGCACACGAGGACCGCGCGCGTGCGGTCGGTGACCGCGGCCGCCATCGCCGCGAGGTCGTGACGGGAGTCCTCGGTGAGCGGCACCTGCACCGGCGTCGCGCCGGCGACCAGAGCGAGCCCCGGATAGGCCTCGAACGAGCGCCACGCGTACACGACCTCATCGCCCGGTCCGCTCACGGCGAGCAGCAGCTGGGCGAGGATCGAGACGCTCCCCGCGCCGACGTGCACCTCGTCGGCGGTCACCCCGAAGCGGGCGGCGAGCGCCTCCCGCAGGCGGCCGGCCGTGGCATCCGGATAGCGGTTGACGTCCATGCGCGAGCGCAGCCGCTCCACCACGCCCGGCAGCGGATCGAAGGGGTTCTCGTTGCTGGACAGCTTGAAGGCGTCGGACCCGGCCTGCTTGCCCTGGCGGTACGGCGGCAGGGCGGCGATCTCGGGTCGGATGCGGACGGGGGGCTCGTCGGTCACGCTCCGAGTCTAGGAGTCGGTCCCGCGAGCATGTCAGACTGGCGCCATGGGCTTCATCATCCGCGTCGTGGTGAACGCGTTCGCTATCTGGGTCGTCACGCTCATCCCCGCGCTGACCGTCTCCGTGATCCCGTTCGTCCCGGACGACACGTGGATGCTCGTGTGGACGCTCCTGGTGATCGCGGTGATCTTCGCGATCGTCAACACGATCATCGGCACCGTCATCAAGGTGCTGGCGTTCCCGCTCTACATCCTCACGCTGGGTCTCATCTCGCTCGTCATCAACGGCTTCCTGCTGTGGCTCACGGCATGGATCACGAGCTTCTGGAACTGGGGCCTGCGCGTCGAGGACTTCTGGTGGGGCGTGGTCGCGGCGCTCATCATCACGGTCATCAACTGGTTCTTCGGCATCATCCTGCGCCCGCAGCGCCGGAAGCGGAGCTGACCGCCGGTCGCGCCCCCGGCGCCACGACCTCCGGCTGCGGCCGCGTCGCCGAGAACTCCGTCACGGTGACCGTCTCCGCACGGCCCAGCTCCGTGAACAGTCCGCGCACGGCGTCGACGCGCGGATCGTGCGACGCGTCGATGAGCGCGGCGGTCGTCTCGTACCGGTCGAGGTCGTGCGCGACCAGGCCCAGGTCCGGCAGGGCGGCGGGATCCGCCGTGCGCTGCACGACGATGCTGTCCGGCGCGCCGACGCCCTGCGCCGATCCGCCTGCGGCGAGCGCGGCGACGACGTCGTCGGTGTGGCGCACGTCGACGACGAGTGTCGAGGCGGGCACGTCGGCCTGGACGGGGCTGCCGAACGTCACGACGGTGCGCACGTCGTAGTCGCCCTCGAGCGCCATGCGATCGGCGATCATCCCGCCCTGCGAGTGCCCGACGGCGTGCACGACGTCGCGCGGCTCGGCGCCCGCGCGGCGCAGGGCCTCCTGCACCGCCTCATACGATGCGGAGCGTCGACCGTCGTACAGCTCCACGTTCGACGCCATGTCGAACGCCGTGCCCGATCGCGTGCCGGCGATGTAGACGACGAACTCGCGTCGGCCGCCGGGCATCGCGTACCGCTCGACACGGATCTCGGCGCGGTCGACGATGCGGGCCGCCGCCTGATGGAGCGACCCGACCGGCGTGCCGGCGCCCTGCCGCACCTGCCGCACGTCGACGGGTGCCGCGGCGCCCCGCAGGCGCGCATCCGCCGCGACGACGCCGCGATCGGCGAGGCGCACCGCACCGCCGAGCAGGAACGTCGTCGCCGCCGCGAGGAGCGGATACGCGGGCCCGAGCAGCGCCCCCGCGCCCCACGCCTGGCCGATGAGCTCCCACGGGGCGCGCAGGGCGTACCCGAGCCCCTCCGCCCCTGCCGCGAGGTCGATGCCGGGCATGTCCGCGCGCATGCCGGCCAGGCGCGCGTCGAGGATCGCGCGCTCGTGCGGGTCGTGGGCGAGATCGCGGCGCGCCGACAGCTCGACGTACTCGTACAGGTGGGCCGTGCGCCGGAGGTCGTGCGCGAGACCGCCGACCCGCTCGCGCGCCTCGCCGACGACGCGTGCCAGGTCGTCCGCGCGCTCGGCGGCGAACAGCGCGATGCCGTGCGCCGCCTGGTCCCCCACGACGCCCAGGAGGCGCCGCACGTCGTGGGCGAGCGCGACGGCGTCGTCGAGGCGCGCGCACACGCCGTCGAGGTGGCGTGCCGCCGCGTGCAGGGTCTCGGTGTCGACGGCCACCACCGCGCCGTGCCGGATGTCGAGCTCGTCGCTCACCGCCCCAGCCCCTCGGAGGCGAGGCCCGCGCGCACGCGACGCAGGAGCTCCGCCACCGCCACGACGCGATCGCGCGCCCCGGCGACATCCCCTCGGCGACGGAAGGCCTCCTCGTGGAACGCGCGCGCGGACGGTGCGTGCCAGTCGGTCGCATGGACCGCCGCCCCGAGCGCGGAGGCGGCGGTCTCGAGGGCGGCATCGAGCTCGTCGAGCCTGCGCTGCGCGTGCGCGGCGACCTCGTCGAGCCAGGCGGGGGCGGTGGGGACGATCATGCCGAGAGCGTCGCGCATGCGGACGGACAGCCGCCCTGCGGAGAGACCGTCCGGGGACGGAGCGGACGCGACACCCGCCTGGGGAGGGGCCCGTGATGCACGGCGACGCGCGGGAGCGGCATGATGGACTTCATGACCGTGCCGGCCACGCAGCCCTTCCGCGTGGTCTTCGTCTGCACCGGGAACATCTGCCGCTCCCCCATGGCCGAGATCGTGTTCCGCGAGCTCGCCCGGATCTCGGGTCTGGGCGACCGCGTCGTCTCGCGCAGCGCGGGCACCGGCGACTGGCACGTCGGCGAGCGGGCCGACCAGCGGACCCTCGCCGCGCTCGAGCGACGCGGCTACGACGGCAGCCGTCACCGCGCGCGGCAGTTCACGCACGACGCGTTCGTCGACAACGACCTCGTCGTCGCGATGGACCGCAGCCACGCCCGCATCCTGCACAACTGGGCGCAGTCGGAGGAGGACGCCGACAAGATCGCGCTGTTCCTGTCGTTCGACGCGTCGGCGAACGGGGTGCTCGACGTGCCCGACCCGTACTACGCGGACCCGGCGAAGTTCGACGAGGTGCTCGGTATGATCGAGAGCGCGAGCCGAGCGCTCTTCCGCCAGCTGGAGCCGGCCCTTCGCTGATCTTCTCGCCGCTGGATCCACACCCCGGAGTCATCCCGTGACCTCCCTGCCCGCGCAGCCCCTCAGTCCGCTCGACGGCCGCTACCGCGCCGCCGTCGCCCCCCTCGCCGACTACCTGTCGGAGGCCGGTCTCAACCGCGCCCGCGTCGAGGTGGAGGTCGAGTGGATCATCGCCCTGACCGACCGCAGCCTCTTCGGCACGCAGCCCCTGTCCGACGACGACAAGGCGCGTCTGCGCAGCCTGTACCGCGACTTCGGGCAGGCCGAGATCGACTGGCTCGCCGAGCGCGAGGCGATCACCCGCCACGACGTGAAGGCCGTCGAGTATCTCGTGCGCGACCGGCTCTCGCAGCTGGGCCTCGACGGGATCGCCGAGCTCACCCACTTCGCCGCGACGAGCGAGGACGTCAACTCGCTCGCCTACGCCCTGACCGTCCAGCGCGCCGTCGTCGAGGTGTGGCTGCCGGCCCTGCGCGAGGTCATCGCGGCGATCGACGCCCTCGCGCACGAGCACCGCGACGCGCCCATGCTCGCGCGCACGCACGGCCAGCCCGCCACCCCCACGACGATGGGCAAGGAGCTCGCGGTGTTCGCGTGGCGACTGCGCCGCGTCGCCGACCGGATCGGGGCGGCCGAGTACCTCGGCAAGTTCTCCGGCGCGACCGGCACGTGGGGCGCCCACCTCGCCGCGGCGCCGGATGTCGCGTGGCCGACCGTGGCGCGCGAGTTCGTCGAGTCGCTCGGCCTCGGCTTCAACACCCTCACGACGCAGATCGAGTCGCACGACTGGCAGGTGGAGCTGTACGACCGCGTGCGGCATGCGGGCGGCATCCTGCACAACCTCGCGACGGATGTCTGGACCTACATCTCGCTCGGGTACTTCTCGCAGATCCCCGTGGCCGGCGCGACGGGCTCGTCGACGATGCCGCACAAGATCAACCCGATCCGGTTCGAGAACGCCGAGGCCAACCTGGAGATCTCCGGCGGCCTGTTCTCGACGCTCGCCGCGACGCTCGTGACGAGCCGTCTGCAGCGCGACCTGACCGACTCGACGACGCAGCGCAACATCGGCGTCGCCTTCGGCCACTCGCTGCTCGCGCTGGACAACATCCGCCGCGGACTCGGCGAGATCTCCCTCGCCCAGCCGGTTCTCGACGCGGACCTCGACACGAACTGGGAGGTGCTCGGCGAGGCGATCCAGACGGTCGTGCGCGCCGAGATCACCGCCGGCCGCTCGCAGATCTCCGACCCCTACGCGCTGCTCAAGGAGCTCACCCGCGGACGCCGCGTCGGCCGCGAGGAGCTCGCCGAGTTCGTGCGCGGACTCGACATCGGCGAGGAGGCCCGCGAGCGGCTGCTCGCCCTCACGCCGTCGACGTACACGGGACTCGCGTCCGCGCTCGTCGACGAGCTCGACCGCTAGGCACCGCTGGGCGCTGCGCCCACGGGGTCGGGCCCGGTCGGCGACCGACGGTCGGCGACCGACGGGCGACGGCCCGGGATCAGGCCTTCGGGTCCTCGCCGTCCGTGCCCGCGGCGGGCTGGGTGTCGGCATCCGGCGTCTCCTCCTCGGGGAGGAGCACCGGCCGGTCGACCTGCTTGGTGACCTGCGCGGGATCCACCGCGAGGATCAGCAGCGCGATCGCGACGAGCACGACGATGAAGGTGATGCCCGCGACGACACCGGCCACGAGCAGCGCCTGCTGGCCCTGACCGGCGAAGCGGGACTGGAAGAAGCCCATCGAGACGAGCGTCACGATGCCGGCGAACACGGCGGCGGCGAACGCGAGGCCGAGCAGCTGAAGGGGCCGCAGGAGGGCGCGGCGGGTGGGTTTGTCTGTCACTCGGAGTCTCCGGGGGTGGGCGCCGACTCGGCAGCGGGGGCCTCGCGACGGGGTGAGAACGCGGCGATGCCGAGGTAGACCGCGACGATCGCCGCATAAGCGCCGAAGATGCCGACCGCGACCGTGATGCCCGTGAGGGTGAACCACTGGCCGGCTTCATCGATGAAGTAGTCGAGCGAGAACCGGGCCGGCACGACGGCGACGCCGACGCCGAGCAGCAGGGTGAACGCGCCCACGACGATGGCGTCCCGGGCGTCCGAGCGGCGCTGCGGGTCGAGCGCCCGGGCGGCCGCCCTGCGCTCGCGGAGCCCGGCGACGAGCTCGATGGCGCCGGCGACGACGGCCCACGTGATGACGATCCAGAAGAACATCTCGGTGGTGCGCCACGCGGGGACGCCGCCGAGCATCCCGGCGAGGAGCGTCACGACGGCGAGCGCCACGATGGGGGCGCGCTGCCCTGCGGAGTAGGCCAGCCACGCGGCGGCTCCGAGGACGACGGCGGTCGCGACCGCGAATCCGCTGAACACGCCCAGGCCGAACGGAGCGGAGTGGTCCGGTGAGAACGTCACCATGAGGGCGGCGATCGCCGCGATCACCGCGCGGGCGAGCTGCACATGGCGGACGGCGAGGCGCGGGAGGACGCGCGCGGACGCGGCGCCCTCGGGCGTGGGGTTCTCGGACACGGATGTTCCTGGATCGGCGGAGAGTTCGTCTCCAGTCTACGTCGCCGCCGGCCCTGGCCTCGGCGGGGCCCGCTCCGATCGCCCGGGCCGCCGCGGCCGAGGAGGAAAGGAGCAGGAAAGGAGAAGCGCTCGTCGGGCCCCCGCCGTAGCCTGGGGCCCATGACCTCCGCGCACATCGCCGATTCGCACTCGCACATCCGGGTCACGGGGGCCCGCGAGAACAACCTCCAGGACGTCAGCCTCGAGATCCCCAAGCGCCGCCTCACGGTGTTCACCGGGGTCAGCGGCTCCGGGAAGTCGTCCCTCGTGTTCGCGACGATCGCGAACGAGTCGCAGCGGCTCATCAACGAGACGTATCCGACCTTCGTGCAGCAGTTCATGGGCCAGCTCAACCGGCCGGACGTCGACGCCCTGGAGAACGTGAGCCCGGCCATCATCGTCGACCAGGAGCGCATGGGCGCGAATGCGCGCTCGACGGTGGGAACGGCCACCGACGTCCACGCGATGCTCCGCCTCCTGTTCAGCCGCCTCGGCACGCCCCACATCGGCTCGCCGCAGGCGTTCTCGTTCAATGTGCCGTCGGTCTCGGGTGCCGGCGCGGTCACGTTCGAGAAGGGCGGCAAGAAGGTCAAGGAGCGCCGCTCCTTCGAGGTCACCGGCGGGATGTGCCCGAAGTGCGAGGGACTCGGCGAGGTGAGCGACATCGATCTCGACGAGCTCTTCGACCGCCGCAAGTCGCTCACGGAGGGCGCGCTCACGATCCCCGGGTACAACGCGGACGGATGGATGGTGCGCGGCTTCACCGAGTCCGGCTTCGTCGATCCCGACAAGCCCATCGCGGAGTACACCGCGCAGGAGCTCGAGGACTTCCTCTACAAGGAGCCCACCAAGGTCAAGATCCAGAACATCAACATGACCTACGAGGGCCTGATCCCCAAGCTCACGAAGTCGATGCTGCAGAAGGACCGCGACTCCCTGCAGCCGCACATCCGCGCCTTCGTCGAGCGCGCCGTCAAGTTCATGCCGTGCCCGGAATGCGCCGGCACGCGGCTCAACGAGGCGGCCCGGTCCTCGAAGATCGGCGGGGTCAGCATCGCCGACGCGGCCGCCATGCAGATCTCCGACCTCGCGGCGTGGCTGGAGACGATCGACGACCCGTCGGTCGCGCCGCTCATGGCCGGCCTCCGCCAGACCGTCGGGTCGTTCCTCGACATCGGGCTCGGCTACCTCTCCCTCGAGCGGGCGTCGGGAACGCTGTCCGGCGGTGAGTCGCAGCGCATCAAGATGATCCGCCACCTCGGCTCCGCGCTCACCGACATCACCTACGTCTTCGACGAGCCGACCGCGGGGCTGCACCCCCACGACATCCAGCGCATGAACGACCTTCTCCAGCTGCTGCGCGACAAGGGCAACACGGTGCTCGTCGTGGAGCACAAGCCCGAGGTGATCGCGATCGCCGACCACGTCGTCGACCTCGGCCCGGGCGCAGGTCGCGCCGGCGGTCGGATCATGTTCGAGGGGGATGTCGCGGGGCTGCGCGCCTCCGACACGATCACGGGCCGCTTCTTCGACCATCGCGCACGGCTCAAGGAGTCGACGCGCACACCGCGCGGCGCGCTCGAGATCCGCGGTGCCGCCCAGCACAATCTCCGGGACGTCTCCGTCGACATCCCGCTCGGCATCCTCACCGTCGTGACGGGCGTCGCCGGCTCCGGCAAGTCGTCCCTCATCCACGGCAACGTGCCCGCCTTCGACGACGTCATCGTCGTCGACCAGTCCCCCATCAAGGGCAACCGGCGCAGCAGCCCGGCCACCTACACCGGCATCCTCGACACCGTCCGCACCGCGTTCGCGAAGGCCAACGGCGTCAAGCCCGGCCTGTTCAGCGCGAACTCGGAGGGCGCGTGTCCCGCGTGCAAGGGCCTCGGGGTCATCATCACCAACCTCGGCTTCACGCAGACCGTCGAGACCCTGTGCGAGCTGTGCGAGGGCTCCGGCTTCAGCGACGAGGTGCTGGAGTACCGCCTCGACGGCAAGAACATCGCCGAGGTGCTCGCCATGACCGCCGCCGAGGCCGCCGAGTTCTTCACGAAGGGTCCCGCGCACACGACCCTCGAGCGCATGGTGGACGTCGGCCTCGGGTACCTCACGCTCGGGCAGGCGCTCAACACGCTGTCCGGAGGCGAGCGTCAGCGGCTCAAGCTGGCGATCTCGATGGCGAAGAAGGGCGCGATCTACGTGCTCGACGAGCCGACGACGGGGTTGCACCTCGCCGACGTCGACAACCTGCTCGCGCTTCTGGACCGCCTCGTGGATGCCGGCAACAGCGTCATCGTGATCGAGCACCACCAGGCCGTCATGGCGCACGCCGACTGGATCATCGACCTCGGTCCGGGCGCCGGCCACGACGGCGGTCGCGTCGTCTTCGAGGGCACGCCGGCCGACCTCGTGGCGGCGCGGTCGACGCTCACCGGCGAGCACCTGGCGCGCTACGTGGGCGCCTGATCGCCATCGACGGCGGGCGCGCCCCCGGCGCGGTCCGTGGTCAGTCGATCCAGAGGACGACGCCGGTGAGCTCGTGCAGGACGGCGGCGACGCCGGCGCGCACCGCCGCTGCGCACCGCTCCGGGGTGAAGGTGGCCGGGTCGTCGTCCGAGGAGGCGGGAAGACCCGCACCGCGGAACGACGCGCCGTCCCAGGCGACGGCCGTGACGTTCGCGGTGGGCTCGGCGAGTTCCGCCCCGACGACGAGGAAGTGCTGATCGAGATGACTCGCGCTCACGAGCGTGAGGGCGTCGATGAGCTCGTCGCCGACGCTCACGATGAGGTCGGGCTGCATCTCGATCGCCTCGACGATGCCCGCGACGTGATCGTCGTCGGCCACGACCGCGCGCAGGTCCACGTGGTCGGCCTCCGCCCACTCCCGCACCGCCTGCGCGAGCGTGCGGGTCGGCATGTCATCACCCGCCACGAGGAGGACGACGCGCATGCCTGCAGAAGCATGGACGTCGTCCCAGCTGCCGGCCGGTGGTGTCAGCGTCGCCTCCGGGCTCGGTGACGTGGTCGGAAGGAAGCCCGGGGCAGGCGTGCCCACGGGCGTGGGGGCGTCGTGGGGCTGCGACCAGTCGGAGGCGCATCCGGCGAGCAGGAGGACGGACAGGAGCGAGGCGGCGCACGCGAGCGCCGGGCGACGACGGGACAACGGGTTCATCCTCGTGGGGCAGGGGACGGGTCCTTCCCACTGTGCGCCACGGGCGAGGCGCCGATGAGACGGATGCGGAGAAGTTCGCGCTCTGTTCGCCCACGCTCCGCTTCCCGTTCACCGGCGGCGGCGATCCTGCCCGGAACCGTCGTCAAGGAGTTCCATGCCGTCCCGCACACGTCCCCTCGTCCGCCTGTTCACGGCTGTCGCCGCCCTCGCGACCCTCGCGGCGGTCGCCGCGCCTGCGTCCGCCCATGGCTTCACCTCCGTCGTCTACGCCGACGTCGCCGCGGCGGACGACGGCGCAGTGCGGACGCAGCTGGAGCTCGAGTACGACCTCCTGGTCGTCTCGGCGGCGGACGCCGAGCGGGACGACGCACTGTTCCAGGACGGCACGGCCGCGTTCGAGGGCGGTGACGCCGAGGAGCAGGCCGCGGCCCTCCGCGCACACGCCGAGACCGTCCAGGCGTACGTCTCGCAGCGGTTCCGGGTGTCGTCCGGCGGAGACGACTGCCCCACGACGCTGGGCGGCGACATCCGCATGATCGAGCGCGACAGCGTCCCCTACGCCGAGCTTCCCCTCGAGAGCGTGTGCCCCGCGCCGGGCGACGGTCATGCGATCACGAGCACCCTGTTCGCCGACGACGAGGGCTACGTCACGGGGACGAAGGTCGTGCTGACCTACGACCTCGACGGACACGTCGGCAGCGCCGCGCTCGACGCCGCCCAGCCCGACTTCTCGACCGAGCAGAGCATCGGGGAACGATTCTGGGAGTTCTTCCACCTCGGCGCCGAGCACCTGCTCACCGGGATCGACCACATCCTGTTCCTGCTCGCGCTCATCGCCGGCTCACGGCGCCTGCGCGAGATCGTGCTGGCTGCGACCTCGTTCACCGTGGCGCACTCGATCACCTTCATCCTCGCCGCGACCGGAGTCGTCTCGGTGCCGGCCTGGTTCGTGGAGCCGGTGATCGCACTCTCGATCGCGATCGTGGGCGCCTGGCATCTCTGGCAGCTGTGGCGACGCGGCGACGCCGCCTCGACCCTCACCCGCGACAGCGGTCCGCTCGGCCTCGATCGCGCGGGATGGCTGCGTCTGGGCGTGGTGTTCGCCTTCGGCCTCGTGCACGGCGTGGGCTTCGCGGGGGCGCTCGGCATCGACGAGCCGTGGTCGTGGACGCTGCTGTGGTCCCTCCTCGTCTTCAACCTCGGCATCGAGGCGGTCCAGCTCGTCATCATCGCGCTCCTGTTCCCCCTGTTGGCGCTGCTGCGCACCCGCGTGCCCCGGCTCGGACTGTGGGCCACCGGGGCCCTCGCCGTGAGCGTGTCCTTGTTCGGACTGGTGTGGTTCGTGGAGCGCATCGTCGGCGCAGGCTGAGTCTTCGCGGCCCGGCTACCCGCGCGGTCATCTCCGTTCAGCAGCGGTTCACGGAGCGGGCGGATGTTGGGACCCGCCCGGCCGACGCCGGGTTCACCCCCTTGAGAAGAAGGACACCCCCATGCCCTACCTCCGTGCATCCGCACACTCGCGGCCATCCGCGGTGCGCCGCACGTCTGCGTGGCTGACCGCGGCAGCGGTCGGCGCCACGCTGGCGCTCGGCGGCGCGTTCGCCGCCCCGGCGATGGCCGCGGACTCCGTGAACCTCACCGGACTCGTCCTCGGTGTCGGCGCCACCGAGGCGCAGCGCATCGTCACCTGGTACTCGTCGGCCGACGTCGACCAGGTGGTGCAGGTCGCGCCGACCGCCTCCCTCGTGGACGGCGAGTTCCCCGCCGACGCGCAGACGTTCTCCGCACTCGGCTCGGCCAACATCACCTCCAGCGGCGGCTTCAACCGTCACGCCACGATCACGGGCCTGAAGGAGGACACCGCCTATTCGTACCGGGTGGGCTCGGCCGAAGGCTGGTCGAAGACCTATGCCTTCCGCACGCAGTCGTTCGACGGACCATTCGACTTCCTCTTCTTCGGCGACCCGCAGATCGGCTCGTCGGGGAACGTGGAGAAGGACGGCGCCGGCTGGGCCGACACGCTCAACGTCTCGCTCGCGGCCAACCCGGACGCCGAGCTGCTCGTCTCCGGCGGCGACCAGGTCGAGTCCGCCAACAACGAGACACAGTGGGATGCGTTCCTCGCGCCGGACAAGCTGCGCCAGTACCCGTGGGCGGCGACCATCGGAAACCACGACGTGGGCGGCAAGGCGTACGAGCAGCACTTCTTCACCCCCAACACCGACCGCTCGGCCGCGTACTACGCGAACGGACAGCCGGCGTCGAACACCTCCGGCGGCGACTACTGGTACATGTACAAGGACGTGCTGTTCATCGACCTGAACAGCAACAGCTACGCCACCTCGCAGGGCGGGGGCGGCGATGAGGCGCACCTCGCGTACGTGTCGGATGTCATCAAGAACCACGGCGCCGACGCGAAGTACACCGTGCTCGTGTACCACCACGCCATCTACTCGGCCGCCTCGCACGCGAAGGACAACGACGCGAAGGTCCGCCGCGTGGACTTCCCCGCCGCGTTCTCGAAGCTCGGAGTGGACCTGGTCCTGCAGGGCCACGACCACGTGTACACGCGCAGCTACGAGATCAAGAACGGGTCGAAGGCGAACACCGATGAGAAGCCCGGTCAGGACGAGGTCTTCACCGGTCCCGGCGGCGTCATCTACGTCACGGCGAACTCCGCATCCGGCTCGAAGTACTACGACATCACCAAGCCGGACTCCAGCGGCACCAGCGGTGCGGGCAACGGGGCGGACCCCCTCAACCCGAACAGCTACTGGTACAACTCGGTGCAGAACCAGGAGCACGTGCGCACGTACGTCAAGGTCAAGGTCGAGAAGGACCAGCTCGTCGTGCAGAACATCCGCAGCGGCACGTGCGACGCGCCGAACGCCGCCGTCGAGTTGAACAAGGTCGCGTGGTGTGGCCCGGACAGCGGCGCCTCGGCCGCGCAGCCGGTCGGCTCGATCGTCGACCAGGTCACGATCCACCCGAACCACGGCGAAGGCCAGGAGCTCGAGGTCACCGTCCCGACGCCGGCGCCGGGCGAGTTCGGCTGGACGATCGACGGTCACAACGGCCTCGTCGACCTCGGCACCGCCGAGGAGAAGGACGGCGGGTACTTCGAGGCGACGGGCGCCATCAACCCCATCGCCGTGTCCGACACCCGCATGTCCCTCGCGCCGTGGTCCATCTCGGCCTCGTCGAGCGACTTCCGCGGCGGCGACGTGACGTTCTCGGGCAAGAACCTCGGCTGGACCCCGAGGGTCCTCAAGGCCGGTGCCGGAGCCACGGCAGGCGCGAGCGTCGAGTCCGGCTTCAGCGGCGGTGAGGGTCTCGCGAGCTCACGCGTGCTCGGCTCGGCGACCCAGGGTCACGACCGCGGGGCGGCGACGCTCGGTGCGGACCTCGACCTGAAGATCCCGCTCGAGGTCGCGAAGGGCAGCTACCGCGCCACCCTCACGATCACCGCGCTGGCCGGCTGAGCCGACCGTTCCGCGCCGGTGGTGCGGATGCCCGACGGCGTCCGCACCACCGGCATCCGCACGTCACCCGAAGGATCCCCGCATGACCACTACCGCTCCCGCCGCGCGCCCATCCGCGCGCTCTCCGCGCACCGTCACCACCGTCCTCGTCGCGCTCCTCGTCTCCGCTCTGGTCACTGCCCTCGCGCCGACCCCTGCCGCGCACGCCGCGGACGAGGTCACCTGGACGGTGCGCACCGCCTCCAACGAGTTCGGCGCGGACCGCACGAGCTACGCCTACACGGTCGACCCGGGATCGAGCGTCGACGACGGCCTCGTGATCGCCAATCACGGCGACGAGGCCCTCGACCTCACCGTGTACGCGGCGGACGGCTACACCGCCGACACCGGCAGCCTCGACCTGCTCGTCGCCGGCGCGACATCCGTCGGCGTGGGAGCGTGGGTCACCACACCGACCCGCGCCGTCTCGATCCCCGCGGGTGAGACGGCGACGGTCCCGTTCACCGTCGCCGTCCCGGAGAACGCCACCCCCGGCGACTACGCGGGCGGCATCGTGACCTCGCTCGGTGCGCAGGAGGACGCCGAGGGCGTCAGCGTCGATCGACGTCTGGGCATCCGCATCTCCCTGCGTGTGGCCGGCGCGCTCTCCCCCCGCCTCGCGATCGAGGACGCCCAGGTCACGTGGGACGGCGGCCTCGCGCTCTTCGGCACGGGCGACGCGACCCTCCGGTACACGCTGCACAACACGGGCAACACGACTCTGTCCGCGCGGCAGACGGCGACCGTGGCCGGCCCGTTCGGCTGGTTCACGACGCACGCGGACGATGTCGAGGCGCCGCCGGCGCTCCTCCCCGGCGAGTCGTGGACGATCTCCGTGCCCGTGCCCGACGTTCCGGGGCTGCTGTGGCTGACCGGGACGGCCGCCGTCGTCCCCCTCGTGACGGATGCCTCCGGCTCGATCACGCCTCTGGACGCCGTCACCGCCACGGCGGTCGGCGCCGCGGTGCCCTGGGTCCTGGTCCTGATCGTCCTCTTGGCCGCGGCGCTCGTCGTCCTGGGCCTCCGGGTGCGGCGTCGCCGCCGCGCGGCGGCACAGGCGCGCGAGGAGGCCCGCGTGCAGGAGGCCGTCGCGCAGGCGCTCGCCGAGGCGGGCGAGCGGGAGGCGGACCGGGTCACGGCCTCCTGACAGGCGCGCGGTGGGGGTATCGTGGCGCGGATCAGAGGGAGGCGGGCCACCGTGACCGACGATCTCTCCCCGCGCGCGGCGCGCACCGCCGCCCCTGTCGTGCTGGACCTGCCCTTCCGCGGGCGGTGGCTCGCCCGCAACAGCCCGGCGCGGCGCGTCCCGAGCCACGGCACGCATCTTTTCGGCACGACCTACGCGATCGACTTCCTCGCCGTCGACGAGCGCGGGCGGTCCGCCCGGATCACGTGGCGGACCGCCGTCGCGACGGAGGCGCCGGAGCGGTTCGTCGGTTTCGGGGCCGACATCCTCGCCCCGGCCACGGGACGTGTCGTGACCGCGGTCGACGGGATCGCGGACCATGTCGCCCGCCGCTCACCGTTCCCCCTCCTCCGCTACGCGCTGGGGCAGGCCGGCAGGGCCCGGGTCGGCGGGACCGCCCTGGCCGGCAACCACGTCGTCATCGCCTCCGGCGACCGGTTCGTCCTGCTGTCGCATCTGCAGCACGGCAGTGTGCGGGTGAGGGCGGGCGACCACGTGGCATCCGGGGACCCGATCGGTCGGTGCGGCAACTCGGGGAACAGCACGCAGCCGCATGTGCACGTGCAGGTGACGGATGCCGCGGATCAGGCGCAGGCCGTCGGCGTGCCGATGCTCTTCCGCCGCCCCGGCGATGCGGGGGCGTGGATGCCGGCGGAGGGGGAGATCGTCGACGCCCGCTAGGAGGTCAGCGCCGGTACTCCCACGGAGTGCGCGCGGCCGGTCCGGGGGCGAGGGCGACGTCGTCGAGCTCGACCTCACGGCCCTCCTCGTCGAGGAAGCCCAGTCGCAGGGCGCGGTCGTCGGACGCGTCCACGATGCGCGAGGCCGGACCTGCGGGGCAGGGGTTGAACTCGTCGCCCCACTGGACCATGGCGGCCATGACGATGCGCAGCGCCTCGCCGCGGGGCGTGAGGTGGTAGCTGAAGCGGGCGCGGTCACCCGCCTCGCGGTAGGGCCGCTTCTCGAGGATGCCGGCATCGACGAGCTTCGCCAGACGGTTGCTGAGGATGTCGGTGGGCGCACCGAGGGAGTCGCGGAACTCCGAGAACCGCGTCTGCCCGCGCAGGGCGTTGCGCACGATGAGCAGCGACCACTTCTCGCCGATCACGTCGAGCGTGCGCACGATCTGGCAGGTGGAATCTGAGGCGGGCACGCTTCGATTGTACTTGACTTTGATTTTCCAAGCTACACTGGGGCGAATGAAGACTTTCGGCATCCGTGGAACGTTCTGGTCCGCATCCCTCGTCCTCGCGCTCTGTCTCTGGGCCAGCGGCGCGCCCAGTGTGCTCTACCCCGTCTACGCCGCCGAGTGGCACCTCACCCCCGTCGTGACGACGTCGGTCTTCGGCATCTACCCGCTCGCCCTCCTCGCCGTCCTCCTGTTCTTCGGCAGCATCTCCGACACGATCGGCCGCCGCCGGGCGATGCTGATCGGCATCGGCCTCATCACGGCATCCGCCGTCGTGTTCGCGGTGGCGCCGAACGTGGGCTTCCTCTTCCTCGGGCGCGTGCTGCAGGGCGTCGGCACCGGCTTCGCCCTCGGCGCCGCGAGCGCCGCACTCGTGGAGAACAACATCAGCGCGAATCCGCGCTTCGCCAGCTCCATGACCACGATCTCGACCTCGCTCGGACTCACCCTCGCCCCCGTGGTGGCGGGAGCGCTCGCGCAGTTCGCCCCGCTTCCCTCTGTGCTGAGCTTCGGCATCCTCTTCCTCGTGGCCGCCGTGGCCTTCGTGCTGGTCCTGTTCACCCCCGGAGACGAGCGACCCGGTGATCGGTGGCGCTTCCGCCTGCCCCGCCCCGCTCCCGGGATCCGACGCCCGTTCATCCTCGCCACCCTCTCCGTGTCGGTCGCCTACGCCGTCGGCGCGATCTACCTGGCGCTCGGCGCCAACATGGCGCGCGACATCACCGGCACGACCGACTTCTTCGTCATCGGCGGGCTCCTGGCCATCTCGTCCGCCGCGGTCGGCGTCACGGCGCTGTTCCTCGGGCGCGTGCACGCGCACGCGTCGATCCTCGTCGGCGCGGTGCTGTCGCTGGTCGGCCTCGGGCTCATGGCGGCCGCGAGCGCGACCGGCTCCCTCGCCCTGCTGCTGGCCTGGTGCGTGGTCGGCGGCATCGCGTACTCGTTCGCGTTCACGGGCGGGCTCGCGCTCGTCAACCGCGCCGCGCCGGCCGAGCACCGCGGCGCCACGCTGTCGCTCGTCTATCTCTTCTCCTACCTCGTCCAGGCGGTCGTCGCGATCGGCGCCGGCGGACTCGCGACCGCGGTCGGCCTGGCGGAGGCCGTCGAGATCGTCGCCCCCGTCCTCGGTCTGCTGTGCCTCACCGCGCTCGTGCTGCTGGGGCTCGAGCGGGCCGCCGGACGGCGCGTCGTCACGACGTGACGGCACCCTCGGCCGTGGCGGCCTCGTCGACATCCTCGAGCCCGGAGAGGAAGGCGACGCCCGCCTGACGGAAGACGCGCGAGCCGGGCGCGTTGAAGTGGTGCCGATCGGGGATCTCCACGAACCTCCCCCGCGGCGTCGCCGCGGCGAGCGCCCGTGATCCGGCGATGTTGGCGTCGAGGGAGCCGGTCGCGAACAGCGTCGGCTGCGGGGGTGCGTCGTGCGGGTCCGGGGCGATCGCGTGCGTCTCGCGCAGGCCCTCCGCGAGGGCGAGGAGCGCCCGCGGATCGTTCCCCCTCACCCGCTCGGTGAGCTGGATGTAGTTCGACG
>Ga0182738_1002845_pt1 | contig 20258 bp, 16 predicted proteins | sample eDN5th30CBELigMG_FD_128876 | JGI IMG/M metagenome (GOLD analysis project Ga0182738, IMG submission 128876) | Enriched Miracle-Growth compost microbial communities from Emeryville, California, USA - eDNA 5th pass 30_C BE-Lig MG (version 2)... ... | reverse complement strand
TCATCGCCGGCTGGGCCTCGAACTCGAAGTACGCCTTCCTCGGTGCCCTCCGCTCTGCGGCGCAGATGGTGTCCTACGAGGTCTCGATCGGCTTCGTGCTCATCACCGTGCTGCTCTGCACCGGTTCGCTCAACCTCAGCAAGGTCGTGCTCGCCCAGTCGGGCTGGTTCTGGAACTGGTTCTGGCTGCCGTTGCTGCCGATGTTCGTGATCTTCTTCATCTCGGCACTGGCCGAGACGAACCGCACGCCGTTCGACCTGCCGATGTCGGAGGCCGAGCTGGTGGCAGGCTTCCACACCGAATATTCGGCCATGGCCTTCGGGCTCTTCTTCCTCGGCGAATACGCCAACATGATCCTGCTCTCGGCGCTGGGGGCGGTCCTGTTCCTCGGTGGCTGGATGTCGCCGATCCCGTTCGCGCCGTTCACCTGGATTCCGGGCATCATCTGGTTCGCATTGAAGATCGCGTTCCTGCTGTTCGTCTTCTCGTGGACCAAGGGCACGCTGCCACGCTACCGCTACGACCAGCTGATGCGGCTGGGCTGGAAGGTCTTCCTGCCCGTGTCGCTGGGCTGGGTCGTCCTCACCGCCGCCGTTCTGCAGTTCGGCGGCTGGGTTCCGAAACCTTAGGAGAGAACGCACCATGGCCTCTCTCGATCGCACCGCGCGCTCGTTCCTGCTCTCCGAGCTGGTCAGCGGCTTCCTGCTCACCTTCAAGTACATGTTCAAGCCGAAGGTGACGCTCAACTATCCCTACGAGAAGGGACCGCTCGGGCCGCGCTTCCGCGGCGAGCATGCGCTGCGCCGCTATCCCAACGGCGAGGAACGCTGCATCGCGTGCAAGCTGTGCGAGGCGATCTGCCCGGCCCAGGCGATCACGATCGAGGCCGAGCCGCGCGACGACGGCAGCCGGCGCACCACGCGCTACGACATCGACATGACCAAGTGCATCTACTGCGGCTTCTGCCAGGAAGCCTGTCCGGTCGATGCCATCGTCGAGGGACCCAACTTCGAGTTCTCGACCGAGACTCGCGAGGAGCTGATGTACAACAAGGACAAGCTGCTCGCGAACGGCGACCGCTGGGAAGGCGAGATCGCCGCCAACCTCCAGGCCGACGCGGCGTACCGCTAGGCCGGGCGAGGGGGAGGAAAACAAGACAATGCTGCTTCAGGCCCTAGCCTTCTACGTGTTCGCAGCGATCGTCGTCGCGTCCGGCACCATGGTCGTGGTCTCGCGCAACCCGGTCTATTCGGTGCTGTTCCTGATCCTGGCCTTCTTCAACGCGGCCGCGCTGTTCGTGCTGATCGGCGCGGAGTTCATCGCGATGATCCTGGTCATCGTCTATGTCGGCGCCGTCGCGGTGCTCTTCCTGTTCGTCGTCATGATGCTCGACATCAACATTGCCAGGCTCAAGGAGGGCTTCCTCGACTACCTGCCGATCGGCGCCATGATCGGCGCCGCGATGCTGGCCGAGATCCTGTTCGGCATCGGCGTCTGGGGCAGCGGTACGTCCGACACGGTGCAGGCGTTCAATCGCGCCGGCATACAGCCGATGGCGGTCGAAAACACCCGGGCGATCGGCCAGGTGCTCTACACCCAGTATTTCTATCTCTTCCAGACCGCGGGGGTGGTGCTGCTGGTGGCCATGATCGGCGCCATCGTGCTCACCCTGCGCCGCCGTCCCGGCGTCCGGCGCCAGCGCGCCAGCGATCAGCTCTACCGGACGAAGGAAGAGGCAATGACCGTCGTCAAGGTCGCGTCGCGGGAGGGCGTGTGATGGTGATCGGTCTCGGCCACTATCTCACGGTGGCGGGCGTGCTGTTCACGCTCGGCATCCTCGGGATCTTCCTGAACCGCAAGAACGTCATCGTCATCCTGATGTGCGTCGAGCTGATGCTGCTCGCGGTCAACATCAATCTGGTGGCCTTCTCGGCCTATCAGGGCAACATCGTGGGCCAGATCTTCGCCATGCTGGTGCTGACGGTAGCCGCCGCGGAGGCCGCCATCGGGCTCGCCATCCTGGTGGTCTATTTCCGCAATCGCGGCACCGTCGAGGTCGAAGACATCAACGCGATGAAGGGCTAGCGATGCGCCGCTTCGAACCAAAAAGACACGCATCTGTCATCCTGATTGCAGCGAACGATCTTGCCGAACGACCGGGCACGGGCCGCGTGGCTGGCGTGAGGTCCTTCGCCGCGCTCGGAACGACGGTCGTGGAAGGCTGAGGGCAGGGACTTTCATCATGGATCTTGCCATCAAGCTCATCGTCCTGCTGCCGCTGCTCGCCGCCGCGATCGCGGGTCTGTTCTGCCGCGTGATCGGCGACCGGCCGGCACAGATCGTGACCTGCGCGGCGCTGCTGATCGCTGCCGCCCTGTCGGTCTTCGTCTTCGTGAGCATCGGCTTCGGCCACGAGAAGATGCTGGTCGTCCCGCTGTTCTCCTGGATCGATTCCGGCACCCTCGACATCAACTGGTCGCTGCGGGTCGACACGCTGACCGCGGTCATGCTGATCGTGGTTACCGGCGTGTCGTCGATGGTCCATGTCTATTCGGTCGGCTACATGGCCGAGGATCCCTCGATCCCGCGCTTCATGGCCTATCTCAGCCTGTTCACCTTCTTCATGCTGATGCTGGTGACGGCCGACAACCTGGTGCAGCTGTTCTTCGGCTGGGAAGGGGTGGGCCTCGCGTCCTACCTGCTGATCGGCTTCTGGTACGACCGGCCGTCGGCCAATGCCGCCGCGATGAAGGCTTTCATCGTCAACCGGGTCGGCGACTTCGGCTTCGCGCTCGGCATCTTCGCCGTGTGGATGCTGAGCGGCTCGGTCGGCTTCGACGAGATCTTTGCCAAGGCGCCGGACATGGCCGCCGCGCACTTCATGTTCCTCGGCAAGGAAGTGCCCGCGCTCGAGACCGCCTGCCTGCTGCTGTTCGTCGGCGCCATGGGCAAGTCGGCCCAGCTCGGCCTGCACACCTGGCTGCCGGACGCGATGGAAGGCCCGACCCCGGTTTCCGCCCTGATCCATGCCGCGACCATGGTGACCGCCGGCGTGTTCATGGTCTGCCGCCTGTCGCCGCTGTTCGAGCTGGCGCCGACCGCGAGCCAGGTCGTGACCCTGGTGGGTGCGGCGACGGCGTTCTTCGCCGCCACGATCGGGCTGACCCAGTACGACATCAAGCGCGTGGTCGCCTATTCGACCTGCAGCCAGCTCGGCTACATGTTCTTCGCCGCCGGCGTCGGCGCCTACTCGGCGGCGATGTTCCACCTGATGACCCACGCCTTCTTCAAGGCGCTGCTGTTCCTCGGGTCGGGCTCGGTGATCAATTGCCTGCACCACGAGCAGGACATGCGCAAGATGGGCGGCGTGAAGGAGAAGGCGCCGCAGACCTTCATCCTGATGTGGATCGGCACGCTGGCGCTGGCCGGCATCGGGATTCCCTTCATCATGGGCCATGGCGTCGGTTTCGCCGGCTTCTATTCCAAGGATGCGATCCTCGAGGCGTCGTTCGCCGCCCATTCGACGGTCGGTATCATCGCCTACTGGCTGGGCGTCGCCGGCGCCTTCATGACGGCGTTCTACTCCGGACGCGTGATGTTCATGACGTTCTACGGCAAGTATCGTGGCGACCATCATACCTGGGACCACGCCCACGAATCGCCGCCGGTCATGCTGATCCCGCTCTATGTCCTGGCCACGGGTGCGACTCTGTCCGGCATCGTCGCCTACGGCTGGTTCGTCGGCGAGGGCTGGGAACACTTCTGGGCGACCTCGATCGCCGTGAAGGCGACCGAGACGATCCTGCATCACATGCACGAGGTGGAGACCTGGGTGAAGTTGCTGCCGCTGCTCGCGGCGCTGAGCGGCCTCGGCTTGAGCTACTACTATTACATCGTCAGTCCCGACCTGCCGGCCAGGACCGTGCGGATGTTCAGGCCGCTGCACACCCTGTTCTACAACAAGTGGTATTTCGACGAACTCTATGACGCCGTGTTCGTCCAGCCGTCGCTGATGATCGGCCGCTTCTTCTGGAAGAAGGGCGACGGGGCCACGATCGACGGGCTCGGCCCCGATGGCATCGCCGCCCGCTCGCTGGATATTGGCGGCGTGCTCAGCCGCTTCCAGAGCGGCTACCTCTACCACTATGCCTTCGTGATGCTGATCGGCGTGGCCGGCCTCGTCACCTACTTCATGCTGTTCGTCAGGTAGGAACGATGTCGAGCTGGCCGATCCTTTCCCTCGTCACCTTCCTGCCGCTGGTGGGCGCCGTCTTCTGCCTCGTCGTCAACGGTCCCAAGGAGGCCGTCGACCGCAACTGCCGCAGCGCCGCGCTGATCACCTCGCTGGTGACCTTCCTGGTCTCGCTGCTGCTGTGGGTCAATTTCGATCCGACGAAAGCCGGCTTCCAGTTCGAGGAGAATCTCGCCTGGGTGCCGGCACTCGCCATCGGCTACCACGTCGGCATCGACGGCATCTCGCTGTTTTTCGTCCTGCTGTCGACGCTGCTGACGCCGATCTGCATCCTCGCGAGCTGGGAAGCCGTGCAGGTCCGGGTCAAGGAGTACATGGTCGCGTTCCTCGTGCTCGAGACCTTCATGGTCGGCATGTTCTGCGCGCTCGATCTGGCCCTGTTCTACGTCTTCTTCGAAGGCGTGCTGATCCCGATGTTCCTGATCATCGGCGTGTGGGGCGGCAAGCGACGCGTCTATGCCGCCTTCAAGTTCTTCCTCTACACGCTGCTCGGCTCGGTGCTGATGCTGCTGGCGATCATCGCGGTCTACTGGCAGATCGGCACGACCGACCTGCCGACCGCCTTCGAGAAGCTGCAGCTTTCCTTCCAGTGGCAGTTCTGGCTGTGGCTCGCCTTCTTCGCCTCCTTCGCGGTGAAGGTGCCGATGTGGCCGGTCCATACCTGGCTGCCCGACGCCCACGTCGAGGCGCCGACCGCAGGCTCGGTGATCCTGGCCGGCGTGCTGCTGAAGATGGGCGGCTACGGCTACATCCGCTACTCGGTGACGCTGTTCCCCGAGGCGACGCAGTATTTCGCCCCCTTGATCTTCGGCCTGTCGTGCGTGGCGGTGATCTACACCTCGCTGGTCGCGCTGGTGCAGGAGGACATGAAGAAGCTGATCGCCTATTCGTCGGTCGCCCACATGGGCTTCGTGACGATCGGCATCTACGTCATGAACATGCAGGGCGTGCAGGGCTCGATCTTCCAGATGCTGAGCCACGGCATCGTCTCGGCGGCGCTCTTCCTCTGCGTCGGCGTGGTCTACGACCGCCTGCACACCCGCGAGATCGCCGCCTATGGCGGCCTCGTGCACCGCATGCCGCGCTATGCCTTCGTCTTCCTGTTCTTCACCCTGGCCAGCGTCGGGCTGCCCGGCCTGTCGGGCTTCGTCGGCGAGTTCCTGGTGCTGATCGGCGCCTTCAAGGCCAACACCTGGGTGGCGTTCCTGGCGGCTACCGGCATGATCCTGGGCGCGGCATACGCGCTGCTGCTCTATCGCCGGATCATCTTCGGCGAGCTGACCAAGGAGTCGCTGAAGGCGCTGCTGGACATGAACAAGCGCGAGATCGCGGTGTTCCTCCCGCTGGTGCTGATCACGCTGTGGATGGGCATCTATCCGAACTCGTTCCTCGATCCGATGGGGCCGGCCGTCGACAAGCTGATCGGCGACTACAACGCGGCGCTGAAGCTTGCCCGCACCGCCTCGCTGCATCCGTGAGCAATTCCATGATCATCGGCCTCGAACACTGGACCCTGGCGCGACCCGAGATCTTCCTCGCGGTCGCGACGGCCCTGCTGCTGCTCTACGGCGTGCTGCGCGGCGAGATCGCCACCGCGTTCATCTCCGTGGCGTCGTCGATCGCGCTGCTGGCGACGGCCGTGTTGCTGTTCGTCCCGTATCGCGAGGGCACGGCCTTCGCCAACCTGTTCATCGCCGATCGCCTGACCACGACCATGAAGGCGCTGGTGCTGGTCGGCGCGGCGATCTCGATCCTCATGTCGCGCGCCTACTTCGAGCGCGTGAGGTCGTGGCGCTTCGAATATCCGCTGATCGTCTCGCTCGCCACGCTCGGCATGATGCTGATGATCTCGGCCAACGACCTGATGTCGCTCTATGTCGGGCTCGAGCTTCAGTCGCTCGCACTCTACGTCATCGCCGCGTTCCATCGCGATTCGGTTCGCTCGAGCGAAGCCGGCGTGAAGTACTTCGTGCTGGGATCGGTCGCCTCCGGCATGCTCCTGTTCGGCGCCTCGCTGGTCTACGGCTTCTGCGGCGGCACCTCGTTCGTGCAGATCTCCCAGGCGCTGCTCGCGGGCAAGGCGGAGGAGATCGGCACCGTGATAGGGCTGGTGTTCGTGGTTGCCGGTCTGGCCTTCAAGATCTCGGCCGTGCCGTTCCACATGTGGACGCCCGACGTCTACGAGGGCGCCCCGACGCCGGTCACGGCGCTGTTCGCCGTCGCGCCCAAGATCGCCGCGATCTCGCTGACCGTCTCGGTCCTGATGGGGCCGTTCAAGCCGCTGTTCCCGCAGTGGCAGCAGATCATCATCGCCGCGGCGGTCCTGTCGATGGCGTGGGGCGCGTTCGCCGCGCTGCGCCAGCCCAACATCAAGCGCCTGATGGCCTATTCGTCGATCAGCAACGTCGGCTACGTGCTGCTCGGGTTGGCGGCCGGCAGCGAGAAGGGCGTCCAGTCGATCGTCTTCTATCTGGCGATCTACATGGTCATGACGCTCGGCGTCTTCGCGATCATCCTGCTGATGAAGCGGCGCGACATCATGGTGGAGAACATCTCGGACCTCGCCGGCCTGGGCAGGAGCCATCCGATGCTGGCCTTCGCCATGCTGATCTTCATGTTCTCGCTGGCCGGCATTCCGCCGCTCGCCGGCTTCTGGGGCAAGCTCTACATCTTCATGGCCGCCGTCGAGGCCAAGCTGTTCTGGCCGGCCGTGCTGGGCGTGCTCGCCTCGGTCGTGGCGTCCTACTACTACCTGCGCATCGTCAAGGTGATGTATTTCGACGAGGGCACCGAGGCGCTCGACGCATCGGTCTTCAGCGTCAATCGCGTCGTTGCCTTTGTGTCGGCATTGCTCCTCGCCGTCTTCTCGCTGGCGCCGCAGCCACTCAGCGTGGTCGCCGCCGCTGCCGCCAAGGGCCTGTTCCCGTGATAGCGACGCCCGTCCTGCCGGACGGGTGGACGCTGGTCGCGCTCGAGAGCGTCGGCAGCACCAACGACGAGGCCGCGCATCTTGCCGAAGCCGGTGCGCCCGAAGGCACGGTGGTCTGGGCACGCCAGCAGACCGGCGGACGCGGCCGGCGCGGCCGGGTCTGGGCGTCGCCGATCGGCAATCTCTACAGCTCGACGATCCTGCGGCCGGATTGCCCCGCGGCGCGGGCGGCCGAACTGGGCTTCGTGGCGGCACTGGCGGTGGCCGACATCGTGCCGTCCGGCCGCGACGTGCGCGTGAAGTGGCCGAACGACGTGATGGTCGACGGCGGCAAGGTTGCCGGCATCCTGCCTGAGAGCTCGATCGGGCAGGGCGGCAACGCCGAGCACGTGGTGATGGGCATCGGCGTCAACGTCGGCTTTGCGCCCAATCTGCCCGAGATGCGCTATCCCGGCGCCAGGCTCGGCGGCACGGTCGAGGCCGCGCTGGAGCGGCTCACGGCGGCGCTGGCCGAGCGGGTCGCCGAGTGGCGGCGCGATGGCTTCGAGACCGTTCGCGCCCAGTGGCTGGCCAGGGCCGGCCCGCTGGGCCTCGAAGTCGACGTGAAGCTGGGGGACGAAGTCGTCCGCGGCCGATTCGCCGGCATGGACCGGGAAGGGGCGCTGCTGCTGGATACTGCCGCCGGTCCACGTCGGATCGTGGCGGGAGAGCTGTTGGCCCGCGCGGCCTGAAGGAGATCGAGCCAATGCTGCTGGCCATCGATGTCGGCAATACCAATTCCAAGTTCGCGGTGTTCGACGGCGAGAATCTGGTGGCGCAGTTTCGCCTGCGCACCGAGGTCAAGCGCACGGCCGACGAGTACGCGGCCTGGCTGACCCAGCTCATGCATCTGCAGGGCTTCGACCGCGGATCGATCAAGGGCGCGATCCTGGCCAGCGTCGTGCCCGCGGTGAACGCCCACCTGCGCCGCCTGTGCGAGACCTATTTCAAGACGCCGCTGCTGGTCGTCGGCGAGCCTGACTGCCTGCTCGGCATCAAGGTCCTGATCGACCGGCCGCAGGATGCCGGCGCCGATCGCCTGGTCGGCGTGATCGCCGGCTACCGGAAATACGGCGGGCCGCTGATCACGATCGATTTCGGCAGCGCCACGACCTTCGACATGGCCGACGGGGAGGGTAATTTCATCGGCGGCGTGCTGGCACCCGGCGTCGAGCTGACCATCGAATCCTTCTACCTGATGACCGCACGCCTGCCGCGCATCCGGGTCGAGAAGCCCGAGAAGGTGATCGGCAAGGCCACGGTGCCGGCGATGCAGTCCGGCATCTTCTGGGGCTATGTCGGGCTGATCGAGAGCCTGATCAAGCGCATCCGCGCCGAATATGGCGAACCGATGAAGGTGGTTGCAACCGGAGGTCTTGCTAATGTGTTCAAGGATGAGATCGGCCTGTTCGATGCCATCGAGCCGGATCTGATGTCTCTCGGCCTGCTGGAGATCTGGCGACGTAACCGTCCATGACAGTTCCCTCGAACGACGAGCTCCTGTTCCTCGCCCTGGGCGGCGCCGGCGAGATCGGCATGAACCTCAATCTCTACGGCCATGCGGGCAAATGGCTGATGGTCGATCTCGGCATCGCCTTCGGCGACGATACGATGCCGGGAGTCGAGGTGGTCATGCCCGATCCCACCTTCATCGAGGAGCGCCGCGAGGACCTCGTCGGCATCATCATCACCCATGCCCACGAGGACCATCTCGGCGCCGTCGCCGATCTCTGGCCGCGCCTCGAGGCGCCGGTCTATGCCACGCCGTTCGCCGCCTCCGTGCTGAAGCGCAAGCTGCGCGAGGCCGGGCTGCTCGACGCCGTGCCGATCACGGAAATCCCGCTGCGCGGCAAGTTCCGGGTCGGGCCGTTCGAACTCGAGATGATCACCATGACGCATTCGATCCTCGAGCCGAATGCCCTGGCGGTCCGTACGAAGTTCGGCACCGTCTTTCACACCGGCGACTGGAAGATCGATCCCGAACCGCTGCTCGGCGAGCTGACCGACGAGGCGACCCTCCAGCGCATCGGCGACGAGGGCGCCCTCGCCATGGTGTGCGACAGCACCAACGTCTTCGTCGAGGGCGAGGCGGGCTCGGAGGCCACCGTACGCCTCAATCTCGAGAAGCTGGTGAAGACGCGCAGGAACCGCGTTGCCGTGACCTGCTTCGCGTCCAACCTCGCCCGCGTCGAGAGCATCGCCAGGGCGGCGGTGGCGGCCGGACGCCATCCGGTACTATCGGGCCGCGCTCTGCAGCGCATGGTCGAGGCGGCGCAGGAGTGCGGCTACCTGCTCGACTTTCCGCAGACCGTCACCGAGCAGGACGCGGGCTACCTGCCCCGCGACAAGGTGCTTTTCATCTGCACCGGCAGCCAGGGCGAGCCGCGCGCCTCTTTGGCCAAGATCGCCACCGGTGCGCATCGGGATCTGGTGCTGGAAGCCGGCGACACGGCAATCTTCTCCTCGCGCGTGATCCCGGGCAACGAACAGCCGGTCGGCCGCCTGCACGACGCCTTGATAGCGCGCGGCGTCGAGGTGATCGGTGACGGGCCTGAAAATCATATCCACGTCTCCGGCCACCCGGCGCGCGAGGAACTGGTACGCATGTATCAGTGGGTGCGGCCCAGGATCGCGCTGCCGGTGCACGGCGAGGTGCGGCACATGGTCGAGCACGCCGCGCTTGCCCGGCACTGCCAGGTGCCCGAGACGGTGGTGGCACCGAACGGCACGCTGGTGCGGCTGGCGCCGGGTCCGGCCGAGATCGTCGACCATGTCCATACCGGCCGGCTGGCGCGCGACGGCGACGGCGTGATCCCGCTCGATGGCGTGGCGCTGCGCGAGCGGCGGAAGCTGCTGTGGAACGGAGCGGCGGCTGCCACCCTGGTGATCGATCAGCAGGGCAGGCCGAAGGCCGCACCTGTCGTCAGCCTGCGCGGCATGGAGGACGAGGACGGCGTGCTGGCCGACGCCATCGTGGCCGGCCTGAAGGAGATGCTGGCCGATCTCAGCGCCGCCGAACGGCGCGATGACGCGCGGATCGGGGAGGCGGCCCAAAAGGCGCTGCGCCGCGTCGTGCGGGCGCATCTCGGCAAGAAGCCGTTGACGGATGTCCACATCGTCCGCATCTAGCGGGCAGGAGAGCGCATGATCGGACGTCTGAACCACATCGCGATTGCCGTCCCCGACCTCGACAAGGCCAGCGAGCTCTATCGCACGGTCATGGGCGCCAGGGTGAGCGCGCCCAAGGCGCAGCCGGCGCACGGCGTCACGGTCGTGTTCGTCGAGCTGCCCAACACCAAGATCGAATTGCTGCATCCTCTCGGCGAGAAGTCGCCGATCGCCAATTTCCTCGCCCGCAATGCCGACGGCGGTATCCATCACGTTTGCTACGAGGTCGAGGACATCTACGCCGCGCGCGACAGGCTGAAGGCCGGCGGCGCCCGTGTCCTCGGCGACGGCGAGCCCAAGATCGGCGCCCATGACAAGCCCGTGCTGTTCCTTCATCCCAAGGACTTCACCGGCACCCTGATCGAGCTCGAACAGGTTTAGGCTGCTGTCATGTTCCTCCCTGCGCGTCGACGCGGGGGAGGTGGCGCCGTCTTACGGCGACGGAGGGATCATGAACCACACCGATTCCGCTGCTCCTGACCCCTCCGCCTCTCCGGGGCCGCTCTCCGGCTTCGTCAGGAAGGAAAATGGCTTCGCGAGGCTGGGCCGATGAGCTGGGCGACCGGACTCATGGTCTATTTCGTGATCTGGTGGACGGTGCTGTTCGCCGTCCTGCCGCTCGGCGTCAAAAGGGTCGAAAACCCGGGGCGGGGGCAGGAGCGCGGAGCGCCGGAGCGGCCGCAGCTGGCTCGCAAGGCGGTGATCACGACGATCGTGGCTGCGGTGTTGTGGATCGGCTTCTTCGTCCTGCACCAGATGGACTTCTTCAGCTTCCGCGGATAGTCCGCGAAATGAAAAGCGGCGACCGTGAACGGCCGCCGCTTCTCTCATACCCCGAAACTCTGGTCCTTGGCGGCCTTGAAAGCCGCTCTCCTCCCTAAAACTCAGGCCATCGCCTAAGGCTTAGGTTGTGTACATGGCGTTTGCGGAATTGCCAAGACCAAATCTTTCCAAGGCGGGGGATTGCTGGAACGAATGTTAGGGTCGGCAGCCATGCCGCAAGCGACTAATGTCCGTATGCCTCGTCGGAATGTTTTGTGACTGGCCTGCTCGAGGCGCCGAACGGCATGCAAAACGCGTCAGATTTCCAACGCCGAGACCCGCCCGGTTGGGCCGAGGCGTAGCCTTGCCAGGTCATGATCATTGGACCGCGCGCATCCTGCGCGCTCATGATCGAGCGCCTTCATCGGCGCGTATGGGCGCGCAGGATGCGCGCGGTCCAATGACCCGGCGCACGCTCTCGTCGGGAGACGAAAGCATGTCTTGCTGGTCCGAGGCGAAGCCTCGTTAGGGCATGACCACATACTTGATCACGAACAGCACGGCGAGAATTGCGACCGCCGGATGAATGTCCGTGAACCTGCCGGCGACGAGCTTGATGCTGGTGTAGGAGACGAAGCCGAAGGCGATCCCTTCGGCGATCGAGAAGGTGAAGGGCATCGCGATCGCCGTGATCACGGCCGGCGCCGCCTCGGTGATGTCGTTCCATTCGATCTCGACGAGCCCGCGCGTCATCAGGCAGGCGACGTACAGAAGCGCCGGTGCCGTCGCGTAGGACGGAATGGAGCCGGCGAGCGGCGCGATGAACAGGGCGAGCAGGAACAGCACCGCGACGGTGAGCGCCGTCAGCCCCGTGCGGCCGCCGGCGTTGATGCCCGAGGCGCTCTCGATGTAGCTGGTCGTCGTCGAGGTGCCGACCGCCGCGCCGATCATCGCCGCCGTGCTGTCGGCGACCAGCGCGCGATCGAGGCGCGGAATGGTGCCGTCGGGGCGCATGAAGCCGCCGCGATGCGCGAGCGCGATCAGCGTGCCGGTGTTGTCGAACAGGTCGACGAACAGGAAGGCGAAGACCACCGTCACCAGCCCGACGTTGAGCGCCCCGCCGAGATCCATCTGCAGGAATACCGGCGCGATCGACGGCGGCACGTCGAAGATGCCGCCGAACTTCTGCTGGCCGGCGATGATCGAGACGACGGTCACGGCAAGGATGCCGATGATCACGCCGCCGAGCACCTTGCGGTATTCGAGCGCGACGATCAGCGCGAAGCCGAGCGTCGCCATCAGGACGGGCCAGCTCTTGAGGTCGCCGTGGGCTACCATGGTGGCGGGGTTGGCGACGACGACGCCGGCGTTCTTGAGCGCGATGAGGGCCAGGAACAGGCCGATGCCGGCGGCGATCGCCATCTTGAGGGAGCGCGGGATCGCGTTGACGATCCATTCGCGGATCGGCAGCACGCTGATGATGAAGAACAGGATGCCGGACAGGAACACGCAGCCCAGCGCAACCTGCCAGCTGTATTTCATCTGGCCGACGACCACGAAGGCGAAGTAGGCGTTGAGACCCATGCCCGGCGCCAGCGCGATCGGGTAGTTGGCGAGGAATGCCATCAGCAGGCAGCCGATGGCGGCGGCCACGCAGGTCGCCGCGAACACCGCGCCGAACGGCATGCCGGCTTTGCCGAGAATGTCCGGGTTGACGAAGATGATGTAGGCCATGGTGAGGAAGGTCGTGATCCCGGCCACGATCTCCGTCCGCACCGTCGTCTTGTTCTCGCTCAGCCTGAAGAGTTGTTCGAGCATTGTCGGTCTCCCCCGGTCGATTGTCGCAGTGTGCGGGCATCGACCTGTGCAAAGCCAGCCGGAACAGGCTTCGGTTTGCCTTTGCACGGCCCGTTCCCTACAGTCCGCCGCCATGCGAATGAGCCAATATTTCCTGCCGACGCTGAAAGAAACTCCCTCCGAGGCCCAGATCGTCTCGCACCGGCTGATGCTGCGTGCCGGCCTGATCCGCCAGACCAGCGCCGGCATCTATGCCTGGCTGCCGCTCGGCCTGCGGGTGCTGCGCAACATCGAACGCATCGTGCGCGAGGAGCAGGACCGGTCGGGCGCGCAGGAAGTGCTGATGCCGACCATCCAGTCGGCCGACCTGTGGCGCGAGAGCGGCCGCTACGACGCCTACGGCCCGGAGATGCTGCGCATCAGGGACCGGCACGACCGCGAGATGCTGTTCGGCCCGACCAACGAGGAGGTGATCACGGTGCTCTTCCGCGACGGCGTGAAGAGCTATCGCGACCTGCCGAAGAATCTCTATCACATCCAGTGGAAGTTCCGTGACGAGGTCCGGCCGCGCTTCGGCGTGATGCGCGGCCGCGAGTTCCTGATGAAGGACAATTACTCGTTCGACATCGACAAGGCGGGCGCGATCCGTTCCTACAACAAGATGTTCGTGGCCTACCTGCGCACCTTCGCGCGCATGGGGCTGAAGGCGATCCCGATGCGCGCCGACACCGGTCCGATCGGCGGCGACCTGAGCCACGAGTTCATCGTGCTCGCCGACACCGGCGAGAGCGAGGTGTTCTGCCACAAGGGCCTGGTCGACAAGGATATCCTGGACCGCTCGATCGACTACTGCGGCGATCTGCAGCCGATCGTCCAGGAATGGACGTCGCTCTATGCCGCGACCGACGAGATGCACGACAAGGCCGCCTTCGAAGCGATTCCGGAGGGCGACCGCCTGTCCGCCCGCGGCATCGAGGTCGGCCACATCTTCTACTTCGGCACCAAATACTCGAAACCGATGAAGGCCGTCGTCGCCGCTCCGGGCGGCGAGGAGATCGCGGTCGAGATGGGCTCCTACGGCATCGGCGTGTCGCGTCTTGTCGGTGGCATCATCGAAGCGAGCCATGATGCCGCCGGAATCGTCTGGCCGGAGTCGGTCGCGCCATTCAAGGTTGCCATTGTCAATTTGAAGCCCGACGACGGCGCAGTGGGCGGTGCCTGCGCGGAGCTCTACGACGCGCTCACGGCAAAAGGCGTCGAAGTGCTGCACGACGACCGCGACATGAGGCCGGGCGGCAAGTTCGCCGACATGGACCTGATCGGCATTCCCTGGCAGGTGATCGTCGGTCCCAAGGGGGTCGCCGCGGGGAAGGTCGAGGTCAAGAACCGCAAGACGGGCGTCCGCGAGGAACTTCCGGTCGAGGAAGTCGTTGCCCGGCTCGCATGAATCATCCCCGTCTGTCGTCATCTGTCTCTATTTTCTTTCTCCTCTCCCCCGCTGGGGGGAGAGGCGGGGAGAGGGGGCAACGCACATCTCTGGCAACCCCCTCTCCTAACCTCTCCCCCAAGCGGGGGAGAGGAACATGAGAGGAAGGCGATAGTGGCATTCGCCGCCGTCGAGCGCCTGATCGCTTTCCGCTACCTGCGGGCACGCCGCGAGGAGGGATTCATCTCGGTGATCGCCGGCTTCTCGCTGGTCGGCATCGCGCTGGGCGTCGGCACGCTGATCGTGGTGATGGCCGTCATGAACGGCTTCCAGATCGAGATGCTGCGCCAGATGGCCGGCATCAGCGGCCAGCTCGGCGTGCAGGGCACGCGGGACGGCCTCGTGGCGACGCCCGACCTGATGGCCCGGCTGCGCGCCGTTCCGGGCGTGGCGACGGCCACCGCCTCAGCCGAAGGGCAGGTGATCGCGGTGGCCGGCGACAAGGTACGCGGCGTGCTGCTGCGCGGCATGATTCCGGACGATTTCCGCGCCCGCCTGCCGCTTTCCGCCGCCATCGAAGGCGCCCCCGGCATCCGCGAGCGCTACCGCAACCTGTGCCGCGGCGACGACGGCAAGCCGATCGACTGGGGCACGCTGAAGGGCTTCGGCGACGCTTTCGCCGTCGTGGTCGGCAAGCGCTTCGCCGACCTGATGGGATTGAAGGTCGGCGACCGGCTGCAGCTCGTCTCGCCGGTGTCGGTCGCCACGCCGCTCGGCGTCATGCCGCGTTCGGCGTCGGCCACGGTGACGGCGATCTTCTGCGCCGGCATGTACGACTACGATTCGAATTTCGTCTATGCGCCGCTGTCCGACGTGCAGCACATCCTCAATCTCGGCGACAAGGTCTCGACCATCGAGGTGTTCCTGAACGAGGGCACGTCGCTTGCCGAGGAGCGCCGTCTCGTGACCGAGGCGGTCGGCACCCAGGGCTGGGTGTTCGACTGGTTCCAGGCCAACTACGGCTTCTTCGCCGCCATCCAGAGCCAGTCCAACGTCCTGTTCGTCGTCCTCACCATGATCGTGCTGGTGGCGGCCTTCAACATCGTGTCGAGCCTGGTGATGCTGGTGCGCACCAAGACCGCCGATATCGCCATCCTGCGCACCATCGGCGCCACGCGCGGCGCCATCCTGCGGCTGTTCCTGATCGACGGGCTGGCGATCGGCGGGATCGGTGCCGCGATCGGGGTCGCACTCGGACTGGCCTTCGCGCTCAACATAGAGGCGATCCGCCAATGGCTGCAGCATACCTTCGGCCTCGTGTTGTTCGACGAGACGCTCTACCTGCTGGCCGAGATGCCGGCGCACATCACCTGGCAGGAGGTCGCGGCAATCGCCGGCATGGCCGTGGTGTTCGCGCTCGTGGCCTCGCTCTATCCCGCCGCGCGCGCCGCGCGGCTCGACCCGGTGGAAGGCCTGCGCCGTGAGTGAGGCCGACGTCCGCCGCGGCGAACGCACCGTCGAGCGCTGGCTTGCCTGGCGCTATCTCGCCACGCGCCAGCGCGAGGGTTTCGTCTCCTTCATCGCGATCTTCTCCCTGATCGGCGTCGCGCTGGGCGTGGCGACCCTGATCGTCGTGCTGTCCGTGATGGGCGGCTTCCGGACCAACCTGATCAGCCGGCTGATCGGCATGAACGGCCATATCGTGATCACCGCGCGCGACGGCATGCTGCAGACCACGCCGGACCTTCTGGAGGCGCTGCGCAAGGTGCCCGAGGTCAAGGCCGTGCGCCTCACCCTCGAACGGCAGGCCCTGATCAGCACCCCGGGCGGCCAGACCCGCGGCGTGCTGATCCGCGGCGTGCGGCTGGAGGATCTGCTGTCGCGCGAGATCGTTACGAAGAACATCGTCCATGGCGGGGTCGGCGACTTCGGCACCAAGCCGGGGGTCGTGCTGGGCGAACGGCTGCGCCAGGCGCTGGGCATTGCCGCCGGCGACAAGGTCACGGTCACCACCCATCGGCTGAACGAGTCGGGCACGATCGCGCCGCGCTATTCGGATTATGACCTGCTCGGCAGCTTTCTCACCAAGCGGTACGAGTTCGACAACGGGCTGGTCTTCATGCCCCTGCAGATGCTGCAGGAAGACCTCGAATACGATCGCCGGACCGTGAGCTCGATCGACCTCGACCTCGCCGATCCCAACGCCGCGCCGCGGATCGCCGCGCAAATCCGCAAGTCGCTTGGCCGCGACGACCTCAAGGTCTCGGACTGGCAGACGCTCAACGCCCGCTTCGTCGGCGCGCTCGAGGTCGAGAAGGTGATGATGTTCATCATCCTCACCCTGATCGTACTGGTGGCGGCGATGAACGTCGTCGCAAGCTTCACCATGCTCGTGCGCGTCAAGCGCGGCAGCATCGCGATCCTGCGCACCATGGGAGCGGGCAAGGGCACGATCGTGCGCGCCTTCTTCCTGTCGGCGGCCGCCGTGGGGATCGTCGGGACGGCCACGGGCACCGCGCTCGGATTGCTGATCAGCATCAACATTGCGCCGATCATCGACCTCGTCGGCCGCCTGAAGGGCAGCTCGAGGGAACTCGAATTCATCACTTCGGCGCCCGTGACCATCCGACCGGGAGAGGTGCTGACCGTGATCGCCATCGCCATCGGCCTGTCGCTCGCGGCGGCGGCCTATCCCGCCTGGCGCAGCACGAGAGTCGAACCCGTCGAAGGACTGCGCCATGAGTAAGGACGCCTTTCCGCTCTCGCTGCGCGCCCTCCAGCGCACCTTCGTGCAGGGCGACCGGCGTCTTGAGGTGCTGCGCGCCGTGTCACTCGACCTGCGCGCTGGCGAGATCGTCGCGCTGGTCGGCCAGTCGGGCAGCGGCAAGTCGACCCTGCTGCATATCGCCGGACTGCTGGAGCGGCCGGACGGCGGCGATGTCATGGTCGACGGCAAGCCCACCAAGGCGCTCGCCGACGGCCCGCGCACCGCGCTGCGCCGCAAGTTTTTGGGTTTCGTCTACCAATATCACCATCTTCTGCCGGAATTCTCGGCGCTGGAGAACGTGATGCTGCCGCAGATGCTGAACGGCCTGTCGCGCAGCGAGGCGCGGGTGCGGTCGGCCGACCTGCTGTCGATGGTCGGCCTCCAGGACCGCGCCGAACACCGGCCCGGCCGTCTGTCCGGCGGCGAGCAGCAGCGCGTCGCCATCGCCCGGGCCGTCGCCAATGCGCCACGCGTTCTGCTGGCCGACGAGCCGACCGGCAATCTCGACGCCGGCACCGCGGAGACGGTCTTCCGCCAGCTTCTCGCCCTGGTGCGCGAAACCGGAATGGCGGCCCTGATCGCGACCCACAATCCCGAGCTCGCCGCGAGGATGGACCGCACGCTGCACCTGAAGGACGGAGTCCTCTCAGACCTTTCAGGATGACGGTGGTCCGACCCTAATCCCGCCTCGCTTTCCACAAGATGCGGGGGGCATAGTGGATCGTGGTCCACGCCGATTTCATCCATCTCAAGGTCCGTTCCGCCTATTCGCTGACCGAAGGAGCGAACAAGGTCGACAAGGTCGTGGCGCTGGCGAAGGACAACGCCATGCCCGCGGTCGCCGTGACCGACCGCAACAACCTGTTCGGCGCGCTGGAATTCTCCCAGTACGCGGCCAAGGCGGGCATCCAGCCGATCGTCGGCTGCGATCTTGCGATCCGCCGCGAGGAGGAGGGCGGGATCGCCACGGCAGGAAAGCTGCCGGCGACCGACTGGCTGACCCTGCTGGTCCAGAGCGAGCGGGGCTACCTGAACCTGATGCGGCTGGTGAGCCGTGCCCATCTCGAGTTCAAGACCGGCTCGACCGCGGCCCTGCCCCTCGACGACCTGGTCGGATACACCGAAGGCCTGCTGGCTTTTGCGGGCAGCGCCGGCAGCATGCTCGGGCGCCTGCTGGGCGGCGGACAGGGCCCAGCGGCCGAGCACCATCTCGCGCGGCTGCAGAAGATGTTCGACGGCCGGCTCTATCTCGAGCTGCAGCGCCACGGCGAGGACAACGAGCGGCGGATCGAAGGACCGCTGCTCGACCTTGCCTATGCAAAGGGCCTGCCGATCGTCGGCACCAACGACGTGCACTTTCCCAAGGAATCGATGTACGAGGCGCACGACGTGCTGCTCTGCATCGAGCAGGGCGTGCATATCGACGACCCCAACCGTCGCCGCCTGACGCCCGAGCACTATTTCAAGTCGGCAGCGCAGATGCGCCAGGTCTTCGCCGACCTGCCCGAGGCCTGCGACAACACCCTCGTCATCGCCCGCCGCTGCGCCTACATGCCGGCGCCGCGCAAGCCGATCCTGCCGAGCTACACCAAGCTCCAGGGACGCTCGGAGGAGGAGGCGCTGCGCGATCTCGCCCGGCGTGGCCTCGACGAGCTGAGGACACTGGGACGGCTGGCCGACGGCATCGAGTTCGGCAAGTACGAGGAACGTCTCCTCTACGAACTGGACATGATCGTGAAGATGGGCTTCGCGGGCTACTTCCTGATCGTGGCCGACTTCATCCAGTGGGCGAAGGACAACGGCGTGCCGGTCGGGCCGGGTCGCGGCTCGGGTGCTGGCTCGCTGGTCGCCTGGTCGCTCAAGATCACCGACCTCGATCCGCTGCGCTGGGGGCTGCTGTTCGAGCGCTTCCTCAATCCAGAGCGCGTGTCGATGCCGGACTTCGACATCGATTTCTGCCAGGACAAGCGCGATCGCGTGATCCGCTACGTGCGCGACGAATACGGCCACGACAAGGTCGCGGCGATCATCACCTTCGGCAAGCTGCAGGCGCGCGCGGTGCTGCGCGACGTCGGCCGCGTGCTCGGCATGCCCTACGGCCAGGTCGACCGCATCTGCAAGCTGGTGCCGAACAATCCGGCCAATCCGGTGACCCTCGCCAAGGCGCTCGGGACCGAGCAGCTCCTGAAGGAGCAGTACACCGCGGACGAGGAGATCAAGCGGCTGATCGATCTCGCGCTTCAGCTCGAAGGCCTTTACCGCAACGCGTCCACGCATGCCGCCGGCGTGGTGATCGGCGACCGGCCGCTGCACGAGCTGGTGCCGCTGTTCCGCGATACCGACAACAAGGAATCGCTGCCCGCGACCCAGTTCAACATGAAATGGGTCGAGCCGGCAGGCCTGGTGAAGTTCGACTTCCTCGGCCTCAAGACACTGACGGTCATCGAGAAGGCGTGGGACCTGATCGGCCGCGACCAGATCGACATTCCCAAGCTGCCACTCGACGACAGGAAGACCTTCGAGCTTCTGGCGCGGGGCGACGGATCGGGGGTGTTCCAGCTCGAAGGCAACGGCATGCGCGACGTGCTGCGCAAGCTGAAGCCCGACCGTTTCGAGGACATCATCGCCGTGGTGGCGCTCTACCGCCCCGGCCCGATGGAGAACATCCCGAGCTACATCAAGCGCAAGCACGGCGAGGAGACGCCCGACTACCTGCATCCGTTGCTGGAAGGGATCCTGAAGGAAACCTACGGCATCATGATCTACCAGGAGCAGGTGATGCAGATCGCGCAGGTGCTGAGCGGCTACTCGCTCGGTGGCGCCGACCTGCTGCGCCGCGCCATGGGCAAGAAGATCCAGGCCGAGATGGACGCGCAACGTGCCAACTTCGTGCAGGGCGCGGAGAAGAACGGCGTCAAGAAGGACAGGGCGTCGTCGATCTTCGACCAGGTCGACAAGTTCGCCGGCTATGGCTTCAACAAGAGCCACGCCGCCGCCTATGCGCTGGTCTGCTACCAGACGGCCTATCTCAAGGCTAACCATCCGGTCGAGTTCTTCGCCGCGACGATGACCCTCGACATGGGCAACGTCGACAAGCTGAACGGCTATCGGCGCGACC
>Ga0182738_1002844_pt1 | contig 20259 bp, 3 predicted proteins | sample eDN5th30CBELigMG_FD_128876 | JGI IMG/M metagenome (GOLD analysis project Ga0182738, IMG submission 128876) | Enriched Miracle-Growth compost microbial communities from Emeryville, California, USA - eDNA 5th pass 30_C BE-Lig MG (version 2)... ... | reverse complement strand
CCTTCTACATTGAAAAATCCTGCACCAGAAACGAAATGCCCAACAAATACAAAATTAATCCTACTTCAAAGACCAATCTCGAAGACGTTTACGAGCTTCGCTTGAGGAAACAAGCCGAAAAAACAGGCCAAGAGATCAACCTTCTCGAGTGCCTCACCCAGTCTGGTTCTGCTGAGAAGCAACCTTTTTATTACACTGAAGATAACGAAATAGCCAGTGTTGAGGGGTTTTTTGAAGTTCATCGAGATCTTCAAATGTATAGGAAGCGTCAGGATAAAGTCAGACTTCGTCAAAAACTCAAAGAAAAAACCGAAAAAATCGAAGAACTTCGTACAGCAACCCTCACATCTCCTCTTCATAAAAATTCAAGAAGCCTGGGAAGATCAAGTGTCTTTGCTAAATTACGCCTTGACAAATCTGAGAATACCAGTTATAATCGACTTCCAGATGACAGAAGTCCAGAGGTCGGCTCGATTCTCCAAAAGAGCAATACTATGCATAATTTTACTCATTTTCAGACTGAAGGATTAAGTACAAGCGGTGGTCAAGTCACAGAATATATTATGGTGACTTCTCCAAAAACAACACTTGAACGTCCACAAACTGGCCAAACAGCGTTAAGTGCGAGTATCCAAACGACAGATTTCTTCATGACAATGTCCCCCAAGAATGTTGAAAGACCTCAGACTGGAAAAACTACAAGCACGCGGTATAGAAACTTGAAAATTAAAAAACCTGAACCTGAAAAACCAAAAGATATGGCCACTCAGCAAAAGTTCACTGAAAGAGAGGTTTATAAACACCTTTTCCACATGACAACCTCCCCAAGAAAAATGAAGGTTTTCCCTGCAGGAATGGCGGTCGAAAAGAATTATATCAACATGTTTAAAAGTCCAAAAATTATGGATAATATTGTGGAATCTTGTATTAAAAAGGCCCAGAGGATTGCACAGCCTTTTGATACTTCTCCAAGTTACCAAAAGAAAAAGGAAAGACCACCTTCAGCAATTTCTACGTATCGACTTATTGAGGGCAAATCAGAGTTTGATGACATCCGCGAAAGTCAAACTCAAGCTGTTTCTCTTCAATTATCTCCGAAATCCCTCGGAGAGAGAATCACACAGAGCATTATAAATATTGAAAATGAGCTGAAGAAGAGCCATTCTACTCTTCTGAAGCCTCAGAAACCGAAACAAAGAAATAAAGATGCTTTCAAGTCTGTGAGAACCAAGAATAAGCATATCTTGAGGTCAGAACTTGAACAGAATTACAATATTAAAGCGATAATTGACGATCATTTAGCACTGTCTCAGAGAATGAAACAGGTCACTAGGGCTTATTCAAGTCATGGTCTGAGTAATATGAGCAATCATAATTATTCCTCATATTATACTTGACCCTTTTTATTAAAAATTTTTTGTTGTTTGTTTGAAAAAATTATTTTCAAAATTTGTCTTTTGATTTCTTCTTGTCTAACAAAAATTAATCAATAAAATCTTCATAGATATTTAAGGATCACTTTTTTTAATTCAATATAGAGAATCACCTACCTCTTTTGAAAAAAAAATTGAACTCCTCAACCTCTACGATTACTCCCCATGAGTTTATTTAGATAATCAATTTATTAATTAATAAATATTTTAAGGACAAGTATCTCGACCCGAGCATATCAGAAAAAGGGATTAAAGTATCCTCCTTGATGTGATTATCATCAACTTAGTTTTTGATCATTTTGTCAAGATCTTCTCGAAAATCTTCGAGACGACATTCTTTAGGCTTGCTAATGGCTCATAGTTTTATTTCTGACAAAAGTTTGAGACTCAGAAATTGAATTAAATTTAATTAGCAGAAAAAATTTATAATCAAATAAACCCTTATATTTCAAAATTCCTTTCAATAATATGAAACCTCAATTTAATTTAAAATTTTGCTAACTCATATCGAAAAGAAAAGAAGAACAAAGTTTTTTTTTTCTATTTACCTTAATATTGCTTCAGAATAGGTAAGGATTCATAGGAAATATGTGTTTCATCCAGTTTAGACACAACATCTCTCGAAAAATTTGCATTTGATTAGAGATAATTTGTAATATTCTGAATTAAACTTTTTAATCAGGTTTTGCCAAAAATAATTCCATAAAACTTTTTCCTTTATCTTTCCCTCACTGTTTTAAGACTCCTAATTTCTCAAGGACTCAGCCTTTCTGACCTCTTCTCATTTAACAAGAGGAGTTTTAATTATTATTAACCTATTCTCTTTCTCTATTCTCTCCTTCATTCCACGGAAAATTCTGTAGGATTCGAAAACCCTTTTGCAGAAAAAAAATTCAAGATAAATTCGTGGGGAGCTATACTTTACTTTTATACAAATTATTATTTTTAATTTCAAAAAAGACTCTCTATGGATTTCAAATCTCTAGAGTTACCCAACATAAACCTTCCGATCTCGGACGTAGTTTATGATTCCATTGACAAAACTCTCGTCCTTGCTAATAATTCCAATATTAGCAATTATGACATCATCTCCAAAAATAATTCCGCACATACTCAATGGAACTTACCAATTCCTCAGCCATCTGCTCCTCTCTCAAAGGAGTCACAAAACTCCAAGCCAAAGAACCGGTCCTTCAGGTTTTCACCTTCAAATTCACAGCCCAAACTCATCATCTCGCCATCTGGACTTTTGGTAACTTGCGTGTCCATCCATGAAGAACTCGCTGTGGCAGACGTTGGCTTCGAAAGCGGAGTTCATTATTGGGAGATTATCTGCCCAAAACATTGTAAAAATGTTCATATCGGAGTTATTCGGGAAGGCTGGAGTCTCACAAACTTAGCCCTGAATGCTCCTCTCCTTCAAGCTCAAACTTTTAAAACTTCCACTCCAAGAGTCGTGGGCTTGAGACTTGACCTGAATAAAGGCGAATTAAACTTCTGGCTGAATGGAAACTTCCAACTCCAAAGAACTTTGAAAAACCTGCCTTCTGGAAAGTGGTATCCTTGTGTCAAACTCAAAGAAAATGGCACTCATATCATCCTCAATCCTTTCGCTAGAGACCCCGATGCCATCTATCCCATCTATGTAAGGTGTTTTTATGAAACTTATCGCTAACTCTCCTCCCCCTAGAACCCTAAGACTAAACAAAGTGTGAGTCAGATCAAATGTGCTTTACCTCAATATATCTTTATTGGAGGCTTCCAAAAACTCACCAAAGAAAGCGCTAAATTTGAAGAAACTTTCACATTTTCCAATGAAGCAGAGACTTTTAAGCCTATCGATTTCAAGATTGATGAAACAGGAACTATGGCTGCTTTGAGATTCAAGAATGCTGCAGAAGTCGAGTCATTCAGAACTGCCAACCAAGGAAAGAAGCATAACGGCGAAACTTTGCATATTCTCGACAACTGGGCATTATTAAGCGTTATATTAGAAGCAAACAAGACTGGAAAAGATTTTAGTGCACTTCTCGCTGATGCTATTCCTCAAGATAATGTCAAAAAAATCGTCATGTGGGTCAAGAGAAATTTATCAAATTTCTGCAAATACGCCGATGTTGACGGAACTGAAGAAATTGCTGCTCTTAATGAGTTGTACAACAAGATTGCCCAAAAACTGACTGAATCAGTCAACAACCGCAAGCCAATTTCCCCTAATCAACAAGCCTCAGAGCAAGGTCTTGTGATGAAATTCATTCAGAAAAGTGGGACTTTATTGGTGGCTCAGGGCAATATGATAAAATTATTCCAAAAGGAAAATGGTAGATTCTCCATCAAAACTGGAACTCTCCAAAATAAACCTCAAAATCCCAAGGATGAGGTCTATTTGAGCATTCCTAAAGTCGCTATTGCGATTATCCTCTCTGAACTTGACATCAAGAATAATGCTCCTAAGCTCTTTACCAATAAATCAAGATTCACAGCATTCAGAGAATTCTTGAAGGCTCTCGAAACAGGTTTAGATAATAACAACTCATCCAGCTCCGACGATATCACTATCAAAATCTCTTATAAATACGCCAAAAACTTTGTCGATGGATTACTCAATGCTCTTGTTTCTTCACTCAAATGGCTTAAATCTTTAATTAGAGAAGCCACTGATTTTGCTCAAAACAAGAAACCGTCCATTAAACAAGCTCAGTTTGACCCTTATACTGACATCAGCGAGCTTCCTTTGCTTGAAACTACCGGCGGCGATCCTATTGCTAGCGAACAAAGATTTGAAGAACTCAGCAAAAAAGAAAAATACATCTTTTTATTCAAACACCTCAATGCTGAACAAATTTACTTCATGCTTCAAATCCTCTTGAATCTTGATGAAACTCTCTATGCAATGACTTTACATGAAACAGCTTCCCCAAAACTCCAAAAATACTGGCCAAATAAACAACCCAGACTCTTCACAGCATTTGCCAGACTCGGCTCTCTCTTGACTTACCCTTCCAATAAATTCTCAATTGTCCAATTAGCTGAAGCTGGTCTCTATAATACTCAGGATATTCTCTATGATATCCGTCACTTTATCGATCCTACCAAAAGAATCGAGGAATTACACAATATCAAGGAAAATGAAGAGCTCTGGAGTCTTCTTCAAAAGAGTCTTCCTAACAACAGAATGATTCAGGGATTAACTTCTGAAAATGTCCCACTTCATGTCACTCTTAATAACATCCCTCCTCAACAACACTCCTCTGAAGCTCAAAATAAAGTCATCGATATTGCTACTAACCCCAAAACAAGCCTTGTTTCCACAATCTCCGAAAACGGTGAGGTCAAAATCTGGAACACTGAAGTTGCTCTTGTTTGTATGGCTCACTCAAATTTCAGACAAAAGGGCATGGATGAAAAGGCTTTACAATTAAAGAAAGATGATATTGAGGATAATTTCTTAGCTGGCCTTGATCTTGAAGAAACAAAACCTGCTGATGTCATCCCGGATGCTGGAATGGCAGAAGCTCTCTATAACATGGGCTTTGCTATTGAAGTCGCCAAAAAAGCCTTGGTCTTAACCAAAAATTCAGGAATTGCTGCTGCTGTTGAAAAGATTCTCACCTTACAGGAAGAAGATAAAACTGTTGCTCCTACTAAGCCTGTTGTAACCACTACTACTACCACAACCACCACCACTACAACAAGCTCAAAATATAACACAACAAAGATCAAGAAAATGTGGAATTGCCCAGCATGCACTTTTGTGAATACCAATCAGAACAAATTATGCGAAATCTGTGGCTGGCAAGCTCCTCCTGAAGCTTACTACAATGAAGAAGAGCTTGGAGCAGAAGCAGAACCTGAGCCAAAGCCTGTTGAAAAACCTCAAGAAGAGACCACTAAACCAGTTAAAGCTCCTGAAGTCCAACAAAAGTTCCTTGATGTTGCCAAAATTGCAAATAATATCATCATCCCTCTTGAATCCTCTCCTTTAAGCCCAGTTATTGTTGGTGTTATGTTTGAAGATCAGAATAAGTATCAGTTAAGACTCAGAAGATACATGTACAGCAATACTTATATCAAGAGATTCATCAGACTTGACGCAGCAAGAGGCCATACTAGTCTTATTTCTGGAGCCTGGTTCAACCAAGATAAGCGTGATGCCTACAATCATCTCTTGAGTGAATATGGACTCACCTTCGGAGCCCTTGAACCTATCTTTATGGGAAATCTCCGCTACACTGATCTCAAGAAAGAAGCTAAAAATTCCCTTTTCTGTGGAGATTTAGTCCAATGCAGTGAGCAAGACTACATAATTGAGAACGCCCCTGGCCGTCTCGCTGGTATGGCCACCATTAATACCTCCAGAGATGCCAACAAGGAAGTGAATACTGTCTTGATTTTATGGGAAAAAGACTCCAAGTATATTTTACAACAAGTTGATGTTCAGACTGATTATATTGACCCAAGCATGCAATTAGAAGAAGTCAAGACTCCTCTCAAAATTGAAGAAGGAGCTCGTTGTGATCTCCCTATCTCAGGAAAGGTCCTTTTGTTCGAAATCAACTGTGATAACAACCTTGTCATTGCTACCACTGAAAAAGCCTTTGTATATAACCCCAATAAACTCGAGGGACCTCAGAGCACTCATCCTTTCAGTGGAAAGCCCACCAAAGCCAGATTATTCGGCTCACAAGCTGTCGGATTGGTTATGGAGGATAGCACCCTCAAAATTGTCGAACTTCAAGATGAAACCATCTTTAGTCAATCTGAAAATGTGAATCATTCATCAAGTCCAGTCAAGTCTCGTAATGTTGATGTAAACGATCTTGATGAAGAAACTATTGATGCTATTCGTGCTGTATTGCACAAGAAGCCCCTCGAAGGAGTTGTCAACCAACAAGGACAAGTTGTTCGATCAGGAAATGAAGGCGTTAATAAAAAATGCACCAAATTCTATTTGCCTCTTGATAAAAATGGCATCAATGGATCAACCCTTGAAGTCAGTTTCTTACAGCCAACTTCTTTGATTAACCTTGAGTTGTCAATCAACTTCTGCAATGAACAAAAGTCTAAGCCTACTACTCTTGATGCAGAAAGACTTTTGGTGACAAATCTTCTTGATAAATTTGGAAACCAAGACAAAATTTCCAAGAAAACTTCTTTCCAAGCAGAGGATGTAGCTGGTGAAGGTGTCGAAAATAAAGACTCCAAACTTCCTATTCTCACCATTACCGAATCAGATTCTGGCTCTAAATTCCTCCCTCTTACTGTTTACTCCTTCACTGGTGCCGCTTTCAACGAAAGCTTCCCAGTCTCTAAATTGATTTTCCCCAACAACGAAGTCTTCTCAACCAACTACGCCAACTCAGAATTTGTCTTTGAGCACCTCCACGGGAAGACTATGCTCGTGAAATCCATCACAGTCCACTCCAAATTCAAGCCTATTGGTTCTTGCGGCTTCCCTATTGGATCCGGTCTTATCTTTACTGCTAACCATCTTTCACATCTTGATATGAGCTCTAAATTCCACCAGATGAAACATGAACAATTCCTTGAATGGTTCAAGGTTAGAACAAGAGAAGGAAGAGAATTCGAACCATGGGAACCTGTTGGTAGCTTCCAATTTGACGCTCAAAGTGAAAGTGTCACTGTTGAACTCTTGTTTGTCAGACCTTGCAAATATATCTTGATGAAACCAACTTCAATGAGAAGCAAGCCTGAGGATTATTCCCGTCTCTTTGACTCCAATCCCTTGGAAATCAAATTCTTTGGAGCTAGTGGAGCTGTTGTTGATGATACTGCCGTCACTCCCAAACATTTCTCAAAGAAAAGTCTTGCTACTGCTACTGGAAGCGAAGTGACCCTTGAAGCTCAGACCCAAGAACAAGAATGGATTTCAATCCAAACCTTGAATGATATTCAAGTTCAAAATATTATTGATAAGAATAACGCTATGGTCTTCAAATCTCCTGATGTTGTGAGCTCTTTCTCAGAAATCCCTCTCTGGGGTAATTCAGCTATTGAAATCACCAATGAAGTCTTGTTCCAAAAGAAAATTACCAAGCTCAGATTACGTGTTATCAACAAAGAAACTACCGAACCCAGTAGTTGGACAATTTCAGGAGCTGGTATTCAAGCATTTGCTTCATCTCAGATCACTTGCCATGTTAATCTTCCTTTCTCACCAGCTACCTTCAGGAAACTTATGCTCAATACTCAAGAATTTGAAAGATTCAACAAGTCTCTTGTTCTTGAAATCAGTAAAGAGGATATCTCCCAACAAAAGAGAAAGAAGATTACCGATCTTATTTCAGAGATTATCTCAGCTGAACCCAGTCTTGTGACTGCTTTCTATCAACATTTTGATATCAAGAGCTTCCTTTTACACTCTGTCCTTAAAGAAAGAAACTCCACTTTCCTTGAAATCCAAAATCTCTTGCGTCATTTCTCTTCACAATCTTCCTTCCCTGAAACCCTCCTCAACACTATCCTTGAGCTCCTCCCCCAACTTAAAGATGTCTCCAGTATCAGTTATGTCGGCCTAAATGGATTCTTCTCATTGTTAACTTGGTGCCAGAGTCTCTCCAGAGAAAAAGTCTTTAATACTGTTCTTCAAGAATTACACACTTTGGCTTCAAGAATCAGCCAGGTAAGAGCTCCAGAATACAATATTTTGAGAACTCAATACAATATCCCAAGTTTGGTCTTCGAAAAAGAACTCTGTAGTGATGCCAGTCTCTCTTTCAGACAATCCAAGAAGAAAAAGAGTAAGGATGACCAAGATAAAGCTAAAGGCGTTGAACCTTTGAAATCCAAATTTCTTGCTTTCCATAGCAATGATGTTGATGAGTACATTGTCGATCTTGGCCAAAAATGTAAATTACGTGAAATCAAACTTACCTTTGAACAAAATAACAAACTTATCAAGTTTAGAGTTCAAATCTGGGCTCTTGAAGGCGAAGATTGCTCCCAAAAGAAACTTGTCCATTCCAAATTCTACAATGAATCTACTTGGATGCAATTGACCAACTACGCTTATGACCGCACCAACAAGGAAAACAACTATAAGCCCTCCGAACAACTCGAATGTTTGGGCTTCTCCAACCTTAACATCTCTTCTCGCTATGTCTTGATCCAAATTACTTATGCCTTGGTGCCTATCATCCAAAATCTTACTGAGAAAAATGACAAGAAAATTATCCCTGAAATCTATGGAGAACCAATTCAAGGTCAACCTGCTGAAAGTCAAAAACTTCAAGGCTTATTCAGTATCAAGAATATCCCCACAAAAGACTCTGTTAAAGTTGGGCATTCTGCCAAATATGAAAGATTTGATGTCACTGGAAAAGTCTCTACCTTTAAATATATTTATGATTCCACTGGAACACTCGGAAAGGGTGCTAACAATGAAGAAGAGGCTGTTGCCTTGGAAGATAGCGAAGAAAACTCCCTCGAGAAACTCAAGAACCTCCAAGCTGACCTCTCACTTAAGCTTGCTACCTTTAGCACTGAGGATAGAAATGCTCAGAATAAAGATGTTGTCAATGAATTATGTGAAGAGATTGAAAATGTTCAAAGAAAACTCTTGGATATTCAAGCCAAACGAGACACTCCTTCTGTCAAAAACCCCGCTTCTTCCCTTGACTATCTCTACACTTTGGCTACCAGACTCTCCCAAGCTCTCAGAAGACTCGATTCTAACACTGATGATACTCAACGTCCATGGAGAAAAGACTCCAGTCTTAAAGGACAACAAGGAAAAACTATTGCTTATGATATCTTTGAAAAGCTTATTGCCTATGAGATCAACCCTATCAACTCAGAGTTCATCAATCTTCTTTCTGAAGTCCTTGTCAATAATCTCACTGAAAGTGAATGGCAATCTCTTAGCATCTCAATAGTCAACAATTTCTTATCAAAACATATTCACATCTACAACTCTCCCGTCAACACTATTTTCTCCCACAGTAGAATTATCGAAGCTCTTCAAAAGATCACCATCCCCATAAATGAACTCCTTATCTATCTTCTCAAGAAACTCAACATTCCTCTCAAGCTTACAAATCTTCAAGATCAAAAATCCAAACAAGAGAAAACCGAAGATTCCACTGTTGTTTTCACTCTCTCCTCTGTACTTTTGCTTCTCAATGATGGCTATAAAAAGAGTCAAGCTGAAGGAGGAGACATAGTTCCACCCGGCATGAAACGATCTGTTAGTAAAGATGCTTCTGGAAAGTCAAAGGATGATGAAACTAAAAAGCTTACCTACGAAGAAAGCCTCCAAGCAGCTTTGAATATATGTGTCTGGATCTGTGAAAATACAAGCCTTAACAATACTGATAAGACTAATCTTTTGACAATTGGTCTTGATCTTGTGCTTCAACTTATCAAATTCTGCAAGGCCACTGGAATTAAAGAACTTCTTAAAAACCCCAATTCTTTCCTCAAACTCTTTATTTCCACTATGAAGTTAGGCTCAGCATCAATCTTGGCAAAGTTTAATGCTTTGATTAATGCTTTCTTGAATCCCAAATCCAACCTGAAATCGAAAAAGGCTGCTTCTGCTGCTCAGGAAACTTCTGCTGAAGATGAAGCCGTTGCTGAACAGACTAGAATTTTACTCGTTTGTCACTTGCAGACTATCCTTAAATGTCTTATTGATTATGTTTTACAGCCTGACGCCGCCTCTTACTACTTTAATGTCAGCAAAGAAGACTTACCTGCCTCCGTTTGGCTTGATAATCTCTGCTTTATCCTTGAATTCTTACTCCTCACTGCAGAAAAGCTCAATATTGATCCCAACAAAGAAAACAAAGATATCAAGAAGAAGCCAACTGAACGTAAGAGAAGTGTCATGATCACCAACGAAGACCTCCGAAATCGTGTTAGTGGCAACAATGATCTTGATCTTTATAGAATCAATGCTGCCAGAGGAAACAGATCCTTGAGTCTTAATCTCGACCTCAAACCTAAAGAATTCAACGTTGAAAACTTTGATAAGTCTGTTGCTATCCCTCTTGAACTTGTCAGCCAACTTATCCTTCTCTTATCTCCTAAAGAAAATGGCAACCTTGAGTTCAATTTCAGCACTTCAACCAAAGCTTGGTCCCTTGTTATGAAGGCTTTATTAAAGGTCAAAGTTACCATCCTTGTTGAGGCTCAAATTTTTGATAATCTCATCTCTTCTTTCTTGGAAGCTAATGATGACATTCAACAAATCATGTTCCCAGAGATTATTGAACTTACCCAAAGCATGCTGAAACATCAAAACTATCAAAAAGAACTCTGCAATGCTGTTCTTCAAGTCATCTTCAACACCCTCAACTCCTTCAAAGCTGATTCATTTGAACCTATCGCCTTCTCTTTGTTAAAAGGCTGGCTCGATATTCTCCTCACTACCAGCTCTCCCAAGCCCGAAGAGTACTACACCAAACCTCCTGAAAGAGCTTTCTGCAAGTTGAACGCCCAAGGCGCATTTACTCTCTTTGTCAACTTGGCGAAATACCTCTGGAATAATCTTAACTTAGGCTCAAAGGATGGTGTCCAAAATTGCTCCGAACTCAATATTGTCAAGCTCCAAATTGCAAGTGACCTTCTTAGACTCCTGATCACGTCTGAGAGTACCTCAAGTCTCTTGGCTATTGGCGAACTCTTCTCAAATTTCAAGAAATACTCCAAAGATATCAGAAAAGCCCTTGAATATTATCTCGAGTGGTTCTTGATCAATAGAGCTACTGACTCAAGTCCCAGTCCTTCCACCGATCTCATGCTCAATATTTCTGAAAGCATGATGAAGCTCTTCAAAATCATCCCTGATTATCAAGAGGTCACCAAAGTCGCTATTGCTGCTCTTATTAATGGTTGCAAAAAGATGGATCAAACTTTACTTAAACTCGTACCTACTCAGCAAATCTCCTCATACACTACCATCCAATACAACAATAGGCAATGCAAAATCCTTGAAGAGCTCTTTGATATGTGGGTTACCAGTGATACTATCGCTTCCCTCGTCGCCTTTGAAGTCCGAGGCTTTGAATATTTACTCGACAGAATGGGTCTCACTTCTTCTTCTCAGGGTACTTCTTCTCTGAAATCAACTGCTGAGGCCTCCTCCGCTCCTTCTATGCTTGAAGGCACCGATCTTCTTGACCACTTGAATAAATTCAGAGAAGAAGCCAAATTAGACTCCGTCTCTTCTGGCAAATCTGCTGCTGTGGATAATAATGCCAATACAGAAGATCCTAAAGAAGAAGAATTTGCTAATAAATTGACTATTATTAACCAACCAGGACAAGCTTGGTCAGGAATCACACCTGATTGGTCAATCAACAAGAAGGGTATCAAGGCTCGTATCTTGTTCTTTGTGATGAATGGCAATTTCTACAATGAATACTGCCTTGTCTTTAATCTTGAAAAACAAATCGAACTCAAGCAAATCAAGGTCGGCTTCAACTGTGTTTGGAGCGATTATAATGATAAAGTCCTCGGTATCCCCAGCTCTGTTCTCGTTGAAGGAGGCACTTCTGTGAATAATTTCACTCCTATTGCTACTCTCGAACCAATCAACGATGAAGGATATACCAATTTCTCAGTCAAATGTTTCCACAAAAACTTCCAAACTATCACAGGATCTAGTGACAAAAATCTTCAAACTTCAATCGAATCTCTTGCAAGCAAAAAGGTTAGCTACCTCAAGTTTAGATTCAGAAGACCTATTGTCACTTTCGTCGAAGGACTTTCTATGCTTTCCAGCAAAAATACAAAGACTGTTGCTGTCTCTATCTCCTTCATTTCTGTCACAGGTTTCGATGCTTCAAAACTCCCCAATACCAGAAAGAAGGTCGTTGAAGCTCAAGAAAACTCTGCCTTACAAGTCATCAGCAAACTCTGCAATGAACAATTCACTGAGACTCTGGGCACATTAGCCAATGAAACTGACATTATCAACAAGGTTAAATCTTCCTTTGATAATCTTGCAAGGCTTCTTGTGACTCATGAATCTTGGCTCTCTCCAGTCTTTAAGGCTATTGCTACTCATAACGATAAAATGGGTGACTGGATTATGTCCAAATTCCTTGATCTTAATCGCTCCAGAGAACACGCCAAATTAGTCGGAGAAATCATTCTTACCAACAATGCCTTTGCCTTTGACCGCCTTAAGAGACTTCACCAATTTGTCACTTCAGAACTCAAGAGAATCCTCTCATTATCTAAAATTGAGTCCATGAATAAATTCAGTGCTCTTGTTCCCTTCATTGAAACTCTATGTACCACCATGCGCTCAATCCCTCTTGATCTTTTGCAACAACAAATTCAAGTCCAACAAACTCAAGCCTTAGAATTCGAGAAACAAGACGTTGACATCATCATACAAGCCTTTGAAAATTTCAGTGCTTCCACCAATAATAAAGTCTTGGTTAAACTCATTCTGCTATATCTCTATATCCCTGCTCCTTTTGCTACTACTGGAGAAGGCTTGGTCAAATATGCCTTGGAAAAACTCTGGGATGCTGCCTTCAAAGAGAAAAAGACTCTTTATTATGAAATGCTCGGACCTCTTGTGATTGGCTCTAATACTTCTGCTAAATGGTTCGCCAACAATCTTGACTCTGTTCTCACTGACCTCTATGAGAAACTTCAAGAATTCAACACCCAAAAGAATGTCAAGAACTTTACTCATCTCAGACACACATTCATCTTACTCAACAACATCTCCCGTAATGATCATCTTAAACGCAAAGTTTCTTCCAATGGCTGGCATCTTAAGCTTTATGAAGCTCTTAAGAACAAAGATGAGAAAGCCAAAACTGTTCTCAAAGAAATCGACTCTGATATCCTACAACTTGCTGTTGACTTCCTCAAAAATATCTCTGTCGGATATCCTCAAGTCGAAGAACAACTCTCTAAAGCTTTCATTAATGATCTCTCTTTACTAGAAACTAAGCGTGATCTCTTCTTTGTCAATAATCTTCTTGTCCCTCTCCTGAACGCTGAAGCTGATGTTCCTGTCTGCCTCCATCCTTATGACCCACAATCCAAGCGCACAATCACTGATACAAGACATCTCCCAACTCTCAGCACCAACGTTGTTCCTGTCGACACCCTCAAGTCTACTCTCCTAAGCAAGGAGCAAACTGATACTCTCACAAAGACAATCCAAAAGGTGTCAAACCAAACTGGACTTTCTAGAAAGATCAAGAATCTCCCTTGGGAACTTGCTATCACAACTCATAATGACAGTGAAAATATTCTTGGTGAAATTCGACAAAAAATGTCCAAACAAGGTCCCTTCCTTATCATCATGGAAGGTGTTAGTGCTGGCAAAAAATGCTTCATTGGTGTCTTCTGCTCACAAAGCATGGCTGAACTCCCTGAACAATTCGATCCCAGCTTCGATCAAACTTATCCTATCCCCATGGCTGATGATAACTTTATCTTCTATTACGATGATAATGTTGCTCTCCACTTCCCAATTCCATCCTTCCCTAATCAAACTGACTTTGCTCAAGTTCATAGTTTCTATGATGGAGGTGGTGGCATTTCTTTCTACTACAATAACTCCGAAAAGATTTTCATATCTTTTGCCTCCACACAAACCACCTATGCCGAAATCTCACAAGATGTCAAGCCTATGGACGAAGAAACCACCCAAACATATCCTGCTGATCTTGTCTCTGAATTCGTCTTCAAAGCTGCAGAATTCTGGGTCCTTAAGCCAACCACTGTTGGCCAACAATCTCAAAAGGACAAGAAAAGTAAAAGCAATACCCTCAGCAATGTCCTCTTCCCTGCTTGGCATAATGCTAACTCTCCTTTGAATTACTTCAGAGCTTCTCCTGTTTACACAGTCCCATCATCTCTTACTATCGAAAAGCTCGTCTCTATTATGCTCAACAGCGATATTCCTGTTTTGTCAACCCTTACAAGAGAAGAATTAGACTCTAAAACTTCACTAGCTGATCTTTATGAATTCTTCTCCAATGATGCTAGCACCAATAACATTATTGATGTTGAATTTGACGTTCTACAGCTTCTTGAAAGACAAAACCAAAAGAAGGAAAACGAGAACGCTGTCGTTGCTGTTCAAGGAGAATCATTGAAATATAAGCCTGCTATGACTCTCTTCGAGGCCTTTGAGAAGAATGGAGGTGTTAAAGGAATTATTGATATCACTCTCAAGTCCCTTAACAACTGGAAAGATAAAGAAAAGAGCAAGAGATGGCACACTTGGCTCCAAGAATTGTCCACTTTCTCTGCTTTGCCCAACTTCTTTGGACTTTTCCTCAAGAATAAAGAATGTATTGAGCTGCTCTTCCAGATCTTGGCAGGCATCCCTGATGAAGAAAAGGATCCCAAGTATGCCAAAAAATGGGAAGAAGAGGAACTTAAAGCTGTTAGATCTTCTTATCAAATCTTGGCTGATGTCTTTGCTGTGGATAATGATGTTAAACTTAGAGAATTCGCCATCCAACAAAACTTCTTCTCCAGAATCTTAGATCGTATCTCCCTCATTTCTAAAGAATCCAAGAGAAGATGGGTTGATGATATCAAAAAAGAAGACGAAGAAGGAAGTGATAAAGGCAGCCCTGATAAATCTGGTGCCAAGAAAGTTGAAACTGAAGAAGACTACAAAAAGAAAGCTGTGAAAAAGAAGGGTATTGGTTATGCTTCAGATAATACTGGACAAAATCAAAGATGGAACGTTAGCGAATACGTTGAAAGCAAGAAAGCCCGTAATGAACAACTTCAACAAGTCATTGAAATCTTGCATAATTTCATCAACATCAAGGGTTGGTCTCCTCCCAAAGAAATCCTCCACAATCTCTGCGAATCTGCTCTCCTTCCTTTGTTAGAATCTGCTTTCAGATCTGCCAGTCTTCTCGATATGGCTAAAGAAGTTGACCTCAATCAAGCTTACCTCAGTAACAATTTATTTTTATCAATTTATCCTTATCCTCGTAGAATTGACAAGAGCAATCTCACACCATAGAAGTCTCCTTCCCGCACTGTTGGAACTTGATCCTCATTATGTTCCACTTCAAAAAGACTCAGTCTACACTCTCCTAGGACATCTTAAAGATTTAGCTCAAATCTTTGTTAATTGTCTCACTGCTGCAGATAAAGAGTAACTTTCTTTGCTTTCATCCTCCCCTAATACCCCATCTCTTAGCGCATCAGCACCAAATCAGAAACTGGCACAAGATATTATAGAAACATACAAGGCAGTGGATGCGTCAGTACAAGCATCACATACATTTGAAGAAAGTGATGGAGATGAAATCTTTGATATTCTTTCTCATCCTTTGGCCGAATCCTACCGTCTCTTACTTCAAAATCTCAGATTCGATTATGTCAGCATGAAAGACGCCAATACCAACAGATTCAAACATCATTATGCTTCTTACATCAATAACAACACTCCTCCTCAACAAAAGATGGTTCGTCTAGCTCAAGAACTTGCTGATCTTTCCAATGCTCTTCCTATTGAACATACCAATTCAATCTTTGTGAGAGTCGATGAATCTCGTGTTGACGTCATGAAAGCTCTTGTTATGGGAGCTGCAGGCACCCCATATGGTCATGGTGCTTATGAATTCGATATTTACTTTGATGATGCTTATCCTAATGCTCCACCAAAGGTTAACCTTACAACGACAGGAGGCGCTAAAGTCAGATTTAATCCCAATCTGTACAGCTGTGGTAAAGTTTGTCTCTCTCTCCTTGGTACTTGGAGAGGTAACGCCTCAGAAAATTGGGATCCTAAGCTCTCTACTATTTTACAAGTTCTCGTTTCAATTCAAGCTATTATCATGTCTGAAGAAATTTATTTCAATGAACCCGGATTTGAAGGAGAAGCTGGAACAGAAGAAGGAGAAAAGAAGAATGAAGCTTACAGTAACATTGTCAGATACTGCAACATCAAATATGCAATGGTTGATCAAATGAAAAACCCTCCTAAAGGCTTCGAAACTGTCATCAAAAGACACTTCTACCTCAAGAAAGATGAAATCATGGAAGAAGTCAGAAAGTGGATGAAATACGCTGAACATCGTGATGCTGCCTATGCTGGTCTTGTCAATGATCACAACACAAACTGGTGCAGTGAGTTCAAATCTTCAAAAAATCGCTACAAAGACATGCTTACTGAAGCCATTAAAGAACTCGAAACTGAACTTGGAAAGCTTCAACCTCCAAGTGGAAAGGATCTGAAGCGTAAACAGACCAAGAAGAAGGAGAAGAAGGCTGAAAAGGTTAACATCAACGCAGGAGTTGCAAACCTTGAAGATATTGATGTCAGCTATGATAAGCCCGAGTCTGTCAACACTAAAGAAATGAATATTGATGATGAAGGTGTCAAGGATAGATGGTCTCGTTATATTGGTGCTATGGGTCTTGATGCTGTCACCAAACAATCCAATGCTTCCATTTTCCTCAGTGGCCTCGGAGCTCTGGGAGTTGAAATCACCAAGAATATTGTCTTGTCAGGTGTCAAGAGATTCACTATTCACGATTCCAAGAAGACCACGAACAGAGATCTCTCAGGACAGTTCTTCTTGGGAACTGAAGATATTGGAAAGAACAGAGCCCTTGCCAGTTTACCAAAGATCCAACAATTGAACTACTATGTCAAGGTTGATACTGCTTTGTTGGACGAAAAGCTCCCCAAAGATGAACAAGGACTTGACAAGATTCTCAAGGGATATACTATTGTGATTTTGATAGAAACTGATTATGAGACTCAGATTGCTGTGAATAATTATTGTAGAAAGAACAAAATCTATTTCATTTCTACTGATGCATTTGGACCCTTCTCTGGAGTCTTTTCAGACTTTGGTGATGAATTTATTGTTGTTGATAAAAATGGAGAAGAACTTCAAGAAGTCATGCTTGGAAGTATCTCCAATGAAGAACAAGGTGTTGTCAAACTTCTCCAAGGCCACACTCACAAATTCGAAGATGGTGACGAAGTCATCATTAATGGAGTTGAAGGAATGGAACTTATTGATAAGTCTCAGATTGAAAAAGATAAGAACTCTACCGGATCTATCAACGGAACAAAGCATAAGATCACCACAATCAACGCTTCAAGCTTCAAGATCGGTGATACTACCAAATATACTCCTTATCAAGGAAATGGTCTTGCTAAACAAATCAGACTTCCTATTTCATTGAAATTCCAGTCTTTACAACAATCCCTCAATGAAAAGATTCCTTTCGATCCTAACATGACCATGCATGATTTCCTCAAGATCAACCATCCTTACATCCTCCACATTGCCTTCCAGACACTCGATGCCTTCAACAAGAAGCACAACAGAGCACCAAAATCATGGGATCTCCAAGATAGTGATGAGTTTATTACTCTCTCAACTGAAATTGCCAAGAAGGTCAAAGATTACAATCCTGCTGAAGATGATCGTTATGAATTTATTCTTAGAAGGTTCAGTTTCACTTGTCAAGGTGTTTTCGCTCCATTGACCGCTTTCCTCGGAGGTTATGTTGCTCAAGAAGCCATCAAAGCCATCACCCAGAAATTCATGCCTACCCAACAGTTATTCTACACTGATTGCTATGAAGTCATTCCTGACTTGCCAGAAAAGAAAGAAGAACTTGAAGCTGCAATCAAATCTCTCGGTGTTACTGAAACAAATCATAGATCAGATGGTTTAAGAATCTGTATAGGAGACAAATTACTTCAAGATTTGGCTTATAGCAACTTATTTATGGTCGGTTCTGGTGCTATTGGTTGTGAATTGCTCAAGAATTATGCCATGTTAGGAGTTGGAACAGGAGAGGCCGGCAAGAATAACAGAAAGGAAGAAGGAAGAATCATTCTCACAGATCCTGATGTTATTGAAGTCTCCAATCTTAACAGACAATTCTTGTTCAGAGAAAAGCATCTCAGAAAACCCAAGTCTCAAACTGCTGCCGCTGCTGCTCTTCAAATGAACAAGGAACTCAAGGGCCACGTTATTGCAAGATTGGATAAGGTTCACGAAGGAACTGCCAATATCTTTACTGACAAATTCTTCGAAGATTTGACAATTGTCACAAACGCTCTCGATAATGTCCAAGCCAGAAGATACATTGATCTTCGTTGTGTTAATGCCAAGACTCCATTGCTCGAATCAGGAACTCTTGGACCTAAAGGACACGTCCAAGTTATCGTTCCATACAAAACTGAATCATACAGCTCACAAGAAGATCCTAAAGAAGAAGCTGAAATCCCACACTGTACTCTTAAAATGTTCCCAGAAGAAGCTTTGCATTGCGTTGAATGGGCCAGAGACAAGTTCGGCAAGCTCTTTACTCAACAACCTAAAGGTTTGGCCAAGGCTCTTGAAGACCCCAACTTTGAGCAAATTGACTCACAAGAAATTAAATCTATCAGAGAAGCTCTCAGACTTTTACAAAAGAAACCAACAACCTTTGATGATTGCATCAAATACGCTCGTCAAAAATTCCAGAAATACTTTGTCAATGATATCAGACAATTATTATACACTTATCCTCTCGACTCCAAGACTAAGGAGGGCAGACCATTCTGGTCTTTACCTAAACGTCCTCCTCACGAGCTCACCTTCGATCCCAAAGATCTTCTTCATGCCAGCTTCATCTCCGCTGCTGCTTGCTTAAGAGCTAATATCTTTGGTATTCCAATCCCTGCTGACGCTCGTAAAGAAGCTGGAAAACTCAAAATGGCTGAAGAAGCTGCCAAGGTCAAAGTCGCTGATTACCAACCTTCTGATGAAAAGGCCAAAGCAATCAATTCTGAGGTGAATAAAGATGCAACCAAACAAGCCTCAAATGATGAAAGTCCTGAAGATGATGCCAAGAGCGATGACATTCAAGTCCTTATCAAGGAAATCAAGAAACTTGCTGCCAATCTTCCTAAAGATAAATCTGGTAAAATCATGGGATGCAAGCCTGAAGAATTCGAAAAAGATAATGACCAAAACTTCCACATCGATTTCATCTACTCTTTGGCAAACTGCAGAGCTACCAACTATAAGCTTGAACCTATGGAATGGATGACCGTTAAAATCAAGGCCGGAAGGATTATTCCTGCTCTTGCTACAACTACAGCTGCTGTTGCTGGCTTACAGACCATTGAACTATGCAAACTTATCAGAAATTGCAAGGTTGAAGACATGAAGAATGCTTTCTTGAGTTTGGCTGTTCCCATTATGGCTTTGAGTGAGCCTGGTCCTGCTCCCTCAACTAAATTGAGTGAAAAATTGACTGTTAATATTTGGGACAGATGGGAAATTAAATTGCCAAGAAGTGGTACTTTGAAGGATGTATTTAATAAATTGGAAGAAACTTATGAGTTGGTTCCTAAGGATGTTAATTATGGATCACAAACTATATATTTCCATGCTTTGATGGATATCAAGGGTAAAGAAAAGGAGAAAGAAGAGACTTTGAATACAAAATTGGAGGAATTATTAAGTTTAGAGGTAAGAAATCTTTTGTTAAAGTCTTTATAATTATTTTTTAGAAGGATGATAAATACGCTGATCTCACAGTAATGTTTGCAAGAAAAGGCGAAAGTGAGATTTTGAAAGGGGTTCCAATGGTGAGAGTCACTTTTGAATAATGACTGACAAATTTATATCAATACTATCTATCGTTATGTATTAACTTTCGATATCATATCTCAGTAGTAAAAAATGATTTTGTTCATTGTTAGAAAAAATATTTCTAATTGATTTATGTAATTGGATTACTCTAGCAGTTATCATGAATTCATCAAGATGATTCTTAAATTAGTTCCATTAGGATAAATTTTTGAAGAAAAAATTAGTTGAGAATTCTTTTTTTTTTTTTG
>Ga0182738_1002843_pt1 | contig 20260 bp, 17 predicted proteins | sample eDN5th30CBELigMG_FD_128876 | JGI IMG/M metagenome (GOLD analysis project Ga0182738, IMG submission 128876) | Enriched Miracle-Growth compost microbial communities from Emeryville, California, USA - eDNA 5th pass 30_C BE-Lig MG (version 2)... ... | reverse complement strand
CATGGGAACGGCGACGGGCGACAGCACCAGAGCGGGAATCAGGCCCGAATAGAGCAGCAGCCCGGCGCTGCTGTCGGTCCGGGTGAGCAACCGGGTCGAGAGGATGTAGAACGCGTTCGACGAGGCGGCGGCGAGCGACAGGAACATCGCCGGCTTCAGCGATCCGAAGCCTGGCATGGTGATCACCAGCACCCCCACGAAGCCGACCAGGATCGCCGCCCAGCGGCGTGGCCCTGCCCATTCTCCGAGCAGCGGACCCGCGAGCGCCGCCGTGATGAAGGGCGCCGAGAAACCGATCGACATGGTCTGGTCGAGCTGAAGTTCATGGACGGCGAGGAAATTGAAGACCGTCGAGCCGGCCAGGAACATGCCGCGCAGGAACTGCATCCCCGGCCGGCGCGTCTTGTAGAGCGCGATGGCGCGCCATGGCTGGAACACCAGCACCGCTAGGACGATCTGGACGACGAAGCGCAGCCAGACTACCTCCATCACCGGCACGAACTGGCCCGCATATTTGGCGCAGGCATCGGTGCCGGCGAACAGAAACATGGCGAGGGAATACATGGCGATGCCGCGCAAGCGCAGCGTGGCCTCCGCATCGGCGGTCGGCAACGGGGAAGACATCCGGGCTCCGGGAAGTCGGTCGGGGGAGGATGCCCGGGAAAGGGCAGGCGCTATCGGCGATCGGGCCTTGCCCAATCAAGCAGATTGCGCCGCCGGGCTCAAGCCACCGTTTCGGCGTTCTCCGGCGCGATATCGGTCGCGTCCGGCTTTGATTCCGTCTCCGGCTCGGCTTCCGGCTCGTCGATCGCGTCGTCCTCGCCGTCCTCGGGGATGGCCGAGAGGTTGCGCTCGATCTGGCGCAGCAGCTTGCGCAGGCGCTTGACGTCCTTGTCGTCAAGACCGGCGAGCGCTTCCTTTTCGAGGCGCTTCCAGCCCTTGTCGATGTCGACGATGGCGTCGCGGCCCTGCTGCGTCAGATAGACATGCGCCTGGCGGCCGTCGCCCTTGGAGGCCTTGCGCTCCACGTAACCCTGGGCGGCGAGACGGCTCACCATCTTGGTGACGGTGGGCGGCTGCACGGCCAGCGATTGCGCCAGCTGGCTCATCGAGAGGCCATCCTGCTCGGAGAGCGTCTTCAGAACGCTGTCCTGGCCGGGATGGAGCCCGATCCGCGCGAGATGACTACCTGAACGCCCACGCGCGGCACGCGCTGTCTGGGCGAGGCGGAAGGTGATCGTTTTGCGGTGATTGAAGGCCATGCGGTTCCCCATAACGGGTCAACGTGTCGGGTTGATGACACGGCAAACGAAATCGCCAGAAACTCAACGCTGCAGGCGCAGGCCGACCGTGACGGTGGTGGTCGGATAGTCTCCGCCCGGCTGGGCACTCTTGTAGTATTCCTGCGAGAAACGCCCGACAAGCCAGGCGGCGCGATTGATTTTCCACGTCACCCCGAAGCCGGCTTCATAGGTGATGTCGCCGGCGTTGATGCCCTGGTAGTCCTGGTATTGGTAGCCGAGGTCGGCCTCGAGCGTCAGGTTGCGGCGCAGCGCATGCTGGGCCTTCAGTCCGACATCGTAGACGATCGAGCCGGCCGAGCTCGAATCCGTCGTCGGATCGACATAGGTCGCGGCGCGGAGCGTGAAATTGGTCAGCTCGGTCGGCGCCCACAGCACGTTGCCGTCGATGGTCAGGGCGTTGAGCGGCTGGAACGCGTTGTCGTCATAGCGCTCGCGATGCCAGCCGATGGCGAGTTCGCCCCGGAGCACCGGATCGGCCGAATAGGCGATGCCGCCGCGCAGCGTCACACCCTGGCTGGCGCGGCTGAAGCCGTTCGGATCGATCTTCTGGCGGAAGCTGCGGTCGGAGACCTCAGCCTCGACGAAGGGCGTGAGAACCGGCGTCACCTCGTAGCCGACGCGGGCGGCGGCGCTCGCCAGCGTGTTGTCGCGATAGCCCTGCGGGATGGTGACGTCGCCGGCCTTGCCGTCTTCATAGCCGGAATAGGCGATGTTGCTGCGCAACTGCAGGACCGTGCGGCCGAGCGTGCCATCCAGCGTCACCCCGGCCGCATAGGTGTTGATCCCCGGCGGATTGTCGACGCCAGTCGGATAATCGAGGTTGGACAGCGATTGCGTCTCGTAATTATAGGCGGCCCGCAGCCGCAGCGCCCAGTCGCGCGGCAGGTCGATGCGGGCATTGGCCTCGGCATCCACGGTCGGCTTCGGCGCGACGGAGGTGTCGGTGAAATAGTCGTAGGTGCCGTGGAAGTTGAAGTCGAGCGCGTGCCGGCTCCAGTTCGACTTGACGATCAGGTCCGGCACCAGGGTCAGCAGCCCGGACGGTCCCCCCGTGGCGGAACCTGCCGCGTTCGAGGTGTAGCCGCCGCGCAGTTCGATCGAGGGCAGCACGGTGAAGCTGCCCATGCGGATGCCAAGCGGATCGTAGCTGGAGGCATCGAGCGCATCGGCGGTGCGGTTGCGCGGCCGGGCCGGCTCGTCCTCCTCGGCGATGATGGGCGCGATGCGCTCGGTGCGCACGGCGCGGCCGGTCGGCGGCGGCTCGTTATTGCCCGTGCCAGGCGTCTCGGTCGGCAGGGTGAGGTCGACGGCGGCCTGTCCGTCGCTGCCGCGGAGGCTGCCGAAGGCGTCGGTATCGTCGAGCAGATCGGCCGGCAGGGCCGCGTCCTGGGCCCGGGCAACCGTCGTCGATGCGAGCGCCGTGAAGAGCGCCGCCGACAGGATGAGCCGGACTGGAATCTGCATTGCCGCTTGCCGTGGCCTTCTGACGAAAACGGGTAGCGACCGGCGAGCCGGACACTATGGTTTCCGAACCGTAAACGGCCTTGGTTAAGAGAAGGTTGTCGCCGCCTCGCCGCCGCACAGCGTTTTCCGGCGGCGCGGGCCGGCGGGGCATGCTAAAAGCCCGCCAGAAAACGAATGCGGAGTGAACGATGCCGGTGGCGGGCAAGACAGGCGAACAACTGGCGAGCGTGGATATGGCAGGTCCGTCGGTCGCCTCGGCGCTCAGGACGCTGGAAAGTGAGCGCGCCGGCCTCGATGCCCTGGCCGCCGCCTTCGCCGGGCCGCTGGCCGCGCCCTTCGCCGACGTCGTCGACATGATCCGCGCCCATGGGGGCCGCGTCGTCGTCACCGGCGTCGGCAAGAGCGGCCATGTCGGCGTCAAGATCGCGGCGACGCTGGCTTCCACCGGCACGCCGGCCTTCTTCGTCCATGCCGCCGAGGCGAGCCATGGCGACCTCGGCATGGTTGGCCGCGACGACATCATCCTGGCGCTGTCCTGGTCGGGCGAGACGGCGGAACTGCGCGCCGTTGTCGAATATGCGAGCCGCTTCCGCACGCCGCTGATCGCCGTCACCTCCAATGCCGACAGCACGCTGGGCCGCCAGGCGAGCCACGTCCTGCTGCTGCCGCGCGCGGAAGAGGCCTGTCCGCATGGACTCGCACCGACGACCTCGGCGGTAATGCAGCTGGCGCTGGGCGATGCGCTCGCCATCGCCCTGCTCGAGACGCGCGGCTTCACGGCGCAGGATTTCCGCCTGTTCCATCCCGGCGGCAAGCTCGGCGCCAGCCTGCATTTCGTCCGTGACGTGATGCACAAGGGCGCGTCGATGCCGGTGGCTCATTCCGGCGCGCCGATGACGGAAGCGATCGTCACGATGACCGCCAAGGGGCTCGGCTGCCTCGGCGTGATCGATGGCGACGGCGCGCTGATCGGCATGATCACGGATGGCGACCTGCGCCGCCATATCGGGCCGGACCTGCTGGCGCGCAGCGTCGACCAGGTGATGACCCGCTCGCCGAAGACGATCCAGCCGGACATGCTGGTGGGCGCGGCGATCGACCGGCTGAACGCCGCCAAGATCACCGTGCTGTTCGTGGTCGAGGGCGACCGGCCCGTCGGCGTGCTGCACATGCACGACCTGCTGCGGATCGGCGTGGCCTGAGAAAAGGGCCCCTCACCCCAGCCCGGCCCGTTTGCGGGAGAGGGTAGGGTGCAGGACTTGCGTTGGCGCCTTCGGATCAGAGCCCCTTGGCTTGCTGCGCGAAGCCGAAGGTGTCGAACGAATTCTCGGCAACCCGGAACGTCTGGTAGATCTGGTCGCGGAAGATCTTCCAGGGCTCGTAGATCGCCTTGAAGCTCGGGTGATCGGCCGACAGTTCGCCATAGAGCTCGAACGCCGCCTTGTAGGCTGCCTCCAGCAGGTCGCTCGGGAAGGGACGCAATTGCACGCCCTTGTCGATCAGATTGCGGATGGCGGTATTGTTGCGCACGTCGAAGCGGGCGAGCATGTCGTGCGAGGCTTGCGCGGCGGCGGTGCGAAGCGCCACCCTGTAGCTCTCCGGCAGCGCTTCGAAGGCGGGGCGGTTCACCAGGAGATGGATGGATGGTCCGCCCTCCCACCAGCCGGGATAGTAGTAGTAGGGCGCGACCTTGTAGAAGCCGAACTTCTCGTCCTCATGCGGTCCGCCCCACTCGGCCGCGTCGATCGTGCCGTCCGCGAGGGCGGAGTAGATCGCCTCGGGCGCGAGCTGCTGCGGCTCCACGCCAAGTCGGGCGAGCACGGTGCCGCCGAGGCCGGCGATCCGCATCTTCAGGCCGGCGATCTCCGGCAGGCTGCGGATTTCCCTGCGGTACCAGCCGCCCATCTGCGCGCCGGTGTTGCCCACGACGAAGGAGACCAGGTCGTGTTGGGCATAGAAGGCGTCGAGCAGTTGCTGGCCGCCGCCATCGGTGATCCATGCGTTCTGCATCCGGGCATTGAGGCCGAAGGGCAAGGCGGTGCCGATCGCGAAGGCAGGGTCGAGGTCCATGTAGTAGTAGGAGCAGGTCTGGTGGGCCTGGATCGTCCCGTTTCGCACAGCGTCGAGCGTTTCGGGGCTGGGCGCATAGTCGCCGGCCGCCGCGATCTCGATCCGGAACCGGCCGCCGGTCAGCGCCGCGATCGAGCGGGCCATCGCCTCGGTAGTGCCATGAATGGTTTCGAGCGAGGCGGGAAAGCTCGATTGCAGCTGCCAGGATATGGCGGGGGGAACCGATGCAATGGCAGGGGCGGCGAGCGCCGGGGCGGCACCGCCTGCCACGGCCACGCCGGGCGCAAGGACGGCGTTGCGCAGGAAGGAGCGTCGGTCCGGTCGGTTCGGAGACATATCCGTACCTCCTGGTTGGTTCGGGGCGGCCAATGCGGTCGCGACGCCAGCCTCTCGGCGGCCGTCTCGGCCCAGGCAGCCGGCATCCGGGGGAATGCCTCTATCGGGGGGCTGGGTCCTTAACCGGCAGAGTTGGCGAAAAGACGGCTATTTTTGTCATCTTCCGGTGTAAAAGGGGCGAAATGCCTCCCAGCAAGCGATCTGTATCATGATGGAACCAAAGAATGCCTCGCCTCTCGTGGCCGTTGCGGCCGATGTGCGCGAGTTCGAGGGCTATCGCTGGCACGCCGCCTCCGAGACCTATGTGAAGGCGGTCCTGACCGGTGCCGGTGGCATTCCGGTGATCGTGCCGTCGCTCGGCGACGCGCTCGACATCGAGGCGCTGCTGGAGCGCGTCGATGGCGTGCTGGTCACTGGCAGCCGCTCCAATGTCCATCCCTCGCTCTATGGCGAAAGCGCCGATCCCCGTACAGAGCCCTATGACGCGGCCCGCGATTCCACCACGCTGCCGCTGATCCGCGCCGCGATCCGGCATGGCGTGCCCTTGCTCGCCATCTGCCGCGGCCAGCAGGAACTGAACGTCGCGCTGGGGGGCACGCTGATCTCCGAAGTGCAGGATCTTCCCGGCCGTTACGATCACCGTGCGCCGGTTTCCGAGGTTCAGGCCGAGCGCTTCGCGATCCGCCACCCAGTCCGGATCATGGCCGATGGCTGTTTCGCACGCATCGTCGAGCGCGACGAAATCGAGGTGAACTCGCTGCATCGGCAGGCGATCGGCGAGTTGGCGGAAGGGCTGGTCGTCGAGGCGGTGGCGGCGGACGGCACGATCGAGGCGGTCAGCGTTCGCGACGCGCCGGGCTTCGCCGTCGGCGTCCAATGGCATCCGGAATATTGGGTGGCGACCGACGCGCCCTCCGCCCGGCTGTTCCGCGCCTTCGGCGAGGCGATGCGGGCGCGCCTGGCCTCGCGCGGTCGCCTGGCGGCGGCGGAGTAGGGAGAAGGCCCTTCCTTCACCTCTCCCTGAGGGAGAGGTGAAGGAAGCGAAACTACCCCGCCGCCAGGGCGCCGCCGAGCATCAGCAGGCCGAACAGCAGGATGCCGCTGGCGACGGCGATCTGCAGGCCGTTGACGACGCGCAGTTGCGTCCGCGTCTCGCCGCCGGAGAAGCGCAGCGCCAGGTCCTTGGCCTTGACCGCCATCGTTGCCAGCGCCGAGACCGTCAGGCCGGTGCCGAGCGCCATCAGCAGCACCGACAGGATGCCGGCCCAATAGAGCTTCTGCGACACGGCGAAGACCAGCACGATGATGGCGCCCGAGCAGGGGCGGATTCCGACGGCGAGGATCGCCGTCCAGGCCCGGCCGACGGTCAGCGGGCGGTCGAGCTGGGAGGGGTCTGGCGCGTGCGAATGGCCGCAATCGCAGGCGAGGCCGGTCGCCCCGGACGAGACGCGGCTGTCGGCGAGCCCGGTGGCCGAAAAACCCGCATTGGCGAGACCGGCGGGAGCGACACGAGGCGCGAAGGCGAAATTGCGGCCGAGCCGGTGATGGGGATGATTGCAGGTCGCGGGATCATGCTCGACGACCGGCGCATTCGGATTGGACTCTTGCCCACGTCCCGACAGTTTCATCCAGAGCAGCCAGACGCCGCAGAGCGCGATCAGCGCGTAGCTGGCGATCTCCAGCGCGTCGGTCGCCCGCGTCATGGTCATCGCGGTCACGTTGAGAATCAGCGTGCCGACGGAAACCACGAGGATGGCGGTCAGCGCCTGTACCAGGGCGGAGGCAAAGGAGATGACGATGCCGCGCTTCAGCCGGTCGCCGGTGGCCAGCAGATAGGAGGCGATCACCGCCTTGCCATGGCCGGGGCCGACGGCGTGGAACACGCCATAGGCGAAGGACAGCGCCACCAGGATGAGCGCCGCGTGACCGCTCTGCGACAGGTTGGCGAGCGCGTCGGTGAGGTCTCGGTAGAACACGGATTGCTGGCGCGCGATCCACTGGAACAGCGGGGCGAGGGGGCCGGCCCAGGCGACCGTGCCGCCGCCATCGGGCGTGGCGATGCCGAACGGGCTCGGCGCGGCGAAGGCGAGGGTCGGCATCGCGCTGGCGGCGACGGCGCCGATCCAGCGAAAGGCGCGGGATGGCTTCATGAACAGCGGATCGTGATCTGGGCCGCGAGGCTCGAGGCCGCGTCGGCGAGTTCATCGGGCAGGTCGCGCTGGTCGGCCGGGATCGCGGCAAGCTTGGCCATGATGTCGGCGTCGAGTTCATGCGGCGGCGCGTAATGCGCCTTGCAATTGGCCGGCGCGTCGGTGAGCGTGATGGCGTGATGCTTCACGAAGTTGAAGGCGACGAAATATTCGGGGTCGAACACTTCCAGCGTCGTGGTCTCGCCGACGGCGGTCGGCGTCTTCAGCGGCAGCGTGTAGAACAGCGTCAGCCGGCTGTCGTGGAAGTCGAGCCAGTATTCCGAAGGCGCCTCGACCGGAGCGCGGCGGCCATTGACCTTCAGCCGGGTGAAGTAGTGGTAGTCCTTCAGCGACTCGACGTTCACCTTGGCGAGCGGCTGCAATTCATCGTCCGACAGCTTGCCGTCGCCATTGGCATCGAGGCCCTGGATGGCGAAGGCGGTGAAGGCCTGGTCGAACTGCCAGATATGGCGGATCGCCGACATCTTGCCGTCGGCGTCGAACAGGATCTCCTCCTTCGCATCGACGAAGACATGCGGATGCGCCTGGGCTGCGGTCGCGAAGAGCGCGGCGAAGGCGAAGACGATCAGGGATCGAAGCATGCGATGGGTCTCTGCGGAAAGGCGAACGGCCTGAAAGGGCCAGACAAGTGCGGCCAGATCGTGTCGAGCCGGAGACGGGGGCGTGCCGGCGACGGCCCCGCCATCACAGTTTCTTGATCCCGGCCGGCGGCGGAAGCGCGGCTAGCAATTCCCGCCATGCGGGCCGTTCTTGTCGAACCACTTCACCAGGAAGTCGATGAAGCTGCGCACCTTGCCGGAGAGATGGCGGCGGTGCGGATAGACGGCGTGGATGGCGGCGCTGGCCGGCTCGTAAGCCTCCAGCACGACGCGCAGCCGGCCGGCCTCGATGTCGTCCTTGACCACCAGATGCGGGACGATGGCGAAGCCGAGGCCGGCCAGCGCCGCGAGGCGGGCGGCGTTGGGGCTGTCGACCTCGACGCGGCCCTTGACCGGCACGGTCACCCGCTCGCCATCGATCAGGAACGGCCAGTTGGTGCGGTAGGCGACGTTGGAATCGATCACACAGGGCTTGCCGGAAAGGTCTTCGGGGCGCTCCGGCAGGCCATACTGTTCCAGCACGGCGGGGCTTGCGACGGCGGATATGCGGAACGAGGCGAGGCGGCGGGCGATCAGGCTTGAATCGGTCAGGGTCGAGATGCGGATGGCGACGTCGAAGCCTTCGTCGACGAGATCGACGAAGCGATCCTCCAGATGCAGCTCGAGCGAGATCTCCGGCTCGCTGACGACGAACTCCATGATCGCGCGGCCGAGCTCGCCATCGCCGAAGGTACGCGGGGCCGAGACCTTGAGGCGGCCGCGCGGCGCGGCATGGGCGTCACCCACCGAGGATTGCAGGTCCTCGATCCGCTGCAGGATCTCGGTGGCGTCACGGGCATAGCCCTGGCCGACCTCGGTCAGCGACAGGGTGCGCGTGGTGCGGTTGAGCAGGCGGGCGCCCAACTCGTCCTCGAGTTCGCGGACATATTTGGAGATCAGCGCCTTCGAGCGGCCCATCTTGCGCGCGGCGGCCGAAAAGCCGCCGGCCTCGACGACCTCGACGAAGGTCTTCATCCGGGTGAGCGTATCCATGATGCCGCCTAGGGTATTTCGAGCGAAGGGGGAGCCGGCCCGCGCGAGGCGGCGTGAGCCGGCGAAGCGGACTAGCCTGCCATGATCCGGGCGGCGAGATCGATCAGGGTGCGGTCGCGTCCGGCCGGCGCGATCAGCGAGACGCCGAGCGGGCATCCCTCATGGTCGGCGAGCGGCAGGCTGATCTGCGGCAGGCCGGCGAGGCCGGCCGTGCAGAGCATGGAAAGCGCGCGGTTGCGGTAGGATTCGAGCTCGTCGCCGCCAAGGCCGATGCGCGGCGCGATGCCGGGCGTGGTCGGGATGGCGAGGACGGTGTCTTCGCCGAGCAGGCCGCGCACGCGCGCGCGGACCTGGGCGCGGCGCAGGGCGGCGGCGTCATATTCCTCGCGCGTGACGTGGCTCGCCCATTCGAAGCGCTCGCGCACGCCGGGGCCGAAGCTCGGCTGGCGGCTCTCGATCCATTCGCCATTCGCCTGCCAGGCTTCATAGGCCTGCATGGTGCGGAAGATCATGCGCCAGGCGGCGAGCCCATCCGGCGCGACGATGACGGCGCCGGCCGGCTCCAGATGCGCGGCGATGCGCGGCGTCGCCGAACGGACGGCGGCCTCTTCCAGTTCGCCGAGCAGCAGGGCGTGGATGTCGTCGCCGACCAGGAAGCGGGTCAGCGGCGTGTCGCTCTCGTCCTCGCCCAGCAGCACGGCGCCGACGCGGGAGAAGGTGTCGGCATCGCGGGCGAACCAGCCGACCGTGTCGAAGGTCTCGGCCAGCGGCGCGACGCGGGAAATGTCGATCCGTCCATGCGTCGGGCGGATGCCGAGCAGGCCGTTATAGGAAGCGGGCGCGCGCACCGAGCCGCCGGTGTCGCTGCCAAGCGCGAAATCGACCAGGCCGCCGGAGACGGCGGTGGCCGAGCCGGAGGACGAGCCGCCCGGAATGCGGCCGGGCGCGCGGACGTTGATCGGCGTGCCGTAATGGTGGTTCTCGCCATTCATCGAATAGGCGAACTCGTCGGTATGGACCTTGCCGACGAAACGGGCGCCGGCATCGAGCAGGAGCTGCACGGCGGGCGCGGTCACGGTCTTGTCGCCACTCTCGGCGCGCTTCAGCGGGTGGCCGACGCCGGTCGGATAACCGGCGACGTCATAGAGGTCCTTGATCGCCATGGTCAGGCCGACGAGCGGCCCGGTCGGGGAGGACGGTACTTCAACGGCGGGATAGTCGACGAACGCATGGACCGGATCGCTGGCGAGAAGCATGGGCGTCTATCGACTCCTGGATGGGATATCGGGGCGACGCCATCGCGGCGTCGCTTTGCAGGCGATTCATAGCGCCATTCTCAGATATTTGCCAAAAAAGAGCGCGCTGGGGCGCCTCAGGCGGCGATGGCGGCGCCGTCGGAACGCGGATCGCTGGCGCCGAAGATCCGGCCATCCTTGCGCCGCACCAGCGCGCCGGCATGACCCATCGTGTCGGAATAGGCCTCGTCCAGCACGGCGACCTCGTGGCCGGCCCGCTCCAGCGCGATCAGAAGGTCGGGATCGAACCGGTTTTCCACGCGCAGATTGGTGTGGTCCGAGCCCCAGGTGCGGCCGAGCAGCCAGCGCGGCGCGTCGATCGCCTCGCCCAGATCCATGCCGAACAGCGCATGCCGGCTCATCAGGGCGGCCTGCGTCTGCGGCTGGCCTTCGCCGCCCATCGTGCCATAGCTCATGATGCGGCCATCGTCGAAGCGGGCGAGCGCCGGGTTCAGCGTGTGGAACGGCTTGCGGCCGGGCTCGAGCGGGTTGAGGGCGCGCGGATCGAGCGAGAAGCTGGCGCCGCGGTTCTGCCAGGTGATGCCGGTCGCCGGCAGCACGACGCCGGAGCCGAACTCCCAGAAGATCGACTGGATATAGGAGACGGAGAGGCCGGAGGCGTCGATCGCGCCGAGCCAGACCGTGTCGCCCTTCTTCGCCACCTGCGGCCAGGGCGCGGCGCGGGACATGCTGATCTGCGCCGCCTCGCGGTCGAGCACGCGCGGCGACAGATGCACGGAGAGATCGCCGGCGAAGATCGGGTCGGTGACATGCTTGTCGCGGATCAGGAAGGCGCGCTTGGTCGCCTCGACCAGCCCGTGAATATGCTCGAAGCTCTCGCCGCGCTTGACGTTGAGCCGCTCGAAGATGCCGAGGATCAGCAGCGAGGCGAGGCCCTGTGTCGGCGGCGGCGAGTTGAAGACCGTGGCGCCCTCGAGCCGGACGGAGAGGGGGGCGCGCAGGCGCGCCTCGTGCGCGGCGAGGTCGTCGCGCGTCACAGGGCATTCGAAGCGCTCGAGATCGCCGGCGATCTCGCTGGCGACGTCGCCCTTGTAGAAGTCGAGGAAGCCGGCGCGGCCGAGATGTTCGAGCGTATCGGCGAGGCGTTCCTGGCGGATCGTCGCGCCGAGTTCCGGCGCCTTGCCGTCGACCAGGAACACGTCCTTGAAGCCGGGGGCGGCGGAGAGGTCGGCCAGATGCTGCGCCGTCAGCCTCGCCTGCGAGCGGGTGACGCTTATGCCCTTCTTGGCATGTTCGACGGCGTTGGCGAGCAGGGTGGGGCGGTCGATCCGCCCGCCCAGGCTCTGCGACAGTTCATAGGCGGTGTTCCAGCCGGAAACCGCGCCGGCGACGGTGAGCGCCGCGTCGGGGCCGCGCGTCGGGATCGTGTCATAGCCCTTGCCGCGATAGGCCTTGATGGTGGCGAGCGAACCGGCGCCGCCGCAGGCTTCGAGGTAGCGCGGCTCTTTGCCGGGCTCGCGGATCAGCCAGAAGCCGTCGCCGCCAATGGCATTCATATGCGGGTAGACCACGGCGATGGTGGCGGCCGCGGCGATCACCGCCTCGATGGCGTTGCCGCCGGCCCGGATGATCTCGGCCCCCGCTTCCGCTGCAGCCCTGTGGGGGGCCACAACCATGCCCTTTTCGCCGACGACGGTCTCGTTCACATGCAGCACTCCTGTTGCCGCTTCTGCATAGGCGATCGGGCCGATTGCCGGAAGCACGAATCAATCGCAGTGGCGGGCGCGTTAAGCCTGTTTGGCAGGCGGAATCCGGCTCCTGGAGGGGGCTGCCAAGCCCCTGTGGCGACACAAAAATGTCGCGATTCCGTCATGTCGGCCGCGCTGCGGCCGCCCCTGCATGATTTTTGTGCCCCAGGGGCAAAAACCGCTTGAATGTTAACCGCGTTGGGCCTACGTACCGCTTGCCCAATTATCGCACGTGCCTGTGGTTGCGTGCCGACCGGTGGGGCTTCGGACAAGAGGCCGAAGCGACGCCCAAGACCCTCACAAAGAGAGGGTCCCAGGAGTTCGGGAGAGATCCCGATAAGGTCGGCAGCCGGAAAGCGAAACCGGTGAACTCCGTCTCCGCGGAGGACGCGACTTGAAGCAACGACGTAGCGGGCTTTTTTGGTCTCGGACGGCTCTCCATCGGCCGTAGTCACTGAAGAGGCACTACATCCTTGCCGGGCGTGCGGATCGGGTCTCCCGTTCCAAGCGAAGGCAGCGCTTACGATAAACGTCCGCGTTTGTCCTGCGACTGCTACCCGCGAAAACTGCCGGCTAACCCCGGCAAAAACGGCTCGTCTTCAACGTTCCGATCGCGTCCATAGCGCTCGGCGCGGCGAATTCGCTCCGGTTTCGTCATCGCTCGCAACGCTTTTTTGGCCTTGGCAGGCCAACGGGGAGACCCTCATGACCGCTCGCATCATCGACTTTCTCAACAGCCGACGTCCCGATGGCCCGTGCCTTGTCGTGGATCTCGATGTCGTGCGGGAGAATTATCTCACCTTCGCGCACGCTCTGCCCGACACCCGCGTCTTCTATGCGGTGAAGGCCAATCCGGCTCCGGAAGTGCTGGCGCTGCTCGCCTCGCTCGGCTCGAACTTCGACTGCGCGTCGGTGGCCGAGATCGACATGGCGCTGGCCGCTGGCGCCACCCCGGATCGCATCTCCTTCGGCAACACCATCAAGAAGGAGCGCGACGTTGCCGCTGCCTTCGCGCGTGGCATCGACCTCTATGCGGTCGATTGCGAAGCCGAGGTCGACAAGGTCGCCCGCGCCGCTCCCGGCACCCGCGTGTTCTGCCGCATCCTGTGCGACGGCGCCGGCGCCGAATGGCCGCTGTCGCGCAAGTTCGGCTGCGAGCCCCAGATGGCTGTAGGCGTCCTTGAGCATGCCCATCGCCAGGGCCTGCGCGCCTATGGCGTCTCGTTCCATGTCGGTTCGCAGCAGGCGAACACCGAAGCCTGGGACGGCGCGCTCGCCTCGGCCGCCGACATCTTCCACACGCTCGCAGAGCGCGGCATCCAGCTGTCGATGGTCAATCTCGGCGGTGGTTTCCCGACCCGTTATCTCAAGGAGATTCCGGGCGTGGAGAACTATGCCTCGTCGATCGACTCGGCCCTGAAGCGCCATTTTGGCAACCGGATCCCCGAGACGATCATCGAGCCGGGCCGCGGCATGGTCGGCAATGCCGGCATCATCAAGACGGAAGTCGTGCTGATCTCGAAGAAGAGCGACGCGGCGGATGACCTGCGCTGGGTCTATCTCGACATCGGCAAGTTCGGCGGCCTCGCCGAGACGATGGACGAGTCGATCCGCTACCCGATCCGCACGGCGCATGACCACGACGAGAAGACGGCCTGCGTGCTTGCCGGCCCGACCTGCGACTCGGCCGATGTGCTCTACGAGAAGGCGCCGTATCACCTTCCGGTTTCGCTCTCGATCGGAGACGAAGTGCTGATCGAAGGCACGGGCGCCTATACGACGACCTATTCGGCGGTCGCCTTCAATGGCTTCAAGCCGCTCGAATCCTTCGTGATCTGAGGGAATTCCGTTCATGATTCAGATCGACGTGGAGGCGCCCGGCGAAGCCGGCGCCCGGGAAATGCTGCTTGACCGGACCATGGGTCCGGATCGCCACCAGAAAACCTCCGAACGCCTGCGGGAAAACCGCCTGCCGGCGTCCGGCCTGGCGCTCGTCGCCCGCGATGGCGGCGAGATCATCGGCACGGTCCGGCTCTGGAACGTCGCGGCCGGCGGGCGCGACGCCCTGCTGCTCGGGCCGCTGGCGATTGCGCCGGAACGTCAGAGCGAAGGCCTCGGCGGCAAGCTGATGCGCGCCGCGCTCAACCGCGCCGCCATGTTCGGCCACGGCGCCGTGATTCTGGTTGGCGATGCCGAATACTATGCGCGTTTCGGCTTTTCCGCCGAGCCGACGCAGAGCCTGCTGATGCCGGGGCCGGTGGAGCGCAAGCGCTTCCTGGCGCTGGAACTCAGGGATGGCGCTCTCGACGGCGCCTGCGGCATGCTGGTCGCGACAGGCGACTGGTCGGCGCCGCCGCTCTCGGCGGCGGACTTTCCGCTGGTTGCAAGCCCGTCCGGGCTCGACCTGGCCGATACAAGCCGCTAGGCTCCCGCTTCAAACCGGTCGTGGATGGAAGGGTTGACGCTCTTCCATCCACGACTTTTTGTTTGTCACGAAGGAAGGGTACGGTACCCCACTTGTTGATTTCGACTTTGAGGAGTGTCCCGCTATGACGACTTGGCCTGTCTACGGTCGCATCCATGGCCCCGTGGTCATCATCGGCTTCGGTTCGATCGGGCGAGGGTTCCTCCCGCTGATCAAGCGCCATTTCGCGCTCGACCAGCCGCAGATCACGGTCATCGAGCCGAGCAGTGAAAACGTCGGACTGATGGCTACCTATGGCGTGAAGCACGTCAAGGCGGCGCTGACGCGGGAAAACTACCGCGAGGTGCTGGCGCCGCTGCTGGCGGCCGGCGGTTTTTGCGTCAACCTTTCGGTCGATACCTCCTCGCTCGACATCATGAAGCTCGCCCGCGAGATCGGCAGCCTCTACATCGACACGGTGATCGAGCCCTGGCCGGGCTTCTACTACGACCACAAGGCCGACCCTGCCTCGCGCTCCAACTATGCGCTGCGCGAAGAACTGCTGACGGAAAAGCGCGCCCATCCCGGCGGCCCGACGGCGGTTTCGTGCTCCGGCGCCAATCCGGGCATGGTGTCCTGGTTCGTCAAGCAGGCGCTGCTGGACGTGGCGCGCGACCTCAACATCGAACATGACGAGCCGAAGACGCGTCGTGAATGGGCCGCCCTGATGAAGGCGACCGGCGTGAAGGGCATCCACATCGCCGAGCGCGACACGCAGCGCGCCCGCGTCGCCAAGCAACTCGACACCTTCATCAACACCTGGTCGGTCGAGGGCTTCATCTCAGAGGCGCTGCAGCCGGCCGAGCTTGGCTGGGGCACGCATGAGCGCTGGATCCCGGACCATGCCCGCACGCATGACACCGGCAGCGGCGCGGCGATCTTCCTGCTGGGGCCCGGCGCCGATACGCGCGTGCGCTCCTGGTGCCCGACACCCGGCCCGCAACTCGGCTACCTCGTCACGCATAATGAGGCGATCTCGATCGCCGACCACTTCACGGTGCGCGAAGAGGGCGAAGTCGTCTATCGCCCGACCTGCCACTACGCCTACCACCCGTCCAACGACGCGGTGCTGTCGCTGCACGAAATGTTCGGCCGCGCCGGCAAGCGCCAGTCGAAGCAGCACATCCTCAGCGAGGAAGAGATCATCGCCGGCCGCGACGAACTCGGCGTGCTGCTCTATGGCCATGCCAAGAACGCCTACTGGTATGGTTCGCGTCTGACCATCGACGAGGCGCGCGAGAACGCGCCCTACCAGAACGCCACCGGCATGCAGGTGACCTCGGCGGTGATCGCCGGCATGGTCTGGGCGCTCGAGCATCCGACCTCCGGCATCGTCGAGGCGGACGAGCTCGACTATCACCTATGCCTGAGCGTGCAGAAGCCCTATCTCGGCACCGTCGAGGGCATCTACACCGACTGGACGCCGCTCACCGATCGACCGGGCTTCTTCCCGGAAGACATCGACGAGAGCGACCCCTGGCAGTTCCGCAACGTGCTGGTCCACAATCTGGGCTGATACGTTCGACCAAGCCGCACGAAGTCTTGAGACCGGGCCCTGGCCCGGTCTTTTTTTGTGCGCCTGGCAGGGTGAGGTGGCGGCCGCCTCTCGATTAGGCAGGCCGCGCGGTTGCCTTGACATGCGTCACGGGCATGTCTCCGCCGGCTCGTCGCCGCGATGCCGGCGCAATCGGTATCTGAGTGCCGCAATTCGGCCGCAGCGCTTAAGGTGCAGTGCAATATGACGGTGAAATTAATGCTGCTCTGCGCCACGCGCATCGCTGGCATGAGCTTTTACGCAGTGCTCATTCCGTCGGCATCAGCCTATATCAACGTCAACAAGAACGGCGACAGAGAAATCCGGCGCCAGTTCGACAGAGATCAAACCGAATTCAAAAGGACATCCGAAAATGGCTATGAACATCGTTGCTTCCTACAAGACCTGGCGCAAGTTCCGCGAGACTTACAACGAGCTTTCCCGCCTCAACAACCGCGAGCTTGCTGACCTCGGCATTCATCGTGGCGAGATCGAGCGCGTCGCGAAGCAGGCTGTTGGCTACTAAGACATCCGACACGCGCTAAAAGTTCAAGGAATTCGCAGGGAATCTCCTCCCCTCCAAGTCCCTGCGATCGGCGCCGCGCTGACCTCCTCCCCGGCAACGCGCCACCTTAAAAACGCCCGTCGACCTCCTCCCCGACGGGCGTTTCTTCTTCGACGCCATGCGGCTTTCCTCCTGAAGCCATGCGTCAGACGCCGGCAGACGCGACCGAGTCTTGAGCCTCTCCTTCGGCTCCCGGTCGCGCGCCGGCGTCATTCTTTTGGCCCTTTGCCCGTGTCCTGCCCCTGGCCGACACGCGCTCCGAGCTGGGCCGTCCGGACGCGCTTCCCTAGAATGATTTTGACTTGCCTTCCGTAACGTCGTAACCGCCATTGGGGCGCTGATGGGATGAGTCGGCCGCGCTTCCGGAGGGGAATCGGACATGCCAAGAATTAGCCAGATGTTTATCGGCACCGCGGTGATCTATGTGATCATCGGCATGCTGGGCGGAATCATCATGGGAGCGAAGCAGGACTTTAGTCTTGCACCGGCGCATGCCCATCTCAACCTGATCGGCTGGGTATCGCTCGCGCTGATGGGCTTTTATTACAATGCCAATCCTGCCAAGGCGGAAAGCCGGCTCGCGCTGATCCAGTTCTGGGTCTCGACGATTGGCCTCTGGATCATGATCCCGGGCCTGGTGCTGACGTTGCGCGGCGCTCCGGCCGGCGAACCCATTGTCATCCTGGGATCGCTGATCACGCTGATCGGCATGATCCTGTTCGCGACCGCGATCTTCCGGAAGACCCCCAGCCTGCGCTGAAGTATCGGGCCTGCGCTCCTTGTCATCTCTCCCTCAGGGAGAGGTGAAGAAAGCCGCCGGCTGCGTGCTCGTCGCTGTCAGCCGGCGAGGTCGATGACGCCGGCCTGGCCGCCTTCGGTGCCGAAGGCGAGGCGAACGCCCTTCTTGTCCCAGGCGAGCGTGCTGATCGGGCCGCCTTCGGCCGGCTTGCGCAGGATCGCCTCGTCGCTGTCGGCGAAGCGAACCGCCAGCACCATGCCGTCGCGGTAGCCGATCGCCACGACCTCCTCGGTGGGGTGGCAGGCCACGAAGCTGACGATCTGGTCGCGCGTCCCGAGTTGCAGCGGTTGCTTGCCCATCGGGCCGTCCTTGAAGTGGAACGGCCACAGCACGGCCATTTCCGCGCCCGACGTCGCCAGGAAGCGGCCCTTGGCCGACCACGACATCGACTTCACCTTGCCCGGATAGCCCGACATGCGCATGTGGCCGCCGCCATCGGCGACGCGCCAGCCATGCAGCGAATTCTCCTGCATCGTCGTGATGACGTTCTTGCCATCGGGCGAGAAGGTGACGCCGAGATGTGAGCCCTTCCATTCAAACTCGGTCGGCTTGGCGTCCGTTCCGATCCACCAGAGCGACACGCCATTGTAGCGCGCGACGGCGAGGCGCAGCCCCTTCGGCGCGAAGGCGAGGCCGGCGGCGGTACGCTCATGCTCCAGCACGCGCTCCTTGCCGTTGGCGAAGCGCACGAAGACCTGGCGGCCGCTGGCATAGGCGATCGTGCCGTCCGGGCCGCAGGCGACCTGGTCGATCCACTTCTTCGGCTGCACCGCGATCTCGTCGATCTTGGCGCTCGCGTCGATCGCCATGACGCGGCCGTCATCGCCTGTGGTGATCAGCCGGTCGCCATCGAGCGTGCGGGCGGCGGCGAGCAGGCCGCCGGAATGGACACCATGCTTCTCGGCGGAGGGGCCGATCACCAGGGCGACGTTGCCGTCGCCGAGCGCGAAGGCCGGCTCGGAACCCAGAAACTCGGCGGCGACGACATAGGCGTCGAGAGGAAAGGACTGGATCGTGGGCAAGAGGCGTTTCCGGTCGATGTCTGTCGTGGATCTTTCGGGAGGTCAGGCCACGTCACCCGGAATGTCTCGGGGTGACGCGGCCTGAAAGGGTGCCGGGCGGCGAGGCGCCGGCCCGTTCCGGGGCTCAGGCGGCGACGAGGCAATCCTCGAAGCTCTTGCGCAGCGCCTGCTCGTTCAGCTTGCGGCCGATGAAGACGAGGCGGCTCTCGCGCTTCTCGCCCTCGGCCCAGGGGCGCTGATGCGTGCCTTCGACGATCATGTGCACGCCCTGAAGCACATAGCGGTCCGGGTCCTTGTCCATCGCCAGGATACCCTTCAGGCGCAGGATGTTCGGGCCCTCGACCTGGGTGATTTCCTGGATCCAGGGGAAGAATTTGTTGGGATCGAGCGTGCCGCCGCGCAGCGAGACGCTAAACACGGATTCGTCATGGCGCGGATGGTGGTGGTGATGGTCGTGATCATGGTCATGACCGTGATGGGCATGGTCGTGGTCATGATGATGGTGATCGTGGCCGCAATTCTCGTCATGGACGTGATCATGGTCATGATCCTCGCCCTCGAGGAATTCCGGGTCGAGCGTCAGGATGCGCTCGAGGTCGAAGGCGCCGCGGTCGAGCACCTTGGTGAGATCGATGGCGCAGCGCTCGGTCCGGTGGATCGTCGCATGCGGGTTGATCTCGCGGATGCGGCGCTCGACGGCGGCCAGCTTCTCGGCGTCGACGAGATCGGCCTTGTTGAGCAGAATGACGTCGGCGAAGGCGATCTGTTCCTCGGCCTCCGGCGCGTCGTCGAGCCGGGTCAGAAGGTTCATCGCGTCGGCGACGGTGACGACGGCGTCGAGGCGCGACTTGGCGCGGACATCGTCATCCATGAAGAAGGTCTGCGCGACCGGGGCCGGATTGGCGAGGCCGGTGGTCTCGACCAGGATGCCATCGAAACCGCCGGGGCGTTTCATCAGTCCCTCGACGACGCGGATCAGGTCGCCGCGAACCGTGCAGCAGACGCAGCCATTGTTCATCTCGTAGATCTCTTCGTCGCTCTCGACGATGAGGTCGTTGTCGATGCCGATCTCGCCGAATTCATTGACGACGACGGCGTATTTCTTGCCGTGGTTTTCCGAGAGGATGCGGTTCAGCAGCGTCGTCTTGCCGGCGCCGAGATAGCCGGTGAGCACGGTGACCGGGATCTGGGTTTCCGTCATGAAATGTCTCCGGCGCGGAACATCAGCCCGCGCAAAAGGGGGAATGGGTTGCCGCCTGATATAAGGGATGTCGGCGCCGATTGCGATGGGTCACGAAACGGTCGCGGCAAAGGAAGACCCTCACCCCAGCCCTCTCCCGCGGGCGGGAGAGGGGGCGCCAGCGATCCGCCGCGATGTCGATGGAGGGCCGCCGCCAGGAAAGCCCTCGCCCGCTTGCGGGAGAGGGTTGGGTGAGGGGCTTGCTGGCTGAAAAGACCTAAGCCGCCCGATCATCCCGCTCGACGGCCCAGCAGGCGACTTCGGTTTCGCCGTGAAAGCGCAGTTCGGGGCGGTCGACGCGGCATTTGTCGAAGGCGAGCGGGCAGCGCGGATGGAAGGCGCAGCCGGATGGCGGGTTGAACGGCGAGGGCAGCTCGCCCTTCAGGCGGATCCGGTCGCGCTGGCGCTCGGGATCGGCCATCGGCGTGGCGGAAAGCAGCGCCTGCGTATAGGGGTGCATCGGCTGCTCGAACAGCTTTTCGCGCGGCGCGCGTTCGACGACGCGGCCCAGATACATGACGATGATCTCATCGGCCATGTGGCGGACGACCGACAGGCCGTGGCTGATGAACAGGTAGGAGAGGCCGAGGCTTTCCTGCAGCTCGACCAGCAGGTTG
>Ga0182738_1002841_pt1 | contig 20262 bp, 21 predicted proteins | sample eDN5th30CBELigMG_FD_128876 | JGI IMG/M metagenome (GOLD analysis project Ga0182738, IMG submission 128876) | Enriched Miracle-Growth compost microbial communities from Emeryville, California, USA - eDNA 5th pass 30_C BE-Lig MG (version 2)... ... | reverse complement strand
TGTTACAAAATCTTTCCGTCAAATACAATTTTGAAGCGAGTCATTTTTTTTAAAAATGCAAACTCAAAAAATGACAGAGAATTTTATTTTCAGAATTTTACGCCGCTCTTGGACGATTTTCAGTTTCTGTCGCTCCCTTTCTGCAAAATATTATATTTTGAAAGAAAAATATCGGCAAAATTCATTTATGAATTTTTTTCCAAGTTTCCAAATAAACAAAATAAAATAGAACTTTTTTTTTCCAATCACCGATTCGATGGGAGAAGAATAAACATGAAACTTACTGGATGAAAAATTCCAAAGTCTTCTCAACGTAAACGGTGCGAGAATTCGAGAGGATACGAATCTATTCAAAAAGATGCAAACCAAGGATCTACGTCTTTGTCTTCAGCAGAGAAACACTTTTTTAAATTTCAAACTTCTTTTTCTGGGTCTTATGGCTTGAATAAATATTCAAATGAAAGCGAGGCTAAAGAGTTGCAAAAAAAAAGAAGAGAGTGATTTTGAGAAGAAATGGAATTCCATGATTCTCAAATTCTCAAAGAAAAATTTTTAGCAGATTTTTTTCCTCAACCAGAAAGCCTAATCAAACCTCAGTTAAAAGAAAACCTAAAAAAAAATTCTTCTTTTTTCTCAAATCCTTTCAGAAAACACTTTCTAAGTGATGGTCGATGGGGACTAATCCGGTAGGTCATTTTTGATGGGATGAAAGTTTTTGGTTTCTGAAACTTTTGATCGAATCTTTTCTCCTTCTTTCTTGAATTTTGAAATATTTCCTTTCTGAAATGAATTTTTGCCGCAAACTTTCTTTTGGTGCGTCAAGTTCTCAAGATGTTTTTTTTTTCAGATTTTAAAATCAAAGCAAAAAATAAAAATATAAAAATGAATAAGGCTGCAGGAGTAAGATAAAAATTCCTCTTCTGTTTAAAATCTTCTAGATTCTCGAAAAGTCAAAGGGCTTGCTCCAAGAAGGCAAATTCTATGAATATGAGCAAAAATTGAAAACCTTGTCTTCACGGTAAACTCCTTTTTACTCAAAATCAAGCATTTCTAGTTATTACAATACTGGAAAATTCGACGAAGCTAACGATTTATTGCTTGGTGGAGCTTCAGATCTCATTGACAACAACCAAGTACTTCGTTGATAATTGTGTTTTTAAAAATCTAGTCTAATTCTGCTTATGGACTTCTTAATACCGCCCTTCAAGCATTGAAGAATAGTAACAAAGAACTTGATGAAACCACAAAAAGTTTGTTAATCTCCTTCACCATCATCCTGATTGTCAATAGAAACGATTTTTAATATTCTGGTCAAGGCTCCTTGGGATAAGAATAAACCCTCCACAATCACCAAAATATTGCACTGGTAGAGTTGCATCAATTTCTTTTTTTTTTAGATTTTAAGGTTTTACCCTAAACAACCTGATCAAGATTTTCTTCGTTTAATTTCTGAAGATGCCTTGAAGAATAAGGAGTATTATCTCGCCCAGAGATTTCTTTTGAGATGTGAGAATAGCAACCATTTGGCAGTCCAAATGCTAAATGAATGGATGCAGACTGGAAACGTCAACGAAAAAGAGTTGTTTGTAGCTCGTTTTGTCTTGTTGAAATTAGCATGTGGACGAGTACAAGATGCAAGAGGTCTTATTGATGAATATGCACCAAAACTCAACTATCAAATTATACACTTTATCCGTAAAAATGAGAAGCTCTTAACACAATTTCATTCATATTGTAGGCTTACTTATCAGAGCTGTCGAAATAAAAAGTGAAAAGGCTTTTGACGTTTTGGCAAATGATTACAGAAAAACATACACAATCGATCCAAACTTTGAAAGCGTAAAATAATTCGAAGTACGTCACTTAAAAGGATCTAGTTGGTTGAAAAAATTGGATCAGTGCATTTTGGAAAAACCTCTGAACAAGGAGGCGGCTTTTTGGATGGCTTTATGAAATTCTTTACAGAGTCCTAAATAAATATCTTGAAAGCTATTTGGTATCGAATAAAATATTCAGCTGCACATAGACCTTTGTTAATAGAAACTTACCATTGTTTCTAAAAAATGGAAACTATTCTCCTTTTTTCATTTTTTTAAGAAAGCGATTTTTCTTTGGCCCCGAACAGAACTCTCGAGCTAGCCAACCTTTTTTTGGTTTTTCGTCCTTTGGAAACAAACACTGATCACAATCAACCGAGCATTTTCTGAATCGAAAAAATAACTTTATTTTTAAACAATTCATCTTGATATTTCAACCATCAAATATTTTTTTTTCTACGCACATGAATCTTTTCTCAAGATCCTCACAGTGGTCTAATAAACACTTGGTTTAAATGTGAGAGGTTTTTAATTTACTTGGTGATTAAAATAAATGTTCACTTAATTTTGTAGAAAATGTGCACGTACAAGCCGATTGATTGGGGAAAGGGTGTCAAGCTCTGTGAAGGAAGCGATGAACAATTTAGAGAAAGACTTGAAGACTTTCAAACTTTATCCTTTTATAAAATCATGAACGAACTTCATCAAAATATGTTTGATCTCAACTTAGAAAGAATCAGCATCAATGCATCTACTCTTAAAAAGGTTTTTGGGTAGAGATTGAACTTACCTTCTTGTTTGTTTCTTAATTTGCCAAGATTAATTGCTGCACCAGAGTCACAGAAAATTGCTGAAGAGTTAGAGCAAGCAGTCCTTGACTCAAATCCTGAAAATGTGATTGAGTGCTATTTAATCCTCTTGGAAGAAGCCCAAGCTATTCAAGATCAACTTTGCAAAGTTTCAAAGAAGAATCTTCCAATCATCAACTTTAAAAAACAAGGTAATATTTTTCACATTCTTTTCCAACGAAACTTTCTATTCATCTGAAAAATCTGTCTAAAATACTTTAGAAGCTTCAATTCGCCTCAAGCATTCAGATAAATTTGCAATTGATAAAAGTGTCCAACGTAGGACCACTCCAGGTTGTTATAAAGATTGCACAATATTCTAGACCAAGTTTCATTTTGAAGACGAGATGAATTTTTTCGTAAGTGTTCATTGTCGTTTATTCTTTGCTCTTTTTTAGCCCAGTAATGTATATGTTTGAATTCTTTTCATATGAAAATATAAAAAAAGTTTTTCCCCAGAATTTCAAGTCTTGAGTCTTCACCCAAACAAAAACTCGTTCTCAGAGATAAATAGTTTCAAAAGTAAAATTGGCTTCCTAAGCTGAGAGAGGATTTTAATAATCTTTGGAATGAGATTGAAAGAGAAACTGTTCAGTCTTCTTTGGTCATACAAAAACTTTTTCTTGAAATAGATTTACTCTTCCGCTTCAAGATGATCACTATGAAGAGTATTCAAGTAGTTTTCTTTGTTGAGACACAAAAGCCTTTATATGATAAAACAGTTTCTCAGAAAAGTAAATTTACAAATTAACTTTTTTGAATACATTCATCAAAGTTTTCCAAATCAAAATTACCTCTTTTTGATCGATGAAGCGGCTCATAGATTATTTCCTAGTTATTGACCTTGGTGACAAAATCACTCCTCAAAATGTTGAAGATTATCATCCAAGTAGAACTGAACGATAATTTGCAGATTTTTAATCATCTTTCATTTATAGAAAAGGAAACCACAAATCTTGACTTGTATTATGGCTATGGAGGGAATAAAGTCGAGTTAATGAGTGGGAAAGATGAAAAATGGATTGATCTTGATGGATCAAAAACGGTTTGGCTCAAAGTCTCTTATAATCAACAATCTCCAGCAATTACAAATGTTGATTTTCTTCGAGTCCCAGTCGAAAAAAGAAAGCTTGTAAGATTTTCATTGAAAAATGGCCTCCCAACGTTTATAGAAAATTGAAGCCTCGATTGATGTGCATCCAGTGCCTCTTAAAAGACTAGTTGATGACACATCCGAGCATAAATTTGAAGGTGTTAAGTATATCTTTTCAAGTTTTCCAAAATTTATTTGAAAGGAATGGTTTTGCTTATTATTCTGGAAACTATGACTTGACAGAAATGCTGGGCTTCGAAAAGGAACTTGGCTTCATTACGATCCTAGTTTATAAAAATCAAAACAAAAAAAATTATGAAACACCTTTAGAAGAAATCGGTATTACAGTGGCAGAAAAAAGGAAGGACAACAACGGATTCGAAAAAGTTCAAGTCAATCTTGTCAAAGGTTATGAAATCATTAAGAGGCATTTTGGAAGAAATCAAAATAATCTTCGTTTCTTGACCTTTAAGAGAGGTCCAAATATTCTTGATGATCGATACGCAGCCCATATTAGTAGTAAATACCCAGTAAAGGTTATTAAAGGAGTATCAGAAGCCTCTGATGCAGTTGCTATGGTTTTGAGCAGTTTGTTTCCTTAAGTAATCCTTCATAGTTTTGCTTTCCGAAAGGTATAGCTTTGTCAAGAGAAATGAGAGAGCCAGTGGCCTTCTCCTTTGTCCTGACGAAAGAAGACGGAGCCAGAATTTATGGAACAACTCTTGTTTTTGATGAAGAAATTCCTCTTGAAATAGCTGATCAAGTAGATTTTATATCCGGGCATAATTCTCACCTTTATACTAGTTAGGGCACATCGAAATTTCAAACGAAAAACCTCTTTATACTCAAAAGGCACTCTGTATAATATCCCACTATGCTTTTCTTGTTGAATTTAGAGAAAGCCTGAAACAAATATATCAAATCCATTTATCAAAGAATGACTTGCCCATTGAAGTAAAATCGTTTGATTTTGTAGAAATTAATTTTTCAAGCGAGTTATTTGCAACCTTGTTGATGAAACTCCTGTCCCTGTGAAAGGAAAAACTGCGGTTCTTGTTGAATTTGGGCAGCCAATTCAATTCCAAAGGCCTCTGAATTTTCCTTTAATTTCCGTAAAATACAAAATACTGTCGCTATTGTCAAACTTTATCTCAGGAATCTGCTATAAAAAATTTGTTCACCACCCTGAGCTGTCATAAAGTCATAAATTTGATTGAATGTGTTCTCTTGGAAAGAAAAATTCTCCTTATATCCAGATTCCGTACACTCTTAACAGATGTAGCCCAGGCAATAACAAGCCTAATTTTTCCATTTAAATGGACACAAGTCCTCATTCCGGTAAGTCTCCTTTTTGACTGTGATTCACTTCATTTATCCTCAAAGATCCTTCCAGAACAATTAAAATCATATATTGAAGCTCCAGTGCCATTTATCATTGGCTTGTCTTTAGCAGAAAATGAAGACGTGGAGTTTGCAGCCAACGATGTAAATTATATTTTGCCAAGCCCTCTGACTGGTTTCAGATTGTAAAAGTGTATCTTGACACAGCAGAAATTGTCTATTCAGAAAATCTTCCTCCCTTGCCTGAAAAATATCATAAACGCTTAATTAAAAGGTAGTCAACCATTTTATAGATGCTAACTCCTCATGATTAGACTAGAGCCTTTTGCATTCTTGCATGATAACTGTCAACAGAAATTAAAAGATTGTGATTTGGCTTTTGAAATAAAGACCTATGATCCAGATAGAGTCGATAAAGAGTAAACTTTTTTTTTTTTTCAAGTTTTTTTTTCATTTTCATAGCATTGATGCTTATGAAATCAGAAATGCTTTTCTCAGTTTTATATTATCAATTTTAAAGTATCATGATAAATACTTTGTAAGGGTTTCTTAACTCCTTTGGTTTCTCAAATAATAGTCTCCCCCAAAAGCTCGAAAAGATGAATTCCTTGAACTTAAGGATCTTTTCAACATTACAGAATTTCTGGTCGCCCACAAAGCCAATAAAGATGGAACCTTCTTAAGCAAGCTTGTTGAAACAGGACTGTTTACTTACTTTATTGAAACAAGAGTTATCAATAATAAATACGAGGATGAGTATAAATTTGTGGACCAGTAATTCAATCAAAATTGCACAATTTTTAACCTATCACTAGATGCATCAAAAAGCTCAAAAGTAAAAAGGATTATAAATTTATTGCTCCAATCAAACCTGAAAAAACAATCAAAACGTACATGCCTAATGACGAAGGGATCAAAAAAGGACGTAATCTCAAAAGATTTATTTTATTGATTTCTCAAATCCCCTTGATAGAATTATTCTACTATCATTTGTTTCCAAAGCTAAATGAAAACTATTATATTTTGCCAAGAATGCCAGAAAGCGCTATGATGGTCAAGGAAAGCTCTGTCAAAGATCCTGGGCTAGCAGTACTTCTTTCTGATTTTCAAACGCATCTAACTGGAACCTCAAGGCCGAAGATTTAACTTTAATGGATGATCTAAAATGGGCCAAGTTTTTACTTGAAATGATGTATACGTTGTGGTTTGCTGTCCTCACTCTCAAACTCAAGAAAGATTTTTCGGACTACTACAACAAATTGACCGAATATGCAAATATTGTCTTTGAAAATTTGAAAACCAAAGGAATCAAACCAAATCAGACAATTTACAAAAGTTTGATTGAAGCTTGTAGCTACTGTGGAATGAATGATCAAGCCTTGGAGATTGTTACAAGTATTATTTTTTTTTTCCTTCAAAATCTTCTAACTCCATATTTTAGAACTCAAAGATAGCAAGACAGAGATCAGTCCTTTCGCCCATGGAGTTTATCTTGAAGCAATATCAAAAGCAAGACAATTCAAGTTTGACCATGCTAAAAAGAAATCCACTGAAGAAACAAAAGAGGAGAATATAGAGGAGAACCACCATGCTCAGGTTGAAAAATGCATTCTTTTCTTACTCAGCGCCAAATGCAAACATTGCTCAGAAACGCTCTATGCTGAGGATATTATCAGTGGTTGGAAAAGGTCTTATAATGATTATATCACACAATGTCCTTTCTGTTCTCAAAACTTTACTCCAGAGTAATCTTTTGTTTCTTTCATGTCCTAATCTCTCTCTCCTCTTTAGAATTAAAGTTATTCAGCAAGCTGGAAGTTTTCAGTTTGAAACAGAATTTTATATGCTCAATCCTTTGATTATCAAAAAAGAACTGGATAACTTGATCGAAGCAAAAGGAGAAAATTTGCAGTTCCTTGTACTTTATTTTTTCTCTTCACTTTTTCATTTATCCTCAAACAGGAACGTTTTGAACTCGACCATAAACATATTTATTGGAATATCTATTTATACTCAAAGATTATACAAGTTCCTGTCTTCTTTTTAGAAAAGAATCTTGACCCAGCTCAGCTTGAGGAAAATATGAAGGAGCTTGATCGTGAAATCCAAGCTTATACGCTTCGGAAAAATACCAAAGCCAGTTCTTTATTTTTGAACACTTTATTCATCGGAAGAACCAACAGTGCCCCGAAAAAATCGGGCACTGACTCTGCTCTTGGGACTGGTACCTGCTCCTTCTCTTTGAAATCCCAAAATAACTCCTCTAGGTGATGGAAATAAGCCAAGTAAGCATAGTGAAGGGGAAATTTCGCTCCAAAGATCTCATAGTTCTATCCTCGTTAATATGAATAAAGCCAAAGAAACAAATGCAAATCCATCAATAAAAAAAGTCTTTGGAGATCTTTTAGATGATTTGAGGGATAGTCTCGAAAGAAAGTTTGTTGATTATGAATTGGAAATAAGACTTAAGCAAGTAATTGCTTGCATTTGTTCGAAATATCTAATAAAAAATAGAGTGAAGATTCAAATCTCAACTTGGATTGTGTCAAGGAAAATGAAGAGAAAGAAGAGAGAGACTTAGAAAAGCCGATAACTATCGCACACACTCCACTCGAAGCTCAAAATCACGAAAATAAATAAGAAATTTCACTTTATGTCCTTTTACTGTATTTTTACATATTTTCTTGTCAATTATATTTTTATTAAAAAGCCTCCCTCTCGCTTTCAGAGACAGCATAATAGGAATTTCCTGCCAAGAAATTCACTTTTGAGTGAGTTTCTAAATAAGTTTGACAAAAATTATGAAATCACTAAGTCTCTAAGATTTCAAAATCCTTGGAAATGAAATTGAAAGAATAATATCATTCACTATTGTTGAGGGAAAAAATTAATAAAAATTCTCTTCTGAAGGTAAATCTTGAACGGCTAGTTGGTCTAAAGATATTTTCAAGCTGAGTGATTTAAATAATTATTCAACAAATTTGAATGTACTCAAAGGCTTTTTGGTTGGTTTACATAACATGCACCTTTTGCGTGTCTCAAATTACAATTCCTTTCAAAAGAGTTCAAACTCTTCAAGAAGAGTCAGAGAGTCTGTCTGAAAAAATTCTTGAAGCATATTCAATGGAAGACTTTCATCGTTCGGACCTTAAAAAGCCTTTGACCAACTTTTTCAATGTAAGAGTTGGCAGTTTCATTTGCTAATTGATTAGGTTCAATACTATGCAGATATTTCAATTGGAACTCCAGGTCAAAATTTTACAGTCATTTTAGATACAGGATCACAAGTAATAAAGCTCGCTCGTTTCAAAAGTTTTTCTCAAATAAATAGCTGCTATGGCTTCCAAGTGTCGACTGCATTAATTGCAAAAGCTCTCTCCTCTTTGACTGCCAAGATTCTGCAACTTGTGTCAAAACTTCAAGAGGAATTACACTCAAGGTTAAATTTTGATTCTCTAGGGGTTCTTATTGTTAGTATGACGAAGGCTCAATTATTGGTGTTCAAGTGTATGATCTTGTAAACTTGTATGGACCATCCTCAGTCATGCACCCATTTGTTTTGGCTTTCCAGGTAGCAAATCTCAATACACAAGCAGATGGTGTCTTAGGCCTAGGGAATGTCAAGTCAACTGTAGACTTTATTGATTTGGCCTATCAAAGCAATATTATCAAGGTAAGAGTCGCATCATTTCCCGATCAGCTCCAATTATTTCCTCAAGGATAAAATCTTTAGCTTTTATCTTGACTACAACCCAGACACTTTTATCTACCAGTACTCTCAAAATTCTTTTGCAACTTTTGGGTATATCCATCCTCTTTATGTCAATAAAATGGTATGGCTTCCAATAACGGATCCAACTTCTTGGGTAAATTTTCTGTTTTGAGACACTAGCAAATGAAAATATAGACGACTGATGTTATTGGAATGAAAGTTTCAGAAATTGAAATCGATCTTTCCACAGAACCAGAGGCTCAAAAGGCTCTCTTTGACACAGGCACATCCATTATGATTATTGCAAATGCTGCATACATTGCATTAACAAACATCCTCCAGGACCTCGGTTGTACGAGCCCTCTTGCTAACAATATGTTTCCTGGAGCTTATGTCTGCCGATGCACTCCTGAACAAATGTCTTTATATCCAAATATCACATTTTATATGAGAGGAGTTGAAATTATTCTCAGTCCAACTTCTTACCTATTTCCTGGTGGGATTGATAACGTTTGAATTTTTTCCACGAGGTTTGATCATAATTATATATTGTAGAAATTGTGCTATGTTGGTCTGCGAAGCACAAGTTGGAATACAGATGATCCTCGAGGAAGCGTTCAAATTCTTGGTGATGGCTATTTTAGACACAATTACGTTGCTTTCTCAAAACAGAACCAAACGATTGGAGTCACTGGGTAACATTTTTTTAAGTCTCTAAATACTGACTCAAAAAGGAGGCTGAACCAAAATCTGCAGGTTGTTCCTCAAGATTTTTACATCTATACGGGAGCCATCGGAGTTTTCTTATGTTTCCTTGTAATTTGTATTGTACTCTATCTTGAAGCTAAATATTAATTGTAAAATATATGGGATTTTTTTTTTTAATATCATATATTGTTTCGAAAAAAAATTTTCTTTCTTCAGAAAAGTTCTCTTTCCTTGATTGGTGTCAAGTTTTCACTAAACATTCAAGATGAAGCCTCTTCCCTCAGAAAATTTTATTTTGGAGACTTATTTTATTAATCTAATTATTTGGAAATTTCTCATGTATTCTTACCAATTATGCATTTTGATCAAAGGAAATAAATTCAATGCGCTGCAAATAAATTTGAAATTTTACTTCAAATAATTGTTTGGTAATTTAAAATTTAAAATATAGGTGGAAAAATTTTCGACTATTCAGACCGAGACTGTTCAAGCCTCAAATAAATTTTCACGCACAAGTCATCATCTCATGGCTTTTCATCACTAAAATTTTCTCCTTGGTATTGACTGGTTCTTTCTTTCCTCCATCATCATTGAACTTTCAAGGATGGAGAGAGAACTGAAAAAATAATACAATCGTTGAATCACATAGGAACATTTTTTCAATATTCAAGACCACTCAGACCCCTAGATTTCAACTTCAACTTCACTTCAACTAATTCCCAAATTCAAAAATATTGAAATTGACAACCAAATCCCATGAGCTCAATCTGAGTTTTCGGATAGAAGAGAGTTTTCTTATTTTCTTTCTCAGATTCAAACACCATTTTTTGTTTAATCTGATGTCAAAAAGTATTTTCAAAATTAGTCTTTTTTGCTGCTGTTAATATTCTCATTTAAATCGTTCAATGTTGTCTCATTTTATCCACATACTAATTTCCAGAATAATTTATCAATCAATTTTCTTTTATATTCAAACCAGGAAGCCCATTTATGACACTCTTTACTTTTCATTTTCCCCCCTAAATTTGCATTACAAACCTTTTCTCACAGATTATATCCAAAACTTTCCTCGAATAAAAAATTCTTTTTGAAATCAAAGTCCACATCTCTCTTAAACAAAAAATTGCCAGTCACCAGCCACTCACTCTTTATCAGGATCAGAAATTGAGTCTGAGGATAAGAGATCTTCTGAAACATTCTTTCTTCATGGTTTATTGAGAATCTTTAAATCTTTCTTGAAAATCATCATTTTATATATTCTCATTTCTCATACTATTCTTCCTTTTGACATTTTAAGGATCAACCATCTCCTCCATTCTTGCCAAAAGATATCAAGGTGTTGCAATTTCAGTTCATTTCTCACTTTAATATTCAATTTTTATATCAATGTATCCACCTTCCATTTTCCCTGTGTATGAGATCTTCCACAATTCATCAAATTTGAATACAGAAGCTTCGATTTCATCAAGTTTTTACCTTGAGTCTTTGAACCTTATGTTGTGAAATATAATTGTCATCTTCTGGCGGTTCCAATAAAAAAGAAATGTTTGGAGGATAAATAAATTCGCAGGGACGACAAAAAGAAGATTGGCTCATGAAGTCACCTTCCCAATGCTCAAATCCCAAACAAACATTTCCTCAAGATAAAAAATGAATCTCGAAATATTTTTTTGGCATTTATATTTCCCGGATTAGATACTGATTTTCGGCTCAAGATGCATATATGCTATAAAACTTTATTAAATTTAGACAAAAGATAAGGAACTTTTTCATCTCGAAACCACTTCATTTCAAAACATCAACATAGTTCATTTTAAATGTCAAACTCCTGAATCTTCTTTTGAAACAATGAATTGAATCTTTTGTTACTCTATCTTAAATCCCATGAGTAAAAGTCTATCACCTCAAGCTGGGAGGAAAAACCATCTCTGGCACTCTTCATTTCAATCAATAAGACAATGGGTGCCTTTCTGAAGGGATTCTGATGGAATAGGTTACCGCTCCAAAAGATCATAGACAAAGTAAATTTTGTAGAGGTCCGTTTTGTTTGAGGCTTTTTTCAAAAGGTCCGGCCGGCTTTAATTAATAAACATATAAATAAACAAGAGAATTTGTAAAGACAGTCATTACAAACCAAACTCGTCGAAACAGAATGACATCAACCCAAACCATCTCAAATCACTCTTCATATAGCTCAAGACACAAATCCATCGCTCTCTCTGAAGACAGTGAGCACGAACTCGCAACTTCAAAGCCAATCAATCAACTTGAAACCCTTTCCAAGTACGTCTCTCAACCCAACAACAAGAGCGCTCCTGCCACTAGAATGTCTTTGAGATCACGTGATCAGTCAGATCCAGTCTCTCTGAAAGGCAGTACAGCTCCGACAAGCGAGAATAGTAGGAAATCTGAATCCAGCCCTCAGGCATCATCAGACAATGCTCTTCATATCAAAGGCACAGGCCTTCAAACCAGGCTTGCGGCCAAACTCGAAAAGGTACCTATAGAGACTACAAACAACACATCTGCAAAAGTTGGTGACGCCTCCAGAACTCGAAAAGCGAGTGAAGATAATTTCACCTACAATACACGAAAGCATACCAAAGCAGCCGAACAGCCGCATGAAAAAGAGGACCGCAAGACTCAGAACGACAAGAAGAACGCCACAGCAGAGCATGCTTCCGACCAACAGGTCGGAGGGTATCATCTCCGCCGGACCGGGCCGAAAAGCGCTCATCGAGACCTAGGCTTCTCAGATGACTTTGAATATGAGTACCCAGGAAGGAATCCCTACGCCTCTGATGGCGGCAACGTCAATAATTCTTCCTCTCGAGCCAGAACTTCGAGGGGAGGAGCTTCCACATATTCTGATCATTCTGGTCATGTCCATCAAGAAACAGCCACCCAAAGAACCGGAGGTGACCAAAAGAATGGTACTTCCAGAAGGGTCAAACAACAAAACCTCCAAAATATCTTGTGTAATGAAGAAATATCCAACTTGGATGCACATGAAGAAATTTATGAAAAAAGGAGGACAACTCGCTACAACAGGGACACTGAAGAACCCAACCTCAACTGTACAGGTATATTTTGAGCCTTTAAAACTAGCCTGACCTTCTCCAGAAGCTCTCGATGATTTCAGAAAAGACCACGCAAGTCCACAAGATTCACGAGGTAAGTCCTACTCTATCACCACCCTTCTCATCTCAATAGGAGATAATGGCAGAAGAAGAGGAGGAAAAAAGTGTTTAAACAAATTGTGTTTAACCAATCCTAATATTTCTTCTCTATGGGCAAGAGAAAAAATCAAAGGAAGTTTCATCTGTAAAACTTGCCTTGACGCATTTAATAAAGAACAATTTTGTTATTTTTGCCAGCAAATCTATGTTGATGATGATACTACAACTGCTGATGATGATAAAGATTGGATTGGCTGTGATTCTTGCGGAGGATGGGTACATTTTCTTTTTTAATCAGGTTGAATAAATTCAATAGCATCATATCCAATGTGAAGATGCTTATGGTTCAAAAATCACCTCTAAGCATGCCAAATACTACTGTCCCAAGTGTAGACCTAATAAAGCTTCAAGAAATAACAGACAGTCTCTAAATTTCCTGGAAGTACCAACCACTACTTCAAGAGGAAATAACTCCCCAAGAAATAGCCAGCCAAGCACTCCCAGGAGAGGTCAGAGCGCGAAAAACGCAAATCCAAGACCGCCTCTTGATGATTGGCTCACCTGTGAAGAGGGCCTTGAAGAGCCTCCCGTCACTAAACTCAGATTCAATAATGATAGAAGAGGAACTAATGTTGAAGTGTCAGCTGCCAGTGGTGACGAAGATCAAATGGAAGAAGAAGAGGATGATGAGGACCTTGCTAAAAAGAAACTTGATTCTTTGTTCCGCAGAAATGGCGCTCGTAGAAGAATTGCTCAAGCAAGATTAACCTCAACTATTGAAACTTTCAGTGAACTTGATAAATTAATGACTCAATTTGGAGGTATTTTTTTTTCAAAAATTAAACTAACTTTTTTTTAAGGAAGGAGACCTCAATTAACCGAACAAGAAATCAAGGCAGACTTGAACAGAGTTCGAGAGCTCACAAAAGCCATCAATGGGCTTCAATTAGCTAGTGAAGCCAGTGCATCCGAGATGGAAGCTACAGAAGGGGATATGGCGCTTGAAGAAACCGAATCTCTCACTGAAATGTCTTCATCTAAAAATAACAGAAACGCAAATACAAATCCAAAGAGAACTGTAAAACCAAAAGAAAAAGTCGTCATTCAACCAGTCGTCAGAGGTTCAAAAACGATTCTTCCCCTTTTGTCTTAAAAGTTTATAGAAGAAAAGAGTACAAGACAAAAGCAAGCCAACAAGTTCCTGAGTCAAGATTTTGTCAGTTCTGAAACATTAGGAAAAATGCAATTGAGAAGAAGATAAAAAAACAAAGCTCGTTGAAACTTTGCAGTCAAGTTTTATCAAAAGAGCTGCATGACTGTCTGCAATGGATTGTAAAAGAGTTAGCGCCTGTTTTTTTCTCATTAACTCTGTCAACTAAAGCTAACGCTACTACTGTCTATAGGGTGAGTGATTGTTTATTATTGTTTCAACTCTGATAACACACCCACCACTTTTCGATATATATAATTATACAAGACAAATCAAGCCAAATTTTATCGATTTGCCGCTTTGTCTTTTCAATTTATTATTGAGTAAGGAATACATCTCTATCTATATATATTTAGACTCATTGTTCAAAATTGTCATTGTTTGTATACATCAGTTTTACCTTATATTATCATATTCCATAAAGTTTTCTTGTAACTTACATCAACTTTATGATATTTAATGTATTATCCAACAAATTTAATTCTCTTATCATATAATATTGTTTCATTGATATCTTTGGATTTTTGAAAATATATCTCTGGATTTGACTTGGATACTTCAATAAATTAAAATAATTAAAGGCCAGTTTATTATTCTTTGGCCACATCATATCATATCAATGAAACAGCTTTCAAACAAAGATCAAAAGATGGGTGGTAAAAATAATCGTCCCCATCATCTCAATCACAACATCTGCTGGATCTGTCATCAGGAGTCGAATCTGAATGGGGAAAAAGAGGGTTTTGAAGGCTCTTCCCAGTTTTTTGAAACAAGATCATTATCATTCCAGCCTTGTTTGTGTAAGGGTTCAATTGGAATAGTGCACCAAGAATGTCTTAATGCATGGGCATCTGAGAGATATCAGACGCTTCTAAAAACCAATCCTGACTCCCAAGAAAATCTTCCTGTGATTTGCTGTCCAAATTGTAAAGAACCCTATCAATATACGGTTTTTGAAGTTATCAAATTCAAAGGCTTCAAAGGCATGAAATTAGTTTCAGTCGAAAGCTTTTGGCTTTTCTTCTTATTAATTGCTCAAATCTCAGTCTTGATATACGATATATTTTTTTTATCAAAAGGCGAAGAACATAAGAGAATAGAGGAAAACTTTAACGATTCATCAGAAACCATCAATTATATTGTACTCTCCAAACATCTCCATATTTTTACTGCTCTAATTGTAATTGCAGCTGGTGTAGTCAACCTCCTTGAGTCAGTTCAAAAACAAACAAAAGTTGAAATCCATTCTCAATCTTAAATCATCACTTCTATTTATACTAATTTCTCAAAGACTGTGAAACGTTTGATAGAGGAATTCCTTCCCATTGTCTCTTGTCAAGAGACGAAACCACTTTTTTTCATTGAGTTTAATTTATTATTCATATCTATTTTTGTAAGTTTATATCACCTAATAATATATAAAACGTATAAAATACTTTTTTGGGCTTCTTAACTTAATCATTCTCTCCATTTCCTTCGAAAATTTCTAAAAATTTCAGAGGATTTATATTTCGACTGCCTGACTGTAACCTATTCTATACTCATAAATCACAGATTAAAAGTTATAGATTTCAGGTGGAAAAGGCGGGTTTTATATCACATAAACAGTTTTAAAATCTCATTTAAAAAATTTTATTTGTCTGAAAAAATTTTCAATTTAGTTGACAGAATTTTTTCTCAACCTTGACTATCCAATCTTTCCTATGTGAAGGTTAGTTTAAATTATTTCATCAGTTCTATATTTTCCCCCTCAGACTTCCTCTTCTCAGGGAAGAAAAGTTTTTTTCCTTCTTTCAACTATTTACCAAATCCACCAATTCATTCATTTTTCAACATTTTCCTCCCCAAAATCCAAAGGAATGACCTTCTATATAAATGTCAGATTAATGGAATAATTAATTAATGTTTGTTAATACGTAAGTAAATTTGAAAGGCGTCATTATATTCTATCAAATTCATAATTTAAAGTATTTGTGTCATCATCTAAAAAATTGGACAACAATGCAACTAACCATTCGATACCGCTCACAGTGGGGCAATGTTTCTACTCAAACGCTTACGATTGACAATAATGCAAATATTGATCTTCTTCAAGATTTAGTTTGTGAAAAATTCGGTATTCCCAATAAACAACAAATACTCAGATATAAGAGAGATACAATCACAGTATAAGCAATCCTTTATTCAACCTTTTTCAATTCAATAGTTTAAATTGCTTCCTGGCTGGACTTTGAAGCATTACGGAATCTCAGAAAAATCAGTTATTGTTTTAGATAGAACCACAGATAAATCCCAAGATATAAACGACTCTTCGGTAAAAACGACTCAATAATGCTTATTTTCTCACAACAAGTAGGATTCTACAGATGTCAAAGTCAAGGGAGGCTACTTCTTAAAACTTGGAATTTTTCAAAAAAATGAAAGTGTCTGGGAGGACCCTGAAAATTGTGTTAGCCCATCCACTCAGCCTTTAGATTTGAGTACAGCATTAGACTTGAGAAGTGTTGGTCGATTTGCTTCTGCTGACTGTGGTCAAAGTGTAAAATCGGGCGCGCCTCTGTTTATTAGAAGTAATGCTTCTGTAACTTGCGAAGATGCTATCGAAATTCTAATCAAAGTTCCAATTTTCTTTGCGAAAACCCTGACCCAAATATTTTTCAAATAGGAAGTTAAAGCCAACAATTTCAAGAAAGTGATGGAAATCCTTGGTTCCACTGACATGTTCGCAAGTATTAAAAGACCAGATGATGACGAATTTGAAGAAGAGGCTATTGATATTAGAGCTCAAAAAATGATTAATCAAAGAGGTATTAGTGGGTGGTCCGCCTTCCATTGGGCAGTCTACTTTGATAATATCGATATGATCGCCGAGTTACTTAACCTGGGAGCTGCAATTAATTTACATACTGATGATGGATGGACACCTTTACAACTTGCAGTCTACAAAAATCACATTGAAGGTACCGTGTAGCCATCTTTTTTTTTTACTTATCCCTCAATAAAGCTGTTAAATTATTTGTCAGACATCCAAACCTCAATATAAACGAAGTCTCTTCAAGAGGCACTGCTCTACATATTGCTGCTCGAGAAGGAAGGATCCAAATGGTTTCTCTTCTCATCAAAAATGGCGCTGATCCATGGTAACATCTTTCTTTCTTTAAATACTCTCTCATCTCTCACCAGCGTGAAATCAAAAGAAGGTGATCTTCCATATGATATGGCGGTTAATGAAAAAGTCAAAAGCTTATTTGAAGATTTATTGCTTAGAACACGTGCAGAAGTAAAAAAAATCCATTTTCGGCATCTCTCATATTCTCCTTTTTAGACAGTTAATACTGAGGATACAGGATTGGTTTTAGTTAGAGGATGGGTTTATAAGAAAAGCAATTACTTGAGAAGTTTTGATCGAAGATACATTGTTCTCAATCCTTGGAGAGGAACATTAATCACCTATAAAAAAGAAAAACATTATCCAAATAAACCAAGGTATTTTTTTTAACAACAGCATTTTCCATAACCCCCTTTAGAATGATTCTTCCATTAATCGATTATCAAAATGTTCGAAAAAAGAAACCAGGCGCATTCTTTGATAAGAAAATGTATTATGTCCAGCTTGAATTGAAGGATAAAAAAATGGTCTTTGGATGTCATGATGAAAGTGTTGTTGATCAATGGATCTCCTACATCAAAAAAGCAGCAGAATATACAATCGTCACAGAAAAGAGAATAAAGATTGAGATCACTAAGAGCACAAATAATTTCAGTATTCTTGGAAGTTGTATTGCAAAAGAAGGAAAATCGGAAGAAGTTATTTTATATGATTGCAAATCCCCAGAATTCAGAGACGAAGAAAATAGAAGAGCAGAGCCAGAGTTCAGCAAATCAACTCTCAAAGAGCAGAGCTTTGAGCATCGTCAATCTATGAGGCCTACTCAGGTCCCCAAAGAGAAACTTTCTCTCTCATCATTTGAAATTCTCAAAGAAATCGGTTCTGGTTCCTTCGGAAAGGTTTACAAAGCAAGAAAGAAGGATACTGGCAAAGTATATGCTCTAAAGACACTTCATAAAAGAACTCTCATTATGAAAGATCAGCTTGAATATGCTATTTCAGAAGCAAATATTCTTAAAACAGTCAAGCATCCGTTTATCATCAATCTCGAGCACACTTTCCAAACTCAAGAACATTTATTCCTTGCTCTTGATTATTGCCCTGGAGGAGACTTGGCAACTTATCTCTGTAACTGCGGCACATTTTTTGAAGACGAGGCACGCATAATAATTGCTGAACTTATCCTCGCTATTGAGCATTTACACTCTCTCAACATTCTCTATCGAGATCTCAAACCAGAAAATATCCTTATTGGAAATGATGGTCATATTAGACTCACGGACTTTGGCCTCTCCAAACAAAACATGCTTCCTGGTGAAGTCGCCAAATCCTTTTGTGGAACCCCTGCTTATCTAGCTCCTGAAATGCTTGCAAGTCGGGGCGTTGACAGAACTGTTGATCTCTATGGAATAGGTTAAAATTATTTCATCAGGAGATTTTTCAATAACTCTTCTATTTTAGGAACTGTCCTGTATGAATTGCTGACTGGAAGACCTCCTTATTACTCAGAAGATTTTGGAAGACTCTATCAAAATATCACAAAGGGAAACCTTGTTTTCCCTCCAAAGATGAGCAAAGAAGTCAAACATTTATTAACTGTACCTTTTTTCCTTTTATGATGTTCATCTCACTCAAAATAAGAAATTACTTGATAAACGACCTGAGAAAAGACTTGGAGCAATTAATATGAAAGAATTAAAAAGTGATCCTTTCTTTGCGAAAATTAATTGGGACAAAATCTTTTTGAAAAAACAAACTCCCATCAATATTGAGATTGTTGAAGACAAAAGTGAGTCAGTCTTGTCTCTTTGCGTAAAACATTGTCTTTTGAAATTCTTCTGACAACTTCTAATAGAGACTTAAACCTTTACAATATGATGTCGAGTATTCTGAAGAAAAGCCTGTTGTTAATCGTGTAGATAACTTCAGTTTTACAAAATCCAAATAGGCTTTCCCAAAATAACAAAATTCATACATTAATTTCTTGTATTTTTATCACTGCTCCAATTTTTTGTTAGGTACTTTTTCTAGGTTTATTTTTAAATTATACATTCATACATTTATATTGATTACTTCTTTATTCGTAATAAAGTACAGAATTTTCGTTTCTATCCATCTCAAAACTTTTTGATTTTCTAGAATAAAGCATACACAATTACAGTTAAATAAAATATGTTTACAAAGAGAAGCAAAACTTAATTATCAATAATCAATACGAATGTGCTGTATATTCTCATTATCCAAGGAAGTACAAGATGACAAAGAATGCGATAACGAAAAGGATTAAATAACATGTAACCCTTCCGCTTTTGGATCTCATCAGTTCATCCATCTTTGCATTTGTAAAGGCAAGCAGTTTATTTGATTTATCAAATCCTTTTCCCAAATCATCAAACATTGACTTTTCATTGCTCAAATGGTCCTTCATATTCGAAGCAATTTGTTTCATTGCACGAACATTCTCTGAAAGAACATCGATATACACATTGCTTTCGTCTTCCAATGATTGTTGTATAGCACTCTCATATCCGTTTCTCTTTGCACCTGAGCCTCCATCCTCAAAAGGATTTCTGGCATTATTTCTCTTCTTTATTGAATCCATCTCTCAAAGAACGTGTTTTTAATTTCTAATTATAAATTAAACAGATCAGGATTCCGAGGGATATTTATGCAGCAAACTCAAACGGCAGAGTTTATTCATTTCGGCCTTTTTTTAAAAAACGTTGATTCTCTCCTCACTCAAATCCAAACACTTCCTTGCTTCAATCTCTTCTCCAATTCCTGACTCCTAAATTTCACAATCAGCTTTTCTAAGAAGAAGACTAATTATTTTTCCTACAAGTTCTGAGTTGAATCCAACCGAAGATTTCACATACTGAATGAAATCTCAGATTCGAAAGGCTCTTTCAAAAAATTCTTCAATTCTCAACTGAACTAAACAAAAACTTAGACCTCAGACCGATTCTAAATTCTTTATCAGCAAAATAAATATGAAACCTTGAAGAGGATTGCATACTTATGGTATTCAAAAAAAAATCAAAATAATTAATCAATTTTCCTCTCCAAACAAACTGGTGTCTTTTGATTTTCATAATTTTCAATAAATAAAATAAATCAATGAAATTATTATTTTTTTTTTTTTTTTTTTTTTTTTTTTTTTTTTTTTTTTTATTTTTATTTTTTTTTTAAATATTTTTTTTTTTAAAAATTTTTTTTTTTTTTTTTTTTTTTTTTTTTTTTTTTTT
>Ga0182738_1002840_pt1 | contig 20267 bp, 17 predicted proteins | sample eDN5th30CBELigMG_FD_128876 | JGI IMG/M metagenome (GOLD analysis project Ga0182738, IMG submission 128876) | Enriched Miracle-Growth compost microbial communities from Emeryville, California, USA - eDNA 5th pass 30_C BE-Lig MG (version 2)... ... | reverse complement strand
CGACGCGCTCGACGCGGCCATTCGCGCCGTCGCGCCGAGCCATGTGCTCCACACCGCGGGGAAGACGCCGCCGGCGACCGACGACGAGATGTACCGCGCGAACTTCTGGGCGACGAATCGGCTCTTGAAGGCCCTTCGGTCCTCGCCCCGTCCCGTTCGGGTCGTCCTGGCGGGCTCGGCCGCCGAGTATGGTCCGGTGAAGGCCGCGGATTTGCCGGTCGGCGAGGATTACCCCTGCCAGCCCATGGCTGGCTACGGTCGAAGCAAGTTGATGACCACCATTTCGGCCCTGGCGGAGAAGCCTCCCGTCGAGGTCGTGGTCGCCCGGCTGTTCAACCCGATCGGCCCCGGCCTGCCCGAGTCGCAGGCGTTCGGCCGGTTCGCCGCCGAGCTTCTCTCGACCGACGCCGATCCGCTCCCCTTGACCGTCGGCCGGCTCGACGCCAGGCGCGACTTCGTCGACGTTCGCGACGCCGCCTCGGCCATGATCGCCCTGGCCTTGAAGGGACGGCCGGGAACCCTCTACAACATCGGCGCGGGGCAATCGCGGACGGTTCGCGAGGGACTCGACTCGCTGATCCGTCTGAGTGGTCGCGATGTTCGGGTCGAGGTTGACCCAAATTTGATCGGCCGCCGCGAGCCCGACGACTCTCGGGCTCGGATCGACCGCGTTTTGGCCGACGCCGGTTGGAGGCCGACGACCTCCTTCGAGCGGTCGATCGAGGATCTTTGGGAGGCCGCGAAGGCGCGCTCCCGGACGCTGGCGATGCCGCGCGGCGAGGCTCCCTTGCCATTGACGGGCTGAGCCGACCTCTTATAATCCCGATCCGCGGATTGGGACGCGCCGCGCCCCGAGCCCGCGCGCTGAGCGGACGCTTTCAGAGCATTTTCTCTACGATTGTATCGGCGGGGCGCCCCGGGTTCGCCCCGAACCCGGGTGGACGAGCCACGGCCCGCGCGCCCGGGTTCGGGGCGAACCCGGGGCACCCTAAGAGTCAAGCGATTCACTCAAAAAGAACTTGCTCTTGAAACGGAGGAGGGCCGGGATGGATCCCCGCCGCTGGTTGATCGCCATCGCGCTGTTCGCGGCGGCCCTGAACGTCGCCGGGATCTCCCGGACGCTCGTCCCCGCGCAGGACGGGCTCAAGTTCCTCTCCGTGGCCCGCCAATTCCAGAACCAGCCCTGGACCGACGTGGTCCGGGGGTCGGATCAGCACCCTTTATATCCGGCCCTGGTCGCGTTCGCCGAACCCGCCTTCGCCCTTGTCATGGGGCCGGGGCCGGAGACCTGGCGGATCACGGCTCAGGGGGTCTCGGTCCTGGCCTCGCTGCTTCTCCTGATCCCCTTGTATCATTTCACGCGATCTCTCTTTGATGAGCGAGTCGCGCTGATCGCCGTCTTCATCTACGTACTCCTCCCCGTTCCGGCCGAAGTCGGTCGCGACGTTTTGGCGAACGCGGTTGGCCTTTGCGCGACCTTATTTTCGCTCTGGCTGGGCGCCCACGCGATTCGGACGGGAGGCTGGCCGACGGCCCTCGCGGCTGGGCTCGCCGGGGGGCTGGGCTTCCTCGCCCGCCCCGAGGTGATTTTAGCGCCGTTGGCGGTCGGCCTCGCCTGGTGCGTTCGCGCCGTTTGGGCGCGCGAGCCGCGCGTCCTCTTCCGATCTCCCGCGCCGGCGGCGCTCGCGGTCGGGACGCTGATCTGCATCGGTTCCTACGCGATGGTCAAGGGCCAGGTCTCGGAGAAGCTCGCGTTTCGCCGAGCGGCGACTCTGGGCGCGTCGGCGATCGCCCAGCGATCGGTTCCGCAACCGCTGCCCGAGGGGCTCGACGGCGCCAAGCTCGACCTCTCGCCCAAGGAAGAGTCCGACCACGAAGCCCTGGGCGGCCTCGTTTTAACCCTCGTCTGGGTCGTCCGACAGTGGTGGGACGAGCTCTGCTGGGGCTTCGCCGTGATGGCGGTTTGGGGCCTGGCCCGGCAGCGCTTCATTCTTGAACTATGCAAGCGGCACGGCGAAGGAGCCGTGGAGCGGTTCGTTCTGGGCGTGTTTGCGTTGGTCCATCTGGCCGCGTTGGTTCGGCACGGTTCGACCCTGGGATACCTGTCGGGTCGTCATGTTCTGCCGCTGATCATCGCGTCCATGCCCTGGGCGGCGGCGGGGACGTTCGTTTGCCTCAGGGGGCTGGGGCTCAAGCTCCGCTGGCCGCCTCGGACGAAGCGCGCCGCGCTGGTTGGCGCGGCCACTCTCATCGTCGCGGTCCTGTCGGTCTACCAGCTTCGGACGAGCCATGAGAGCCGCCGGGGGCACTGGGAGGCCGGGCGCTGGCTGGCCCAAAACGCCAAGCCGGGCGAGCGGGTTCTGGACACCCGCGGTTGGGCTCGGTTCGTGGCCGACAAGTTGGTTGGGTACGACTACTGGCACGTTCGGCAGGCGCTTAGTGATCGAGGGCTCGCCTTCGTGGTGGTGGGGCGCGACGAGTTGGAGGCCGACAGCCCCCGGGCTCGGACGCTCTCCGCGCTTTTGGCCCACGCCGCGACGCCCGTTCAAGATTTCCCCGTCCGGGTCGGCAAGCGCGACGTTGGGGCGAGGATTTACCGCGTGAATCAACCGATTTCCTGGGAAGGCTTCGCTCCATGAGCATGGGGACGCTCTGGGATCGTCTGGTCCGAGGCGCTCGGTGGTCGTGGATCAACGACCACCACCGCCCGAACCTGCCGGTCGACTTCGACTCGACCGTGATGACCATCGAAAGCCGCGACCGACTCCACGCCAAGCAAGGGCGGTCGACGGCCCGGGTGATCTTCCACGCGCCCGAGGGGAAGGGCGGCCAGCGCCCGCTTTCGGTCTACCTCAAACGCCACTTCCGGCTCTCATGGTCCGAGCGGCTCGCGGCCCTGGTCCATCCAAAGGGCCGGCACTCGCCGGGCGCGGCCGAGTGGTCGCACCTGGAGCGAGTCCGGGCGCTTGGGGTTCCCGTTCCCGAAGTCGTGGCCGTCGGCGAGCGGATCGGCCCGTGGGCGGAACTGCAAAGCTACCTGGCCGTCGCCGAGCTGACCGAGAGCCGCGAACTGAACGAGGCCTTACCCGAGTTGAAACGTTCGCTAAACGCCGAGGCGTTCGAGGCGCTCAAGCGGCGGATCATCCGAGAGATGGCCCGCATCAGCGCGACGATGCACAACGCCGGGGTTTTCCATAAAGATTTGTACCTCTGCCACTTTTTCCTGAACCTCAGCAAGATCGATCGTGACCCGCGCGACGTGGAACTAACCCTGATCGATCTGCACCGCCTGGGCGAGCATCGATTCTGGGCCGACCGTTGGCGATGGAAGGACCTGGGCCAACTGCTGTTCTCAATCGAAGGAGTGCCCGGCGCGACCCTTCGCGACGCGCTACGGTTTTGGAAGCATTACAGGAACCTGACCGACTTGCGGCGGCCGGGCTGGCAGGCCCGGATGATCCGCCTTAAAGCCGCCCGCTATTCATCACATAACAGATCGTAGGGCCAATTCGGAGGGGGGCGTTTTCGGGAGGGCGAGGCTCCCGCCGAGCCGATGCTTGGCGTGGGACTCGGCGGGAGCCTCGCCCTCCCAAATGCGGCTCGACACTGGGGAACGGACTCATGCGGCTTGCCTTGAATTTTCCGAGCGTCGATCCCACGCGGGGCGGGGCCGAGACGTATATCGTAGACCTTTGCCGGAGCCTGGTTCGACGCGGTCATCAGGTTGACCTGTACGCCTCAAGCTGGGCCGAGGGCGCTTTGCCGTCCGAGGTCCGCCGCGTGAAGATCGAGGCCGAGGGTTCGACGCGCCTTCGCCGCATGGTCGCCTTCGCCGAGAACTCCGCCCGGGCGCTCAAAGGATCCAACTACGATTGCACGGTCGGTTTTATCAACACTTATGAGCACGACGTCATCATCCCCCAGGGCGGGGTGCATCGGGGGAGCCTCTGGGCGAACTCGATGCGGTTCCGCAACCCCTTGGTTCGTCGGCTCTACGTTCTGGGGAAGGTCATCAACCCCAAATATTGGGCCTATCGAGCCATCGAGCGGAAGCAGTACGCGCCCGGGCGTGGGGCCCGGGTGATCGCCGTCAGCCACATGGTTCGTGGCCACATCGAGAAATTTGAGCGCGTTCCCCGGTCGCTGATCCACGTCGTCCCCAACGCCATTGACCCGGATCGGGTGCGGGTCGAGCAACCGGGGGCGGTCCGTTGCGCCTTTCGCGGCCGCCTGGGCCTCGCGGCCGACGATCTGGTCGGCCTGTTCGTCGGCCACAACTACGCGCTCAAGGGGCTGGAGCCTCTAATCCGGTCACTCGGCGCCCGGAACGTCGAGGGCGCCCGGCCGATTCATCTGCTCGTTTGCGGCGGCGGCAAGCCCGCTCGGTTTCGGCGATTGGCCGAGCGGTTGGGCGTTGGGGATAAAGTTCACTTTCTGGGCTTTCACGACGACGTTCGCGAATGCTACTGGTCGAGCGACTTCTTCGTCTCGCCCTCGTATTACGACCCGTGTTCGCTGGTGGTGATGGAGGCCCTCGCCTGCGCCTTGCCGGTGATCACCTCGTCGCGCAACGGCGCCGGCGAGATCATGACCGACGGCAAACAAGGCTACGTCCTCTCCGCCCCCGACGCGATCGGCGAACTCGCCGCGGCCCTCGACAAGATGACCGACGACGACCGCCGCGCCCGGATGGCGGCCAAGGCCGAGAAGCTCGGCCGCGAACAGACCTTCGACCGCCACGTCGAGGCCTTGATCAAGGTGTTTGAAGAGGTCGCCGCGTCCAAGGCGCGAGCCGAAGCGCGCGGCCCCCACGCCGCCGCCTCGCGAGCGGCAACGCCGATTCGCGGTTGAATTTGTCACAACCCACGGAAGGGGAACCACTCAATGAAGGCCGTAATCCTGGCGGGAGGGAAGGGGACGCGACTGCGCCCCTACACGCACGTTCTGCCCAAGCCGCTGATGCCGCTGGGGGAGGACGATCCGATGCCCATCATCGAGGTCGTCATTCGCCAGCTCGTTCGCTTCGGCTTCGACGACATCACGATCATCACCGGTTACCTGACGGAGCTGATCGAAACCTTCTGCGGCGATGGTCGGAAATTCGGGGCCCGAATCTCGTACCGTCGCGAGGTCGCGCCGTTGGGGACGGCCGGCGGCCTGACCCTGGTGGATCGACCGGATGAGCCGGCCCTGGTCATCAACGGCGACATCCTCACCACGCTCGACTACGGCGCGATGTACGTCTTTCATTGCGACCGGGGCGCCTCGGCGACGATCGCCTCGTATCCCCGCGAGGTGAAGATCGATTTCGGCGTCCTTCAGTTCGGCGACGATCCCCACGTCTTGACGGGATACCAGGAGAAACCCGAGTATTCCTTTCAGGTCAGCATGGGCGTTTACATCCTCGACCCGATCGCCTGGAGCTTCCTGACGCCTGGCGAGGCCGTGACCATGCCCGAACTGCTTGAGGCGATGCGGCGAACCGGGCGGGCCGTCCACTGCTACCGACAGAAATGTTACTGGCTCGACATCGGCCGGCACGACGATTACGCGACCGCCAACGAAATCTTCGACAACCGCCGCGCCTCGTTTCTTGGCCAGACCGATAAAACGCTTCTCAAGATCGGGCGAGACGAGTGACCGGCGCAACCCCCTTGATCCTCTCATACGGCCTGACCGCCCTAGGCGCCTACGCGCTGGGGGGGCTTCCGTTCGGCTACCTGATCTACTACGCCGTCACCAAGACCGACGTCCGAACCGTCGGCTCGGGGAACATCGGCGCGACGAACGTGGGCCGGCTGCTCGGCTTCCGATTCTTCGTGCTCGTCTTCCTGCTCGACGTGCTGAAGGGCCTCTTGCCCACGCTCGGCCTCCCCTGGCTGGCGGCGAAGCTCGGTCTGCCGACGCCCCCGGAACTGCCGGTCGTGGCCGCCCTGGGGGCGATCCTCGGGCACAACTTCCCGATCTATCTCGGCTTTCGAGGGGGGAAGGGGGTCGCCACGAGCCTCGGCGCGCTTTTGGCCCTGCAACCCGCCGCCTGTGGCGCGGCGGCGATCGGCTTCTTCGCGGTCTTTTTCGCCACCCGGTACGTCTCGCTCTCGTCGATGGTCGGAGGGGCGGCGTTCGCGAGCGCCTATTTCCTGATGACCGCCGAGCCGTGGAACCGGGAGCACCGCGCCATGAGCCTGCTGGCCCTGGCCGCCGTCGCCCTCTTGATTGTCCGACACCGCAAGAACATCGGCCGACTTCGATCCGGCACCGAATCCCGAGTGACGCTCCGATCCAGGAAGGCGAAAGAGCCAACCTCCGCGCCTCCCGCGGGCAAGATTCAGCCCCTGGTTTTGGCGGGCCTGGCCCTGGCGATCCTCTCCGCCGGCGCGGCGGGCTCATGGCTGGTTCACAACGCCCGAACGCCGGTCGAGGCGTCGGCCGGCCCCTGGCTCTTGATCGAGACGGCTCGCGAATCGACGGGCCAGCAGCGGGCCACGCGGATCGCCTTCAACGCCCCGGGCGATCGCGTCGCGGTGATGTGCCCCCGGTACAACCATGTCTTGGTTTACCCCGCGCTTGAGGACGCGACGCTCGGCGAGCCGTTGGAAATCCAGGCCGCGGGCCGTCCCGTGGCCATCGCCGTCGTCGGCGAGAAGATCGCCGTCCTCGAACGTCCCGTCAACGACGACAAGCATCTGGAGCCCGGCTGGGTTGAGGTCTTCGGGCTGGACGGAGCGCGCGTCGCGCCTCGAATCCCGGTCGGCTATTATCCCGACGATCTGGCGGTTTCGCCCGATGGCCGCCTGTTGTACGTACTTTGCTCCGGTCGGGGCGAGGGAGACGCCGAGAAGCCGCTCCCCGAGCTGACCATCCTGCCGACAACCTTCGGCGCCGAACCCCCCGCGGCGGTTGGCCGGCTGGAGTTCGAGCCCGGCGACGATCCCGACCGCCTGGCGATCTCGTCGCTCGGGACGCGCGCTTTGGTCACTTTGGCGCGATCGGCTCGGGGGGTCGCGATCGACCTGGCGGAGCCGGCCGCGCCCAAGATCGTCGGTCGGTTGGAGCTTGGCGCCGACGAATTTCCGTATGTCTCGGAGTCTCCCGACGGCGACTGGATCATCATGCGAACGGGCAGAGAATCCGAAGCCGTCGCCCTCCCCAGCGGGTCGAACACCGTCCAAGCGCCGGGGCAACTCCTGTACACTCGGCCCGACGAGTCGTCGCTTAACTTGGATCAACTCTCGCCGAGGCGGACTCTGGGGCGGTTTCCCGTGATGGGCCCTTTGAATCTCGGTCGAACCGAGCCGACGGATCTGGCGTATTGTGAGCGTCGGCAACTGGTGGCGGTCGCCACGAAATCCGGCGCGGTCCATCTGATCCGCCTGGAATCGAGACTCGACGCGCGCTAACGGGGGGGCTTTTCGGCCGCTGGCGGCGCGGTTCGCCCCCTTGGTATGCTGGAGGCCGCTCGGCCATCATCGCGCCGGGCCTCTTCCGAGGTTCTCAATGAACACCCGCGACGCGAATCCATCGACGCGAAGAACTCCCGTTTTCTGTCCCGGCTGCCGCAAGGCCGTTCGGGACGCCGCTCCGTCCGGCCTTTGCGGGCGCTGCGGCGATCGGCTGGTCGCGCAAGGTTACTGCCCCGTCTGCGAGGATTTTTGGACCCTCGCGCCGGGAAGCCTCTGCCCGAAGCACGAGATCGCATTGGAGTCCTCGGAGCCGGAGGCCCCCGAGGGCGACCCGGCCGACTCGTCCACTTCGTGGGTTGAGGTCGCCCGCTATTCCGACACCCTCGCCTGCCAACCGCCTCGCATCCGGCTTGAGGCGGAGGGCATCCCCACGATGATCGACGGCGAACGGATGGGGGGGAAGTTAATGTATCACGTCGCCACCGGCGGCGTGAGGCTTCGCGTGCCGGAAAAATTCGCGGCGGAGGCCCGGATCATCCTCTCGCAGACCTGGTCGGCCACCGCCGCGGCGCTCGACATCGACGATTGGGACGACGGCGACGAAGAGGGCGCGGAACTTTCCGAGAGCCACGAGGGCTCGGATCCGCTCTTCGTCCAATCCCTCGGGCCGCTGATGGCTCTCGGCCTCGTCCTCGTCGGCGCGATCCTCTTCGCCGCGGCCGTCGTCCTCCTGAAATGGCTCGGCTCAAACTAAAGCAATGCGCCGGTTTCAGGCCGATTATCGTGCCGAATTTCAGATGTGAGCCGGCGTTCCATAAGCAGGGGCGAGTGCGGGATGTTCTCGTAAGCCCCCGCGATCTGGACCTTTATAAATGACCGGGCTGGGACTCGAACCCAGGACCAACGGATTAACCTACCTCATCGGCTTTCACCGACCACCGATCCGCGTGGTTGTGGATCGGCTTGAGAGTCTGGACTATCTCTTCGCCGTCGCAGGCGCGCCGCGTTTAGTCTCTGGGGCCGCGACCGAGGATCCCTCGGCCGCTTGCCTGCTGATTACCCAATCCCCTCGGCTTTTCAGCCATCACGCTCGCCGTCGCCGGCCACGTTGTGGCGCGAGGGGCTCTCAGGGCGTTCCAGCAAATTGCGGCGTTCACTCGTCGCGGTTCGGTTTCTTCCCGCGCGAGGCTCCCATTCGCGGCGCAAAGGCCGCGTCTGAAGTCCGTTGCTCTACCGACTGAGCTACCCGGTCTCAAGTTGTCAAAGACCAAGACAAAGTACGCTTTTCGGGCCTCCGCGTCCAGCCCCCTCTCAATTTGCCCGGCGACTCGGCGGTCGTTCGTCCGGGCTGGGCGGTCGTCGGGCGAGTGGTCCAGGCCTCGGGAGACAAACCCGGACCACCCTGTCGGCGCGACCCCAGGGAGACGGCTTTAGCCAAGCGCGTCTCGAACCGCTTGGCCCACTTCGGCGGTCGAGCTCTTGCCGCCCAGGTCGGGGGTTCTCGGCGACGATTGGGCCAGGACCGCGGCGACGGCCCGGCGGATTCGGTCGGCCGAGGTCCCAGCGCCGGCGTGGTCGAGCATCATGGCGGTCGAGAGGATCGCGGCCAGGGGGTTGGCGATCCCCTTGCCGGCGATGTCGGGGGCCGAGCCGTGGACCGGTTCGAACATGCTGGGGGAGGTTTTGTTGGGGTTGATGTTGCCCGAGGAGGCCAGCCCCATCCCGCCTTGGAGCACCGCGCCCAGGTCGGTGATGATGTCGCCGAACATGTTGGTGGTGACGATGACGTCGAACCGCTCGGGGTTGGTCACCATCCTCATGCAGCAGGCGTCAACGTGCTGGTAGTCGCATTTGACTTCCGGATAATCGCGGGCGGTCTCCTGGAACGCGCGCATCCAGAGGTCGTGGGCGAAGGTCAAGACGTTGGTCTTTGCCACCAGCGTAAGCTGTCGCGTGAAGCCCTTTTTCCGGTCCTCGTCCGATAGGCCGCGGAAGAGCCCGTTGGCGGCCCGGGCCCGCGCGGCCTCGAAGGCGTAACGGAGGCAGCGTTCGACCCCGGCGCGGGTGTTCATGGAGGTCTGAATCGCGACCTCCTCGGGGGTCCCCTTATAGGTGAACCCGCCGGCGCCGACGTAGAGGTCTTCGTTGTTCTCGCGAACGACGACCATGTCGATGTCGTCGGGCCCCTTGTCCCGGATTGGGCAGGGAGCGCCGGGGTAGAGCCGGATCGGCCGGAGGTTGATGTATTGGTGGAAGTCGAACCGGAGCTTCAGAAGGATCCCCTTCTCAAGCACCCCCGGCGGAACGCCCGGGTGGCCGACGGCGCCCAGGAGGATGACGTCCTGAGCGCGCAGGCGATCCTGAACGGCCTGGGGAAGCACCTCGCCGGTGGACAGATAGCGCTCGCCGCCGATGTCGAAGTTCTCAAGCTGGTAATCGATCCCATCCTGGCCGGCGACCTTTTCGAGGACCGCCAGACTCTCCCGGATCACTTCCGGTCCCACGCCGTCGCCGGGAATCACGCCGATCTTTAACAACGACCCCTCCGACCCTTTGCTGGATTGCCGACTTCTTCATTTGGATCAAGTCGTCCGGCCGCCGCGCTGGGCGCGCGCTTCGGGCGGCTCGGCGTCGAAACGCCTTTGGAATCGCCTCCCTCCAGACGGAACTCCAAGAATCATAGCGGACGTTCAGGGGCCTCACAAGCGGGGCGCGGGCCGGGGCGCGGCGGGTTCGGGATGGATCGGCGACACAAACTCCGACGGATCGGGTAATGGATTGACAGAGCCGGCGAGAGGACTCTATCTTCAAGACTGCCCGAAGCGCCCGCCTATTGATTTCGCTCATGTCTCCGCCGGCGCTGAATCGAATCGAATCCAAAATAATCCGCGGACCCAAACCTAGCTCCCGTCCCGCCATCGCATCGAAGAGGACGGAGGGCGCGGAGATCGCCGCATGGCCGCCCCCGCCAACACCAGCAGTATCGTGAAAGAGGCCCAAGGCCTCTCGGCGCTCGACGAGACGAATCTCGAGAAGTCGATTATTCGCCGCGGACTGGCGACGCCCACCGAGGTCGAAGCCTGCAAGGCCCACCGCGCCAAGATGGCGGCGCAAAGCCCCCAGGGGTCGCCGCCGCCCAGCCTGCTTGAGGTGATGGTCGCCGGCAAGGTCATTACGCGGGGGCAGATGGCTCGGATTCTCCACGAGCGGGGCGAGGGCGCGCGCAAGCTTGAAATCCCCGGCTACGCGATCCTCGACAAGCTCGGCAAGGGGTCGATGGGGCTCGTCTTCAAGGGCAAGCAACTCAGCGTCAACCGCGTCGTGGCCATCAAGGTTTTGCTCGACTCGCTGGCCAAGAACAAGGAATTCATCCAGCGGTTCGAGCGCGAGGCCCAGATCGCGGCGAAGCTCTCGCACAACAACATCGTTAACGCCATCGACGCGGGCGAGGCCGGCGGTCGGTACTTCTTCGTTATGGAGTATGTCGAGGGGCCGACGATCAAGGACTTCCTCGACAAGCACAAGGTCTTCGACGAGAAGGAGGCCGTTCGAATCGCGATGGCGGTCGCCGAGGCCCTCAAGCACGCCAACCAGCGCGGGCTGATCCACCGCGACGTTAAGCCCGAGAACGTAATCCTCACCAACGACGGCGGAGTCAAGCTCGCCGACCTGGGCCTGGCCCGGCTCACCAACGACGAGACCTGGGGACTCGCCGAGGCCGGCATGGCGATCGGCACGCCCTATTACATCAGCCCCGAACAGGTCCGCGGCCAGACCGACATCGACATCAGGGCCGACATCTACAGCCTCGGCGCCACGCTCTACCACATGGTGACCGGCAAGGTTCCCTACAGCGGCGACACGCCCGACGAGGTCATGCGCAAGCACGTCGACCCGCGCGTGGAGCTGGTTCCCCCCGACCACCTCAACACCAGGCTCTCCAGCGGGCTCGGCATGGTCATCGAGACGATGCTCGCCAAGAACCGGGAGAATCGCTACTCCACGCCCGACGACGTGATTCTCGACTTCAAGTGCCTGCTCCGCGAAGAGAGCCCCATGATCGCCGGCCAGAAGCCCGACAGTCTGGAGGCGCTGGCCGAGGGAGAGGCCGAGGACGCCCCGGGGATGGCCGCCAGCGAGGATGAGCTGATCGAACTGGCCGGCCACGTCAACAGCCGCAACGCGATCATCGCGACCCTGGCCGCCATCCTGGCCCTTTCCATCGTCACCAATGTGATTATGTTGGTGGCGAAGTAGGGCCGCGCCAAGCCTATCCGCCGGCTCGCGCGAGCCGGGCCTATTGTAGCCGGGGTCTGTGACCCCGGCGCGTGAGCCGTTGACCCACGCCGGTCCCGGCCTCACAGGGGCCGGCTACAACCGAACGGCCCGACGGGCATAATCCAGCGCGGCGCTAGTTCTCGCTAAAATGGACCTGGTGGAGCGTCTCGCGGCCGAGGGGGTCGCGCAGAAACTTCTTGCGGCAGCCGGGGCAAAGATCGAAGCGGAGGGTCTCGCGGCGCGGTTCGTCGGGGTCTTCGGGCGGGGCTTCTTCGTCGCGCTGGAGGCTCCGCGAGATCGCCTCCATCGGATCGTCGTCGAGGTCCTCATCCCGAACCTCGTCGGGATTGAAGCCGGGAAGGATCTCCAATTTGACCACGTATCGGCCGTCTTTCGACGACGCCATCTCTTTGCCGCAGAGATCGCACGTGAAGTGGACCATCGCCGTTGCATCCTCAGAATGATGTTCCAGTCATCACTTCGGAAGGAATCGCTCAGGTCGATTCCAGCCGATGGGCCCGGCTCCGTCCAAGCCCTCCCCCAACCATTCCATAAATCCAGATCCAGGCCCCTCCCGTCAAGCCGAGTATCGCCGCGCAGGCCGACAAAATCGACGCCCAAAGCCCCAGCCGGACCTCCCAGGGATCATAAACCAGCTCGACGACCCGGGCGTTCCCGTCAAGCGAGACCGACATAAACGCGTCAAGATGTTGCTCGACGCGCGCGGGCGCCCCGTCGACGCGCGCCGACCAGCCCGGATCCCAGGTCTCGCGAATGACGACGCGCCGAGCGGGGCCGGGGAGAAGCTCCAATCGGATCGAGCCGGCCGACGGGCGAGTCGCCTCGACCGCCGAGGGCGATCCAACCACCTCAACCCAGTTGGCCGATTTCAGCCAGGCGATCCAGACGTCGCCGACTCGTTCGACTCGCTCGAACAGCTCCGGCTCGGGCGGGGCCGTCGCGCCCACCACGGCGCCCACCGCGCTTTGCTCCAGGCGGGGCAGGGCGCGCGCCACCGTCTCCCACGAGACGGTTCGGCGGCTGCTTCTTGCCTCGTCGGTCGGCTCGTAGAGCGGCTCGAACCAATCCAGACTTCGGCTTAGCTCAATCGAATCATAGTTGCGCGGGTCGGCCAGCCCGAACCTCATCAGGACGTTGGGCGGAAGCTCCTCGCCCACTCCCAGGGCGCGCCGAGTCGTCCCCAACTCGTCTCGCAACCGGGCGATGACCGGCGATTCCCGCTCTTGAAGACTCCGGTCAATCGCCGGATTCAGACCCATCCCGAAACCAAACAACTCAACGACCACAACCCCGAGCGCGCCCAGGGGAAGCGCGCGGCGGGCCCTTGTCGAGCGTCGGGCGGTCTCGACCATCACCGTCAAAAGCAGAAGCTCGCCGGCCGTCGTTCGCAGATACCAGGGGGTGAAATCGAGCGCCGCCTTGATCTGGCGATCGGCGCGGAGCGACGCAATTTCCGGCGAGACGTCACCGGCCGCCTTGGCGTAATGCCGCTCGGCGCGCTCTCGGATCGTCGCCTCGTTCAGCGAGACCACCAGCGACGCGGACATCAAGACCGCGGCCCCGGCGAGCCATCCCAGCGCCCATCGCCTGGAAGGGAGCATCCCCCACGATAGCCGGCCGATCCCGAAGGCCCCCAGAAACGTCAGGGCGAAGGCCACCCAGAGGGTCATTCGGCGGTTGTCGGTCACGCCGATCACCGGCAGGGCCCGGAGGATGTTGTCAACCGGCGGAATCCGATAAGCTCCCATCGCCCCGACGACCAGCAACACGGCCAGAAAACGGGCCTCGGATCGTCGCCAACCGACCAGGCCCAGCGGCGCCAGCCAAACCAGGGTCGCCAGCCCGGCGTATCCGCCGGCCGACTCGTTCAAATTGTCCAGCCCAAGCCCGCGAGCCAGGTTGGGATGCCCTCGCCGTTGGCTCCCATAAAGATACGGAAGGCCGACGCAAGCCGATTCTAGGAGCCTCGGCCGGGTCAAGTCCCACCACGGCGGATGCTCGCGATGCCGCTCGGTCCAGACCGGGCTTTTCGTCAGATAAACCCCCAGCGGGACGATCTGAACCGCCGCGATCCCCAGCCCAAGCGCGATCCCCGCGCACCAGGCGAGCCCCGCCGCCCTTCTCCGCTCCGCGACTCCCCGATCAAACGCCAACCGCCAAACGGCCAATCCCCCCGCGGCCAGCAAGACGTGCGAACTCGTTTGAACATGCCCCGCGACGAGCGTTCCCCCCGCGCAGATCGCCAGCCAGGCCGACGCCCGCAAGCTCGGCCGCCGAATCGCCCGATCCGTCGTCAACAGAATCCAGGGGAGCCAGATCGCCGCGGGCGTGACCGGATAAAGGAGCCAAACAACCAGGAACCCGCAAAACGGAAACGCGAGCCCGGCGAACCATCGCCCCCAGACGTCCAACCCCCACGACCGAGCCAGCAAAAACGCCCCCACCCCGGCGAACCACAACCGAAACGCCGCGACCCAGGCCAGGGCCCGGGGCATCGGCCCGAAATGGACGAGCTGATTGAACGGGTCGAACACCGCGCTTTGCCCATTGGCCAGATGCGGGACCCCGCACCCCGCGCCCGGGTTCCAAAGCGGCAACCGCCCCGCTTGAAGCTCGGCCCGATTCAGCTTCAGCCAGGGCTGAAATTGCAGCGCCGGATCCATCAAGAGCCGATTCAACGGCTCGTAATCCGGCTGATCCGGATCGCGAAAACTCGCCTCGACCATCAGCACATCGGCCGAACTGAGGACGCGATCCGACCGAAGGGCCTCATGAAAAAAGACCCCGACGCAGAACGCCAGCGCGGCGCAAAACCCCAAAGCCTCCGCGCGTCGCCTGTTCATCCCTCGGGTTCCTTCCCTGGTGGCCCCGTCATCGTCGGTCAAGGTCCAGGCGGCAGCATACGCCCGGCCGTCGATCGAAGGCAAGCCGAGCCGTTGAGGCCCAAACCTTTGATGAAGTGGCGGCCGGGGCGGTTCTCCGGACGGTTCGGCCTTGATAATTGGCGGCGGGGCGGGATAATGGGATCTTTCCTCGCGAGCGATCGACGGGGAACTTGTTTCGGGGCCGCGGTTCGCGAGTTCGCCGTAACGGCGGAACCTCCTTCGAGGCATATGGTTGCGAGGGGGGCGAGGCTCGCGGATTGACTTGGGCCCGGAAGGCCGCTCCCGGCTTGATGGCTGGGGAAGATTCAAGAAGACGAACACGAAAATCGAAAAGCGGCGGATCTTGTCGACTCCCGGTTCAGCGGTGGTCGAGCCGTCGGAATGGCGGGAGAAGGCGCAATGGGCCGTCAGTGTGAAGTCAGCGGAAAGAAGACCTCGTTCGGCAACCACAAGACCGAGCGCGGAAAGGCGAAGTACCTCGGCGGCGTCGGCAAGAAGACGACCGGCCTGAGCCGCCGGACGTTCAAGCCGAATTTGCAGCGGATCCACGTCTGGCTGCCCAACGGCACCACCCGTTACGTCCGCGTGGCGACCTCGGTGATCCGAAGCGGCCAGTTGACCCTTGAGGTCGACGGCGTGATGAAGACCTTCCCGCTCATCAAGGCCGCCAAGGGAAGCGCCCAGGCTCGCGAGAACCTCAAGAGCCTCTTCCCGATCTAATATCGGGGCGAGATCGAGAGCCCGAAATCAATAGAAGGAGCCGAGCGCCGGCGGCGCGCGGCTCTTTTTTTATGCGCGCGAGGCGGGTGGGCCAGTGTTGCGCCACGGCTTAAACTCGGGGATGCCAAGTTGGGAGGGCGAGGCTCCCGCCGAGCCGACGCAATGCGTGGGGCTCGGCGGGAGCCTCGCCCTCCCAAATCGCCGCGTCCGCCGCCAATGCAAATTCCCAGACGTGATGTGACGTTAAGAGTGCAGGGGGGGAGCCGTACCGATGACTCGGCGCGCGCAAGACCGCCGAGGCCGCGAATCGGGCTCGGCGGAGAAATTCGCGGTCTTTTAGAAGGGCATGCGGCCCGGCGCGCCGCTCTTGAAGTGCTCGGCCAAGCACTCCTCGTGCACCCGGTGGGTGGGGACCTTCTGCTTGCAGACCGGGCAGGTCGTCAGGTTCACCGGGGTCAGAGCGTCGTGGCTACGGCGCTTCCCCTTCGCGGATATGGATTTGCGTCTCTTCGGTACGGCCACGTTAGAATCTCCGGGCATTCAAGCGCGCGCTGCGCGGTCTCGGACGAAAGAACCATTATCCGAAATCTTCGACGAATTGCAACGCGCTCGTCGCTCGAAGAAAAGGCGCGGGCGGACCAATCGGCCTCTGAAGCCGCATCGATATTCGCCCTCGACCGAGGCGAGTAAGCCGGCGGCGTCTCAGGTCAACGGAAGCCCGCCGGTTTCCGAGCGGCCGTCCCCCGAATAAAAATGCTTGACGACACCCGAGGGCGCATCAACAATGCCTTTTGACACTCATTCTCGCATTCAAGGGGCGATTCCACGGGGGGCGGCGTGGCGTGGCCATTTGAAATTGTGTAGGTTGAAGGTGTACGACGCTCGTAAGTGAAGACTCGTTCCACTCCTCTCGCCGAGGTATTTTCGATGCGCCGCGCTCCTCTCGAACGACGATGGATATCGGGCTTCACCCTGATTGAGCTGTTGGTGGTCATCGCCATCATCGGTGTTTTGGTCGCGCTGCTTCTGCCCGCCGTGCAGTCGGCTCGCGAGGCCGCCAACCGGGCACAGTGCCAGAACAACCTTAAGCAGTTGGGTCTGGCGGCGACGGAATACCACGACTCATTCAACTCGTTCCCGGCCGGCTGGTACTGCATGCCGCCGGTTTACGACGCCAACGGCGCGCTGATCTCTGGGGATGTTGAAGGTTGCGCCACGATCGGCACGCCGTATCAGCCCTATATGTGGAGTGGCATGGTCGGCCTGTTCACCAAGCTGGAGCAGGGGAACCTGTTCAACGAGTTGAACTTTGACTACGCCCCCAGCAGCCCGATCAACACGACGGCCGTTCGCCGGACGATGACGGTGTTCGTCTGCCCCTCCAACCGCCGGCCCGAGACCACGACCCAGGTCGGGTCGACCCAGCGGATGGGACCTTCGGACTATCGCGGCAACATGGCCGCCGGCATGATCCTGCCCGACGCCGAGGCCAACTGCCCGACGCAGGACCCGACCAACCCCTACTGCCTGATCTTCGACAACGGCCTGATGTTCCAAAACTCCCACGTGGGCATGGCCGACATAACCGACGGCACGACCAACACCTGCCTGATTGGCGAGACCATCGCGCCGACGGGGACCTGGGCGCCCGCCACGAATTGCTGCGTGCGGACCAACTCCGACCGGACCATCAACCGGCCGATCGTCTCGGGCGGAAAGAACTACTACACCTACTGGTCGAGCAAGCATCCCGGCCAGGTCAACTTTGTTAACTGTGACGGCAGCATCCGAACCGTCAACGCGACCATCGCCAAACCCGTCCTGCAAAAGCTGATGACCCGCAACGGCGGCGAGACCATCTCCGCCGACGAGGTTCGCTAAACCGCGAGCAATCGATCCGCGACCGCCTCGATGGTCCCCGGCGCGTGGCCTTCGAGGCGGTTGTTGACGAAGACGAACGCCGGCCATTTCGATCGCCGCGAGCGCTCGGCGATCTGGGCGATCCCCTCGCGAACCGAGGGGCTCGGCTCTTGCAGCTCCTTGTAGGGGCTGTATTTCTTCACGGCGTCCTCATAGGGCTGGCCCCTCTTTAGCAACGCGCGCGTCACCGTGAAGTCGGCGGTCAGCGCCCCCGGCATGTCGACCTGCTCCAGTATCTCGGGCATTCGGGTCCAGGCGTTGAAGACGTGCGCCGTGTTGTGGGCGCGCAGGACCGAGAAATAGTCGGGCCCCAGATACTCGCGGTTCCGTATCTCGACCGAGTACCGGAACCCCGGCGGCAGCTCCGCCAAAAACGCGCCGAGCCGCGAGTGGAATTCCTCGGGCCCGGCGATCACCGACTTGGCGATGGTGCCGAACTCGAACATCAACACCCCGACCCGCTCCCGATGCTTCCAGAGCGGCCGGGCGAACAGGTCTTTGAACAGCTTGGGGCTGAGAAACCCCTCGTTGACCTGCCCCGCGCGCGTTCCATAACGGGCGTGCGACGGCCATCGGGGAACGGTCACATCCTCGGGAACCTTCAGGCCGAACAAGAGCGAGTCGGGCGATCCCTCGAACAGGTTTTGCCAGTAGGCCGGCGAGGGGAACTGGTAGAAGCTGAAGTCGCCCCCGACCACCGGAAAGGTTCGGGCGTACTCGCTCAGGCACTCGGCCTCGAACTTCTTCTTCGAGAACTTTCCGCGCGTCTGATACCGCGACTCGTCATAAATCGTGCCGAGCCAGCCCTCGTACTTCCACGACGACGTGCCGAAGTACAGACCCTGTTCCGCCAGGGCCCGAAGCTTCGGCGCCAGCGAACGAGCCTCCGGCGGCCCCTGGTCGTCGGAGTCAAAAAGCGAAAGCTGGTCCATGTCACCCGCCCATGAGGATTAGAAACTGTCTCGATTCGCGGTCTCTAGGCGAGCGGGGGGCGTGAGCCCCCTGTCTTCTCTCGATGACCGTAGCCCGGACAGGGGGCTCACGCCCCCCGCTCGCCTTTTAAGATAATCTTGAATCATCCGACGCCCGCTCGCCGCTCTCCGGCCGACTCGTCACGTTTAGCCCAGCCTTGTCGAGCCGGTTCAGGATGATCGACCAATGCCGGGCGAAGCTCCGCTCGTCCATCGTGTGCGAGCATTCGATCGTCTCGCGGTCGTGACGGCCGACGACCCGGGCGCCTCCGGGGGCTCGGAACAGAGCCCGGCGAACCGCGCTGACGCTGGGCGCCCTGACATAAAATCGGCGCTCGGCGGCGGCGGATTCGGCGATCTCCCGAGCCCTCGCCTCTTCGTCCGGGGGATATTCCATGTTATCCTGAAAGCTCATGGTCGTCGCTCGGCCGCGATTGAGATTCGGCCCTTGAACCTTGCTCATGCTCATGATTGATCCTCCCAGCAACATCCGAGCCCATCAAGGGGATCAGATCCTCGAAGTCGCCTGGCCCGACGGCCGGGTTGACCGTCTCCCGTATCGCTTCCTCCGCTCCGAATGCCCCTGCGCCAGTTGTCGAGACGAGTGGACCGGCGAGCGAATCATCCATATTGAAGACGTTCGCGAAGACCTCAAGCTCGAAGGCATGGAGGCGGTCGGCTCCTACGCGATCCGCCCTTCGTGGAGCGACGGACACTCCTCGGGCATCCTCACCTGGGAAACGCTCCGCGAGTTGGCCTCCCAAATTCCCTGACGAGGCCGCTCGCCCGTGGCCGACTCTACCCCGAAGCTCACCGTCGCCATCCCCACCTTCAACGGTGAGGCCCACCTGGCCGAGACCCTCGCCGGAATCCTGGCTGAGGGAGAGGCCGCGTTTGACCTCCTGATCGTCGACGACCGTTCGGACGACGGAACGCGGGACCTGGTTCGCGCCCTGGCGGGCGATCGGGCGCGGATCGAAATCAACCCCGAGCGCCTCGGCCTCGCCGGCAACTGGAACCGCTGCGTCGCCCTGAGCCGAACCCCCTGGGTCGCCATCTTCCATCAAGACGACCTCTCGCGCCCCGGCGACCTCGCCCAACGGCTTGCGGCCATCAACCGCGCCGAGGCAGCCGTGGGCCTCATCGCCGGCCGGGCCGACGTGGTCGATCAAGATGGTCGCCCCGTGCCGCCAAGCGTCGTCGAACCAGGCGGCGTCCCCGATTCCTCCCCGGCCCCCTTCATCGATTATCCCCCCGGCGCCTTCGTCCAACCCCTATCCCAGCGCAACATCCTGCGATGCTCGGCCGTGACGACGAGCAAACGGGCCCACGAGGCGGTCGGAGGCTTCGACCCATCATTCCGCTACGTCGTCGACTGGGATTTCTGGCTCCGCGTCGCCGCCCGCTTCGCCGTCACCTGGCTCAACGCCCCCCCCAAGGTCTCGATCCGCTGGCACGCCGCGAGCGAAACCCATCGTTTCAAAGCCGGCCTCGACGACCTGGAGGAAACCGAGCGCCTGCTCGCGACCCTCCCGACGCCCCCCTCTCGATCCACGCGCCGCCAACTCTCCCGCGCCTACCTCAACCGCGCCCACGACGCCCTCCGCGCCGGCCAAACCGACCTGGCCCGCGAGGCCCTAAAACGATCCGTCCATCTCGCCCCCTCCATCGTGGGAACGATCCTCGCCGACCCCCGGCTGGCCGTACAGATGGGGACGCTCGCCCTCGCGCCGGGGTTGGCCCGGCGCTGGAGTCGGTCGGGGATGGACGATAAGGCCCGGTCAAGCCGACCGCCAGTCCACCCCGGCCATTAAGCCGGCGATGGAAAGATCCTCGTCCAGATCCGGCCAATGCAGGCCGATTCCTCCCCCGCCAATCTCAACACGAGCGCGTTGTTCTGGGGTGGCGTCGCGCAGGACCGGAAACCACGCCAAGGGGACGCAAAGGACGCGACCATCGGTGAAGGTTACGCGCATCATCGCCTCGTCGAAGTCCACCGACTTGGCCAGCGCCGTGGTGGGAACATAGGCCCGTTGTCGATTGCGACTGGTGTTAGCCGAGGTGCTCAT
>Ga0182738_1002839_pt1 | contig 20268 bp, 18 predicted proteins | sample eDN5th30CBELigMG_FD_128876 | JGI IMG/M metagenome (GOLD analysis project Ga0182738, IMG submission 128876) | Enriched Miracle-Growth compost microbial communities from Emeryville, California, USA - eDNA 5th pass 30_C BE-Lig MG (version 2)... ... | reverse complement strand
TCATGAGGAAAAAGCTGTCTTGGTTCCAGTGGTGGCGGCATCACCGACGCATAATGAGGCAAAGGTGATTAGATCAGCTGTGCTGGAAAAAGGCAAAATAATAGACTATTTGAATCAGGAAGAAACCTTTACGATCGCCCTGTTCAAGGGGAAAATGAAAAGCGGAAGCCTGCAAAGACCTTGCCCCAAGACAGGAAAAGGTTCTATTGCTGCTGATATTACAGCGGTTCGTTCTTCTGTAGATCCAAAGATAGTTGATGGAAAATTAGTGATTGAAGGTAAACTTAAGATGACCGGAAGCTTGTCGGAATATACTTGTGGAGATGAACGGGTGAGAGGGAGGACAAGTCTTAAAAAGATTGGGTCCTATTTAACCAAAGAAGCACAGAAAGAGGTAAATGAAAAGGTAAATTCAATTATACACCGTGGTGTGGATGTGCTTGATTTGAAAACAAAGCTGGAAAAGAATCCGGCCGAGTGGAAGAACATAAAAGCGGAATTCCCCAAGTTATTAAAGCAAGCAGAAGTTAACTTAGATGTCAAAGTTGAATTGCTGTTGAAGGGGACGGAATCCTAGTAAGATAAAATAGCTGCACATCCTTTTAAGGTGGCAGCTATTCTTGTTAATTAGGCGACCTTCTTTTATTCTTCCACGCATCCCACAAAACAAGGAAGGGAACAAAAAGAACCCAGGAAACAATAGAATACAGCAAAAGATACTGGGAGAAATCAATGAGTTGCTCAATATCATCTGGTAAGAGGGCCACAATTCCAATCAGCCCGATGCTAATGAAGGACCATACCTGAAATGACCAACAGGGAAAAAGCTGGTTTAGCACTTCAGAGCAAATGTAAGCAGTCACTGTATGGAGGGTCAAAGCAACAGGAATCCAAATCACCATATAGACAATTTCCATGCGTTCCAAAAAGGGAAACATGATCATTCTGGCAAGGTCAATGCCGGGAAACTCGATATAATGAAGCTCCACGGTGCCAAACAGCGAGATGGATATGACTAATAACCAAATAAAGGTAAAACTAATAAGACTTGTCCCTCCGGCGATCCCTTTCCACATCCCTTTTTTTGTTGGGAAATGGGTAAAAAGATAAGGAAGTAGGAAAATTAACAGTAAAAAAGGATAAAAGGAATAAAGACCTGCATCGAAAAAGGAGATTTTCTCAGGTAGAATAGGGAGCAAATTGGAAAAATCGGCCTTGTTTATAACGAGTAATCCAAGCGCAATAAAACCGATCAACAGGATGGGTTGAACGATTTCATTAAGCCGGGCGATCGTGCCGATTCCTTTGTTAATTGTATAAAGAAGCACTAGTAAAGCAGGGATGATAATCACTGTCGTAGGTGTATACGGCAGCAAGTAGACGATCAATTCATTGGCAAACCCACGCACCCCTATCCCGGTGTAAAGAATTAAGACGAAAATGGAAAGAAAAGTGATAAGATTAGCCGGCCATTTTCCTATTACATGCTGCAATATCTCTAAAAAGTTAAGACCAGGGTATTTTAAAACCATCATAAGTAAAAGCCGAGAAATGAGAAGGATCAGCAATGTGCTAAAAAGGACAAAGATCCATCCGCTTTGCCCTGCGTATTGGTTCATAGTGCGCGGAAAAATCGATGTCCCGATCGGCAGCATTGCAAAAGTAATCCAGAGAACCTGATTTGTCGTTAGCATTTCCTGCCCGCGTCGGTTCATATGAAGACCCTTTCTTAGTTAGTTGTTTAAATAATACATTCCAGATATTACCCTAAATCGGGTGGGGATATTCAGGATGCATTATGCAACCTTTTTTGGAATATCTACGTCGAAATCTATGACACTAAAAACAAAAGAGGTTTTAAATGATGAAAAGGATACTAATATCAGCTGTTATAGCAGCCATTTCTGTATGGAATGGAGGTTCAGTTTTTGCATCAAGTCTGTTAACGGTAGAGCAAACTCTAACAGAACGAGGAACTCATTCCGAAATTTCTTCTCAATTTGTAAAGTTTTCTGGTGTTATTTCAGAAGTAAATCAAACGGGTAAATCGCTCATATTGAAGGTTGAAAACGAGGAAGCGTTTCTTACTATTTTGGATGAAACCCTTCTATTCAATGCAACAACAACCGAAAATATTGAAAAACAAACGCTAGAAAAAGGAATGAAAATTGATGCTTATTATGATAAAAATAAGCCAATGATTATGATTTATCCACCAAGAATCACACCGGAAATTGTAGTTGTAAACGATTCGGGAATGGGTCAAGTGAAGATTTCAAAGTTTGACGAGAATTTTATCAGCGCTGATCATGAATTGAAATTAAAATTCTCCGAAAACACAGTCTTGATAAACGAACAAGGGGAACCCATCGAGAAAGAAGATTTACACGGAAAAGAGTTGGTTGTATTTTATGATGTCTCAACAAAAAGTATCCCAGCTCAGACAACACCCAAGAAGATTATCGCTCTTGGCCACGAATCCATGGATGGAGTAGAAAAACTAATCCATGATGACCACTATATAAAAGATGGGGTCACAATGATCCCTATTAGAAAAGTGGCGGAGCAGTTAGGATATGAAGTGAAATGGCAACATGAAACGTCCAGTTTTAATGTTAGTAAGGGGAATTCCTCTTTTCATCTTAAGATAGATGAAAAAGTGTATAAGTATAATGATATTGAAAGAAATCTAAACATAGCATCTGAACTGAAAAGTGGTAAAACCTATGTGCCGAATACCTTGTTAAAATCGTTGTTAGAGAATTAGTTAAGTAAGACCCTTCTGTTTCAGGAGGGTTTTTAAACTTCCATTACACCCATTGATCGCATTGGTGTAATGATTACAAATAAATACCCCACCCTGTATGAATAGAAATTAGGAAGGGAATAAATGACTAGTAACGAATATGAATTAGAATAAAGTAATCTTCAATTCAAGGGGTTGAAAATTTGCCAATACAAAAGTTATCCGTTTTTCTGGGAATCCTCTTCATTGTTACAGCCTGCACTAGCAAACAAGTGGGTAATGCTGATGAAATACCTTACACTATAGAAACGTTGGCTGAGGGGCTTAATGTGCCGTGGGAAATGGATGTGGCAGAGGATGGGCGAATTTTTTTTACGGAACGTCCAGGGGCTGTGCGGGTGATGGTGAAAGGGGAGCTGTTGTCTGATCCGGTAATCGAGATGGGTGAACCTTTTCGCAGCGGTGGAGAAGGTGGTCTACTGGGGCTAGTTTTGGACCCTCAATTTGCGGACAACCATTATATCTATGTTTACCATACATATGAAACTAACGGTGAAATCCAAAATCGTATCCTTCGCCTAAAGGAAGAAAACAACCGGGCATCCATTGATCAAGTGTTGTTGGATGGTCTGGCTGGGGCGCAAAATCATAACGGGGGTCGGATGAAAATTGGGCCAGACGGCTATCTCTATATTACGGCCGGAGATCGTTATGAACCGGAATTAGCTCAGGAAGAGCAGAGTTTAGGTGGGAAAATTTTGCGCATTGGACTAGATGGGTCCGTCCCAGCAGATAATCCATTTCCCGGTTCCCCAGTTTACAGCTTCGGTCATCGTAACCCTCAGGGATTGGCTTGGCATCCGGAAATTAAGCTGCTTTACGCATCCGAACACGGTCAATCGGCCCATGACGAGATCAATCTGATAGAGCCAGGGGCCAATTACGGGTGGCCGTTAATCGAAGGGGATGAGAAGCAACCGAATTTAAAAAGTCCCCTCATTCACAGTGGAGAAGAAACCTGGGCTCCCTCTGGCATGACCTTTGTTTCTCAAGGACCGTGGAAAGGTCAGCTATTGGTGGCCAATTTGCGGGGAAACCAAGTGTTAAAGCTTTCATTTCGAGACCAAGGCAAGAGAGTAGATGATGCAGACACCCTGTTTCAAGATTGGGGCCGCATCCGCAACGTATATGAAGGGGCTGACGGCACTGTTTATATCATAACCAATAACCGGGACGGGCGTGGCCTACCAGCAGAAGGTGATGATAAGATTTATCAACTCAAGCCTAATTCTTAAATAACTCTGAGCGAAGGGGATAATAGTCACAGGCTTCGTGAAGGCAATCTCATCGTTCCTGAGAAAAAGGAATAGTGATCATAGGCTGCAAAAAAATAAATAGGGAAGCGAGTGGTCATCAAATATGAACAATCTAACAAAAATGAAAATAAATAAGCCAGCTAATGAAGTATTTGAAGCTTTTGTTGATCCTGCAAAAATCGGGAACTTTTGGTTTTCCTCAAGCTCGGAGAGATGGGAAGTTGGCAAGACGATCACTTTAAGGTATGAGGAATACCAGGCAGAAGGGGATATAAAGGTTACCGAGATTAGCCCAAGCAAAAAAATTGTATTTCTGTGGGGGGAACCTGGAAAAGAGAATACAGTTACAATTGTCCTAACCGAAGCCAATCCAACAACCACAATTGTTGAAGTGAACGAGGAAGGATTTGATGAAAGCGATGAGGGTTTCATTCATCAATTGATCGATAATAAAGAGGGTTGGGTTTACATGCTGACCTGTCTAAAGGGATATCTTGAATTTGGAATTACACAATTAAGGGCTGGACTAGTGAAATAAAAGAAGGACACTCCATCCAGAGTGTCCTTCATCATCTTTACGCCAATCTCATTTTAAAATCTTCATAGCCGAACTCACGCGCGATATAGCAATCCCCATCTTTCCCTTTTACTGCAATCGCAGGAAGGGGCATTCCATTAAATGTAGTGTTCTTTACCATGGAGTAAATCGCCATATCACCGAAAACTAATCGATCCCCACTTTTCAATGGCTGATCAAAGGAATAGTCCCCAATAATATCACCGGTAAGACAAGTGTTTCCACCCAAACGATACGTAAAGGGCTTTTCACCAGCTTCCCCCGACCCAAAAAGCGGCGGACGATAAGGCATCTCCAGCACGTCTGGCATATGACAGGTGGCAGAGGTGTCAAGAATCGCGACCTCGATTCCATTTTGGAGAGTATCAAGGACCGAAGTAATCAGGTAGCCTGCATTCAAAGCAACGGCCTCGCCCGGTTCAAGATAAACCTCCAAACCGTACTTTTCCTGCATCCTTGTAATACATTCTTCTAGCAAAGCAATGTTGTAATCTTCCCTCGTAATATGGTGGCCGCCGCCAAAGTTAATCCATTCCATTTGCGATAGCCACGGTCCGAACTTTTCTTCCACCACATCAAGGGTTTTTGCCAAATCATCCGAATTCTGCTGACAAAGGGTGTGAAAATGCAGTCCCGAAACTCCCTCAAGCAATTCAGGTTGAAAATGATCTAAAGTAACACCAAAACGGGAGCCTGGAGAACATGGATCATAGATCGCATGTCCCTCTTGTGTAGAGCATTCTGGATTGATTCGCAGGCCCACTTTTCTACCTGCAGCAAGAACTTTATCTTTATATTTTTCCAACTGGGAGAAGGAATTAAAGATAATGTGATCGCATATCTCTATGATCTCATCGATTTCATCCTCGCGGTAGGCAGGGGAAAAGACGTGATTTTCTTTCCCCATCTCCTCGTAACCCAGACGAGCTTCGAACAAGCCGCTGGCTGTCGTGCCGCTGATGTATTCCGCGATGAGCGGATACATCTTATACATGGAAAATGCCTTTTGCGCTAAAACAATCTTACATCCGGTCCGTTTGATAACCCCATTTAATATCTGTAAGTTTTTTTCTACTAGTTCTTCATCGATGACATAACACGGTGTTGGTAATTCTTCAAACCGCATCTTAGCCAACAAGCTCCGCTTCTTTTTTCTTGGACTCTTCTACAGGGTAGGTATCGACGATTTCTGGATTAAAGTCCTCTTTCCAAGGAAGCCCCCATTTATTCAAAGCTTCCATGAATGGATCTGGATCAAACTCTTCGATATTGTAAACGCCTGGTTTATTCCACTTGCCAGTTACGACCATCATCGCACCAATCATGGCAGGAACGCCAGTTGTATAGGAAACAGCTTGAGAACCAACTTCCTTAAAGCATTCTTCATGGTCACAAACATTGTAAACGTAGTAAGTTTTGTCTTTTCCGTCCTTTTTTCCTTTGAAAATGCAACCAATGTTGGTTTTCCCTTTGGTTCTTGGACCAAGAGAAGCTGGGTCAGGCAATAAGGCTTTCAAGAATTGAAGTGGAACGATTTGCTGTCCCTCATATTCGATCGGCTCAATGGATGTCAAACCGACATTTTCAAGGCATTTCAAATGAGTAAGGTAACTTTGTCCAAATGTCATGAAGAAACGAATCCGCTTCAAACCAGGGATATTTTGCGCAAGAGACTCAAGCTCTTCGTGGTACAACAAGTACATATCTTTTTCGCCTACTTCAGGGAAATTGTATACGCGCTTGATTTCCATTGGCTTGGTTTCAATCCATTCTCCATTTTCCCAGTACCTTCCATTCGCAGAAACTTCACGAATATTAATTTCAGGGTTAAAGTTGGTAGCAAAAGGATAGCCATGATCTCCTGCATTACAGTCAAGAATATCGATATATTCGATTTCATCAAAATGATGCTTCAATGCATAAGCAGAGAATACACCCGTTACACCAGGGTCAAAGCCGCTGCCAAGAAGCGCAGTAATCCCAGCCTTTTCAAAACGCTCGCGGTATTCCCACTGCCACTTGTATTCGAATTTTGCAGTATCTTCTGGCTCATAGTTTGCTGTATCCATATAGTGTGTCTTGGTTGCCAAGCAAGCATCCATAATCGTTAGATCCTGATAAGGCAATGCCAAGTTCATCACGATATCTGGTTTAAACTCATGAATTAATTCAACTAGCTCGTCTACATTGTTGGCATCTACTTGGGCTGTAGAAATTTTGGTTTTCCCGCCATCAAGCTTCGCTTTTAACTCATCACATTTCGATTTTGTACGACTTGCAATGCAAATTTCTTCGAAAACTTCACTGTTTTGAACACACTTATGAATAGCAACAGAGGCGACACCGCCACAACCGATAATTAATGCTTTTGCCAATTTTCCCAACTCCCAACTAAAGTGATTTTCAAAAGTAAAAGGACGTTTTTAAAAACAAAAAAAGCAAGTGAAATTACGCACGACGCGCACAACACTTGCTTTAGATATAATCATCAACATTAAAAAGCATAAAATATCTATGACGAAAGTCACAGATGACCTACCATAAAAAGACCAAGCCTATAAGGTAGAAAGCTCTTTAATATTCAACATATATCATAATAGGACTCAGAGTCTATATAGCAAATAATTACTTTTAGCACTCTTATTGACCGTTTCACAAGTTGTGTGCACTAATGCACTGGTTGTAAAGTAACCAACTTATAAAATTTGAGCTTTTAACTCAATCAATAAGGCAACTAAAGTTGCCAGACGGCATTTGACCCGGCTGTCCGTATGGCCTTAACTCTTTAAGGGAGTGGTCAAAATTATCTGCTTGGAAAGACTCTTATATATTGAATATCAGCTTTCCAAAATTAATACTCTACTAGAGTAACAACATCTAAACAAAATTTCAATAGGGAAAATAAAAAAATAACAGAGTAATTTTTGAAGGGACTCGAAAATAACCGGGGACCAAGTTTCGCTTAAATTGTATAATTAAAGAAGATTCCGTTTCCTTTAGAAGCAAGTAAGGAAAAGGTACCAATAGCCCATTCGATCCCTGAAAGGGTTAACAGCGTTTCACCTGGAAACGGGATTCCAATCATTTCAAGAAATAGCGCACCGGCAATGCCTACATACCCATATGTGTGTATGATTTGTTGTAGATCAAAATGCATGGAATAATCACCTTATTATGTTGATGTTTTATTATTACCGATGCTAGAAATACATTAACGAAGTTATCCACAAACATTAAGGGAGGAAGGTGTTAGGCAATGATTTTATCAACAAAACTAACAGAGCTGCTGGGGATTGATTTTCCAATTATTCAAGCGGGGATGGCGGGTGGAACGACAACTCCATCATTAGTTTCTTCCGTTTGTAATGCTGGGGGATTAGGTACGTTAGGTGCCGGGTACATGACCCCGCAACAGATAAGGGAGGCAATTAAGGAAATTCGCCAGTTAACCAATCGACCATTCGCCGTCAATTTGTTTGCTCCTGAACCCATTGATGAAAAAGCTATATCAAACATAGAAAGCGTCAATCAGGTAATGAAAAAGTTCCGCGATCAATTAGGTATCGTTGAACCGGAAATTACCAAGTATACCGAATCCTTTGAAGAACAGCTGGAGGTTGTCCTCGAAGAGAAGGTTCCGATTTTTAGTTTTACCTTCGGCATCCCTTCACAGGAGATTCTTCAGGAATTAAAAAGAAGTCAAACGATTATCATTGGAACAGCGACGACCGTGAATGAAGCCATCGAATTGGAGGCAAGGGGAGTAGATGCTATCGTTGGGCAGGGAAGTGAAGCCGGAGGGCATCGAGGTACGTTCGACGGGAAATTTGAGGATTCGTTAATTGGAACAATGGCTTTGATTCCGCAAATGGTGGATCATGTCAAAGTCCCTGTCATCGCTTCAGGCGGGATCATGGATGGACGAGGAGTGTTAGCCTCGCTTGCTCTGGGGGCAGCAGGTGTACAAATGGGAACCGCATTCCTTACCTGTCCAGAGAGCGGGGCACATGCCGAACATAAAAGGTCCATCCTAAGCAGCAATGAGCAAAGCACCGTCTTAACACGGTCGTTTTCCGGAAAACCGGCAAGAGGTATAAAGAATAAATTTATCAGCGAGATGGAACCGCACGCGGAGATCATCCCGAGCTATCCGGTACAAAATGCCTTAACGAAAGATATAAGAAGCGCCGCTGGAAAACAAAATCAAACCGAATTTTTGTCTTTGTGGGCAGGCCAAGGGGTACGGTTGAGCAAAAGCAAAACCGCAGAAGAATTAGTACATGATATCGTGAATCAAACATTAGAGTTGATGGGTAAAATCCAATCTCGGAATTAAACTTGAAAACTTCCCAGCATGCAAGCCGATGCTGGGAGGTTTCTTGTACCGTGCTATTTCATAATAAACACCGGGCAAGGAGATTTTTGCACCACATAATGACTCACACTGCCAAGGAACATTTCCTTAATTGCATTAAGTCCGCGGCTTCCCATTATAATCAGATCTACACCATTTTCTTTCACAAAATCGACAATTGAAAGTGCCGGGTTACCTTCTTCTACAAAAGTTTCTGTTTTATTTGGTAGGTCTTTAAGGCTTCTCCCTACCTCTTCAAGAGCTTTTTTTGCCGCTTTTAGATGCTCTTCTCGTAAAGGATCATCAAAATAGCCATAGGCTGTGTAGTAAGGATTTGTAAGGATCGTCACTACATTTAGAATAACTAATTCTATCTTTTCATCCTGCTTCAACAATGTCTTTGCCATTTCTAAAGCTTTTTGGCTTTCTTCAGAACCATCATAAGGCACTAGGATTTTAGAATACATCATGATCATCAACCTCCCTTGAGAAAGAAAATCTCTTATAACTTCATATTAGTTAAGAGTGGGAAAAGAGGTTGTGATGAAAGTTACAGGGAAAGATCATGTTAAAAATTAGACAATTATTTTTTCAGGTTAGCCAGCCTTTCCTATCCTGCTTTTTTCGTCTCTTGTTTGGTTGCTTCTTTTCGTTTCTTTGTTTTCAACCACCAGCCAATACCGACAGTCAATATAGTGATGATAATTCCAACAACAGTCTCAAATTGGTTTGGAATAAATCTTTGAATAATAGAATCATGGACGAACATCGATGCAGCGGTATAAGCGATGATCAAGGCTCCAACATATACAAGCATCGGGTATCTATTCATAAAATTAGAAATGACTTGGCTGCCCCAAACCACAATGGGAATACTGATAGCAAGCCCAACAACAATTAGCCAAAAGTTACCGTGTGAAGCTCCTGCAATGGCCAGCACGTTATCCAGACCCATAATAACATCGGCAACCACGATAGTCTTAACCGCTTGATAAAGATTAGCTGCACTTTTGATTTCTTCCGTATCGTTGTCTTCGTTCACTAATTTCACCGCAACATAGCATAAAAGTAATCCACCAACTGCAGTTAATAAAGGGATTTTTAGCAAAAATACCGCAATAAAAGTTAATCCTATTCTAATGATAACCGCTCCGACCGTTCCCCAGATGACTGCCTTTTTCCGCTGATCAGGAGGCAAATTTCTTGACGCCATACCAATGACAATTGCATTATCACCAGCAAGCACCAAATCGATTCCTATAATGGTTAAAAGTGGTATCAACCAACTTGTATCCATCGCTTTCACTCCTTTTCGTAGTAAACATAACCGATTGTTTAATTATAAATCATTTTTTATCAATTTTCATATTAGATAGAAAGGATTTACAGTATATTGGAGTTATGTCATTAGAGAAATTAATTTACAAACAAATAATATTGGCAGAGTTATCTTTCACTTAGACACAGAAAAAGATCCCCAAATTGAGGATCTTTTTCTCGTCCAAGATGTCATCCTTTTTATCAACCCAGCTTCATATTGATCAAATACTTTGCTCAATCATTGTACTTGCGCGTTTACCCTTCTTATGGTGTGTGGCAACCCAAATTCCCGCACTAATAAACAAAAAGCCCAAAATATGTTGTAACAATAATTCTTCACCTAGGTAGACAACAGCTCCAAATAAAGCCGTGACCGTATTGAGGTTAAGAAAGATCGATGATGCTCCGACTCCTAACTGTTGAATACAATTATTCCATAATATAAAAGCAAAGGCAGTCAGAACGACGGAAGATAACATAATTTTAATCCAAGTGAAACCGGCAAAGGTCAGTACAACGCCCATTTCTCGGGTAACCGGAACAACAAGAAGCATGATAGATCCTAGGATATACATGTAAGCTGTGATCGGAATGACATGCATGGAATTCGCCAATCTACGGATATAAACAAAACTTAACGCCTGGGTGGCCATTGAAATAAAGATTAAAATATCACCGATAGAAAAAGAAAAGGAAGAAAAACCTCGAAACACGATAAAACAAATACCGATAAAGCCAAGTAATATACCTATGTAATGGCGGCGAAAGAGAACTTCTTTTAACATCAAAGCACCAAGAAGAGTAGAGGTTAACGGATTTAATCCCATAATGAGAGCGCTATTTGTCGTTTGAGAATAGGCTAGCCCCAACGCCAATGTGATTTGGTGCAGAAAAACACCTAAGAAGCTTATGACGAGTAATGAGATCCATTGTTGTTTATTCGGGCGAACCAACCCAAAGCCAATGTAACATATGATTGCCAATGTAATAGCTACAAAAAACATACGCAAAAAGGCAAGGATTAGGGGATCAATGGTAAATAATAACGATTTAATTAAAACCATGTTATGTCCCATAAAGATTGCTGTTAAAGTTGCAAAAAAATATGGGCTTTTCATAGCAGAAACCAAGGAATTCACCTACTTTTTTTGTATTTGCCAAGTTGATCTATTTATAGCAGTGCATATAGTTCCTGCATGGCTTTTAGGATATGTTGCTTCATAATCATGGAGGCTTTTTCTGCATCGTGATTTTGCAAGGATAAAATGATGGAATCATGCCCTTTCACAGAGGCAAGAGTAGCCGCAGGGGGCTGTTTTAAAAAGACATAACTGAATCTTCCAATGTGCATCTGCAAAGATGAGCTAAATGAAGCAATATATGGATTTTCAGATACTTCAATAATAAAATTGTGAAACTGTTCGTCGAGTTCCATGGCCTGAAAAGGTTGCTCAGTTTCGACGGCTTTGCTAAATTGAAGATTGATTTCCTTCAGCATTTCAATTTGCTCCGGAAGGATCACCTTTGCTGCATATTCAGCAGCTAAAGAATAAAGGGAGGCAAGGGTCGGATAGATTTTTAAAATATCTTCCTTGTCCAAACTGGTCACCCTTGTTTCCTTTCCTGGGTGCATCGAAACAAAGCCCTGTACCTCCAAAAGTTGAAAGGCCTCCCTGATTGGCGTTCTACTCACGCCTAGAGCTTCAGCTAATTCTGCATCGAGCAATTTTTCACCCGGTTGCAGTGTTCCGTCAATGATCCAGCTTTGGATTTGAGATAAAGCGCGCTCTTTTGCAGACATTCGAATCGGTGAAGAAAAATTTTGGGGTATTGGCATATAAATCATCCTTTTATGTTTCTCTTATATATGCAATATATCGCATACCTATATTAGACACAAGTGGTATTTCGTTAAAAGACCTCTTATACCCGTATCATGTGGACAAACGTTCCACCAATTCATCCCTTTTCAGTTGGAAGTAAAGCAGAAAAAAGAAGCGATCAGAGTGGCTTCTTTTTATAAACTACGTTTGCGTCTCTGTCTTCTATTTTTACGAGTCCTCTTGGTTGGTAAGATTCTGAAATCCGAATAGGGAAAGACTTTTTTAGCATATTCAATATAATAGCGGCGAAGAGGATGATTTGAATTCCAGGGTTTAGCAAAACCGCAGAAGTGAATGATGGCTGGTTGATCCAGAGGGCGGGTTTTATGAAGATAGGGTTGATAATTCCACTTTTCATCAAGAGGGAGCCATGCATTATGAAGAATAGCGTTTATTGGATCTTGACTGGGGTACACTATCTTTTCAGCATTATTTTTAATAAAGTCAATAATTTTGTTGGTTATGTTGAATGCTCGCCATTTTTTTAAGTTTAGGATTAACACGCCAGTATTAAAGTAATCAGAATCCTGCGGAATGGAGAGGGCGGAATTTCTTGACTTTCTAAGATAAGCATCCTTGACCGCACCAAGGAAAACATGATCGACATGATGATTCCATAATGCAGAAATATCCTCTTTAACAATGAGATCGCTGTCCAAATAAATCGCTTTTTCAACACTTCTATCTAAAAGTTCAGGAATAGAGATTCGAAAATAGGTTTCTTTTGAAATATGTCCCAGAGTCTTGAAATTTTCATAAATGGTAGAATCGAGAGTTAGATAGAGGATTTTTGAATTGAATTTTTTAATAATGTTGTTTAGGAGGACTTTATTTTCATGCGAGATATGACTTTCAATAATATAAATCGTTACTTGTAAGGAAGACCTTTTATTTTCTAATAATGAATATAACATAACTGCTAAATGTCCGGCATATCGGTCATCGGCAGCAGTTACAATATTAATTCCATCCATTTCAATTCCCCTCTTATTATAGAATGATCTTGTTTCCTGTCATTCCTGTTAGATCATAGGTATTAAATAAATAAAACCACCGAAAACTCTGTCTAGTTTAGTTTCTACTATTTTATTCAGTAAGAGTTTCGATAGTGCCGATTAAAATAACTAACTTAAGAGGTTATGGCATATTGGGAAGTCTTAAAACTAAAAACTATTACACAACATCAGAACTTTGCATAAACTATATGAAATAATAAAGGTGGTGAATTCAGAGTGAATATGATACACCTTGTAACAGCTACAAATGATATGTATGCCCGACCCTTAGGAGTAATGCTGAAGTCACTTTTGGAGAATAAGAAGTCTAACTATGATATGAAAATTTATATAATATCAAGTGACCTATCAAACCATAACCAGTCCAATCTTATTCATTTGTTAAAGAATTATAACCTAGTCCCAGTTTTTAAGAATATTGATAAACATTACTTCAGCAACTTAAAAGTAATAGATTACATTAGTAAAGAAACCTATTATCGGTTATCCATACCCAATTTGTTGGACAGAAGTATAAAAAAGGTTATCTATCTAGACTGTGACCTCATTGTGAAAGAGGATATCACGAATATGTGGAAAATGGATATTGAAGATTACTTTTTAGCTGCAGTTGAAACCTCACAAAGATTTGCGTCCTGGCGGACAAAAGTATTATCCATCCCTAAGCCCTACAGTTACTTCAATGCTGGAGTTCTTCTCATTAATTTGCGTAAATGGAGGCACTACAAGATTTCAAGTCAAATTATAGATTATGTAAAAAGGCACCCAAAGAAAGTTCGTTTTCTTGATCAAGATGCTATGAATGCTATCCTATATGATAAATGGCTAAAACTAGATCCTAAATGGAATTACACAACCCAACGCTACTTCATGGGGAGTTCTATTACTCCCGCAATTATTCATTTTACAGGAGACAAAAAACCTTGGAACTCTGACCATCCTCTTAGGAGTGAGTATTTGAAGTATTCCAAAATGGTCAACTGGGTATAGGGAAACCCCACTTTAGTGGGTTTTTTTTATGGATGACTTATGTAAACGTTTTGTAAACTTCCACTATTAATATAGATATAACCATATGGTTATACTATAATTACATCTGACTGTAGGGCTGAAGGGAGGATAGCTATGGAACTTAAAAAATTGGCGGATTGTTTAAAAGCTCTTGGAGATCCCACGCGACTTGAAATGATAGCTTTACTAAATTATCGTGATTGTTGCGTATGTGAATTCATCCCCGTTTTTAATATTTCTCAACCCGCGATCTCTAAGCATCTTAATCGGCTAAAAGTAGCGGAGTTGGTCACGGAAAATCGCAAAGGGCAATGGGTTTTTTATTCTTTAAATCGCTCTAAATTAGAGGAAATTGGATTTACCTTGGCACATTTACCGGATCTATCTGAGACGTTTAAAGTGCTAGAAGAGAAGGGACTTTTGGTAACTTGTGATTAAAAATTAATAAAGGAGAATGATCAAAATGGGCGAGAAAGTTAGTAAAAGAATGTCGTTTCTCGATCGCTACTTAACGCTATGGATCTTTGTGGCCATGGTAATAGGAGTGGCAATGGGTTATTTATCGCCTAGTTTTGTAGAAGGGCTCAACCAGTTTCAAGTGGGCACGACCTCTATCCCTATCGCTATTGGTCTTATTTTAATGATGTATCCTCCACTAGCAAAAGTGCGATATGAAGAATTGGGTCAGGTATTTAGAGACGCGAAAATTTTAGTTGTTTCCTTAATTCAAAACTGGATCGTGGGTCCGGTTTTAATGTTTATCTTAGCGATAATCTTTCTTCAAGGCTATCCAGAGTATATGGTTGGCCTCATCATGATTGGATTAGCTCGATGCATTGCGATGGTCATTGTCTGGAACGATCTGTCAAAAGGAAGTACCGAATATGCAGCAGGCCTTGTCGCCTTTAACTCGATCTTCCAAGTACTTTTTTATTCCATTTATGCTTACTTTTTTGTTACTTTGTTGCCGGGGTGGTTCGGCTTAGAGGGAATGGTCATTGACATTACGATAGCGGAAGTGGCAAAGAGTGTATTTGTTTACCTAGGGATCCCCTTCCTTGCTGGGATGATTACCCGTTATGTATTGGTGAAAGCTAAAGGGCGGGAATGGTATGAAAAAGTATTTATTCCGAAAATCAGCCCTATCACCCTTATTTCGTTGCTCTTTACCATTGTAGTAATGTTCTCCCTTAAAGGAGATATGATTGTAAGTTTACCGCTCGATGTAATACGCATCGCAATCCCATTACTGATTTACTTTGTGATTATGTTTTTGGTTTCGTTCTGGATGGGAAGAAAAGCTGGTGCCAATTATCCGGTAACCGCTACACTTGCCTTCACGGCTTCAGGGAACAATTTTGAATTAGCGATTGCGGTAGCGATTGGAGTATTTGGTATCCATTCAGGGGCTGCTTTTGCAGCTGTTATTGGTCCGCTTGTGGAAGTGCCGGTCATGATCGCCCTGGTGAATGTGGCATTCTGGTTCCAACGCAAGTATTTTCAAAAAACACCATTAGCTAAAACCTAACTCTATCTAGACAAGGAGATCCATAATGGATAATAAAAAACCACTCGTTTATTTTCTTTGCACAGGGAATTCTTGTAGAAGTCAGATGGCACATGGTTGGTTAAATGCTGTAGCTGGGGATAAATATGAAGTCAAGAGCGCTGGTCTTGAAGCCCATGGATTAAACCCTCGTGCCGTTCAAGTAATGAAAGAAGCTGGCGTGGATATTAGCCATCATACTTCCGATGTCATTGATCCTGAAACATTAGCGCGTGCCGATTACATCATTACATTATGTGGTCATGCAAATGACAATTGCCCGGTAGTACGAAACGATAAAGCTCAAAGATGGCATTGGGGATTCGATGACCCTGCCCAAGCTAAGGGAACAGAAGAAGAAGTCATGGAGCAATTTCGCAGGGTTCGCGATTTAATCAAAGCTCGCATGGAACAATTTGCAAAGGAAGGAGTTCATTAGTAACACGGACTATGTTTGGGAATTTAATGGGACATTGGTTTGCTTCTTTTAATATCCTGCTTTCATAACCAAAAAACGAGACCCAAATTGTTCTAACCAGGCAAATGGGATTCGATGTAGAGCTATTGGTGCTAATGTACTAATGGCTCTTTTTTGCTTGGTGCAAAAGATTCAATTTTTAATATACAATTCAAATTTTACAGGTAATTAAAAATACTTGGCGAAATGTAAAACAGAAAAAACGTGGATTGGTAATCTACGGAGACGAAAAGGAGGAAGAAGTAGGAGTATAAACCGATCATTCTGGGAGGAGTAAACCATGTCAAGCGAATGTATCAATTATTGATGTACCATCAAAACACTAAATGAACAAAAAAGTGATTAAAGTTATGATTAAAGTTATGAAAGGAATGATTTTATTTGAAGAAAAAGGCTAAAAACCTACTGACGTATTTTTTAGCACTAGTGTTTTCCTTCGGTTCTTTTACCGCTACGCCGGTCATCAATGCTTCAGCGGCAGAGGGTGTTAATGAGACAGATCCGGACACTTCAGCAGCCGAGGTTGTGTCGCTAAAAGAAGTCTACAAGGACTATTTCCTTATCGGCAATACGGTTAGCCCAGGCGACTTAACCAATGAGAAGTATGATTTTATGAAGTTCCACTATAACGCGCTGACGCCGGAAAACGCTACGAAGCCGGACTCCATATGGCGCAATCCAACTGGCAATCCGTCATTCACAGCAGCCGACAACATGATCACTCAAGTAAAAGCCGACGGTTTCTATACGATTGGGCACGCGCTGGCGTGGCATAATCAGTCGACTGGCTGGCCTCCGAGTGGTCAGAATTATACTGAGGCAAGGGCTAGCTTGAAAAGGTATATTTCGACAATCGCCGGACACTATAGTCAAGGTCCTTATAAGCTCGACGCCTGGGATGTAGTTAACGAAGCCATGAGGGATAATCCAGAAAATCCAACTGATTGGCGGAACGCGCTTCGCTCTGGCATTAATCCAATGGAACGGCCGTCCAGATGGTTTGCCGCTTATGCTAACGGCGGAAACGGGTGGGATTATATCTATGATGCCTTCTTGTTCGCTCGTCAGGCTGCTCCGGACGCAACTCTATACTACAATGACTTTAACGACGAAGAACTCCCCAACAAAGCAATCGCGATTGCTTCCATGGTCAAGGAGCTCAACGAAAGATACGCAAATGAACACCCTGAGGCAAACGGCAGGAAACTGATCGAGGGCATCGGGATACAGGGGCATTACAACCTCAGACTCAATGTAGATAATTTAGAGGAAGTTTTAAAGATATATAGTGAAACCGGGTGTGAGATCAGCATAACCGAACTCGATGTACAATTCAATGGAACTTCACGCGATGTTCCACCTACCGAGGCACAATTGAAGGAACAGGCGGTATTGTATGCGAAGCTGTTCAAGCTATATAAGAAGTACTCCGACCATATAGCACGCGTTACATTCTGGGGCGTGTCCGATAACAATAGCTGGCGTAGTACGGGTTACCCGTTGCCGTTCGATTCCAATCGTGCACCAAAAGAAGCATATTGGGCCATAGTCAATCCGGAGGCCTATCTTGGGCTCGATGTGTTGCCGCCAAAGCTCACGTCGTTTGAATTCGGCGGTGATGTTTTCAATGTCAGAGGTAAAACCGAGTTTGATGTTAACGTACCAACGGATGTGTCCAACATTTCCTTCTCTGCCGCGAACGTCGCGTACGATTACCCCCAAGATGATGTTAACGTCAGCGTGACACTCAACCCGGCAAATGGCGCGGTGAGCGCCGGTAAGCCAGCCGTGGCGACAGTAAGAATAGCCTGGAAGGATTACCCGAATAGTTCGACGACGTATAAGGTGAATTTCGGGCATATGACCGCCGAATGGGAGAAAGACCAAAACTATGCGGATACGGGCTACCGCTCATCCGTCAATATCCGCTTTAGCGACGGTGAAACCGAATTTAAACTGTTTCAGGCATTCTATAATTCTGAACCCTCTGTTACAGATAAGGTTTACAATGAAGAACCAACTGTTACAGATGTTGTTTACAATGAAGAACCAATAGTCGCAGATCTAAACGGCGGTAAACTGACAATGCTCAATAGTAAGGAATTCCAGCCCTTACCAAAACATACAAGTGGCACGCTCACTATTAAAACAGATAGTAATATAGACGCTAATGATTTGAAAACATTGACGTTGAAGAAATTTCTCTGGGATCAGAACTGGGCTCCGATTATTCCGGCGCAAGTGACAGACTTCAATACTCCGGAGAATTATTGGAGATTGGCCAAAACGATCGAATCCGGTAAGACTTATATGGTTGTCTCCGTCAATTCAAGTCAGGCTCTGACCAATATGAACGTACCATCCGTCCCGGCGACCGACGGTGTAACCAACGCCAAACGTGGGCTCGCGGGTACTCCTGTTACCATTGTTGATGACAGGATTGTAGCGCCAGAGTTGATTCAGGACAATACGAGATTTATCTTTACAGAGAGAACCAGTCCCGATCCAGGACCATACACAAGCGCGAACGAATACACTGGATACACCCTGTTAAGTCTGGTTCACGGTGGCCTTGTCGCCCCCTCTATTATGTGGCGGGATTTGAGCAACGGCGATATGACGGCTCCTTTACGCACAGACACAACGATTGGAGATAGTGCATTAGATCGAGCAGTATGGTTTAACACGGGTATAGACCCCGATACCGGCGAGACGACGCTATTTCTCCATACTGGTTCCAGCAATGAAACTTATGCGCTGCACGGTACCGAAAATGGTTTCGTCGGCCAAGGGGGCACGGGTCCTCTGAAGGACTATGCAACCGTTAGCCGTGTTAAGCTGTATGAGTACGTGTCCGACTATAAATACGAAGATTTAACGAGTCTGGGCGCAGAAATAAGCCTCTCCCCGGTGGAGCGTATCGTGGGTGAGCGTGACGCCAATATCCCTGTCACGGCGGATGTCCCAGACGGTTCTGAAGCGGTGTTGAAAAAGAACGGTATTTCAGTGGCTTCCGCGACATTTGCAAACGGCAAAGCGATGATCAGCGTTAAAGGCAGCGATCTTGAAGCCGGAGTGAATTACGCCGTGGTTGTCTATGATGGTTCCGAAGTACTTGGCGCGGTCATTCTCCCGGTAGTCACTGTCGCCAGCGCGACGCCGTCAGCTACGGTAGAGAAACTCCAAGGTAAAGAGAACAGACTGACAGTTATCGTTACGGAATCTTACTCTGATGGTTCGACGGAGGACTTCACTGAAGAATTCCAAATCAAGAACAACGCGGCTGACGTCTATCAGGTGGGACCCTATAAGGTTTATGTGGAAACTAAGGGCAACGACCAGATTCGTGAATGCTATATAGTGAAGGATCAATCTGCAACAGACGAAATAACATCTGGTGAACAATCAGCAGCTGATGAAACTACATCTGATGAACGATCGGCAACTGACGAAGAAATGTCCGATGATCAATCAGCAGCCGATGAAGTCACATCTAATGAACGATCAGCAACTGAAGAAACAACTTCTGTTGACGATGATAGCGGATCAGCTCCCTTGGTAAGCGACTCACAATAATGCCTCGTAAGAAGGGGTTGTCTCAATTGAATGAAGTGAACCCGAGCAAATAGACAGAAATAAAAGTGCATGTCGTAGAAATAGGAAGAATTACGAAGCAAGACGCCGTTTTTAAACGGCGTCTAAGTTAATACTGCTTTACCAAATGCAAACACTCCTTAAACTAAATCTTTAAGGAGTGTTTGTGTATATACTTTCAACCATTAATTCGGAGGTAAAAAAAACCCTCGAATCAACGGGGGAAACTCTCAACTAAACTATACATTATATCTTTCGATAGGCAGCTCTTTTTTAGGGGGCATGTAAGCCATACAAAAATTGGGTTAAACTCATCAAATAAAAATTTAAATAGGGTTTTCAAAGTCCAATATGACTAGCTTTTGGCGGGAGAAGGTGGGAATCGAACCCACCTGACGCCTCACGGACGTCACACTCGGTTTTGAAG
>Ga0182738_1002838_pt1 | contig 20275 bp, 5 predicted proteins | sample eDN5th30CBELigMG_FD_128876 | JGI IMG/M metagenome (GOLD analysis project Ga0182738, IMG submission 128876) | Enriched Miracle-Growth compost microbial communities from Emeryville, California, USA - eDNA 5th pass 30_C BE-Lig MG (version 2)... ... | reverse complement strand
CATTCAACAAAACTGATCGGTTGTGTTGAGGATAAGGAAAACAGGGAAAAAAATAAAAAATAAATTGAGAAAACTTTGTAAGAAAAAGGGATTTATAGAGATGTGTGAATCTGAGATAATTAAAGATTTTTTGAGATGATAAGGAATTTGAGTAACAGAAAACAGAAATTAATTTAAGAAAAATGTGTGTAATTCAATAAGTAAAAATAAAAATTTATTGAATCAAGTAAAACTTAATTCCTTTGAAAAATCACTTTTTGTTGATTGTTTCTTAATCTGACGATGCATTCATTCTTGCTTAAAAATAAATTAAATTTTTGTGAAGCATTGAGCCTCCCATAACCTTAACTAATAAATAGATACAAGCTTATTTATTTGCCTAATTCTAAAATCCTCGAAACAATATGGAAAAACTCCTTTTGTTCTTTGGGTTTTTCTTTCAATACAAAAAACCTCATCTAAATTTAGCTAGCGATCCTCATCTTCCAATTGAATAACTAATTATAGAAAGTTCGTTTTTAAGAAAAATTGATGGCTTGTGGCGATTCTTTATGAGAAAATAGAGTGAATAAATAAAGCTCACATATGGTGGTTTTAAAGAGATCAGATTTTTATAATAAATAGTTTTGAATCTAAAGGGTCATTTCGAAAAGCTATTTAAAATATAACAAAGTTTTTCCCGGCAATCATCAAATTCAAGATCACTCCAACCCAAAACCCCTTCTTACCTTCTTGCCTTGAAAGTTTCTCTCCGTAAAAGTTCTCTCTCGAACTCTTGAAGCATCCTTGAATAATCTGAGTCAGAATGTTATTGTTTGAATGAAGAGCGGTTTTTGCATCAAGAGTTTGAATTTCTGGTGATTCTGGAGGTAATTTTCTGGCCGATTAGGAATAAGTTGATAAACAGACTTCGCAACTAGCTCAGTTTTTTGTCAAAGAAGAAGCTGAGGCTGAAATTATGAGAATTTTTCATGACAAGAAAGCCAGCTTTTTACTTTTTTAAAATGCTTTTCTTTGGCATAAAAACTCTAAGAACACCTCATACCAAGGCTTTTGTGAAATAAAGGGAGCAAATATTGAAGAAATAACGAAACCCCAACTTTGAAAGAAATTCTTATAGAATCCTTTGAAAGGAAAGAAATAGAGACATGGGGAAGGAGACAGTCGAGGACAGGTTAAAATATTAAATGATTGAGGGCAAGGGTTCTTTGGATTTTTCATTTCTTGTGTAATTAAACAGAAAGGAATGCAATAAAATTTAATAATGCGGGACTCTGTGAGGTTAATATTTTATTAATCTTGAAAAATTAATAAGCTTGCCTGCAATATGCAAAAAACTGATTGATAATTTTTGTTGGAAAGGGGTCAAAACTACTGTATTCCTGCCTCTGGTTATAAAAATTTGCTAATTAATGATTTGACTGCCTTGAAGAAAGGAGGAAGCAGAGAACTTTGTTCAATATTTCTTCAAGATGTTTGAATGGCTTCTTCTGAGTATTTTAGTCAGTTTTCTTCAATTTGACTTTGGATAAAAGAAAGCGAATAAAGAGAATTAGTCAATAAAGAAAGGAAAGAGTCCCACTTGAGGGTCATCAGCTGAAATTCAATATTTTACGAGTTCTGATAAAGGCTTGAGGATATGGAGGAGATAGCTAAGAATAAATACCTCTTAGCCTCTTATAGGAGAGAGTTTTCTTGGCTGATCATCAATAATTTGTAAAATTTGGGAGACGAGGATGGGATGTTGAGATAAAAGAGTCAAAGTGTGGACATAATTTTGTTTTTGATTTCTTGTGATAAATCTTTTTAATTTGGTACTACTGCATAGATAAACCTCAGATTTTTTTGTAAAAAGTACCAACAACTTTTCGACAGGAGAAATTTTTCTCAAAAAGGACAAGTCAGAAGTTTCCATGAAAATGAGCTAGAAGAGAGGAGAAATAGAAGAAAGATAGCATTGAATATTGTGATGTGACCTACTTTATTTTTCGACAGAGCAAAAAAGTTTTTAGCGTATTTGAATTTTCGACAGACCTCAAAATCCTGATATCTTCCTTCTTATTGTTAAGCTTTTTTTTACAGTATGAACTGGATTGAAGCCTATGAATTTTTTTTTCACCTTGGCATGAAATATTTCTCAATGAAAGATTCTTATGGAGTTCTCTCATTATTGTTGCTTTTTTTTTCTTGTTATAAAACAATAAAGGTCAAAAACACTGGTTGAAAAGAAAAATAGAGTTTTTCTTCTTAGCAGGAGAGATCAATAAAGTTGATAAAAAAAATCGAAAACTCCTTCAAAAAAATTTTGAATTCTGTCAGTACTAATATCTATCCCTTATGGGGCTGATTTTTCTCAAAGATGCTCTCCCAGAAAAAAAAATTCCTTGAGGGTAGTTGATGGGCGCTGTCTTTCGAAGTCTCTCAAAAAAAATTTCGCACTGACCACAGCCAGCACCTTTTCAAAAACACGATTTTGTCCCTTTAAAAAATATGATAAAAGGATTAAATGCTATAATGGAGAGCTCTTGCATCTGAAGTGGGGAAAGAATAAAGAAGCTCGAGTTTCCTCAAGGATCGGTCCAATTTTTTTTGGAATTGTGAATCCAGACATGATTCTGCAAAACAAAATTCTTCTCTCTAAATTACTTATTTTTGGAAAGGTGCTATCTGTCAAGTAAATTTTTCCCTTTGAGGTATCACATTAAAAAAAAATATAAATTCCTGCTAGGGTTGTGACTAGGGTGCCATGACAAATCGCACCTTTTAGAAAAACTAGCCTTTTCTATAAAAATTATTTGAGAAAATCTGACGAGGAAATATCTTCTTTAAAAAAATTATTTTCTTGACATTCGAAATAAATGATAGAAATTTGTTCAAATCCTTAAAGCAAAATTGAGAAAAGGAGTCACTTTGATCAAAATTCTTGGAAATTAAAATTGAAGGTTTTTGAAGGAAAATAAACTTTCAGGAAATTAAACCTCTTCTTCGAAGCTCTTGAATAACTTCTTTGATTTTTTATGAAATTGAGCTTCAATAATATACAAAAGACATCCTTATGAAAAGATAACAGACTGAAAGAATGAGAATCATCCTGAGAGAGTTTTTTCTTGAATAAAACCCATCCATGAGAAATAAGAATTTTTCGGTTTTTCTTGAAAAACCCTTGAATTTTCAGAATAATCATAAAGGCAAAGACCACACTGTGATTCAATTATATTTAACAGCCTTAAAAAAACCTAATCATTTTATTCAAAGATTGAAGTCTCACATTCTTTAATTTCCAAGCAAGGCCAAAGGATATCCAAAAGTAAAACAGCAACTTATAATTTTATTTAGTGAGTTTTACGAGTCAGAAACAAGGAGGACAAGAGAGGGAATTTCAAAAGATGGCCTTCAGAAGTCAAGAGCGGGTTATATTGAGCATGTAAAATTTTGGGTTGGTTTTGAAAGGTTCATGAAGGCACTCTCAATAATAACTCTATTGACAGGAATGAAATTTTATTTTTTGAGATTGAGAAATTATGAATAAAAAGTTGTGGAAATTTAGATATTCACAGCGTTCAAAAGAATCGAGAAATCATTTTTCTGCAATTGAAAAAAGGAATTTTGATGATTGTTTTCTCTTCAAAGAATAAAACGTTCAAGCATATTGAATGTTCTTTGTATCATCAAATGAGCCAGATTTAATGAGATTAACGAGACGGATTAATTTTTATTTCCTAGATTTGAAAGATCCAGTGAGTTTTTATCAATATCCTCTGTTTTCACTTTTAGAGGGCCAGTTTATTTCATTTACAAGGAGTCCTAATCAGATTTTATTCATGATAAATTGTTGAATCAAAGAAAGAAATTTCATTTTTGGAGCAGTTTAATAGATGATGCATGAATTAAATAAACGTTAATAGTAAAGCCCTTTTATAAATGAGATATCAAAGGATCAGCTTATTTTGAGAAAAAAACTCTCTTTAATGGGGTTTATCTCAAATAGAGGAAAGAAGGAAGTTTTAATCCTTGAGATCTTTGAGTTTCTTGAAAACCTGAGGTCCAAATGAGCTTTTAGTTGAGTGTGAAATTAAGAATTGTAGGCCTCTCAATAAATTTTTCCAAAGATTATTTTGTAATTCAAAAAAACCTTTGTATTGAATTGCGTCAGAAATTAAATTTTTAAATAGACATCCAGATATTGAACAAGACCAAATCTCTTGAGCAGGCGAAACACTTTTTTCTTCTCTCGTCTTCTCGCTCGGAATTGAGTCAAATTTTTCGAATTGTTATTGCTCGAGAGAAGTTTTAAAGTGAGAAAAGTGCATAATTTCGAATTAATTGAATCCGAGGTTAATTATTGAAAATAAAATCAAGGCTGATTAAAACTCGCCTCTTCCTAACTTCTATAAATTAAATTTTGATTTCAATTTTTATGCTCTTTATTAACGTTTTCCATTTATGGATCTTCTTCTTGCTGAATAATTTCCATGAAATTCATGCTTTCATGCAACACAGTAAAGAAAATAGCACTTTCTTTATAAACAATCATAGGTTATGAAATAAAAGATTTATGTGAAACCGATATTGGTTTATTTCTGAAGGAGGCTGAATCTTGGGATCTTTCTCCTTTACTCTCAAAAACCAAGATAACAAAGATCCATCTTGACAGCAATAAAGGGCAGGAGCTAATTTTGGCAGGCCCTGATATTTTTAATCCGGCATCCTTATCTGGGTCAAGCACTCCTTTTCTTTATTTTGAAAGAATTTATACCCAGCTTCCTCAGCATGATTATGTGACATTTCTTGGAAAGTTTTGGTATTTTGGGGATTTTTCAAAAGTGGAGGAGTTGGGTTTGAGCATAGTTCTCGATAGGACTCCACGCTTGACTGAAGAAACAGCCAGACAAGCTTTAAATGCGGCCATTCAGACGAGGAACTTTACTGAGGGCGAGGCAAATTTCGATAACATCAAGATGGGAACTTACCATGTTGGTGACACTCTAGTTTTAAGAATTTACTTGCATACCAACAAAGATGACAAAATATCAATTGGTTTTCGAGACCTGACAATTCATTTAAGCAGCGATTCAGGAAATAAAATGGATCAAAAATTTTATTGCCATGTATCTGAAGGTCATCAGGATTTATTTGAGAAGTGGGCGTCATGGAAATGTCCTTTAAATCAAGGTCGAAATGGATCTTCTCAAAGTTGTTCAGAGAATTGTGCCTGTTGTTACGGTGCAAAACCTTCGCAATGTGTAGCATGCGCTGAAGGAGCCCATTGGAATGGAAAAGAGTGTAGCAAATGCCATTGGAACTGCAAAACTTGTACAGGTCCTACTGAGCATGAATGCTCAGTTTGCAATTATGGACATTTCAACTATGACAATGGAACCTGTCTCGAAACTTGTGAGTGGCCGTTTAAAGGAATCGAATTTGGATCTGGTTGGAGATGCATCAAAGCCTGTGGACCGAAAAAATTCATCTGGAGCAATGGTTCCAGCAAAGAGATTGATGCTTGTGTTGATGAGTGTAAACCACCTTTGATAAGCTACATCACAGACCAGAACATACATGTTTGTGAGAATCCATGCCCAAAGAAAAACGATTTTCTCTACTGGAATGGAACGTGCATTTCTTCATGTCATATGCCTCTTCGAGAAGACTTTAACAGTTATAGCCGTATATGCAAAAATCCATGTGAGGTGGCTTCTCAGTACCTCTATTCTAATGGGGCTTGCCATGATAACTGTCCAGCTCCTCTCCGGGTTCGGTCAAATCCAGGAGTAACTTACTGTGAGAATCCATGCTCTAATCCGCGCCTCTATCTTTATCAGAATAGTTCATGTCATTCCAGCTGTCGCTTCCCTTTTAAGGTGATAGTGGAATATGGAGTTAAGCATTGTTTGCCACCATGCAATTTAGTTGGAGAGTATATTTTACAGAATGGATCATGCTCGAGAGAATGTCCACCTCCTTTGATTCAAAGAACAGAACTTGGCGTTGGGGTTCATTGTTTGAACCCCTGTGAATCTGACGACCACTTTGTTTTGATGAACGGATCATGCTTGTTAAATTGTCCAAGTTTCCTTGATGTCAGAGTGGAGCATGGTGTCAAGCGTTGCTTGAGCCTCTGTTCACCTGATCAATACTATTTTAATGGAAATAGATCCTGCCTTGAGAGATGCCCTTATCCATTGCAGATAGTGAAGTCAGAAGGAGTAAACTTATGCAGAAGTCCTTGTTCAGAATTCGATGATTTTATTTATGATGACCAATCATGCCATTCAAGTTGCCCAGAACCTCTGATTAGTTTGATAGAGCCAGGAGCAACGGGGAAATATTGTAAGAATCTATGTGTTGATGAAGAAGGAGGGAAGAAATATTTGCATTTGGATGGAAGTTGTCAAGAAAGCTGTGAGTATCCCTACAAGATTGGAAATCACAGTTCTTATGAAATCTGCCGGATTGATTTGAGCGCAACTCAGATTTATCAAATCAGTTCGATACAAAAAATCGTAAAGGTTTCAAATACTATCAGTGAAATAGGAGGTTTCTTGAGCACTTTGATGAATGCGGGAGATCCAACTTCAATTTTCATGATGTCATTATTGCGTATGCTGGAGATAGTCAAATATACAAAAATAACTTTTCCTGGAAATATTGAGCTTTGCTTAAACCGAGGAAGATTACTCAAAGATAAGAAAGGATTTGAAGATCTACAAAATATTTTTGACGAGAAACTCGCAAAGATCGGAATTATCTGTTTGATTACTTTAATACTGTATGGGGCTTTGAAGATAGTAAAATCACTTTTGGACGGATCAAGAGTAATTAAATTGCTTGAGGAGTGTAGTTTTGCTTTGCAATGGAATATTTTGGCATCGGTCTTGATTAGTTTCACTGGAGATATTACTCTTTATGCTTTGGTGGGGCTGAACTATTCTGGAATCCTACCTTTGATTTCCTTGTTTGGAATTCTGCCAATAATATTGTTTTTAATACACAAAATTATACAAGTTAATTCAGAACTAAACTCTGACCAAGAAGTGAGTGCCTCACGCCTCCAAAGATGGAAATTTATTTTTGAAGTTTACAAAAATGAGAGACTTTATCAGCAACTATTTGTTTTGATTTATCTTGTTCGAGTGGTTTCAGTGAGTATAATTATTGGCTGTTTGTATGAATACCTTCTTATTCAAGCGATCTTCTTGGTGTTTGTGAGCCTTGGAATGGTGTCTTACTTGTTCTGTGCTTCACCCATCAAAAACATAAGTAGTTTTATTCAGCATATCATTGTTGAAATCGCGTTGCTTCTTGATAATTTCCTTTTGGTCATTTTGGCAGTGATAGATGGTAGTCAAAACATCGATGCTGATGTGAAGAATGCTTTTGGGCAGTTGATGACGATTCTATATCTGATCGCTCCCATTTTAACGGTCATCATTATTGTGGTGAAACTGTTGAGGAATATTTGCTCTTTCTGGAAGACATCGAGCCCAAACATTGAATCATCATCAGCAGGAGGTTTTATTCAGCTGAGTGAGATGGATAGAGATGGGGAAAGCAATGCTGTGTTGAATAATGAAACTGTTCAAGAATCAAGCAGGATGGCTATCATGGAGACTGATGAGATCAACAATGGTAAATCTTTTGTGTTTTTCTAAGTTTAGTTAACAAATATTTATAGATTTGGAAGATGCTTCAATTGAACCCTCTGACGTATTAGTTTAAAAAGAAATTGATGATAAGAAAGAATATTGAATTTTTCACAAGGACTTTGAGAGTTTATGATTGTTTCATTAACATCCTCCTCTCAAAATTTTCTGGGTTGGATAATTTTGAGTTAAACCAAAATCCCTCATTTCTCATTAAACCTGAATTTTTCCTCTCAACTTTCATCAGAATTTCACTGGTTGAATTTTGCAAAGATTTAGAGTAATCAGTAAGACCTTAATCTTAAATTTTACATCTATAAATTTCAAACTCTGAGAAAATACAGATGGTATTACACTGAATAGAAATATATATTTATAATGATATATATTTACTCAATATTCTATAGATTTTGTTATTCTTATGAGAAATGAGCTTCTCTTGAAAGGAATTAATACCCTTGCTTAGCGAGAGTAGCGAGCTCAGTAGTTAACCAATTGACCAAAGCAGTGTATCCCTTAGCACCTTTATACTCAATAGGAGTAGCCTTTCCTGCGACAAACAACATTTGAGTAGGATGAGTCGTAACATTGTACTTCTTGACAGTCTTTTGGTTATCGTTCCATTCCATTTGAGCAAATTGCACGTTCAATCCCTTTGAGCGAGCAATATCGTGAGCAGTGATATAATAAGGATGGAAGAGAACGCACCAAGTTTCGCACCATTTGGAGTACCAGTTGACGATTAAATGCTTGTAATCACCTCTGGCAGCATCAATATTGGAATCATTGAGAATAAGAATGCCAGTATCAGCTTTATCGTATTTATGGAGGGTTCCATTTTTTTCAACGACAGTTTGAGTGCCTGTCTTGTTGGGAGTAAGGAGAGGATAGCCAGTGTATTTGGGGCCAGTCCAATCGGCTTCAGAGCAGGAGACAAGTGAAATTCCAAGCACAATGGCAAGGCAAAGGATAGCAGACTTCATAATGTTCAGAGGAATGTACAAATATTTGGTAAATGTTTGTTTTTGCTGAGAATGATTATAAATGGAATTTTGGGGGCTTTTATAGCCAAAAGAGACTAAAAATAATTTTAGCCGGGATATTCAACTTGATTCCCGCCTCAGAAAGGCGAGATTAAGGATTTTTAACCTCGCTTTGATTAGTTTTTGTCTAAAAATAGATGTTCCATATTCCATTCCCAAATACATCTTAAAGAATAACAAGAAAATCCTTCGTCAAAGGTGAAGGGATTGAGGCTTGAGAGAAAAGTTGAAGGATTAATTTGTAGAGATAAACTTTAAAATTAGCCAAAACTTATGAACTTGTTTTCTTGATGAGTTTTTAACATATTTTCACTTGCTCTCTCTCAGAGTAGTTTTGGGTATTGTAGATGTTCTTTGACATTGAGTGAAGCTCAAGAAAGGAAATTTTTTTATTTGATTTATTGAGAAAAACTTATTTTATGTTATAATTTGAGACATGTCATTGTTTCTCATCAAAAGAACTTTCTTTTATTATCTTCTCTCCTTCCATTCCAAGTTAGTTTTGGTACCACTTCTCCAAATTCTGCTGGAGACTTCTTCTATTGAAATATGCATACGATTCAGAACTGTCTCTTTTGAAAAATTAACAAGCCTAATTTGGAGGGAGGGCGAATTTTACAGGAGTTTTTTATAGATAAGTCCAGTATTTCTCTTGCATGTCCTCAGAATGACGAAACCTCCCAAACCAAAAGCTCAATATCTTCAACATTTCTACCTCTTCTAGAGTTATGAGATTGAAAATAGCATTTCACTCAAGAGACTTTGCTATCTCAATAAATCCTTTTTTATGAATTTGGTGATAAGTCTAAAGATGAATTTGGATAACTCTAAGAACTTGAACACGGTTGGATGGGATATAGTTTTATATATCTCCCCCTTATTTCATCCTGTTCTTTCTAAAAGACAGTGAAAACAAGGCGGTCAAGTCGAAATTTAACTCATTTTAGATCCTGAGAACTTTTTTGATTTAATGAAAAAAGCCTAAAGAATTTTCCCTCAAAACTCAAATTAAAGATTTATCCTCCAAATTTTGCTCCAATGTGAAACCCTTGGATTTATTCACTTTGCTCCAAGCTCCTGCCCTGAATTGAAGCTGTGACATGATATGAGGAAAGAAAAACTTCCCAGCGTCAACAGGCTCTATTTCATTTCTTTGCAAGTCTTGAAAAATGAAGAATAATTTTACATTTTTTCCTTTCACCCTCTAAAAAGATTTAAGCCCCATTTTCCTAGTCAGCTAAAACATTCTCATCAGTTGTCGATATTAACCCCGTCATCTGTCAGAAAATGGGGCGTTTGAGGGGTGTCAATGTTCTTTTCAAGTCCCTAACTTGGAGGAGAAAAGGAAGTCTCTTGAAGTTTTCTAGTCATATTTGAAGGGCTTTGTGGTGAAATTTGATCAAGTGTTTCTCAAAAAGGGTTTGGTCCATGAAGTGCTCTCGGTATGGACAAAATCTCAAATTCAACCGCAAAAAAAAATTCGGGATTTATTTTCTGAAGATTGAATTAATTTAAGAGAGTTCAACTTGGAAATTTTTTTGAATTAAGACACTTTTCTTCTTCTCCCATTCAGAATAAATTTTCTCAAAGGGAAAAAAATTTCCAACACTTGACTGCTTTGAACTGAGAAAGAAACTTTTGCTCGGATTGAAGATCTCCTCAAAATCTGAGTTTGAGGGGGAAAAGTTAACTCACATTCTTGTCTAAAAACTTTTTGCTCATTTTCGAATTTCGAGTTCTTCTCCTTTTCTTTGAGAGTCATTTTTTTCTCAATCGTTAGAAAAGCGTTAGAAAGCAAGCAATCGAGAAAGAAGGAAATTTTTTAGGGGCTTTTTTTTTCTTTTATAAAAAATAATTTCTATTTTTCTCTTGGAAAAGTCAAAACTTTATGAAATGATTTGAGTCATTCTGAGAGAAAACTCTTATTGAACAATTTTTTTGGATCAAAATTTTTTAAGAACACTTTTAGAAATTTCAATCTCTCCTTGAAATCCTATTGGCTTCTGTAATTTTTCTATGCGTCTCCAAAAAGTCTTCTCAAATGAAATACATAAATTTTATTCTCGACCCTTTAGAAAGAAAATTTGACTTTTAGGACAATTATAAAGGTCAATCACGCATAAAAAAGGGGTTCAAGTGATTCAATTTAATTTGACACTTTTGAAAACTAACAAATGTATCCAGATATTTCCAGAAGAGGGAAACTTTTCTTTGCATTATCAAGGCTCTGTATTTTTAAAGATGATTTATGGGTTGACAACTTTTGGGGGATAGAAGGATTTTTTGTCGAATTTGAAAGGGTTAGTCGGGTTTTAGACGAGTTTTCTCTTTCCCAGAATAAATTATATTTTCTCTTTCAGATAAATTTGGAACTAAAAGTTGAGAATTTATTTAGGCAATAAATTTTCGTTAATAAGTGAGCCTAAAGAATTTTAAAAGGGCCTTTTTTTATAAAGAAGCCCAACACTTCTGAGGACTTTGGATGTCAAGTCCTTCAAAATGTCTGAAGAAAATGAATGTTAGGTGCTAATCAGAGTTCATATTCGGAAGTGAATGACTTGAATTCTATTTGATTTAATAAACATAAAATAAATAAACTTTGGTTTTTTTTCCTCAGAAGTTCAGAAAGGTTCAGATTTGAAGAGTGCGGAAGGTTTTTCTTTTTTAAAATATATGGAGAAATTTACTGGATCTTGAAGAAAAACCTTTGTTTTCTGAATGGTTTGAGGAGTGATGTTCCAAATTAAAAAAAAATTAATCCCAAAAATTTTTGTCAATGAATCTCTCTCTCAAGGGAGAAATTTCCATACAGAGGGTCTAATCCTTGAGTATAAAATAAAGGAAGAAAAAGGAGAAGACTTTAGTGCTCAGTTTCTTCGAAATCTGAGGTCAAAAGGGGGTTTTTTGATTGAGGACTTCAATTCAGAATTGAATCCACGTATCTCAATCAGAAATTATTTTTTAAGGAAATAAATTAAAGAGTATTTGCTTTTCTTTGAAATTAAATTTTTATTTCATGTTCATACTTTTTTCGTGAATTCGATAATTTAATTTTTGTTTTTTCTGTTGAAAAATGTGAAGGATTTTTTAAAATGAGCTATAAACCGTTTGAATCTCTTGGAAGAACCCTCAGGCTTCCAGATTATGACTGAGATTGAAATGTTTTTAATGCATCGCTTAACCATAAATTATTTAATAAGGGAAAAACTTAAATTTCTAATTAATAAAACCAAAGATTAATCAATGAGATTTAGTTGAATTGTTTCTGTTATTAATAAATTAAATTTTGATTCCAAGGTCTCAATATCTCTTCAAATGATTCAGTTTTTATGTTTCTGTATATTTTTGCTAACTCTCTCTGAAATTCAAGCTTTTATGCAACATGGTAAAGAAAATAACTCCTTATTTATGAACAATGATAGGTTATGAAATAAAAGATTTATATGAGACAGACATCAGTTTATTCCAGAAAGAGGCCGCATACTGGGGTCTTGACCCTTTAGTCTCGGAGACCAAGATCTCAGCAATTGATACTGATGGTAATCGAACACCAGATTTAATTTTGGGAGGACCAGACATCTTTAAGCCTTCTTTTTCAGACTCTGATTTAGGCAATTATTTTCATCATTTTGAGAGAGTTTATACTGGACTTCCTCCTCATAATTATATGACTTTTGTTGGGAAATTTTGGTATTTTGGAGATCCTTTGGATGTGCAATTCTGGGGTTTCGCAGTCTCTGCATATGAGACCACGAGGTTGCCTCTGGAGCCAGTCAAACCTGTTTTAGGTCCTTCATTCAAGAGAAGTAACTTTGCGGAAGGAAGGGTGTATTTTGATCATCTCAAGAGAGGATTTCCACATGATGACGACACTTTGGTGCTATCAATCTCCGTCTATACAGATAACCTTCAAAAACGATCAATTGGCTTTCGAGATCTCACTATTCATTTCAGCAATTATTCAGGAAACAAAATGAACCAGGCGTTTGATTGCCATATATCTGAAGGACGGCCGAATCTATTTGATAATCGGCCATGTAAATGTCCTTTCAATCAAGGCCTGAACGGATCCTCTATTTGCCAAAATTGTTCAGAGAAATGTGCTAGTTGTTACGGTGCCAAGCCTTCGCAATGTGTCGCTTGCACTGCCGAAGGTCGTTGGAACGGAGCTGAGTGCAGCACATGTCATTGGAATTGCAAAACCTGTACAGGCCTTACAGAGCATGAGTGTCCAGTTTGTAACTTTGAGTATTATAATTATGGCAATGGGAGCTGTCTCGAAGCTTGTGATTGGCCATTTCGAGTAGAGTTTACTGGGAATGAAAAAAAATGTGTCAGCCCTTGTTCGCCCGGAAAATACTTTTTGATACTCATGAACCAATGCGTTAAGGAGTGTCAGCCGCCAATGGTGAGATCGACCATAGAGAATAACATTCCTATCTGTGAGAACCCGTGCCTTGGGGCATTAAAGTTCTTGTATTGGAATGGAACGTGTCTCCCCTTCTGTCTTCAGCCTTTGATACAAGTTTCGAACGTTTATGGTAATCTCTGCCAAAACCCTTGTGAGGGAACCTCTAAATATCTCTACTTTAATCGGTCGTGCCTCGATAGTTGTCCAGCTCCATATGAGGTGAGATCCGAGCCAGACGTAAAATATTGCAAGCATCCATGCTCAAATCCTCAATATTACGTGTATAATAATGGTTCTTGTCATGCTAGCTGTCCTTCGCCTCTCAGAGTGAAAGTCGAATCTGGAGTCAAATCTTGTCTACCACTTTGTGATATGGATAAAGAGTATATTTTGAAAAATGGTGAATGTTCTGCAGAATGCCCATCTCCTTTGATTCAAAGAACAAAATTGATGTTTGGGAGGTATTGTTTAAGTCCGTGCGAATCAGATGAGAACTTTGTTGGTGAGAATGGATCATGCTTGTTAAATTGCCCAAGTTTCTTTGATGTGAGAATAAAATATGGTGTTAAATATTGTTTGAGTCCATGTTTGGCTGGTCAATATTACTTTGAAGGGAGTAAGTCCTGTCTTGATGCTTGTTCATATCCACTGAAGGTAACATCAGAAGGAGGAGCAAACTTTTGCCATAATACATGCTCAGAGTCAAACTCTTTTCTTAATGATGATCAATCATGCTCTCAAGATTGTCCAGCTCCTTTGATAAGAGAAGAAGGAGAGACAACAGGAAAATATTGCAGGAATCCATGTGGTGGCGAAAGAGAGAATAAATACTTGAATTTGGATGGAAGTTGTCAAGAGAAATGTGAATATCCTTACAAGATTGTCAATCAGAATTCTTATCAAATGTGTCTGATTGATATGAGTTCAACTCAGATTCATCAAGTCAAGTCAATACGACAAATTGTAAAGAATTCGAATTTTATAAGTGAAGTTGGAGGATTATTAAGTTGTTTGGTAAACACAGGAGATCCGACTTCTATTTTTATGATGCCATTATTGCAAATGTTGGAAATAATAAGATACACCGACACTCCTCTCCCTGGGAATATTGAGGAGCTCAGTTTAAACATTGAAAGGAAAACTGGGGATAAGCGTTTCCTCAAAAGCTCGAGTATAAGAAAAATGGAAGATCTGCAAGATGCTTTTGACGAGCAAATTAGAAAGGTTTGTGTTGTCAGTTTGATAACGTTGTTGTTGAGTGGAATTCTGAGGGTGATAGCTCCTATTTTTAAGGAATCGAAATTATTCAAATCGTTACAAGGATGGAGTCTCACTTTGCAATGGAATCTTTTAGCACCAGTTTTGGTCAGCGCAGTTGAGGATGTCACTTTGTTTTCTGTAATGGAGATTAAGAGTTTTGGGATTCGATTTGAATCATATCGAATTTTAATATCCCTGTTTGCAATGCTTCCTTTAAATATTTTCCTCATTTATAAAACTTTCAATATCAGTTCAGAGGTGAAGAGGATAAGAGAAAACGGTCCAAAGGAACACTTAGAGATCACCCCGTCACACTTACAAAAATGGAGATTTACGTTTGAGATTTACAAAAGTGATCGACTTTATCAACGCCTCTTTGTTCTGATTTATCTGATCCGAGTGATTTCAGTGAGCATAATAATTGCCTGCTTAGACAAACATCCCCTTCTCCAAGCAGTATGCTTGGTGCTTATTAGCTTTGGAATGATATCTTACTTGTTTTGTGCTTCGCCAATTCAAATGAAAATAAGTCATCTTCAATATCTTGTCGTCGAGATACCCGTGATGCTTTATAACGCTCTTTTGTTTGCTTTGACAGTTATAAATGAAACCCAAAATGTCGATGTCGATGTAAAGAATGCTTTAGGACAGCTGATGACTCTGCTATTCCTCACAACTCCTTTATTGACCTCAATAATTATTGTGGCTAAACTGTTGATTCAAGTGTATAATTTATACAAGAAACGAAGTTCAAATATTGAGACACCCTCAGGTTTTATTCAGTTGAGTGAAATGAGTCATGATGATGATGAGGAAAGAGAAGAAGAAAGTTTGGAGCAATCACATGTTATGACTGTTATAGTTAATGAGAATGAAGATAATAATGGTAAATATGATTCATTTTTATGATGTTAACAAATATTTTAGATTCCGAAGAAACTTCTATGGCACCTACTGCTGTGTCAGTCTGATTCTTTTGGATAATTTTCATTTTTTATATTTGCTTTTGAGAAACTCCATAAGAACTCTAATTGATATTTTTCAAATAGGAAAATATGTAAAAAAATCATTTTGAACCATGCCATGAAGAAAGCTTTGAACTCTTTTTCCCCAGATTCTTATTGACTCAAAAATTGAAAGGGAAGAATGAGTTTTTGTTTCACTTTTTAAAATTTGCTGACAGAATATTTTTTTTTTGAGCCACAATGTAGTCAAAAAATTACAAAAAGACCCTTTTTAAAGAGGAAGAGAAAACATTTATTAATATACAGTGAAACTCTTTGGTTTCTGAAAATAATAAACCAGAATCGTTGTTTCCTTCGAATTATGGAAGGAGGGGTTGATATTGAGAGTTCCTATAGTCAGTGATTTTCCTAAGTCTAAAAATCCCTTAAGTTTAGCCAAATCTTGTCTAAAGCTCAAATTTTGACGAAATTTTGACAAACTTTTTGACACTTTTAGACAAAATTTCAGAAAGACCTCTTTTCCAAAAAGAAAAAAAAATGAAAAAAAATTTCTGGGAATTTTTGAAAGAATTTTTCCAAATCAATTTTTTTTCATAAAATCTTCATAAACTCACTTTCTTCTTTCAAAGTTGGAAACAAGCATATTGGGGTTAAAAATTAATTTTTATTCAAGTTACGGAAAGCATTAATCGTGCTCCACAGATTAAATCTTCCATCTCGTCTCTACATTTTGATATCTTCCCCAGTCAAAGATATCATCAGAAGACCTTGGAAGCTTCCCACTCAACTTATTCCTGAAATCAGTCTTGGCCCTCTTCATACAGCTGAATCCCCCCTCAATTTCCGCATTCGCTGTGGGCAAAGTGGCATAAATTTCAATCAATTTCGTTATAGCCTCAAATCCATGGTGAAAAAAATTCTTCTGTCAAGAGAGAATGAATGATATCACCTTCCTTTTTTTATATGAAACTCTTTAAATTTGAAAATTTTTAATTCTTTCATTCTATAATAACAAGATCTTGATCAAAAATAAGCTCATTATTTTTTGAAAATAATGCTAAGAAAAAATTTTTTGGAAAATGAAATTTTGTCTAAAGGGGGAAAAACCTTAGGAAAATCACTGAATATGAATGAAAAATTTTTTAGCAAAAGATTTTCTTGGGTTTAAAAAAAAACTCTCAACCACAAGCAATGTTTTTCTTTTTAAAAAAATGGTAACTTTGGCTTGTTCTTTCAAGAGTTGAAAATTGAGAATTTTTTGAGATTAACGAAAAAGATTGGAAGAAATTGAGAAAAAAACTTTTTTGGCTTTATTTTTTAAAGAGGTTCACAAGGTTTTACGATCCTTCCAGGCCTCAAAAAAATTAGAGAAAGTGTGATTGGCAACCTGAAACAGACTTCAGTATTAAAATCATGAGTTAGAAGCATTTTGAAATACGAAAAAAATTTTATGGTTCATACAGACATTTTCGAGAAAGATTTCCTTAGAAATATCAAAAATTTTTTTCTTCAAAAGTTTCACAAAATTTTTTCAAGAAATCACCTCAAGAGACTGTGCAATAGGCTTTCGAAAGAAAGCATATGGGTGAATTTTTCAAAGCTTTATCTACCTGATGAAATTGGAAACCTCAATATTTTTGTCAAGAAATAAATAACCCAGATTATCTCGAATGAAAAATAAGATAATCAATCTAATTTGCACATTTTAAAAGTGAAAGCGAGATTTCAATTTTTGAACAGATTTTATTAATTTTTCTTTTGAGAAGAGACAGATATGATTTCTTCTTCAGATCATGCTTTCGATTTTGAGAGATTCTGGATAAAAATCTAAAGGAAAATAAATGATTAAAAGTTTTTGAGAAAGTGAGACTGCAAAAGATAAGAAGAGGGATTAAGTTTCTATCAAAGAAGGGAAATGAGAAGCTCTGAGACCTCTAAGGGTTTGAAAATTTGAGAAGGTTGGGATTAGTGGGCTTTGGTTGAGGATTTAAATTAAATTAAGGTTCAAATCAGGTGTTATTTTTGTAGAAATTATTTTTTTAATGAAATGAGATTGAGAAAATTAATCTTTATAAATTTGCATTTCAGACTTTTTCATTTTAATTAAGTTTTTATTTTGTTTTGTTTATCCATTAACCTTGGAAATAAGACCTTTTCTCTCATACTTTGGAAGAAATTCGCATTTTCTTAGGCCCCGCCCAGGATGCAGCTTTTCGAATTTCGATTGAAAGAAAGGAGCAGACCTCTATCCTCATTTTTAAAGGGGTTTTGGAATCAAAGTTGATTTCACAGTTTTTGAAGAGGAAAAACTCATCACAAAATTATTCAGAAATAAATTAATCGAAAAATCTCTTTTGAATATTTATAAATTAAATTTTTGCTTCAAGCTCTCAAATTTATGCAATTCACGATCCTTTTCAGTTTCTGTATATTCTTGTTAAAGCTCAATGAAAATCACGCTTTTACGCAAAATGGTAAAACCCCTCAGCTTCTTAACTGAAATAAATAGATTTTGAGATAAAAGATTTGTATGAAACAGACATCGCTTTATTCCAAAAAGAAGCTGAGCATTGGAATATTACGAGTTTACTCTCAGAGTCCAAGGTCTCAGAGATTAATATCCCAGCCCTGAAAATACAAGAACTCATTCTAGGCGGTCCAAAAGCCGTTAAGCCACCGCACCTTGACACGAATGACATCTATCCTCTTTTTGAAAGAATTTATAAAGGGCTTCTTCCACATCAGCATGTGACGGTTATTGGAAAGTTTTGGTGTTTCGGCGATTTTCATGAAGAAGGATTAAGTCTTCTTTTTACAATGGAAGTAGATTCTATGTTGTCATCTTTCCCTGGAGAAATAGTCAGACCCTCCAATCCAAACAAGATAACCTTTCCTGAAAATGAAACCAATTTTAGGTTTATCAGGTTTTCATCTTCACATACTCCTCCAGATTTAGTTATATCAATATTTTTTCGAACGAATCGTCCGGAGAAAATCACCATTGGGTTTCGAGAGCTGACCATTCATTTAAGCAATGATTCGCGCACTTATCAGGATTATATTTGTCATACGTCTGGGAAAAAAGACTTCGGAGCAATCATTCAATGTAAATGTCCTTTTCATCAAGGGATGGATAAAGATTCGGTCTGTCAAGATTGCTCTCCGAACTGTGCGAGTTGCATTGGCGCGGAGCCTTCACAGTGTTCACTTTGCTCAGCTGGAGCGCATTGGAATGGATTTGAATGCAGTACATGTCATTGGGGTTGTAAACAGTGTACTGGCTCCTCTCAGCACGAATGCTCAGCTTGCAATATTGGGTACTATAACTATGGCAATGGAAGTTGTATAAAAACCTGCAAATGGCCATTTCAAGCAGTTGAAAACGGACTTGAAAAACAGTGCGTCAAGCCTTGTAAGCCTAATCAATATGTCTTGAAGCCTGGTCAATTTCTTTTGAAACCCGAGAATAAATGTGTTGATGAATGTCCAATGCCATTTTCCAAATTCCTCAGAGAAGATATCCTCACTTGTGAAGATCCGTGTGAAAGGCTCCGTTTTCTTTATTGGAATGGATCATGCATATCTTCATGCCCGCTACCCCTTGTAACGGCAATGAGGTTTGACAGTCAATTGTGCACAAATCCATGTGAGGGAGCCTCTCCTTATTTGTATTCTAGCCAGACATGTCTTCCAGATTGTCCAGCTCCTCTACAGATCAGATCCGAGCCAGGAGTAAGCTATTGTCTCAATCCATGCCAACCAACAAATCATTATCTTTATAATAATGGCTCATGTCATCCTAGTTGCCGCTCACCTCTGAGGATTAGAGTTGAAAATGGAATAAAATATTGTTTGAATCCTTGTGATTCGGCGACAGAGTATATTTTGGGGAATGGATCTTGTTCTCTCGAGTGTCCAGGTCCTTTGGTGAAGAAATTAGAACCTGGCGTCGGGACCCATTGCTTGAGTCCTTGTGAATCTGATGATCACTTTGTTGCAAATAATGGATCATGCTTGCAGAATTGTCCAAGTTTCTTTGATGTTGAGATAAAATACGGTGTGAAATATTGTTTGAATCCTTGCTCAAGCAATCAATCTTATTTTGAGCAGAATAAATCCTGCCTTCAGACATGCCCATATCCACTCAAAATTAAATCGAAAGCAGGAGCAAACTTTTGCCAAAATCCTTGTTCAGGATCAAATGACTTTCTTTATGATGATCAATCATGCCATAAAAACTGTCCCGGACCTCTCGTTAGTTTGACAGAACCAGCAGCAGGAGCCATCGGCAAGTATTGTAAGAACCCATGTGATGGAGAGAATAAATATTTGGGCTTGGATGGAAGCTGCCGAGAGACCTGCGACTATCCTTACAAAATTCTCAGTCAAGGTCCTTATCAAATGTGCTTAATTGATAGGACACCATCTGAGATTCATCAACTCAGATCAATCGGTCAAATTGTAAAGGCCTCAAGTAGAATTAGCGAGATCGGAGGGCTCTTCAGCTCTTTTGTAAATGCAGGAGATCCAACATCTCTTTTTATGATACCATTATTAAGAATGCTGGAAATGATAAAATACACAGAGATCATTTTTCCTGTTTCTCTTGATCTCAGTTTAAATCGAGACCGTCTTGAAAGAAACACAGAGCACAGGAGATTACTGAAACGGACAAAGATGGAAGATGAAGAGATATTTAGCGACCTTGAAGAGATTTTTGATGATAATATTCTGGAGATTGGAATAGTTTGTTTAATAGCATTATTGTTGAGCACAGTTTTAAAGTATACAAGGCCAATTTTCAATGGATCAAAGCCGTTTAGATTTTTTGAGAGATTTAGCTTTGCTTTACAATGGAATATTTTGGCACCTTTATTTATTTGTAAACTTGGAGACATCATTCTATTTTCTTTGGTAACTTTGAGTCAAGATGGGTTTCGATTCAAATCGTAT
>Ga0182738_1002837_pt1 | contig 20279 bp, 15 predicted proteins | sample eDN5th30CBELigMG_FD_128876 | JGI IMG/M metagenome (GOLD analysis project Ga0182738, IMG submission 128876) | Enriched Miracle-Growth compost microbial communities from Emeryville, California, USA - eDNA 5th pass 30_C BE-Lig MG (version 2)... ... | reverse complement strand
TTAAAAATAGAACACAATTAAAAATTATCGGAAATTAGCCAACAAAACTCATGATTTAGGTCGCATTTTATATAATTAATTAGTTAGCAACAGCAAAGTGCATCATACCTGACGTCTCTTACAACAAAAATAAATTATACTGTTGTTCATGTGATCGCTCAATGAAGGAGAAATATTCAACTCTTGACTGTATGTTTTAATTGGTTTAATCTGTGAATTACTTGGTTTTCTCATCATTCAATTGCCAAATTTGCTCTTTCTTTCTCTGGGTCCTCTAAGAATGAGAATAGGCCGTCGATTTATCCTCTAGATGGCGCTAATCCCCTTTGGAGTCTATGGACCCTCTTTATTCGATAAGAGAAGGGAGAAAAAGGTTCTGAGAACTCTAATTATTGAAATAATCATGTTTTTGTGTTAAAAAACTTTAGAGTTTTCAAGATTTATGCTTAGGAAGGGTTATAGTTGAAATCCAAGATGTGAAGGGAATAGGAAAACATCCTTTATTTGGTCTTTAACCATGTGAGAAAGAAAAACATGATGAAAAACGGAATTATTATTCTTCTTGAATATGACATAAAAATGGTTTACAAATGACACAGTAACAAACATCATAATAATCATAGTGAATGAAATACATAAAAGATGAATTAAAAAAAAAAACCTGGAATTTTTTTAGAACTTATTTTTTCGCGGTTTTATTATGATTAGTGCGGCTCATTCTCGCTCCTTTATGAGTACCAGCACTTCTTGAGGCGGGCTGGGAAGATGCAACTTGTTTACGACTTGGTGCCTTTGAAATAATTTTAGGTGGATTTATTAGGAATTAAAATACATTGATAAGCGAAGTGGCTAATTGTTGGAATTGCTCGGGAGATAAGACTGCGTCCCTGATTTGAGTAAAGTCTTTTTCTAAAGGAATTTCTGCAGTCAATATGTCATCTAGAGTGGTATGAATTTATTCTGTTCAATAAAGAAATTACCAGGGAAATCCTTGGTTTGGACGGGAGCATTAGCTTTAGCCAAAAGAACATTAGCATTTTCATAAGCAATAATATTGTTCAAATTATTAATGTCTTCAATCAAATTGGGATTATTTGCAATATCAGCTCTTTCCAATTTAATTTGCTAAAGAGTTTAGTTGATAGAATAAATTTCTCGAATTTACTTCAGCGAGCAATCTAGAGTATTCTCCGACCAAGTTAATACCCTTTTGTTCGAGGATTCCGATAAATTCAATCATATTATCTTCTGTCAGAGCACTATTTCTGATTTTCTTAATCATTTCCTCATCAGCTCCAATTGAGACAAACACCTTCTCAATCATATCCTAGGTGAAATGAGTAAGAGGATTTTGAGCAAAGGAAGTTACTTTGAGAACATTGAGGGTCTCGATTAATTTAGTATAATGCACCTTATACAGCTTTTTCTTTTTATCCTCATGTTCAAGTTTTTGTATAATGACAATTTTATCTTCTCTCTTGGTATTATCTTCTGTTGTAGCTCCTCTAACACTATAATGTTGGATTTGATGCTATTTTTGTTGAGTTATAATAAAATGACTCAAAAAGTGAAATTACTTTGACAAGATCAATTTGAGAATCTAAGTGTTCAATTTCTTCATTTAATTCTTTGACAAACTTTTCCATAGTTTGATTCTTTTCGTATAAAGTGTTGAAGACCATTAATAAATCTTCAGGTTTCTTAATTCCAGTTTTTTCCATAATTCTTTCGAATGCACTTTTGATCTCTTCTTCCTTCTTGGCTGAAAGGTTATACTCTTTTTCCATCAAAGCATTGGATTTTTCTTTTTCCTCAATCTTCCTTTTGGTTTTAGCAATTGCTGCTTTGAGATTTTCTAATTCTTTTTTTTCTTTGGTTTTGCCATTGATAAACTCCTTGAATTTTTCAACTTCTTGAAGCTCAGTTTTGATTTGTTCCATTTCAACCTCAAACTCCTTTTTGGAAACAACTGCTTTCTGTTTCAACTCTTTTAACTCTTCCTCAGCTTCATTTCTTTTGATGTAGGCGTATCCTGCATTTTGGATTGTTTGCTCTACTTTTTCTTGCTTTTCCTTCAATTCTTTTTCCAAAGTTTCGTGAACCCTGATTTTGAATTGAAATTAATCCCAAAAGGAAATAAATTACTGTTCAAGGACAATGTTATCCTTTCTCAATTGATCGATTTTCTGTCTGATGTCATTGCTTTTTGCAATTTTTTCATTCAACTTTTGGTTTGCTTTCTCAATTTTATTTTCATATTGTTCAATCTATTGAGATTTGAGAAAAAACTGGGCTGGACGAAATTTACAAGTTTCATTTGGGCAGCGATATTCTCTTTAACAGGTTTTGTGTTTTTCTTTTTATTTTTCTCTTCTTTTAATTTAACACCCATTTCCTTTAATTCTTCATCAAGTGCAATCTAGTGGGAAGATTTAGGAAGGGAAGGTAAATTTTGAATGATACTCCATTGTGAATTTCTTGATCAATTCTTTCAACATATGTCTTTTCAACGTTTGAAACAAGATATAGCTTGAGCACTTTCTATTCAATTTGATTGAGTTTTTCCTGAAATGCTTGAAAGGATTACCAAGATTGTATTGTATGAAGAGTCTTTGTTGATAATAACTCTGCTTAAAAGTTCCTTGAGTTCTTCAGCATTATCAGTATCCATAAATCTCTTTGCTTCATTAAGAAGTTTGTCCCTGAGTTCTTCAGCTCTTTCCAATTGTTTTCCTTGGAATTCCTCTGTAAATGCACGAGGACCTCTCGAAAGAGACATTAATAAAACATTTCTGATATCCTTATCAAGCGATGGAACTCTAATTATTTAAAAGTTAAGAAACATGGTGTCTGAAAAGATTGAATAAAAATATTCAAATTGCGACGAAACACTTACGAGGCAATTGTTTTTTTGAGGATACGTTTTTTATGTTTTTCTACAGGATCTTCACCATAGACAATATCAGTGGGCCTTTCAGAGAAGAAAGAAGTGCCAACAGTTGAACCAAATTTTGAAGCAAAAGTTTTTCTGCCATCGTGATAGTCGTTATTATTGTAGTGTGAAGGGTCTTCCATATTGTTCGAGATTTCCTTATGAGTTTTGCAAAAAATTAAAAAGGAGGAGTTTTATATTTTTTAATACTAAAGTCAAGAGCTGAAAAAACCCGTCAAAATTAAGTTATAATCGTTGAAAGCAAGAGAGGTTTATTTCAACTTCTGCGTAAAGTTGATTGACTATATACATATTTATAATACATCACTAAACATTGAGGAAGGAATATTCGATTTTATCTAATTAGTGGAGAAAGACAAGATTCAAAGATGAGAAGAGAATTCAAAAAGTATTTTAGTTAATTAACCTTTTGGTTTATATCTGTTTGATCTGACATTAACTGTGGGAAGATTTGATCCTATTGGAGCCAAGAGTACTAAAATATATTAAAATAATTGTCAAGTCTCTTCAATTTACCTTTTCCTCCTTTATTAAAAGGCTTTGTTGGGCTTTCTTCAAAAATAGGAGGTTTTTTATTTTCATTGGTGAGAGGTTTGAGAACCATATTGTTATTGATTTTCTTTTTAGCAAATTGACGCATAAAAGTTTTTTGAGGGTCAACAATATTTTCTGAGAAAGGACTCATCATAGGAGAGGGTCCCAAATGATCAGCTCCAGATAAAGGTGGGAGATAATTCGTAGATACTTTTTGTTTCGCAGGTGATTTTATCTGTCTCTTCCTGGGTGCTATAAAAATCAAGTTAAGAAAGATATTTCCTTAAAAAAATACTAGATTTGATTTGAGGGAGAATATTTTCATTTTTATAAGGGTTGGTTTGATTAAATCCGAATTTTTCATTGTCATTATCAAATTCTTCTTCTTCCTCATCTTCATGAACTTCGCGATGATAGTTGATTTTCCTGAATCCTCGCTGTGCTTTAGCAGTGGAGATTGATGCTTCAGTCTCATCTTCACAGCTAGATTCTTCGATATTCGGAGTCTGAATGACTTTTGGTAAAAAGGACTTTTTGTCTTTTTGCATATACGAAGGAATTACGAAATCATTGAGATCATCTTGCCAAACTAATTTTGCCCTGATTGAAGAGAATTGTTTTGGTGTCAGTATAAAATTGAGAATACAACTATTAATTTTCACTTCATTTTCCAGGATTCTGATATTGTCGAGCAGATCCTCTTTTTCTAGTTCATACTCCTGTTGCAAGTCCTTGATTTCTTGCTGAGATTGTTTATACTTTTTTCTTAATTTTTTTATGAGCTGTCTCTGTTCAAGGACCTCATCCTGCAAGGTACCATATTTCTTTTCAATCAACAATGCCTCTTCTTCTTTTTTGTTTCGATCTTGGAGGATTTGTTGGTGAATTTTTTCCTGTTCTTGTAACCTTTCAACCATTTTTTGGTAGTTCTCCTTCTCTTTACGATTGCCCTTTTTATCTGATCCTGCCCCTCCTTTAAGCATTTGCTGCTCAATTTCTTTGAGCTTGAGTTCGATCTCTTCGCGTTTTTTCCTTTCATTATTTATTTCTTCTTCTTTTGCTTGAAGGAGATTATTCACTGCAGGGTTTGACTCACTTCCCTGAGTTTTATTCTCAATCATAGATTTGAGTCGTTTGATTTCTTCTGAGTATTCTCGTAACATTGCATCTTTTGGATCCTCATTGACTTTGGGTTGATTCTTGATGTGCTTAGCTCTCGCAGCATACCTCAAAGTGCCCAGAGTTTCATCATAGCTATCACTTGCTGGCGAAATATTGGCAATCATGACTGTCTTTGTATTACCGCCAAGCGAGTCCTGCAAAAGACGAGTGAGCTTTGAATCACGATAAGGGATGTGGGAGCTTTTTCCGTCAACAAGAGCTGAAATAACATTACCAAGGGCTGAGAGAGACAAGTTGATTTTATTTGCTTCCTTCAGACGATCACCAGTTGTCCCAGTCTTTTTTTGTCTTTCAGAGCCAGCCAAGTCAACTAAATTTAGTTTTCCAAGCTTGACTCTGACATTATTCTTTTCATCTGTTTCGGAGCTTTCAATGTAAACTGTGAAGATTGAATGAGATCTTGAAGAGTCTTTGTTCATCGAGGTTTCAGCAGTTCTTCTGTTTTTAAACCCAAGCACCATCAATTGCACAATTTCTGCGACTGACTTGACGACCACTAAAGAGAGGTCTTTGACATATATACCCTTTTCAGTGGACTCTTTGAGCTCAAGTTTTTTATTGACATCAGATCCAAGTAAATCATGAATCTCTTCGTTGTAAATTTCGATGTAAGAGCATCTTATGAGGAAATTTTTTTGCTCTGTCAGGGTGATATTGGCATAGATATGCTCAAATGCTCTGGGGATAATACCTTTTAGTCCTTCATCTTCTGGGACTCCTGACATGGTATGAGTTTTGCCACATCCTGTTTGACCATAAGCAAGAATTGTACCGTTGTAGCCATTTATAACAGATTCGACGAGAGAAAATGCTGTTTTTTCGTAAACAAGCTGCTGCTTTGTGTTGCAATCAAAAACTGTATCAAAAGTAAAGACTTTTTCTGTGTCTTGCTGTTCACCATTTTTGGATAAGACAATTTGCGTAAGATCTGCATCTACAGAAACGGTTTGAGAAGCATTTTGTGCTTTTTCTCTTTGATTTAATGGTCGTACTCTAACAACGACTTTGACTGCTTCAGATGGCATTCCTTCCTTTCTGAGAGAAAATTTTTATTGTCTATCTTCAAATTTGGAAGAACTTTAAAAAGCCCGGTCAGATAAATTTCATCTTTAGCCTAAATTAGGATTTGGAGGCATTTATTTCATTAAACATTTTATTTATTTGTTCAGTTCCTTTTTACAGAAATATACAAGAAAAACCAATAATAAGTGAGGAGGATAAACATAATCAGGATAAAGAAAAATGATTGAAAGTATCATCCAAAAAAGAAGTTTATTTATTTGTTTGTTTATTTTGGGAGTAGATCAGCCAATAATTCTATAAGTTTATCTTTTGCAATTGGTTTTTGTAGATAATGAGTCATTCCAGCTTGTCTGCATTTTTGCACTTCTTCTTGACCTCCGTGACCACTTTGTCCAATGATTGGAAGATTTGGAATTTGTTTCGTGTCAATCAGAGCCCTAATTTCTCTTGCACATTGAATGCCACCCATGATTGGCATTTCGACGTCGAGGAAGATGGAGATATATTGGTGTTCCGGTCCCATGACTTTTCTCTCTTGAATTTTTTGAAGGGCTTGCTTTCCATTATAGACAGAATGAATATCGACTTCGAAGGCTCCAAGGAAGTTTTTAAAGACCATGTGATTAATGTCATCATCATCAGCCAGTAAGATAGTTGGCAAAGTTCCTGATTTTTCTTTAATTTTTTGGAGGGCAACACTAATATTTTCGTTCATCGCGAGTGTTTTCTTTTGAACCTTCTTTCGAACTTTACTGTTTTGGTTTTTATCGGGCTCTGTCGGGAACAATTCGCTCTTTATGGGAGAGAGATTATCATGGCCAGTGCTCCCAAACGAAGTTGGAAGAATCGTTCCACGGAAGGCTGGCGAGGCAGCATCTTTGAGGGATGTGATTGTGTTTGCATAATTAAAGACAGAGTTTGACACCATATTTTCATTGAAGACATGGTACTTGCCCATCAACTCTTCGAGGTTTTCATCCAAGTTTTTATTTTCATCATCTTCATCTTCGACCTCAAATGGATCTAGCTCGTAGTCCTGGTCATCAATAACGAACCAAAACGTGGACCCCTTGTGAACTTCTGATGTGACATTCAGGCCTGCTATCTGTTTTTGAGAGCACAAGACTTTTGCAAGCGAATTACTGATTGTGAGTCCGAGACCAACGCCTTGAGGGTTCAACTCTCTGTTTCTTTTCGAGTCAATCTTTCCAAAAGCTTTGAAAAGTTTTTCAATATTAGCAGACTCTATTCCGATGCCTGTATCAATAACTTTGATGGCAACTTTTTTCTCTTGGTAAGGCTCGACTTGGATCGTGATCGAGCCCTCGAGGGTGAATTTTATAGCATTTCCCAGCAAATTATTCACCACCTGCTGGACCCTATTTGGGTCATTGCAGATATATTTTGACATTTTAGGGTCCATATTAATTTTGAGTTTTAATCCTCGAGCTTTGGCTTGAGTGGAAATCAGGGTAAGAGACTCTTCGAGCTTTTTCTTGAGGTTGAATCGAACTGGGACAAGAATGAGTTTTTGTTCTTTAATCTGGTGGAAATCAAGGATATCATTAACAAGGGTAAGAAGCAGTTTCGCACTATTGTAAGCAGGTACAAGGTAGGTGTGCTTTAATTCATGAGTGATATGCTCTTTAAGGCTTCCGAGCATCCCCATAATCCCATTGAGAGGAGTTCTAAATTCATGCGATACCGAGGCGAGAACTTTGCTTTGACTCCTTTCTTTTTCTTCCATTTGTTTAATGATTTCTTTTTCAGTAACATCTCTGATAAGGAGAATAATTGACGGGCGTCCTTTCAGACTGATTGGAGTGAACTTGATTTCCAGGTATTGTAAAATTCCGCCGGCAGTTTTTCTGGTCGACTGCATAACCATAGCCCATCGATTTGCACCAAGATTCTGATAGGGGTTTATTTTTTTCGAAATACTCAAGGGGAGGGACCTCGATTTTCTTTGTTTGTGAAGCCTGTCTTTTTTGTCTTGATCCCCGCTAGAAGCATTTGAGGGAAGGACTCCATCAACTGTTTCTGAGCCGAACTCTTCTTTTAGCTTGCTCAATATATCATCAATTGCCTCTTTGGCAGTCCTATGATTACTTTTCTGGAAAGGCTCTTCAATTTTATTTAAAATTTTGCGAAATCTGAGTTTGAGATTGCTCAGGCCAATCAAAGACATTTGAGTTGAACCTCTAAAGCTTTCGTCTTTAACTATACCTTCCTTCTCGATCGAATTTGCTTCTTCAAAGTCGTTATTCTCTTCATTTTTTGAAATTAGTGGGTCAATAGGCTTATCATTTTGATCTCCGCCGATCTCTTTATCTGAGCCAGATTTGAAATTAAAGGTTTTTGACTTGAAAGCAGGGCTTTTTTCCTGAGCTTTCTTGGGTGGTGGGGTAGCATTACTGCTGGGTTTTTTCGACAATTTCGAAGGGTGACTGACAAGCTCGTCAGACTTACGTTCCTTGAGATTTTCCCCGCTGGATTTTCTCGGGGCAGCATCTAATTTTGAGAACAATGATGGAACTTTAGGTTCTCCTCGAAGAGAAGACTTTTGATGCACTTTATTGATTTCATATGAAGAAGAAAAGGATTTCTGCATCACTTTTGAGTTATTCATGTCATCAATGAATTGTGTATTCTCAAGAGAGAAAATTGTGTCGAGAACTTGGTCATCTTTGACTCGTATAATAGTTCTCATAGAATCGTTCATATACTGGAGGCCGCTGCTGTCAACGATGGCCACACCATCAGGTAAGAGGTTCAAGACGGTGGAGGCAAGTTTTCGTTCTTCTTTTTGCTTGGTTTTGCTGTGTTGAGATGTCTCTTCGAAGGACTTTAGTTTATACATGTAAATTCCAATAGGTATAGTTTTTGCAAACCAGAAGCTTGCCTCTATAATTGCCACGTCATATCCTTCAATTCTGAAATACAAATAGGTAAAGTGGAAGACTATGATGAAAATATTAAGAATTCTTGTTTGTAGTGATAAGATTGTCGGCCAAACAATGATTGTGAGTTCAGCGCAAAGCCAGAACATCCTTTCTGTAGTGACGTTTTCGTTAATATTCCACGTGGCTTGTTGAAACTCCATAATAACGACAGTAATGATGACATAAACTATAACTTTGATGCAATCGAAATAGAGTTCATAATGATTAGCTTTTTCTTTCGGTATTTGTAATTTCTGGACCCTTAGGTAGAAAATCAACATGAAAATCAGGAGAATAAGAAAGATAGCTGATGGGATAACCACTGTCACGACCCAGTTTTCCTCATTAGGCTCGAGAAAATAGTTTAGAACAAGGCTAGCAATGTAGAGGACAATGAAAGCAGAGAAAAGCATGAAAAGAGTGTTCAGCCGAAAAGTGTCGTCTGTTTTTTTGGCCGTCAGAGGCGCGTTGGGCCTCAGAGTGGGCAGCATATTAAGTACTGGCATTTGTTGCAAAGACTGTTCACTCTGCTTTGGAAACGATTTTGGATAAAGCAATAAAAATAAAGCCTAATAAAAATAGTGAAAACCAAGTAGCTTTGTTAACTGTCCAAATCTCGTGGCTAAATAAAACTCCAAAAATAAATTCCTCCCCATTCAAATTCTCCCATTTTCTAGACAAAAAATTATAAATTACATTCGGTTGAGGGGAATGAGGGGAACTATCTCTTTGAGAGAAAATAAGGGAGTTTATGAACTCACCGCGATTAGAAAGTAAAGAAATTATTGATTGCTGGGTTTAGTGATTTTTCCTTGGGTGAATCTTTTCTACTAAATAAAGAGCTTTTCTCAACTTGAGACATGAATTTTTGGAATAAAAGAGATTTGTTTGTTTTTCAGAACTCAGGGTATATTGAGATTTCTGAGAAGAATCTTTTTCTAAAACAACATTTCTTTGAACAAGAGACGTATTTTTCGGAGAATTTGGATTTAAGGAGTGTCGATATGCTCCTCCTTCTCCTTGAGTCCAAAAAGTGCAATTCGAACATTCGACTTCAATTTATCATTGTTTTGGGAAATTTAAACCTTGCCTTGCCTTGGATGACAATGTGGCTATGTGACAACATGAAAACTTTTTATTTAATCAAAGAGACAGAGAAATTTTTTATATTCAGATCTTATGAATGAAGTCCTCTTGTCTCAGTAAAGTGAAAATTTTTTTTCAATTGGCTGAGATGGTTTGAGATTTTTGTTGGAAAAGATTTAAAGTTGAAATTTTTCTTTCTTCTAATTAAAGAAGAAGAAGGTGAATCTTTGCTTTGGAAAATCAAGAAAAGAACGTACATTTTTCGACTTGAGAAGATGTATTTCTGACAAATTCTTTTATATTTTGAAGGATAAGGAAAATCTCCTTGAATTTTTTTAATAAATTTTTGGATCCAAAAAGCCTAACCTTGGAAATATTTTCCAGAAATTCATTTCCTACTCATCCTGCTCCTCGGGTTGAATCTCAAAAGTCTTCATAAAAGAGAAAAATAATTTGTGACTCGATTCTGTTATTTCTCAGAATATGAAAAACTGAAATGATAAAGAAATTATGCAGTTTTTGGGATTGAAGGGTTTCTCATTTGAAGTAATTCTGATTTAAGAGACAAATAAACTAAGGTGAAAGTCAAATTTAGATTAGGAAGCAGTTTTATTTTTCATCAAGATTGTCAGTTGTTTTTTCATTGTATTTGATAATTGTTCCTTCAAAGATTTAAACCGCCAACCTCTTGTCTGTTATAAATAGGTTACCGCCGATAGATCCAGGTGAGTCTAGGATGAGAAAAGAAATTGTCAGAAATATTGAGAAATTCCAACTGAAGATCCATATTTAGTTCAAGAGTGCAAACTACTTCATTATGAAGAAAATCTTCTAGAGAGAGAGGAAAACCATTTTCATGGGCACATCTCATGGGTATTTTAGTAGTTTTAGCTAAAAAACTGTTCCTAATTTTGTCGATATGTTAGTCCCTGTCGGATGGTGAAGAGTGTGTTGATTTAAATGGGGAATAAAAAAATAGCTTTGGACAAAGGAAAACTCTGGATATGGGCGCCAAAAAGTAGAAAATCCTTCGTAGACTAGTTTTTACCATTTTTGATGTAATTCATGATCCTTACTGAATCAGTAAATCTGAGTGATACGTGTCTGCTTTATTTGTCTCTCTGGATATGTTCTGTTCTGTTCTTTTTTTGGAAGAGAGGACTAATAATGTGAAGGAAAATTCCAATACGTGTTGATCATTCTTCCTTTTAATTCTAGAAAATTGATTCCATATCTTGAATCTTTTGTAACTTCTTCCAAATTATTACAAAGCTATTATAGAATATTTTTTCTCATCCCAAAGTTCCATCTGGAAGAGGGAAGAGGTAAGTGAATCGACTCGACTTAACATTTTTTCTTTGATCTAAAGGCTGGTCGGGAAAGTTCCGGATGCCGTAGAGTGATTAAATTAACTGATTTTCTTCTTTCAGAATTAATTAAGAAAGCTTTTCAACCAACTTTTACTTGATAGAATAATCAAAAGGTTTAAGTGTTTTAATTTGGGTATTAAAGGGGAAAGTGTTGCAACTTTTTATATAAATAAACATTAACTAAAACATTTAAATCAATACAACATGGAACGACAAGTCAATCTCCGTAACTCTATCCTCTACAATCGTCAACACCCAACTCAGATAATGTCTTGCCCGGATCTTGATATGGCTGACTCTTTTTATAACGAAGAGAACAACATTCCACACAATCATGTTTCACAAAACCACCAAGTTCTTGCTGAGAACACCGATGGTTATCTTGTGAACTATGATATTTACGGAAGAATGATCCTTGACAGTCCCAGAGATGAACTTCAAGGACTTGTGAATCAGAACTCTGAAAATGTGGCAAGAGATAGAAATTTTGTTGCTGGGTCGTGCGATGCAATCGAAGAGGAAGAGGAAGAACTTACTGAAATGAGTGCAGATAAGGAAAATCTTGATGAGAGCTACGAGTTTGTTGGAAGACGCCGCGCTCAGAGTGATTGTTTTGGCTCTTTACCCCAAACGAGCCAACCAAGATTCACTTCAAGAAGAGCTCCTTTGAAGGACATCACTCCTGCTCCTTCAAAGAAAGTGAAGCTCGCTAGTGGTTTCCAGGTAAAATCTATTGTTAAAGAGTTGAACTAATTTTCTATAGAAAACACAATATACTATGAGCCCTATTATGGAAATTCCCATGACTTCAACTCACGTCAAGCCACATTTATTTGTGACTGGAATGAGATAAAAGAAATTTTCAAGCCTTCAAAAACTATGTATAATAACACTGCTACAAATGAATATCAATCTCAATACTATTTATTATGCTTAAGCATCATAATAAAAAATTTCCTATAATATTTCATACTTTTCATTTCTGTTTACTATGCAATTTGCATTAATTATTCCATTTTATTTTGTACTGTTTTCCTGACCCGACTTGAATATCTCCTTAACTAAATTCTTCACTCAATCATTGAAATTAAAGTTGATTAAGAAGGAAAAAAGTTGGAATTAAATAAAAAAGATGCATCAACCGGGAATTGAACCCGGGTCCCAACGATGGCAACGTTGGATTCTACCACTAAACCATTGATGCTTGATACTATTCCTCCTTTTCGCGAATTTCTTTACTCAGACAACCAAATAAGAAGATCTTATATAACATTGTAATTGAATAAAAAATCCCACTCCATGTTAGTTGGAAAATAATTTTGAGATATTTTCAAACAAAGACTTCTTTCTCTTGTCTGGTCTTGTTGTCGTTCATAAAAAGAGTTCAATTTTTTTTTTGGAAAAGAAAACAGAGTCTTCTTTGCTGTAAAAGTTTTACGCTCCAAAACATAGAGAGAGAGAATCTTTAGTTTTGGGATTTTGAAAAATAAATAAAATTTTTGAGGAGAAATATTATTAAAGATTGAGATGTTTGGTGGTAGAAAGAGACATAATACCAAAGAGGCAGAACAAAACCAAGCCCAAAAAAAGAAATGGCAAGTAGAAATTGAAGATGAAATGGATGAAGGGATTCCTGAAGACCTTGAAATCCCAAAGGATTTGTCTGATGAGGAAAATAATCAAGAAAAAGATGTAAAATGCAGATATATTTTATAATAACTCCCAATCTGACAGCAAGACGAACAAATTGCAAATGAGAATAATAAAGAGGAAGAGAATGCTGAAGAAAATAAACCGAAAGAGTTTGATTGGATGACAAGTGAGGATGAAATGGGTAAAAATTTCTGTGTTAATGAAAATTTCAAAGAGATTTTTTAGAGAATGGAAAAGAACCAGAAGATGATGAAAGATTAACAAAAGAAAAGCCTGAAAACGCTGAGAACGAAGAAAATCCCGAAGACCAAATTGTAGAAAACGACGACTCAGTAAAGATTATGGTTGGAAATTTTTTGTTTATTTTGAATAGAAAGATGTACGAACTATTTTTATTTCAAACATTCCTTTGGATGCCACAGATGAGCAAATCCTTGATAAATTCAGAATTTTCGGAACGATTATGTAAACTATTTTGATAATAAAATAAGCAAATTTCTAACGTTCCCAGGAATTTAGAGGTCCCTCGAAACGAAGGTTCTAGATTAAATAAGGGAAGAGCATTCATTGAATTTAGCTCAGTCGAAGAAGCACAAGAAGTAGATCTGAGTTATATTTTTATGTAATTTCTTCCTAGGTATTTGAAGGCAAACATTACTTGAAAGAGAACTTACTGAATATAACACTTGGATTGAATAAAGGTTTACATATTCCTAATAACTCGTTCTTTTTCTTTATTGTTCTCATCTCTCAAAAGCTATAAACACAGTCACTGCTGCACCAAAAGAATTGCCTTTTACTTATGACGAGCGAACAAAAAAATATGTCAAGTACATACTCGATTTTTGTGAAAATTAGAATGATTTTAACTGTTTAGAGCAGGAGAAATTGAAATGAGGAAAAAACTGGAAGAGGAAGAAGGAAGTGAAGAAAGTAGTGATGGTAGCAGTAGCGAAAGTGGCAGCGAGAGCGGCAGTGGAAGTGGAAGTGATAGTGGAGAGTCAGACAGTGATGATGAACAACTCATAAAAAGAAAAAAGCCCGTTGATGAGCCAGATGATGAAGGTGACTTCAAGAAGCGTAAAGGTAGGCGTCGAAAAGATAGCAGAAGCCGAAGTAGAAGTCACAGCAAAAGCCCAACAAGAACTATTAGTACCAAAAAAAGATAATCTCTTGCCTGTTTCTTGAATAAAGATGGAAATCAATCTATTCGAATGAATTTTTGAAAAAGTTATATCGTCTAAATAAATATCTTCAGATATGTCCATAAAGGGTCGAGAAAAAAATTCCTCTCCCCTGAGAGTCAATAAATAATAATTATGGGAGTTTCAAAAAAATTGATTTCAACCGAATAAATCAAGTCTGAAAAAATTCTTGATCGAAAGAGACTCTCCAAAGGGAGATTCCTCAGAACAGAACAAAGCAAAGCAAATAGGCCAGCTTAGCCTCGTTCAAACAAATCTATTCCTTGAACTGGCATTTTTGAATATTTTTTTCTCATATGAAGAATGAATTAAATCCTTACTTTCAGAGAAGAATAGAATGACGAACCGAATTCAGTAGAGATTGAGCAAATAATGTCTATTGGAAATTCAGAGGAAAAATCTTTTTGATTCAGTAAGTTGGGGTTTTTTGAGAAAATTAATCTTGATGATTTGCTGAATTGAAGATGCTTTTGCAGTAAAAATAATCAAATCATTTTTGAGGAGAAAAAGGTTAATGAAAGGATAAAAATCATCTGAGTAAAAGCCAAGAAAATGTAATTTTTAGTTTGATAAACACTTTTAGCGCCGAAATACAAAAATTTGTTTCTGTACTAAATAAATTCGGTTAGGGAGTTAATTAATTTCTGGATTTTTACTTCTATAAAAAGAATTCCTCCTCGATTTCAAGTCGAAGTTGGACTGAAAATGATTTCCCCTGGTTTGTGAGTCCATAAAAGCTGAAAAATGGAGAAAGTTTTTGTTTTTAGAATTTTCACAATATTTTCCAAAAAAATTTTTGAGAGGAATTTTGCTGGAAAAAAATTCAAAATTCAATTTTCCAGTTAGGAAAATAGTATGAGGGATTTATCATATGACCTTACGGTCTAGGGGTATGAAGGAGAGTAAAAGAGAAAGAGATACAGTATTGATTAAGAAATTGTGGATTTTTATTAAAAATTTGCTAATATTCCCGTAATAAAAAACACAGATAAATAGTTCAACTCTAAAAAATGGGTAAAAAAAGCAAAGCTGTGGTCAAGTCAACAAACAAGATGACAAAGGGCCATCCTATTGACGCATCCAATCTGAAAATTTCAGGTATGATCTTGCTTTATTTTTAATCATTCGTCCCTGATACTAAGTTTGGTTTATTAGAACTTTGTTTGGAAGAATTTGAAAAGTCCTTGGCATCAATGGTAAGAATCATGTTTTTGAGAACTGTCTTGAGCTTATTGTTTCAGCTGGAGTCTTTGAGTAGCAAAAAGATCGAGATTTTGCAAACATGCGCATATAATTCTAAAAGCGATCCTTCGACTGTTATTGGCAAAATAGTAACTCTTAATTTCTTAAAATAGTCTGTTCAACTGACGTCTTTTATCAGAATGCTAAGTACATACTTGATGAGGATGAGAGCGTTGAAAGTCTTCAGCAAAAGATTATAACAGCTGCCAATCCCGATGTTTATCTCAACACAAAGTTGGTTGCGGTCAAATCTAGTAAGTTTTGGTGTCGAATATTTTACTAATTTATTTTTGGCTTGGCAACCTCAAGCGATACGACCAATTCCAGTCAAGATGAGATGTTGAAGGGAAGATCTTCTAATCATAAGCCAAGTTGGTTTCTTGATTTTCCAATATTGAATTTGTATAGAAGCAGAAGAGTCTCGACAAGAAAATGTAACGATCTACAGACCAAGAAGATTCGCTCATTCTGACCCTCGACAAAGCAGTAGACCCCTTGTAATAAAAAATGGCTAATTTTTTAATAGAAAAATCTTGTCAAGATTCAATCACACCACCTCAAAGAGGGGCAATTGCATTGAATGATTTGAGAAAATCTTTTTCTGACAGCAAGAGAAAAAGATTCGAAAGAGGATTGTATATTAATGATGATGACGAATTAATGATTATGAAAAGAGCAAATGAAGGACTGAATAATAGTTTTTCACATTTCAAAAGTTACAAGGAACTCATTGAAATGAATCCAAACATCTACATGAAAGCCAACAAACATTGTAAGTTTGAGGAGGAGATTTGAGAATAATGATTTACCGGTAGTCATAATTGACGAACTTTCTTTGGAAACTATTCTGGAGAAGATTTATCTGGAAGCTTATTCATTTGAGGATTTAAGAGAATATGTTTACTCGGCACTGAAGAAAGTGGTCTCTCTTGATGATTTTCTGGATATTCTTTACAGTTCAATCCAGAATTATTCTTTGGTAATTTCTTTGACAAAGGCGAGTAATTTACTGAAATCTTAAAGAGAGTGAAAGAGCATATTATGGAGGCACTTGATGAAGTTATGATCAAGACAAAAAGACTTGTGAAGGGAAATAATGGTTATTCTGAGATTATACATGAGTTTGGAGGATATAGAAAATTTAGCAAATATTGTGTGACTTACACTGGGATCATAAACAAGATTTATGAAGCTTACAAGTCATTGGAGTTAATCACCTTGGAAATTGAAAAAGTGTGTGCTTTATATCTAAACAGATTTTGTAAAGAAAGAGTTCGATTCAGCTGTGCAGATTTCCATAAAAGAATTTTCGCCAAATATTTCTACAACGATCCTTGGATCAAGGACTTTTTGGATACGATAGCAAAATATTTTGAAGAGAAACATTTTTATGCATCAAAATATCCCACAGCGGTGTCACAAATATTTGAATTAAGCGATTGTTTGGATCGACTTGATCAAAGTTGTTCAGATAATGAACTTGGTAAGAGTGGTTCTGGGGGATTTTTTTCTAACAGGGAAACTTAGAATCTGGCGATCATCAAGAAGGAGAGGAGATGTATAGAGATGATGAAAGAGTAAGAGTATCATTAACTGTTGAAGAAGAACTGTTTAAGAAGATGATGCAAAGAGATTTGATTGATGCAGGCATAGATGACGGCGAAGACGAAGAAGAACTAGAAGGAGAAATCGAAACAGTGAATACAAAGGCCAAAAAGAAGAGAAATAAGAAAAAGAAGAACAAGGCGAAAAATAACGCTGAAATAAAAACCGCAGAAGAAACGCCAAATAATGACGGTAAAAAAGATGAAAAAGAAAATTTGCCTTTCAATAATAAAATTAAAAATGATCTTATAAGTAAAAATCGAGTTGATAACTTTGTTAAATATCAATTAGAAGGACCGATAAAACAGAATACAGGAAATGTTAAACTAGATAATGAAGTTGAAGCATTTGAGAAAAGGCTGGATATGGATATTGAGCAAGCAAACACGAAGAATGAAAGGATAAAACCAAATATAAGCGATGAATGGGTTCAAAGTCTGCGACAAAGGCTTCATAAAATGAATAAATTATTTTAGAAACATGTATATACATCATAATCTTCCAACTAAAGTAATAATTTAGCTTGGCTTTTATTTCTTTAATTGCCAGAAAAACTTTTACAACAATTGAGTTGATCTTCAACTTATGGATTTCTAAATAATTCTTTCAAAAGTCTCATTGCATGACCTTCATAAAAAACTATCTTAATTTTTCAGAAAATGGGATTCTTCATTAGCAGGTAGGGTTTGAACTTGAAGAGGCCTGAATTCGGAAAAGAACAGGATCAGAGTTGATTGTTCTGGCTCCTAAGAAAGAGTTGAATATTCCATATCTTTCCTTTTATTCCTCTTTCTCCATGCATCCGCTTTATTTTAATAAGACAAATTTAAGATACAACTTTCGCAATAAAAACAGCTATTTTGTAGTGTGGGGAGAATCACTGGAATTTTTCAATGAATATGGTTTTTAATATTATCATTTAAATAATTACTCTAACATACATTCGCGTATCCCTTCTGTCAGAATGGAGGTGGAAGATAAAGAGATAACTTCTAAAGGAAAATGCTTACCTGCAACAACACATCACATAAGTGAAGAAGATCTTAAAGTTTTGATGAACAAGGTATTTAAGAACATTCAAGATTTCGATCCTCTTCAGGAGATTCAAATACGGGACACATTTGAGAACATCAAAAAGGACCTCTTTGACGATTATGTGGCGGATGTGATGGAAAGTGTCAATCAAGAGCTCAAAGGATTTAACCCGATGGACGATCCCGATCATGGGTTCTCAGAAAAGGAGGTGGAGATATTGTTTCACAGAATCCTCTTAGAGCTAGTGTCTTTGCCATTCCCAGCTAAAGCCCAGAAGGAAGGCTTGCTTGGGCTTACTCATAGTGAAAGTATAAAGTTCAACAAAAAGACAGATGACATGAACAGTGCTGGAAAAAGACCTGGAAAACCTGGAATATGCTCCAGCTGGAATGCTTTAGCCTGGAGCTCTGGAATACCTTGAATCCATGTATTTTTAAACCTTTGAGCCTGGACTCCTGGTTTTATTTTCCTGGGGCGTCTGGACTCCAGGTAATTTTTTAAAGTTCACCCTGGAAAATACCTTGATTCCAGGACTTTCTAAAATCCTGGAAACTTTTTTATAATCATATTCTAAAGAATGAGGTTGAGTTTCAGCTCAACAATTCTTGATAAATTCATGTTATTATTCAAGACTTTATTATTTGTTCATAAAGGTCATCATACACAACATTAAATGCAATATATCTTTTGTCCTTTGAGTTCAATTTCTTTACTTTGAAAAGAATTCCCTATCTTCTGAATCCTTTTGAACCTATAAAGTTCTAGTCAATTAATGCTTTTTGAAATTTTACCTGAGATGCTTGATTAAATTTTGAAGTCAGATTAATTGTCACTAACTGTTCTTCGATGATGGAATCATTTCTGGTTTCATCATCTATCTTCACTCGCTTTTTCTGCAAGGAAATTTTTGTCTCAATACCATGCCTTAAGGTTTCTGATCCGTCCAAAATCTCCATAGCATTCTCTGATAATGAGTTTGTCATCTGCTTTGACATATCTGTATCTGTCTTGGGAGAAAATGAAGAGGATTTTCTCTTCAATTTTGCCGATTTTTCACCTGTGTCAGAGATTTTAGTACTTTGTTTGAAATTCTCAACGTCTATCCCATTTATCTTGCATATCAAAAGACTTTCAAGAGTATCATCGTGTAAACAACTTCGGCGTTCATTTTTAATAAGTTTAAGCTGAGAAAAAACTCTCTCAATTGCAGCACTTGAATGAGGCAAGGAAAGCAAGGCTATTGATAATTTTGTCATTAAAGGGAACCTGAGCGAGATAGAAGCATCTTTATAAAATTGAATTGCTTCAAAATATTTCTTTGGCGAGATAAAACGACTCCTATCAACTTTCAATTCATCAATCTCATCCATAAAAGCTGAAACTTCATCGTAAAATTGAGAAATTTGTTCTGGCTTAATTACGTTCTTGAAACACTTAGCTAGTGCCATCCAATCATCCTTAGTTGAACACTGAGGATCTAATGTCTTGATTTTTGATAAAATCATATTATCAAATGGGAGATAATATTTCATTTTTTTCAAAACTTCAAGAAGGAACAGTTGAAAGGTTTGGCAAATATTCTCTCTTTTTGCTTCACTCACCAGGTCCAACTCAATGACACCTGCGAAAAGATTCATAAAGTGCTCATATAATTCTCTTGGAGAAAGGAGACAATTTGTTAAGTCTTGCTCGAGTTGGAGATTGAATTTTTTCTGAGAATCTAAAACGACTTCTTGATCTTCAATAATAATTGAAGATTTGAATATGTAATTTGAGAGACTACTATAGACTCTGAACATTTCATTTCTAGCATTGAGGATTTCTGATGCCTCCTTTTGGAAGTAAATATTAAGTTGATTGATTTTTTCCAAAAAGACTGCAAGAAATTGAAGATAAACTTTTAACTCTTGATTTGCAAAGTCTTGAATAAATTTCTGGTTCTTAATTGTATCAAAATATTCTGCCAAAGGATCCCAGAGCTCAATTATCCTTTTAATTGAGGCTTGAAGCGATAGCCACCTTGTTTTCCCCGCCTTCAAAATTTTCTTTATCTTCACCTTCATCTTTTCCATGATCTCTTCAAATTCTGCAATTCTCTTGGGAGATTTACAAAAATGTTTATAGACACTTTTTATAAATTTAAAGACAAATCGAGGAATTTTTTCAGCTGCCTTACTGGCAACTAAATGTATACAATGAGCAATACAATGCAAATAAAAAATATCAGAGCCCATTGCTTTGAGATTTGTTAGGACTGAGTTGTTTTGCCCATCCACCACACTGGCGCCATCACCCACCAAGGCAATCAGATTTTGGGGGGGGCTATGCCCAATAATCCCTTTATCAATAATCCCCATGGGGGCCCCGGTATTGGCACTCAAGGGGCAATCCCCCAGGGCCATTAGCCTGCACACTACGAATCCCCCCCCCCATCAAAAAATTGGGCCAT
>Ga0182738_1002836_pt1 | contig 20282 bp, 18 predicted proteins | sample eDN5th30CBELigMG_FD_128876 | JGI IMG/M metagenome (GOLD analysis project Ga0182738, IMG submission 128876) | Enriched Miracle-Growth compost microbial communities from Emeryville, California, USA - eDNA 5th pass 30_C BE-Lig MG (version 2)... ... | reverse complement strand
TGGCCACCGGCAACACGGTCGTCCTCAAGCCCGCCGAGTTCACGCCGCTGTCCGCCTCCCTGTGGGCGGGCATCTTCGAGGAGGCCGGCCTGCCGCAGGGCGTGTTCAATCTCGTCAACGGTCTCGGCGAGGACGCGGGCGACGCGCTCGTGAAGCACGCCGACGTGCCGCTCATCTCGTTCACGGGTGAGAGCCGCACCGGCCAGATCATCTTCGGCAACGCCGCCCCGTACCTGAAGGGCCTGTCGATGGAGCTCGGCGGCAAGTCCCCCGCGATCGTCTTCGCCGACGCCGACCTCGACGCGGCGATCGACGCGACGATCTTCGGCGTGTTCTCCCTCAACGGCGAGCGCTGCACCGCCGGCAGCCGCATCCTCGTCCAGCGCGACATCTACGACGAGTTCGTCGAGCGCTACGCGGCCCAGGCGAAGCGCGTCAAGGTGGGCTACCCGCACGACCCGGCCACCGAGGTCGGCGCGCTCGTGCACCCGGAGCACTTCGAGAAGGTCATGGGCTACGTCGAGATCGGCAAGAGCGAGGGCCGCCTCGTCGCCGGCGGCGGACAGCCCGAGGGCTTCGCGTTCGGCAACTTCGTCGCCCCGACGGTGTTCGCCGACGTCCCGCCGACCGCCCGCATCTTCCAGGAGGAGATCTTCGGCCCCGTCGTGGCGATCACGCCCTTCGACACCGAGGAGGAGGCGCTCGCCCTCGCCAACGACACCAAGTACGGTCTCGCCGCGTACGTGTGGACCAACGACCTCAAGCGGGCGCATAACTTCGCGCAGGCGATCGAGGCCGGCATGGTGTGGCTCAACTCGAACAACGTCCGCGACCTGCGCACGCCGTTCGGCGGCGTCAAGGCCTCGGGCCTCGGCCACGAGGGCGGCTACCGCTCGATCGACTTCTACACGGACCAGCAGGCCGTGCACATCACCCTCGGCAAGGTGCACAACCCCACCTTCGGCAAGAACTGACCCCACCCGAACACACGCAAGGAAGCGATATGTCCCACCGCGACGACATGACCCTGACCTCCTCCGGCTTCTACGTCTCCAAGGAAGCCCCCATCAAGACGGACGACCCGGTCCCGACGCCCTCGGCGCCGGCGCCCGACATCCTCCGCTGCGCGTACATGGAGCTCGTCGTGACCGACCTCGCCGCGTCGCGCGAGTTCTACGTCGACGTCCTCGGCCTGTACGTGACCGAGGAGGACGACACGACGATCTACCTCCGCTCGACGGAGGAGTTCATCCACCACAACCTGGTCCTGCGCAAGGGCCCGGTCGCGGCCGTCGCGGTGTTCTCCTACCGCGTGCGCACGCCCGAGGACCTCGATCGTGCGGTCGCGTTCTACAGCGAGCTCGGATGCCGCGTCGAGCGCCGTGCGGAGGGCTTCACGAAGGGCATCGGCGACTCCGTCCGCGTGACCGACCCGCTTGGCTTCCCGTACGAGTTCTTCCACGACACCCAGCACGTCGAGCGCCTGTCATGGCGGTACGACCTGCACAAGCCGGGCGAGCTGGTCCGCCTCGACCACTTCAACCAGGTGACCCCCGACGTCCCGCGCGCGACGAAGTTCATGCAGGACCTCGGCTTCCGCGTGACCGAGGACATCCAGGACGAGGAGGGCACCGTCTACGCCGCGTGGATGCGCCGCAAGCCCACCGTCCACGACACCGCCATGACCGGCGGCGACGGCCCCCGCATGCACCACGTCGCCTTCGCGACCCACGAGAAGCACAACATCCTCGCGATCTGCGACAAGCTGGGCGCGCTGCGCCGCTCCGACGCGATCGAGCGCGGCCCCGGCCGCCACGGCGTCTCCAACGCGTTCTACCTCTACCTGCGCGACCCCGACGGCCACCGCGTCGAGATCTACACGCAGGACTACTACACCGGCGACCCCGACAACCCGGTCATCACGTGGGACGTGCACGACAACCAGCGCCGTGACTGGTGGGGCAACCCCGTCGTCCCGAGCTGGTACACCGAGGCCTCCCTCGTGCTCGACCTCGACGGCAACCCGCAGCCGGTGCGCGCCCGCACCGACACCAGCGAGATGGCGGTGACGATCGGCGCCGACGGCTTCTCGTACACCCGTGCCGGGGACGCCCCGGAGGAGCTGCCCAGCTGGAAGCAGGGCGAGTACAAGCTCGGCCACCAGCTGTAGGCCGCGCATGCTCCCCGCAGACGCCATCGCGGCCATCGCCGACGAGCTCGCCGAGGCCGACCGCACGCACAGCATCATCCCGCGCATCACCGCGCGGTATCCGGATGCCGACATCGACGACTCCTACGCCATCCAGGGCGTGTGGCGCGAGCGCATGCGCGCGTCCGGCCGGCGTCTCGTGGGCCGGAAGATCGGGCTCACCTCGAAGGCGATGCAGCAGGCGACGGGCATCACCGAGCCGGACTACGGCGTCATGTTCGACGACACCGTCTACGAGTCGGGCGCCGACATCCCCGTCGCCCTGTTCTCGAACGTGCGCGTCGAGGTCGAGCTCGCGTTCGTGCTCGCCCGCCCGCTCTCCGGCCCCGACTGCACGCTCGAAGACGCCCTCGCGGCGATCGACTACGCCGTGCCGGCGCTGGAGATCCTCAACTCGCACATCGAGCTCGAGGGCCGGACGATCGTGGACACGATCGCCGACAACGCCGCCTACGGCGCCATGGTGCTGGGCACGACCCGCCGCCGCCCCGACGAGATCGACCTGCGCTGGGTGCCCGGCGTCCTCGCCCGCAACGGCGAGATCGAGGAGACCGGCGTCGCCGCCGGCGTCCTCGGGCACCCGGCCACGGGCGTGGCGTGGCTCGCGAACAAGCTGCATCAGCACGATGACAGACTTGAAGCGGGGGAGATCATCCTCGCCGGGTCGTTCACCCGGCCACTCTGGGTATCGCAGGGCGACGAGGTCGTCTGCGACTACGGACCGATGGGAACTGTTTCATGCCGCTTCGTCTGAATCCGACCTTCCGCCACGCCCTCGCCGCGCGCGGCGACGGGGCTCCCCCGCTCGCGGGGATCTGGATCTCCAGCGGCAGCCCGCTCGTCGCCGAGGTGTGCGCAGGATCGGGCCTCGACTGGCTGCTGCTGGACGGCGAGCACTCCGCGATCGGCATCGAGTCGACGCTTGCGATGCTGCAGGCGGTCGCCCCGTACGACAGCACGCCCATCGTCCGCGTCCCCTCCGACGACGCGGTGCTCATCAAGCAGATGCTCGACCTCGGCGCGCAGAACCTCCTCGTGCCGATGATCTCCACGGCGGAGGAGGCGCGCAGCGTCGTCGCGGCGGTGCGGTACCCGCCGCGCGGCATCCGCGGCGTCGGCTCGGCCGTCGCCCGCTCGTCGCGCTGGAACCGGATCCCGGACTACCTGCAGAACGCCGACGAGTACACGTCGCTCACGATCCAGATCGAGACGGCGGAGGGCGTCGAGAACGTCGACGAGATCGCGGCGGTCGACGGCGTCGACGCCGTGTTCGTCGGCCCCGCCGACCTCGCCGCCTCGCTCGGCGTGCTGGGCCAGCAGAACCACCCCGATGTGCGCGCCGCCGTGCTGCGCGTGTTCGAGGCGGTCAAGCGCGCCGGCAAGCCGGTCGGCATCCTCGCCTTCGACCCCGAGGTCGCCCGCTCGTACGCGGACGCGGGCGCGGACTTCATCGCCGTGACCGCCGACGTCACGCTCGTCGCCCGCGGCGCGGAGGCCCTCGCCGCCCAGTGGGCGCCGGCATCCGTCTGACACGAAGCATCCCGCTCGGCCGCGTCCCTCGCGACGCGGCCGAGCGCATGCCAGGGTGGAACGCATGAGAAAGTGGCTCGTCCGTTTCGTCTCCATGTACGTGTTCAACGTCGTGGTGCTGCTGGTCATCGGATGGATCCTGCCGAACGTCCGCGTGGGATGGGCCGCCCTGTGGGCGGGACTCGTACTCACCGCCGCGACGCTGTGGCTCAAGCCGCTCGTGCAGAAGTGGTTCCGCGGCGCCGCGGCCAAGTCCGCGTCGCAGCGCACGAAGGCCGGTGAGAAGGTCGTCCAGTGGGGTCTCGTCTTCGTCGTCGAGCTCATCATCTGGATCCTCGTCGTGATCTTCTCGGGCGTCTCGGTGCGCGGATTCTTCTGGGGCTGGCTCCTGCCCCCGATCGCGCTGCTCATCGCGTGGGCGATCTACGACGCCATCGACGACAAGGTCGAGGCCCGCGCCGACGCGCTGTACGGTCGCGCCACCGGCGGCCGCGCGACGTCCGCCACCGGCGCGTCCCCCTCGGTTCCCTCCCCGCAGACGGATGCCGCGCGCCGCGAGCTGCAGGACGGGCTCACCGAGGAGCAGCGACGCATGCTGGACGATCTCGGCAAGGGCTGAGCCGACCCGGTCCGCGCGACCTGTCGATCCGGGGCGTGCTCGATCGTCATATCGGTGACCGCGACGAACGGAAGGACCGATGATGCGATACACCCTCCTGCTGCACTACCCCGAGATGTCCGCCGAGGAGCTCGGGCCAGAGGCACTCGCCGAGGGCATGCGCGCCTTCGACGCATACGCGAAGGCTCTCGACGAGGCCGGAGTGCTCCGGTCGGCCGAGGTGCTGCGCCCCTCGTCCGCCACCACGACGGTGCGCGAGCGCGACGGACGGCTCCTCGTCCAGGACGGCCCGTATGCCGACACGAAGGAGCAGCTCGGCGGCACGTTCGTCATCGACGTGGACGGGCTCGACGCCGCCATCGAATGGGCGGGCCGTGCCCCTTCCGTGGCATGGGGCGCCGTCGAGGTCCGTCCCGGCGCGACGCACTTCGAGGACGGCGAATGGGTCGGGATGCCCGGCTGATGACCCCCGTCTCGCCGTCCCGGGCCGTCGTCGCCGACGTCGCCCGGGACGCGCGGGCGCGGATCGTGGCGCTGCTCGCCGCGCGCACCGGCGATCTCGAGCTCGCCGAGGACGCCGTGGGCGACGCGTTCGAGCGTGCTCTGCGCACCTGGGGCGCCTCGGGTGTGCCGGACAATCCGGAAGGGTGGATCCTCACCGTGGCCCGCAACCGTCTGCGCGATGTGCTCGGCTCTGCCGCCGGGCGCACGTCCGTCCCGCTAGAGGCGGACGGCCTGTGGGACACGACGGATGACGGTACCGACCGCCGCGACGAGATCCCGGACAAGCGGCTCGAGCTGCTGTTCGCATGCGCGCACCCCGCGATCGACGCGGCGGTGCGCACGCCGCTCATGCTGCAGGTCGTGCTGAGCTTCGATGCCGCCCGCATCGCGCGCGCGTTCGCCCTCGAGCCGGCCGCGATGGCGCAGCGTCTCGTGCGGGCGAAGCGCCGCATCCGCGACGCCGGCATCCCGTTCGCGCTGCCCCGCCGGGAGGACATGCGCGATCGCGTGGACGCCGTGCTCGAGGCGATCTACGGGGCCTACGCGCTGGTCTGGCTCGACCAGGGCGACGACCCGGGGACATCGCTCGCCGACGAGGCGCGGTGGCTCGCGGTGCTCACCGCGACGCTTCTCGACGACGACCCCGAGGCGTGGGGTCTCGCGGCGCTGCTCACGCTCGCGCAGTCGCGCGCCCCCGCCCGGACGGGCGACGCGTGGGCTCCGCTGGACGAGCAGGACCCCGCGCTGTGGTCGCGGGCGCTCATCGACGAGGGCGAGGCGCTGCTGCGGCGAGCCTCCGCGCTGGGCACCCCGCTCGGGCGATTCCAGCTCGAGGCGGCGATCCAGTCGGTGCACTGCGATCGCGCCCGGACCGGCGTCCTGGACACCCGAACCCTCCTCACGCTGTACCGCGGACTGGTCGCCGTCGCGTCCACGGCCGGCGCACGGGAGGCGCTCGCGGCGCTCGAGCGGCGCGCGACCAGAGCCGACGAAGCGGACTCGGTGTAACAATCCGTCGTGCGTGCGTCCGGAGGGTCCGCGCACGCGGGACAATGGAAGGACCCGCGCGCCACAGCACCCGGCGCGGTCCCGAGCCCCGGAGGCATCCATGTCGCAGTCCCGCTCCTTCGTCCGCGTCGCCGCGGTGGCCGCCGCCGCCCTCGCGCTGACCCTCACCGGCTGCGCCTCGGGCGGCTCCTCGACACCGAGCGACGCGCCGACCTCCGCCGACGGCGCTCCCCCGGCCGACGCCTACATCACGCCCGGCAAGCTCACCATCGCGACCGGCGAGACCGCGTACTACCCGTATGTGATCGACGACGACCCGGCATCCGGCGAGGGCTTCGAGGCCGCCGTCGCGTACGCGGTCGCCGACAAGCTCGGCTTCGACGAGGACGACGTGGAGTGGGTGCGCACGAGCTTCGAGGCCGCCATCGCTCCGGGCCCGAAGAGCTTCGACTTCAACATCCAGCAGTACACGATCACCGACGAGCGCAAGCAGGCCGTCGACTTCTCTTCGCCGTACTACGAGGCCAGCCAGGCCGTCGTCGCGATCAAGGGCGGCAAGGCCGACGGCGTCGAGGACATCGCCGGCCTCAAGGACCTCGTGCTCGGTGCGATGAGCGGCTCGACGAGCGCCACCACGCTGCAGGAGGCCGTCCAGCCCACCGCGACGCCGCAGCTGTACGGCTCGAACGAGGACGCCGTCGCCGCCCTCAAGGCCGGCCAGATCGACGCGATCGTGCTCGACCTGCCGACCGCCTACTACGCGACCGGGGTCTACATCGAGAACTCGTTCATCGTCGGCGAGCTGCCCGCCGCGGGCGTTCCGGACGAGTGGGGCCTGCTCCTCGCGAAGGACTCGCCGCTGACGGCGGCGGTGACCGCGGCGGTCGACGAGCTGCGCGAGGACGGCACTCTCGCGAAGATCACCGAGGAGTGGCTCGGCTCCGGGCAGGGCGTGACGCTCCTGAAGTGAGCGCCGCCCGCTAACGTCGTTCCGTGACCACGCACCAGCCCAGCGCCCTCGAGCTCGAGCGGCGCTCCTACCGACGCCGTCGCTCGCAGCGCTCGGTGCTCGTGGCGATCGCGTCGACCCTCGCGTTCGCGGCGCTGGTGTGGGTCACGGTGATCAACACGGAGGGCTGGGCGAAGGTCCAGGAGTCGTTCTTCGACCCGGCGATCGCGCTGAAGTCCCTCCCCCGCGTGTGGGACGGGTTCCTGCTCAACCTGCAGGTGCTCGGTCTGTCGATCGTCACGGTCGCCGTGGTCGCGCTGGCCATCGCGCTCCTGCGGACGCTGCGCGGGCCGGTCTTCTTCCCGCTGCGCGCCCTCGCGACCGTCTACACGGACATCTTCCGCGGACTGCCGCTCATCATCGTCCTGTACCTCGTCGGCTTCGGGCTGCCGACGATCCTCAACACCCGCATTCCGCCGGTGCTGCTGGGGACGATCGCGTTCACCCTCACGTACTCCGCGTACGTCGCCGAGGTCATCCGCGCGGGGATCGAGGCCGTGCACCCCTCGCAGCGCCTCGCGGCCCGGGCCCTGGGGCTCGGGTACGTCCAGACGCTGCGCCGCGTCGTCCTCCCCCAGGCGCTGCGCAAGATGACGCCGCCGCTCATGAACGACTTCGTCGCGATGCAGAAGGATGTCGGACTGGTCTCGATCCTGGGGGCGATGGACGCCATCGCGATGGCCAAGTCCGAGGTGTCCCTCACCTACAACTTCACGCCGTACGTCGTGGCGGGGCTGCTGTTCGTGCTGCTGGCGATCCCGACGATCCGGCTGACGGACTGGTACGCCGCGCGGCTGCGCGAGCGCGAGCAGACGGGATCGGTCCTGTGAGCGCCCTGCTGCACGCCGAGGGGATCTGGAAGGCGTTCGGCGACAAGCCGGTCCTCGAGGGCGTCGACCTCGCCCTCGACACGCACGAGGTGGTCGCCCTCATCGGCGCGAGCGGGTCGGGCAAGTCGACGCTCCTGCGGTGCCTGGGGCTGCTCGAGCCCATCGACGACGGCCAGATCTTCCTCGGCGACGAGGACATCTCCGACCCGCGCGTCAACGCCAACCGGGTGCGATCGCGGCTGGGCATGGTGTTCCAGAGCTACAACCTGTTCCCGCACCTGTCGGTGCTCGACAACGTGACGCTGGCCCTGCGCGTCGTGCGCCGCCTGCCGCGGCGCGAGGCGGACGCGCGCGGCCGCGAGCTCCTCGACCGCGTCGGCCTCGCCGACAAGGCCCGCGAGCACCCCGACCGCCTCTCCGGCGGTCAGCAGCAGCGCGTCGCGATCGCTCGTGCGCTGGCGACCGAGCCCGAGCTGCTCCTGTTCGACGAGATCACCTCGGCGCTGGATCCCGAGCTGGTCGGCGAGGTGCTCGAACTCGTGCGCGCCCTCGCGGAGGACGGTGCGACGATCCTCATGGCCACGCACGAGATGTCGTTCGCGCGCGACGTCGCGCACCGCGTCGTCTTCCTCGACGCGGGCCGCATCGTCGAGCAGGGCACGCCCGCCGAGGTCTTCGGCGCTCCGCGCGAGGCGCGCACGCGCGAGTTCCTCACCCGCTTCATGGCCTGACCCGTCTCGCGGCGCGCGGCGCTGCGCGCTGGGCTGCGGGGCACTGCGCGGGCCCAACTCCTCCAGAGCCGACCGCGCGGGGCGGCCAGAGGCCGAATCGGGGCACTCCCGTTGCAGGTGTGGAGGAGTTGCGCACGCCCGAACCCGCGCACAAGGCGGCGCAGGGGCGCGCCGCCAACCTGCCTCGCCCCCGGCGCGGGCTGCACCGAGACCCGGCCGCACGGCCGGTATCCAACCGCGGGCTCGTGCCGCGCGGACCTAACTCCTCCAGAACCGACCGCGCGGCGCGGCCAGAGGCCGATTCGGGGCACTCCCGCGCAGAAGTGGAGGAGTTGCGCACGGCCGAACCCGCGCACAAGGCGGCGCACGGGCGCGCCGTCAACCTACCTCGCCCCCGACGCGGGCTGGACCGACCCCGGCCGCAGGGCCGACACCCGGCCGCCGGCCCTGCGCCGCGTGGGGCCCAACTCCTCCAGAACCCACTGCGCGGGGCGGCCGGAGGCCGAATCAGGGCACTCCGCGCAGAAGTGGAGGAGTTGCGCACGGCCGGGCCGGGTGGAGGGACAGCCCGGGAGGCCCGGGATGGCCGGGATGGCCGGGAGAGCCGGGACAGCCCAGGCCGCCCGGGATGGTCCGGGACGACCGGCCTCGCGCCTCGCCCCGGGCTCAGCCGGCGGCGCGCTCGGCGGCCTCGACGACGTTCGTCATGAGCAGCGCCACGGTCATGGGGCCGACGCCACCCGGGTTGGGCGAGAGCCAGCCGGCGACCTCGGCCACGTCCGGCGCGATGTCGCCGTACACCTTGGACTTGCCCGTCTCCGGGTCGTCCTCGCGCGTGACGCCCACGTCGAGCACGGCGGCGCCGGGCTTGACGTCCGCCGCGGTGACGAGGTGCTTGACGCCCGCCGCGCCGACGATGACGTCGGCCTGGCGCAGGTACGAGGGCAGGTCGACCGTGCCGGTGTGCGTGAGCGTCACCGTCGCGTTGATCGCCCGACGCGTGAGCAGCAGTCCGATCGAGCGACCGATCGTCACGCCGCGGCCGACGACGACGACGTGCTTGCCGGTGAGGTCGTAGTCGTTGCGCTGGAGCAGCTCGATGACGGCGCGCGGCGTGCACGGCAGCGGCGTCTCGATGGGGCCGTTGACGTTCAGCACGAGGCGGCCGAGGTTCGTCGGGTGCAGTCCGTCGGCGTCCTTGGCCGGGTCGATGCGCTCGAGGATCGCGTCGGTGTCGATGTGCTTGGGCAGCGGGAGCTGCACGATGTAGCCGTGGCACGCCGGGTCGTCGTTGAGGCGGTCGATGACCTCCTCGACATCCGCCTGCGTGGCGTCGCCGGGCAGCTCGATCTGGATCGAGTTCATGCCGATCGCCTCGGACTGGCGGTGCTTCATGCCCACGTAGAGCTGCGAGGCGGGGTCCGCCCCCACGAGCACCGTCGCGATCCCCGGCGTGATGCCACGCGCCTTGAGAGCCGCGACCCGCTCGGTCAGCTCCGCCTTGATCGCGGCCGCCGTGGCCTTGCCGTCCAGAATCTGCGCCGTCATGGGGTCACCCCTTCGTGAATACCTATGTTCATAGTGATCTTAGCGTGACACTCCCGCCTCCGGGAGGGGCATCCCCCGCTCAGGCGAAGCCGTGCGTGAGCGTCGGGTAGAGCGGGAACGCGTCGGCCAGCGTCGCGACCCGCTCGCGCAGCCCGCCCAGCTCGGCGTCGGGCTTGAGCGCCGTCGCGATGATGTCGGCGACTTCGGTGAACTCGGTGTCGCCGAAGCCGCGCGTTGCGAGGGCCGGCGTGCCGATGCGCAGACCGCTCGTGACCATCGGCGGGCGCGGGTCGAAGGGCACCGAGTTGCGGTTGACCGTGATGAACACGTCGTGGAGGCGGTCCTCGGCCTGCTTGCCGTCGAGCACCGAGCTGCGCAGGTCGGCGAGGACGAGGTGCACGTCGGTGCCGCCGGTGAGGACGTCGACGCCGGCCTCGCGCGAGTCGGGCGCGGTGAGCCGCTCGCCGAGGATGCGCGCACCGGAGAGGGTGCGGTCGATGCGGTCGCGGAACTCGTCGGTGCCGGCGAGGAGGAACGCCGTCGCCTTGGCCGCGATCACGTGCATGAGCGGACCGCCCTGCTGACCGGGGAAGACGTTGGAGTTGATCTTCTTCGCGATCGCCTCGTCGTTCGTGAGGATGAAGCCCGAGCGCGGGCCGCCGATCGTCTTGTGCACGGTCGAGCTGACGACGTCCGCATACGGCACGGGGGACGGATGCCGCCCCGCGGCCACCAGGCCGGCGAAGTGCGCCATGTCGACCCACAGGGTCGCGCCCACCTCGTCGGCGATCGAGCGGAACGCGGCGAAGTCGAGGTGACGGGGGTAGGCCGACCAGCCGGCGATGATGACGGTGGGACGGTGCTCGAGCGCCTTGGCGCGCACGTCGTCCATGTCGACGAGGAACGTCTCCGGGTCCACGCCGTAGGCGACGGCGTTATAGAGCTTGCCGGAGAAGTTGAGCTTCATGCCGTGCGTGAGGTGACCGCCGTGGGCGAGCTCGAGGCCGAGGATCGTGTCGCCGGGCGTCGCGATCGCGCTGAGCACGGCCGCGTTGGCGGACGCGCCGGAGTGCGGCTGGACGTTGGCGAAGCGCGAGCCGAAGAGGGCGGTGGCGCGGGCGATCGCGAGCTCCTCGGCGACGTCGACGTACTCGCAGCCGCCGTAGTAGCGACGACCCGGGTAGCCCTCGGCGTACTTGTTCGTGAGAACGGATCCCTGCGACTCGAGCACCGAGACGGGGACGAAGTTCTCGGACGCGATCATCTCGAGATACTGGCGCTGGCGGCCGAGCTCGTTGTCGAGCACGGCGGCGATCTCGGGGTCGACCTCGGCGACGGGACGATTGAAGAACGACTCGGTCATGGGGCTCCAGACGACGGCTTTCAAGAGGGATCTTGCATCGGCCCAGGCGTGCGGTCGAATGCCGTGTCGGTCGCTCCCCGGTGGTTGACCACCTCAACGCCAGTTGCGACACGACGAGCATACCGTCCTTCGACGGGCCGTTGCGTCCGTGTGACGGGACGCCGCACTGATAGCCTGGTGCCACTTCTTTTGTAAGGACTCCTTACATGGTCTGCGCCGACCAGAATGGAGGCACTGTGCCGCTGCCCGCCGTCGTCCCCGCCCCCGCCGCGCTCACCGCGGATGCCGCCGCTGCGCCCTTCGCCCTCCGCCCCGGTCTCGAGGTGTCCGGGTCGTCCGACGCTCCCCGCGCGCTGATCGAGCTCGTCACCGCCCGCACCGGGATCGCGCTCACGCAGGGCGACGAGGGCGCCATCGACTTCCGGATCGAGGCCGGCGGCGCCCCCGAGTCCTACCGGCTCACGGCGGATGCCGATTCCGTCGCCGTCACCGCTCCCGACCCGGCCGGCCTGTTCTACGCGGCGCACACGCTCGCCCAGCTCGTCACCGCACAGGGCGACGGCTGGATCGTCCCCGCCGTCCGGATCGAGGACGCCCCGCGCTTCGCGTACCGCGGGGTCATGCTCGACGTCGCACGCCACTTCTTCGACGTCGACACCGTCAGGGCGTACATCGACCGCGCGGCGAGCCTCAAGTTCAACATCCTGCACCTGCACCTCAGCGACGATCAGGGCTGGCGCCTCCACCTCGATTCGCGCCCGCAGCTCTGCGCCCGGGCGTCCGCCACGGCGGTCGGCGGCGACGAGGGCGGATTCTTCACGAAGGCCGACTATGCCGCGATCGTCGCGCACGCGGCATCCCGCCACATGACCGTCGTGCCCGAGATCGACATGCCCGGGCACACGCACGCCGTGGGCCTGGCACACCCCGAGCTCGTCGAGCAGCCCGCTCTCACCGACGAGATGCGCGCGTCGGGTCAGCAGCTCCCCGCGAACGGAGAGCCGTACGTCGGCATCGCGGTGGGCTTCTCGTCGCTGCGCATCGGCGATGAGGCGACGTACGACTTCGTCGCCGACGTGTTCGGCGAGCTCGCGGCCATGACCCCCGGCCCGTATCTGCACCTCGGCGGCGACGAGTCGCTCTCCACCTCGCCGGAGGACTACGCGGCGTTCATCGAGCGCGCGACGTGCCTCATCGCCGACCTCGGCAAGACGCCGATCGCATGGCATGAGGCGGGTTCCGCCCGTGGCATCCACGACGCGACGCTCGGCCAGTACTGGGGTTTCGTCACCCCCGTCGACGGCGCGGACGACCGGGCGCGGGCGTTCGTCTCGAACGGCTCGCAGGTGATCCTCTCCCCTGCCGACGCCGTGTACCTCGACATGAAGCACGACGACGGCAGCCCCCTCGGGCTCGCGTGGGCGAACGGTCCCACGAGCGTGCAGCGCGCGTACGCGTGGGAGCCCGCCGACATCATCGAGGGCATCGCCGAAGAGGACATCCTCGGCGTCGAGGCTCCGCTGTGGACCGAGACGATCCGCACCCTCGACGACATCGACACGATGGCGTTTCCCCGTGCGGCGGCCGCCGCGGAGATCGCCTGGTCGCCCGCCGTCGGCGCGATCCCGCAGCGGACCTGGGAGTCGTTCCGCGAGCGCGTCGGCGCGCTCGGACCGCTGTGGTCGAGCCTCGGCATCCGCTACTTCCCCTCCCCCGAGATCCCCTGGGCCACCGCGTGACCACCGTCGTCCACTCCGCGCGCCTCGTCGACGACGGGCGCAGCGAGGACGACGCGTGGGTGCTCTTCGCGGACGACGGACGGGTCGCGCAGCGCGGCACGGGCGACGGATGGCGCGCGCTCGCCGCCGAGGAGACGGTCGACGCCGCGGGCGGGATCCTCACACCGGGGTTCATCGATCTGCACGGGCATGGCGGCGGCGGCGCCTCGTTCGACGACGGCCCGGACGCCATCCGCGCGGCCCGCGCGACGCACCGCGCGCACGGCACCACCCGTGCGCTGGTGTCGCTCGTCACGGCACCGCTGTCCGCGATGGCCGTGCGCGCGGCCGCGGTCGCCGACCTCGTCGAGACGGACCCGGACATCCTCGGGTCGCATCTCGAGGGGCCGTTCCTCGCGCCGACGCACAAAGGCGCCCACGACGAGGCGCTCCTGCGCGACCCGGAGCCCGCCGCGGTCGACGCGCTGCTGGAGGCCGGCCGCGGGACGGTGCGGCAGATCACGATCGCTCCGGAGCTTCCCGGCGGCATCGACGCGATCCGGCGGATCACCGCCGCCGGATCGGTCGCGGCGGTCGGGCACACCGGCGCGGACGCCGCTCTGACGCAGACCGCGTTCGACGCGGGCGCGACCGTCCTCACCCACGCGTTCAACGCGATGCCGGGTCTGCACCACCGTGCCCCGGGGCCGGTCGGCTCCGCGACCGCCGACCCGCGCGTCACGCTCGAGGTCATCGCGGACGGCGTGCACCTCGCGCCCGAGGTGGTGCGCATCGCGTTCGCGGCGGCCCCCGGCCGCATCGCCCTGGTGACCGACGCGATGGCCGCCGCAGGCGCCCCGGACGGCGGGTACGAGCTGGGCGCGCTGGCGGTGACCGTCCGCGACGGCGTCGCGCGGCTGGACGACGGCACGATCGCCGGCTCGACCCTCACGCAGGACGCCGCGCTGCGCCGGGCCGTGGCCGCCGGCGTCGCGCTCGAGCACGCCGTCGCCGCCCTGACATCCGTCCCCGCCCGCGTCGTCGGCCGCGCGGCGGATCTCGGGAGCCTGCGGCCCGGATACCAGGCGGATGCCGTCCTGCTGACGCGGCAGCTCGCGGTGCGCGACGTGTGGTGCGCCGGGACCCGCGTCCCCGCACCCGCCGCGTGAGCGGGGCGGGGCGGCCGGTTCCCCCGAACCGACCGCCCCGGTTGTGTCCCCGGACAGTCCCCAGATCTTCCGAGACGGATGAAGGGCGGGGGCCCGGCGGATCCCTCCCCCGAGGTGCCGCCGAGCCCCGCCGCCGGCGACACGGATGTGATTCCGCCCCATCGCCGCCGGGCATCTGCGCCGTCCCCCCGGAGGTGCAGATGACGTCTCTCTACCCATGAGATGCAGGCCCCGAGGATCCATTACGCGAGTTCCGCGAGATTTTTTTCCGGCGCCACCGCGAATCGTCCGCGAGGTACGCCCAGGACTGGCCGAAATCACTGACCACAGGGGAAAATGATTCATGAGAGTCGCGTAATGGAAGACGGGGACGCGCGTCTCATCTACGGGGCGCTCTGTGGGAGGGTGCGGACACCCACTGGGGAGCAGAGCAGAGGATGACGAACAACGACGGCCCGATGAGCGGGGACCCGGGCGCCGAACTCGGCGAGACCGGGGACGCCGACCTCATCGCACGCACGCGCGACGGCGATCGCGCGGCCTTCGGCGAGCTGTGGCGCCGCCACTACCGCTCCGGGATCACCGTCGCGCGCTCCGTCACCTCGACCCTGGACCCCGACGACCTCGTGCAGGAGGCGTACGCCCGCATCTACCAGTCGATCCTCAAGGGCGGCGGGCCGACGGGGTCGTTCCGCGCGTACCTGTTCACGAGCATCCGCAACACGGCCGCCGGGTGGGGCCGCGCGCGTCGCGAGACGACGATCGACGAGCTCGAGTCCGTCGAGGACCCCGCCACCTCCGAGCAGGCCGCCGAGGACGCCCTCGATCGCAGTCTCACGGTGCAGGCCTACCGCAGCCTCCCCACCCGCTGGCAGGAGGTGCTCTGGTACAGCGAGATCGAGCGGATGAAGCCCGCCGAGATCGCGCCGCTGCTCGGGATGAAGGCCGCCGCCGTGTCGCAGCTCGCGTTCCGCGCCCGCGAGGGCCTGCGCGAGGCGTGGATCCAGGCGCACCTCCGCTCGGTCGGGGACGGCTCGGACCACGCGTGGACCATCGAGCGCCTGGGCGCCTTCGCCCGCAACAACCTCGGCCCGCGCGACACCGCCAAGCTCGAGAAGCACCTGCTCGAGTGCACGCGCTGCACGATCGTCGCGGCCGAGGCGAAGGATGTCGGCGGTCGCCTCGCTCTCGTCCTGCTCCCCCTCACGGTGGGCATCTCCGGCACGGCCGCGTACCTCGCCGCGCTGCAGACGGCCGCGCCGACCATCGCCGTCGCCGCGATGCCCTCGTCGGTCGTCGACGGCGCCGTGATCGCGGGCGGATCGGGCACGGCCGGAGCCGCGGGCGTCGGCTCGGGTGCCGCGAGCGGCACCGGTGGTGCGGGAGCAGCGGCGGGAGCCGCAGTGGGGACGGCCGCGGCAGGCACCGCGGGAGGCGGCATCCTCTCCGGCTTCGGCGCACTCATCGGCATCGCCGCCGTCGGCGTCGTCGTGGCCGGTGCCGTGGTCGCGGCCGCCGTGGTGCCGGGGCTCATGGGTCCCGGCGCGACACCCGGCGCACCCGCGATGGTGCAGCCCGCGGACGGGGGCGACGACACCCCGATCGCCGGGGGTCCCATCGTGCTGCCGTCCGTCGAGCCCAGCGAGACGCCCACGCCCGAGCCCACCGACCCGGAGCCGGACTCCGACGTCGACATCGCTCCCCCGCCGCGCACCCAGCGCCCGACCCCTCCGCCCGTCGAGCCGACCACGCCGCCCGTGCCGGAGGTGCCCGCCGAGCCGGAGCCGGAGGAGCCGGGCCCCGAGGAGCCCACGGGTCCCGAAGTGCCGGAGGAGCCGGAGCCGGGGGGACCGGAGGAGCCGGAGCCGGGGGGACCGGGAGCGGAGGAACCCACGGATCCCGAAGCTCCAGAGGAACCCACCGACCCGGAGGAGCCGGGAACGGAGGAACCCACAGAACCCGAACCCCCGACCGCGCCGGAAGGGGTACCCGCAGTCGCCGCCGTGCATTCGCACCTCGAGCTGGTCGGCTTCACGATGGTGGTCCAGGTCGAAGGCACCCCGGGCATCACCGTCGTGGTCAAGATCGACGGGGAGGACCGTGCATCGACGGAGCTGAACGCCGACGGCGTGGGCACCCTGACGTTCGCGGTGAGCGATACGGAATGGCTCACCAGCGGCATGCAGTTCTTCTACCGCGCGGACGGTGTCGACGGAGAGCCGCTCGGTGCTGAGACGGACACTCCACTGTTCTGGTCCCTCCAGCCTTGGGACTTCGGCTGATCCGAGCACTCCCGGCGCCTTCGTAGACTGGAAGGCGTGTCCGAATCATCGTCCCCTCGCCCGGAGGGGCCCGCGCACACGCGCGTCTCGGCCCTCCTTGTCGTCCGCTTCGTCGTCGAGCTCTTCGCCGTCTTCAGCCTCGCCTGGTGGGGCTTCACGACCTGGCCGTTCCCGTGGAACATCCTGGCGGGCATCGTCACGCCTGCCGTCGCGATCCTCGTGTGGGGGCTGTTCGTGTCCCCCAAGGCCGTCTTCCGCGTGCACCCCTTCATCCGCGCCGCTGTGGAGCTGCTCGTCTTCGCGGCCGTGACGATCGCGTGGTGGTCGATGGACCAGGTGTGGATCGGGCTCGCCTTCGCCCTCGTCGCGGTGGCCTCCGGCGTCATGGTGGGCCGGGAGCGCCTGCGATGACCGACGCCGTCGTCGGGCGGCTGCGCGCAGCGCTCGGCGACCGGGTCGACACCGCCGCGGAGAGCCTCGATGCGGCCCGCGCCGACAAGTCCGGCCATGCGGCGCCGGGCCGACCGCTCGCCGTGGTGCACGCCGCCTCCGTCGAGGACGTCCAGGCGGTCATGCGCATCGCGACCGCGACGCGCACGCCCGTCGTCGTGCAGGGCGCCCGGACGGGGCTCGCGGGTGGCAGCAACGCCGGCGCCGGCGAGATCGCCCTGTCGCTGCGCGGCATGACGCGCATCCTCGAGGTGCGTCCGGACGACCTCCTCGCCGTCGTCGAGCCGGGCATCCTCAACGCGGACCTCAACGCCGCCCTCGCCGAGCACGGCCTGTGGTGGGCGCCGGATCCCGCGAGCCGCGCGATCTCGACGGTGGGCGGCAACATCGCGACCGGCGCCGGCGGGCTCCTCTGCGCCAAGTACGGGGTTGTGCGCGACGCCGTGCTGGGTCTGGACGTCGTCCTCGCCGACGGTCGCCTCCTGCGCCTCGGGCACCGCAGCGTCAAGGGGGTCACGGGCCTCGACCTCACATCGCTGTTCATCGGCTCCGAGGGCACGCTCGGCGTCGTCGTGGGCGCGACCCTCAAGCTCCGCCGGCTCGTGCCGGGCACCGTGTGCACGATCGCCGCGACCTTCCCCGGCGTGCGCGACGCGGCCGCCGGATCCGCCGCGGTCACGGCCGCCGGCATCCAGCCCGCGATCATGGAGCTCATGGACGCCACGTCGCTCGCGGCCGCGCACGCGCTCCTCGCCCTCCCCGCGCCGACGCCGGGAGCGGCGCAGCTCACCGTGCAGACCGACGGTCCCGCGGCGGTCGCCGAGGCCGAGGCGGTCGCCCGCGTCCTGCGCGACGCCGGCGGCACCGTCGCCGTCTCGCAGGACCCCGACGAGGGCGAGCGCCTCCTCGCGGTGCGCCGCGCGATGCACCCCGCGATGGAGAGCCTCGGCACGACGCTCATCGAGGACGTGTCGGTCCCCCGCAGCGCCCTTCCGGACATGTTCGACGAGATCGCCCGCATCGAGCGCGACTACGGCATCGTGATCCCCACCGTCGCGCACGCCGGCGACGGCAACCTGCACCCCAACTTCATCTTCGAGGGCGCAGAGGTCCCGCCGCGCATCTGGGAGGCGGCCGACGAGCTGTTCCGCGCGGCGCTGCGCCTGGGCGGCACCCTCACCGGCGAGCACGGCATCGGCGTCCTGAAGAGCCGCTGGCTCGCCGACGAGCTCGGCGACGACCAGTGGGAGCTGCAGCGCCAGGTGACCGCGGTGTTCGATCCGCTCGGCATCCTCAACCCCGGAAAGGTGTTCGCCCGGTGAGCCCGACGATCCGGGTGAGCGCCGCCGTCGTCACCGACGCCGCCGGTCGCGCACTCGTCGTCCGCAAGCGCGACACCGAGGCGTTCATGCAGCCCGGCGGCAAGCCGGAGCCGGGCGAGCGCCCCGACGAGTCGCTCGTGCGGGAGCTCGCCGAGGAGATCGGTGTCGACGTGCCGACCTCCGCGCTCGAGGCGCTCGGAGTCTTCGAGACGGATGCCGCCAATGAGCCCGGACACCGCGTCGTGGCGGACGCCTACGCGCTGCGCCTGGAGCCGGAGGACGTCACGATCGGTGCCGAGATCGCCGAGGCGCGCTGGATCGCCGCCGACGAGGCAGCCGCGATCCCGCTCGCGCCGCTGAGCCGCGACATCCTGCTGCCGCTGGTCTGGGGCTGACGCCGGAGGGCCGCGCGGCGGCGACGCCTAGAGGCCCTGCCAGGCGGGCTTGTGCGCGTAGGTGTAGCGGTAGTAGTCGGCGAAGCGCAGGCGCGAGGCGGCCGCCTCGTCGACGACCACCGTGGCGTGCGGATGCAGCTGGAGGGCCGATCCGGGAAGGGATGCCGTGAGCGGTCCCTCCACGGCTCCCGCGACGGCCTCCGCCTTGCCCTCGCCGAACGCGAGGAGCACGAGGTGCCGCGCCCGCAGGATCGTGCCGAGGCCCTGCGTGATGCAGTGCGTCGGGACGTCATCGACCGAGTCGAAGAAGCGCGCGTTGTCCTCGCGGGTCTGCCCGGTGAGCGTCTTGACGCGGGTGAGCGACGCGAACGACGAGCCGGGCTCGTTGAAGCCGATGTGCCCGTCGGTGCCGATGCCGAGGATCTGCAGCTCGATGCCCCCGGCGGCGCGGATCGCCTCCTCGTAGTCGGCGCCCGCGTGCTCGATGCCCTCGAGCGATCCATCCGGGACCCGCACGAGCGCGGGATCGAGACCGAGCGGCTGCACGACCTCGCGGTCGATGACGGCGCGGTAGCTCTCCGGGTGCCCGGGCGCGATCCCCACGTACTCGTCGAGCGCGAAGCCGCGCACCCGCGACACGTCCAGGCCGGCGAGCCGCGGCACGAGCGCCTCATAGACGGGCAGCGGCGTGGATCCGGTCGCGAAGCCGAGGACGACCTCGGGATTCCTCCTGATGAGTCCGGCGATCTCGTCCGCGACGAGGGCGCCCGCCGTCGCGGCATCCGGGACGATGACGACTTCAGCCATGGGCCAATGCTTCCAGAGGATCGTGCGAGGCCCCGACGAGCGCGGCGCCGAGGGCGGCGGCCGGCGAGCCGGCGGGGAGGAGCTCGATGCGGTCGTCGAGCCGCAGCGAGCGGAGGAACGTGGAGTCGGAGGCGGATGCGGCGAGCGCGGTGCGCACGTCGCCGAGGAGACGGTCGCCGAGGGCGGTGAGCCCGCCGCCGAGCACGACGACGTCGACGTCGGCGGCGAGGACCAGCACCCGCACCGCCGAGGCCACACCGCGGGCGAGCCCGTCCCGCAGCACGCGCGCGTCGGCGTCGCCCGCGTCGGCGGCGTCGAACACGTCGCGCACGGGCAGCGCGCCGGGGCGCCCCCAGCGCTCCGCGACGGCGGCGCCGCCCGCGAAGGCCTCGATGCATCCGCGCTGACCGCACTTGCACACCGGCCCGCGCGGGTCGATGGAGACGTGGCCGACCTCGCCGGCGGTCCCTCGCGCGCCGCGCCACAGCTCGCCGTCGAAGACGAAGCCCGCCGCGACGCCGGTGCCGAGGTTCAGGTACGCCATCGAACCGGTCGTGCCGCGCAGGGCGTACGCGCCCAGCGCCGCCGCCTTCACGTCGTTCTCGACGCGCACCGGCGCGCCGAGCACGGGCGCGACGGCCGCGGCGAGGTCGAGCTCGTCCACCCCGAGGTTGAGGGCGTGGAGGACCCGCGTCGCGCCGGGCGCCACCTGCCCGGGGATGCCGACGCCGATCGACGAGAACGTCGCACCGGCCAGCCCCGGCTCCTGGGAGAGGAGCGCCACCGCG
>Ga0182738_1002835_pt1 | contig 20283 bp, 20 predicted proteins | sample eDN5th30CBELigMG_FD_128876 | JGI IMG/M metagenome (GOLD analysis project Ga0182738, IMG submission 128876) | Enriched Miracle-Growth compost microbial communities from Emeryville, California, USA - eDNA 5th pass 30_C BE-Lig MG (version 2)... ... | reverse complement strand
GGTCAAGGTGTCGATCGAGGGACTGATCTACGCGCCGGCAGTCGTGACCGTGGCGCATGGCGACACGGTGGTATTTACGAACAGGGACATAGTGCCGCACACGGTGACGGCGAGGGATGGAGCGTTCGACTCGGGCATGATCGCGGCGGGCGCCACCTGGCGTTACGTGGTGCGTGAGAAGGGGATGGTGGAGTACTACTGCACCTTCCATCCGACGATGAAGGGGACGCTGAAGGTCGAGTGAGCGTCCGCGAGGAAGATACACCCGGCGAATGAACCGGGGGAACAAGACAATTTCACGAGGGAGGGGACGATGGAAGCGAAGCAGGTTGCTATCTCGATGCTGGCGCTGGCGGTTCTCGTTGCGTGCGGGCAGAAGCAGGACGACGCGGCGACCATGACCGATCACGATACGGTGGCGGCAGCGGCGGCCGCGCCGGCGGCTGGGCCCACCGACGCCCAGATCGCGGCGATCGTGGTGACCGCGAATTCGGGAGACAGCGCGGCGGGCGTGCTCGCCATGCAGAAGTCGACGAACCCGAAGATCAGGGAGTTTGGCAAGAGCATGGCTACCGACCATGGAGCCGTGAACGGCCTGGCGGTCAGCCTGGCCCAGAAGCTGAACCTCACGCCCGAGTCCAGCCCCACGAGCGAAGCGCTCGCGCAGGACAGCGAACAGAACATCCAGAAGCTCCAGGGCCTGAGCGGCAGCGCTTTCGACAAGGCGTACATCGACCACGAGGTGGCGCTTCACCAGCAGGTTCTCGACGCGCTGAGCAGCACGCTCATCCCCAGCGCGCAGAACGCCGAGCTGAAGGCGCTCCTCGAGAAGGGGCAGCCGATCTTCCAGGGGCATCTGGACATGGCGAAGCAGGTTCAGTCTTCGCTTTCCAAGTCCTGAGCACGAGTTCGAGCACGAGTTCGAGGGGGGCGGCGCGATCGAGCGCCGCCTCTCGCACGTTACGGACTCGCTCCCACGCGCATGTTCCACCCGCCGCGGGTTTCTCGCGCCGCACCATGGGCGCGTGGTACACCCTCGGCCACCCTGATCGCTCACATTATCTATCATGGAGCGATCCTGGGCGCCTTATACCACCTTGCCCAGTGCGCGAGGTAGAAAATCAGCAGGAGATCCGAGCAATGAACGAAAACGCAATGAGCGGCCCCGATGCCCTCGGCGCCGCTTACCTGAGCGACATCCGCCAGCGTCTCGGCGGCATCAAGACATCCGCGGAGCGCGCGGCGGCACAGGTGGACGATGCGAGCTACTTCCAGCCGCTCGAGGAAGAAGGAAACAGCATTGGCCTGCTGATGAAGCACATGGGCGGCAGCCTCGAGTCGAGCTTCACCGATTTCCTGACTACCGACGGCGACAAGCCCACGCGCCACCGCGATGCGGAGTTCGAGCGCGAGGCCGGCGATACGCGCGAGACGATCGCCGCGAGGTGGGAACGCGGGTGGGGCGCGCTGTGGGCAACGCTCGACTCATTGAGCGCGGACGATCTCCTGCGCACGGTGCGCATCCGCGGCGAGCCGCACAGCGTGGTGCAGGCGCTGTCGCGGCAGCTCGTGCATCAGGGGATGCATACGGGGCAGATAATCATCCTCGCACGGCACTGGGCGGGCGCGAGGTGGGAGACGCTCACGATACCGCGCGGCAAGTCGGAGGAGTACGCGGCGAGGATGAGGGCGAGGCAGGGGACGTGAGGAAGGGGCGGGGATGAGGGTGTCGTGAGCCGTAGCGAATCCCGCGTCTCCCTGCGGTAAGCGCGAACTACGGGCAGTCGAGCAGGGATTTCCGATCCGCCTGCTTCGGTCAGCTACGCCGTAGCATACCCGAGCGCGCGCGCGTTCTCTCTCACGCGCGCGTCTCGCGTCACGATAGTGACGAGCGGCGGCGGCCTTCGTCTCCCGTGTCTCACGGGCTTTCAGGTACATGTCTACCAGCTTCAGGTCGTTGGCCTGCTCGATGAGCGGCCGGGCGTAGCTGGCAAGCCGATATGAGATCCAACGACGCTTGATCGCGCGGAAGCGGCCATCGAGGATGGCGAGGAAGCCGAATATACCCGACGTCTTCCGCTCGACGTACGCGATGTCTCCGGCGTGCTCCTGGTCGAAGACACTCTCGATGAAGCGCTGGTCGATCTGTTGGCGCCAGCGCTGGATTTTGCGGAGCGACTCCACCAGCGCAGTCGCGTCTGCTGGCGGCGCGTTCCAGGCATCGCTTTCGAGCACGGCGAGCGGCGCGCCGGGGGACTCGTGGAGCACCGCGGCCACAGCCGCCGCCGTCTCCACGTCGGCCAGAGTACGGATCGGGGGAAGGGAGAACGTGCTCTCCACCTTCGCGGCGAGCGACACCGCGCGTTCGAGGAGCGAAGCGAGTGAGTCGAGCTCCGATTTCAGCGTGTCGAGAGCGGCCGGCGTGTAGAACGTGCGTGCCGAGTCGCGCCAAGCCTGCTTCGACGGCACCCCCACCGGCCCGACGGCGACCGCCAGCCCTTCGAGCAGTCTCTCCACATCGGTGAGTTTTTCGCGTGTGATCTTGTCTATCGCCGCCTTCAGCTCCTGCATCACCGCGCGCTTCTTCGCCTTCGACGCGTGCAGCTCCAAGCAGAATTCGCCCAGCCCCGCGCTCGCCGGTCGACGGTGCACCACCTGTAGCGCCGCCATCTTCTCGGCCACGAAGAGCACCGACCTATTCTGAGCGAGTGCCTGAGCGATCATGTTGGTGATCGTCTGCGACTTACCGGTGCCGGGCGGGCCCTCGAGCACGAGCGGATGCTCCTTCGAGATCGCCGCGATCGCGGAGCTGGCTCGAGTCGGCGTCCACCACCTGCGCCGTCTGCTCCGGGCAGAAGTCGCGATCCAGCTCCATCTCACGGACATCTTTCGGGAGTCCCATGACGACCGTGATGGGAGGCGCCTCACGCGTGATGAGCTGGCGGATCATGTCGTGGCCGGCGAACGCCGTGGCGTTGGCCTCGAGATCCTCGAACATCACCAGCTTCTGGAAGGAGAAGAGGCCGAGGAAGATGTCGGTCTTCACCGACCATCCCGGCTGGCCGGCGCGGGCGCGGTCTTCAACCACCTCCATGACGGACTGGTAGAAACCGAGGAGGCTCGATCCTACGTCATCATCGCCATTCTCATCGCCGTGCTCGCCGGCATGATGCATGCTCGGGAAGCTTCACCCCGTACTCACGGCGGAGGTACTCGGCGAGGGCAGGTTTCACGATGGCGTCGTCGTGGGTGGCCTCTATCGTGTAGCCGGTGCGCGCCGACTTGCGGGCGAGCGATACAGGAACCATGACGAGCGGAGCGCGAAGAACCACATCGCTGGACGCGGCCTCGGTGTAGTGCAGCATGCCGAGCGCGAGGAAGAGAACGTTGACGCCCTGTTCCTCGAGGTGGCGCGAGCCTACTCGTCGAGACGGCGGAGGGACTTGTCGAGAGCTTCCGGGATGGCGAGTGCTTGGAGGATGTCGTCGGTGTAGCGGTCGTCGAGCGCGTCGGGGTCGTACGGGGCGAAGTCGAGCTCCATGGGCTGCGGAGCATCGGAGTCGTCGGCGTCGATGAGGCGGTCGGATTCGGCATCGGCGAGTTGCGATGCGGAAGCGATCGGTGATTGCGGAAGGGGAGCTGGCGTGGCTGCCCCGGCCACGGTTCCGGCCGCGGCTCCCTGCTCTTCGACCCCCGTCTCCCCATCACCCGCCTTCGCCACCGACGGCAGCGTGGGACGGAAGCGCATCGGGCGGCCATCGATGCAGAGGTGGCGGTAGACCGCTACCGGCTGCTCGTCGACGATCGTTACGGTCGAGACCTTGGTGGGTTTGAAGTTCAGCGCGCGGTTGCGCTTCGTCAGGTCGAGGAGGCGCTTGCGGCAGTAGTCGAGCGCCTCCTCGGTCCGAGTGGCGAGGTCCGGAGGGGTGAGGTCGGAGGCGGTGTTCGCGTCGGAGCGAGGCGGCGCTGGTGAAGGCACGGGAACTCCAGCGATATGGCGGATGGGCGGGGCGGGCGGAGCCCGGGAGGAGGCGTCGGGAGGTTCAATTGTGGCCCGGTCCCGAGGATTTCGCCAGACGGGCGTGATCATTTTTCGCGACCATTAGCAGATGGTGAATCTCTTTCGCGGAAAGTGAGCGATTTTCACACTATCTGGCCATCAGCTCGCGGATTCAACGACACCGTGGCATCATCGGACGAGCCGCACGAGCACCGGCTCGCTCCTCCTTTGAAACTCGCCGTCGCCGAGCTGCGCGCTATCGCCCAGCCCCCAGCAGTACGCGCGTCCGGTGTCGGTGACGATGCCGCAGACGTAATCCCAGCTACCGCTCGAGGCCAGCGCAACGAAGCGATGGCCTCCGCTGACGTCCGTCGGAATCAGCGTGTCTTCGAAGGAGCCGTTGCCGATCTCGCCCTCGTCGCCGCGCCCCCAGCACCGCGCCTGCCCGTCGCTCGTCAGCGCGCAGGCGGCGCCGAGTCGCGTGGTCACGAATGATGCATACGCCGTCCCGCCCGCCGCGGTGACCGGTGTCGACGAGTAGCTCTCCCTGGTCCCGTCCCCGAACACACCAAAGAAGTTCGTACCTCAGCAGTCGAGCGTCCCGTCGAGAGCCTGCGCGCAGCGATGCAGGTTGCCGATGTCGGTCGCCTTGTAGCTCCTCAATGATGTGACGAGTGTGGGCGTGCGCGTGCAGTTGGGCAGATTGTCCGGTGCCTGGCAGTACAGGCCGTCGCTCGCTCCAGCGCCGAGCCCTCAGCAGTAGAGCTCGCCAGCCGTCGTGACGCCGCAGGTGGCGCGGTCGGTAGCCGAAAGCTGCGCCCACTGGTGAGTGCCGACGACCAGGCGCGGCGTGCGGCTGCATGGGTTGGTGCCGAAGTAAGTACAGCGTTCGGCCGAGACATCGCCCGCGCCGAGCTCGCCGCTGTTGTCCCACCCCCAGCAATACGCGTCGTGCGATGTGGTGATGCCGCAGGTGTGCATGCGTCCAGCCACGATCTGCGTGAATTTGTGCTCGCCGGCCACGGGCGTGGGCTCGGGCGCATCCGATTGCCCCCCGTTACCGAGCTCGCCATAGACGTTGGCGCCCCAACAGAAGGCGGTTCCGTTCTCGTCGAGCGCACAGGAGTGCATGAGGCCTGCGGTGATCGCGACTGCGTGGAGACTCGACGAGCGGACCGACACTGGACCGCATACGGCGCCGGGGCCGAAGTGTGCGCTGCAGTCCTGCTGGACGGAGTCGGGCCCGATCTCTCCACGCGCCGATTCACCCCAGCAGAACACCTCGCCGCGCCCCGTGATGCCACAGGTATGCAGCTCGCCTGTGGCGATCTACGTGAACTGCGGAACCACCGTGATCGTTGCCCGGGCCTCGAGCGTATCCATGGTCGCGGTGATGACGGCGCCGCCGAGCGCGAGGGCTTTGATTTCGCCCGAGGCATCGACCGACGCGACGTCGGGTGCCGACGAGTGCCACGTGATCGACGGACTGACGATCGGCCGGCCTAATGAATCCAGCGCGGTCACGGGCACCGGGAAAGTCTCGTCCACGAGGAGCGTGGTGTCGTTCGCGATGGAGAGTGTGGGCGAGCGAGTTGGTCCACCGTCAGGAGGAGGCGGCGCGGTGGATGAGCCGTGGCACGCAGTCAAAACGAGACTGGAGACTCCAAAGGTCCAGCACAACATGCAGTGCAGTGTGCGGTGCAATCGATCCTCTCGGCTGTAGACATACGGTGCAGTGGGACGCCGTGCCGGGTGCGGGTAGGAGAGACGATCGTAGCACGAGAGGGCGAGCTCCGCAATACGATCATATTACCGTGGAGGAGCGCATCGCACGTGCGATGCGCCATGCGTATTCGGAGCGTGGAGTAGAGAGCGACGTGCACGTCACGACCGTGGACGAGTGGGGCGCGAGGGTAGTCGAATGAGCGTGCGCGAGGAGAGCGTGGCGCGGCAGCGCTGCGCGGCGAGTGGGACGCGCGGCTGCACACACACGCCGGCGAGCAGGGCGCGGCGGCGTCGGGCGTGTGGCGCTTCGCCGACGTGGTGCTCCCCTCGCGGATCGACCGGGTAGTGAGCCACCCCGAGGGGAACACACCGCTCTTCGAGCGCGCGGCGATCACCCGGTGGACCGGGATCGAGCGCATCGCAGTGAAGCACGAAGGGCACAACCCCACGGGCTCGTTCAAGGATCGCGGGATGACCGTGGCCGTGACGCACGCGCGCGGTGTGGGTGCCGCGGGGATGGTGTGCGCTTCCACCGGGAACACATCGTCGTCACTCGCGAGCTACGCCGCGCACGCGGGGATACCGGCCGTGGTGCTCGTGCCGGCCGGGAAAGTGGCCACGGGGAAGCTGGCGCAGGCGCCGGCCTACGGCGCGCGCACCCTGCTCGTGCGCGGCGACTTCGACGACTGCCTGCGCCCCGTGCGCGAAGCGAGCGAGCGGCTGGGGCTCTACCTCGTGATCTCGGTGAGCCCGTTCCGGCTGGAAGGGCAGAAGAGCATAGTGATCGAGCTGCTGCAGCAGCGGCGCTGGGCAGTGCCCGACTGGATAGTGCTCCCCGCCGGCAACCTGGGGAACACCGCTGCCTTCGGCAAAGCGCTGCGCGAGCTCAGCGAGTGGGGCGTGATCGCGCGCGTGCCGCGCCTGGCCGCCGTGCAGGCCGCGGGCGCCGCGCCCTTCGCGAAGAGCTTCGAGGGCGGTTTCCGCGAGAGGCATCGCGTGGTGGCGCACACCGTGGCGAGCGCCATCCAGATCGGCGACCCCGTGTCGTACGACCGGGCCGTGCGCAGCATCCGCGAGACTAATGGTGTGGTGCTCTCTGTGAGCGACGAGGAGATAATGGAGACCAAGGCCGTGGTGGACGCGAGCGGCGTGGGGTGCGAGCCGGCGAGCGCGGCGAGCGTGGCCGGTGCGCGCGCGCTCAGGCGCTCGGGGGAGATCCGGGCGGGCGACGACGTCGTGGCCGTGCTCACGGGCCACATGCTGAAAGATCCGGAAGCCATCGCTGACTACCACCGGAGCGCGGCACCGGGCGAGCGAGGGCCGCTGGTGAATCCTCCAATCGAGATAGACGCGACGTTGGCGGCGGTGGCCGCGGCGCTCGAGCGCGGGGCGGCACTCCACGAGTCGCGGCCGGAGAGCCGCTGACACACGACCGACGAGACACGACATGGCAGAGAAGCGTACCGGTCGCATCCCCGCGGCCATCCTCGGCGCCACCGGAGCGGTGGGGCAGACATTCATCTGGCTGCTCAAGGGCCATCCGTGGATCGAGCTGGTGGAAGTAGCCGCCTCCGAGCGCTCGCTGGGACAGCGCTACGGCGAGGCGGTGCACTGGTTGGAAGGGGAGCTGCCGGGCGCGGTAGCGGGGCTCACCGTGCTCCCGTGCACGCCCGAAGCCGTGAGCGCGCCGCTCGTTTTCTCGGCGCTCGATGCAGCGGCCGCAGCAAGCATCGAGCCCGAGTTTGCGCGAGCCGGGCGAACCGTAGTGACCAACGCGCGGAACCACCGGATGGACCCCGACGTGCCGCTCGTAATCCCGGAGGTGAACCCCGGTCACCTCGCGCTCATCGATGTTCAGCGCGAGCGGCGCGGCTGGGAGGGCGCGATGATCGCGAACGGCAACTGCTCGTCGATCGTGATCACGCTGGCGCTGGTGCCGCTGCAGCAGCGCTTCGGCATCCGCAAGCTCTTCGTCACGACTATGCAGGCGCTCTTCGGCGCGGGATATCCGGGCGTGCCGTCGCTCGACATCGCGGGCAACGTCGTCCCGTACATCGGTGGCGGGGAAGAAGAGAAGATCGAGACCGAGATACTCAAGATGCTGGGCGAGATGGTGGACGACGCCGTGAAGCCGGCGAAGTTTCCCATGAGCGCGCAGGTGAACCGCGTGCCGGTGGAGCATGGCCATACGGCGTGCATCGCGGTGGGGCTGGAGAGGAACGTGAGCCCGGAGGAAGCCGCGGAGGTCATCGCGAGTTGGTGCAGCGCGGCGGAGGCGCGCGGGCTACCTAGCGCGCCCGAGAGGCCCGTGATGGTGGCGCGGGCGATCGATCGGCCGCAGCCGCGTCGCGATGCACACGCACGGGGTGGGATGACCGTCACCGTGGGGCGCATGAGGCGCGATCCCATCCTCGATCTCAGGTTGGTGGCGGCAGGGCACAATACGATACGTGGGGCGGCGGGGGCGACGCTGCTCAACGCGGAGTTCCTGATACGCTCGCGGCCGAGGGAGTGAGGATCTGTAGCGTGACGACATCCTTCGAGCGCGGCGTCGCTCGCTCCGGGGAGCTAAATCGTGCGGCTTGTGGTGGGTGGGACGGGCCAATCACGCACTGTATAGGAGGTCCTGGCTGACTGCTGGTTTCCGGCGCCGTGGTGCCGGGCGAAGAATGTAGAGCGCAGCGGATCTCATCCCTGCTGCCGTAGGACCGCAGGACCGCGTCGGTGCGTAAGCGGAAGGACTGGCGAACGTAGCCGCCTTAGGCGCGGTCCGCAGGATAGGGGAAGGAGGTAGGAGAGGCCCAACTCAAACCTGGCTCGTGACCGCGGTCGACGCCAGTCGGAAATCTGCTGTCCGACACCCGTGCTGGTCGCCGAACCGTGCCGTGGTCGATCGCAAATATGAATCATTCGCCGAAGATCACCACGATGTTCGGACGCGCAGCCACGCACTCGGTGCTCGAACTACGCCGCTTCCTTCTTAGCACAATGAGTCGGCTTGCCATCTAGCTATCGAAGTGGTCGGCCATCTCGAGCCATGAGTTCTTTTGCGATGATCGCCACTGCGCCCCAGGGATCCCGACTGATATCAGTCTCCCAGAGGCGGATGACTCGCCACCCCTCCGCGGTAAGGCGCTTCGTAACGAATCGATCACGGGCAACATTCTTGGTGATCTTTTCGGTCCAGTAGGGCGCGTTGTGTCCGCGAGCGAGCCGAGCCACTCGCGCATCAAGGTTACGGCCATGCCAGAAGTCTCCGTCGCAGAATACCGCGATTCTTTGGCGCATAAAGACCAGGTCGGGCCGGCCCGGCACCTCCGAATGGTGGAGACGGTAACGAAACCCAGAGGCCCACAGGGCGCGACGTAAAACAAGCTCACAGCTTGTGTCTGTCTTCTTGCTTGCCCCCTGTGCAGCGCGACGTGCAGCAGGGGTCGCAGCTCGTCTACCTCTGAACGAAGGCGTCGCACGAATCTTGTCCATCGAGTTGCCTACTGAGATTGCACATGACTAGTCCTACCGGTTGTTATGACTCAAATGTCCAGAGAATCTTAACGGGAGATGTATCGGCTGCCTCAACCGGCTTCGCAGTTCCAGCATACTCGAATGGTGCCTCGTTGCATGTACGCCAGAAGACGTGGATCCTACGCCCCGTGCCTAGGAGTCTCTGTACGCTCTGCCATCGCAATCTGGAGCCATGCTTGTGATACCAGCGAAGGCAGCTCCCCTCCCACCGGTTACCATAATCGTGGCCCGTGCGCCCTTCCGTTCCTACATTTGCGAATATGAAGAACTCGTTGTCATGTTCGACGATGCCAGTATCCCAGTTCCCGCCTCTCTGATCTCGCGGTAACCCTGCTCGCATCTTGATATCTGCGCGTTTGTACTTATGCCCACGCTCGAAGTTCAGCACGAGATCTCCTCAAGAGTTCCGTCCTCCACGAGATGCGAGAAGATTTTCCTAGCCTCGGCGCCGGGAGAGCCACGCACTCTAATGCCGATCTCAATATTTCCATGCAGTCCATGAAAGGTAAAGTTCGCTGATGTTACAAGAAGATCATTGCCATCAGCGAGCAGTGACTTCGCATGCATCGAGGCATATGGAGCCCCCTCCGGACGCTGCCTGTCGCAAAACACCCTCGGGTAACATTTGTCGGTCGGCCACGCATCGAGTAGTCTCTTGGCGACTCCGCGGTTCCGGTCACAAATGACTATCACTGCCACCCCGCGTAGCGCCGCTCTCGCGAGATGACCTACCAGGCTCGCGTCGGTAAGCTCGTAGCCTAGCAAGATGATCTCTGTATTCGCCCGCTCAATCATCTCGCTAACCACTCGTGCCGTCGGACGAGCGATGCCAGGCGCTTCAGGAGGAAGTGTGGCGACCAACTCCGCCTCCATTAGATTCGGCTGGAGCTCATCATACTGAATTCGGAGTGCTTGAAGGCAGAGCCGTACCACTGATTCCGCATCTGTGGCACGTACCCGTGCGACCATGGACGAGTACCCTGGCTCTTCTGAAAGGCCTCCACGCTCTCTCGGAGAAAAGAGGTCTAGCTCCGGTCGACGACGAACGGAGTTTGCGAGCCCGACCAAATCGCGCGCGAGTCCCACTCTTATCCTAGCCCCGCAGCTCGCGGAGGTAACCTTCGAAGAATCCGAGTTCCGGATGAGTCGGTGTCCCCACTAGAAGCGATCGGTCCAAGAAACCGTTGAATTCCTCGCAGGAAGTCTCGGCGGCGAGCATGCACGAGTGACAGGCAGCTCCATTCGCTGGCTCAGTTCGAGCATGCACGCCTTCGATACACAGCGGATCTGATGAGCACCACGTCATAGCCATCAAAGCGTCTTCGAGGACGCGGACTATGTTAGCGCTTTCGCCCTGCTGTGCGAGGCCGCCCAGCGTGCCGTCAGCATCCGGCGACGATGTGAACACTAAGAGTCCGGCCATCTCCCAGGCTGGCGACACGTCCACGTAGAGCCGTTCCCTAAGTGACGCGCTGCTGTAACCACATGTCAGCGACAGCTGCCGAATAAGGGCGTGTGCAAGGCTATGTACGAGCAGAAGCCTAGGAGTTACAGCTCTTGGTGGTGGCCCAGGGCGGCCCCGCTCCCGCCAGGCGTGTTCGTACCCGTCACGGATTGTAGCTACTCGCTGCATTACAGCCTTCTGCTGTTCCCAACCACGGACTCGATCTGCTCGGAGCTGGATAAAGATGCCCTCGCCACGGTTTTCGACCGCGGGCAGCCACTGCGGTCGGTTGAGCGAGATCTTGGCGATTCGGTCATCGTCGCCGCTGCTGGGCGGGAACACGCGCGTGAAGCCGCGAAGGGCTCGGACCTCCCTTAGGCGCGTCGCACGAGTAACGGACTCGAGCCAGGCGGCTAGCTCGGGAGGCGCTGGAGCAGGCCTAATTTCGAACTCGGTATTCTCACCAAAAGGTTTCGTGTGCTGTATGAATTGTTGATACTCTTCCCAACGGAGATTGCGGTCGGGCGATCGAAGTCGCTCGATACGATCTTCGATCGTAGTAAGCAACTCGTCCTCTGGCTTTTCGGTTAGCTCGGGAAGTCGCAACGCTCGAATGAGCAGTAGCCGCGCTGCTTGGTCAGCTGCCTGTTCGAGCATAGCCCATCGTACGCCCAACTTCTTTTGGAGCTGATCGGACCAGGGCGGAATATCAAGCGCCGATTCGACGACCGAGAAGTAGAGGTTGGAGGCTCCACGCTGAACGACACGCGGACGTGCAATGCACTTCTCGTCCGCATCCGTGCCGAGCCACGGCCGTCGTCCCTGGCATTGTCCGGGGATTGCGTCCGGTCCGAAGCACCCCTCCATGCTTCGCGAGGCACCACAGCCCAGGCAGGTAAGGATCAGGCCAGCCAAGCCCGCAGTTGCACTACCCTCCAGTTTTAGCTCTTTTCGCCGTCCGGGACGCGGACAGGTCTCTCTGTGCCTGACCCACCATTCCCAAGGGAATTCGTCCAGATGCCCGTGGTCGCAAATGACGATGAAACGTACAGGTACAACATGAACACGGTTGCGGCCCCCTGCGTTCTGGGAACAATCACCGCAGAAGAGCGCTGGATCACCCGGATCCTCGCTCCAGAAGCGCGACTGCCGGATGAGGTGGCATTGAGGACACTGCAGCCAGCGAGGGAAACGAACGCCAACCAACTTCCCAGCGTTCTTCTTGTAAACGCCGGGCGCAATCTGGGGAGCAACTGGTGGCAGCCTGAATCCGTCGACCGAGAGTTGCTTTTGCAGGCGCGGTTCATAGACGCTCTGCGGATTACCCAGGCCTGGAGGCGGAGCCCAGCGGTCCCATTCTTCGAGTCCGGCGGCGACGACGGATATGCCAGCTCCTCCGTACCCTCCAGCGCGGAAGTCGACTATAGAACCCGGTCCATGGCTCGTAACGACCTGGCTACGGCGGATATCACCAAGCTCATTGCGCATTTCAGGTGCCCTCCGACTTGATGACGTGTCGCAGCACAAAGGGCGCGCCCGGCTCAACTTCGCGTAACGAGTTTGGAGTAGGCCACAGCGCGCGGCGAGCACCTTCACCGTCTAGATCCGGGTCGACGTCTGCCTTAGCGGCGAACTGTTCAGCCGACATGAGCAGGCTTGTCTTGTGGTTGTAGTCGTCCCAATAAACTTGGAGGTCCGGTCGGCTCGCCCATTGATCGATTAAGCGCTGCAGTTTTTGAGAAACACCAACGCACTCCGCCGGGCTTACCCTAGCAGCGCGTGCTTCGATTTTAGAAGCCATCTCCTCGGCATTCCCTCTCTGGATGTCATCCAGAACCGGTCTTTGGCTCATGCCCGGGACCAGGTGTCGTACTAGCGCGACGAGCACCGCATGTAGGGCTTTGTCCTGGGCCCTAGATGCGAATGGCGTTACGCTCGTTGCTTCTACATCGCGGTAGAGGCACTGATGCCAAGTCTCAAAAGTTTCAAAGTGCGACCGGTCGCGAGCGCGCAAGCTGTTATACATGGTGACAACAACGCCGGGGACTTCACCACGCCCAACGCGGCTCGTGGCCTGTATGTATTCCGACAAAGTCTTGGGCTGCGCGTTGACAACCATGAGCCCGAGTCTAGGAATATCCATCCCCACAGAGATCATATTGGAGGCTACAAGGAGGTCGACAACCTCTGGGTCAGTCGCGGGTTTGCCAAGTCGTTCCAGCATGTCACGGATCTCGTATGAGCGAACGCGACTTGTAAGCTCAGCAGGTGCGTCGATGCGGCGTCGCTCTTCACCGCGTCGCGCGGCGAACTGCCCAATCGAAACCGGTACGTCATCCTGCATCAGCACTAGCGCACGACCGAGTTCTCGCAGCGAATTGAAATACGTCACAAGCGTCCAGTAGTGATCCCGTTCTTTGAGCGATGCCCCCGGTGCGGTGGCAGACTGTAGAAGGGACGCGACGAGGGCCTGCAGCATGTAGGTTGCGGATCTGCCAGCAGTTGTAAGGCCAACATAGAGTCGGCCAGGGCTCGCGGGATCCGTAACTGCAAAGCCCGAATTATCCGAGTCGAGTCCTGGAGAGGGGAACTGGTATGTGCCACGATCGAAGAGTGCGCGGATTTGCTCTTCAGCACGGCGGATCGTAGCGGTGGACCCGATGATCTTCGGGCGTACGTTTCCGGTGCGACAAAGTTCGTCGATAGCCACCTCGTACAGACCGGCCATCGAACCAAGGGGGCCCGAGATCAAGTGCAGCTCATCCTGAATGATCAAGTCAGGAGGGGAGTGAGGTGCCCCGCGCGCAAAAATGGCTCCAGTCTCAAGCTTTCGAACAACCTGTGCGAACTTGTCGACTGTCCCAATCAGCAGGGCCGGCGCGTGTCGATAAACCTCCTCATCAATAGTCCACACGGGCAGCCGCGCCCCCGTCTGAGCCAAGGCACAACGACCATCTTCCGACGTGCATTCCACGAACGATTCGCGCGGGGTGAGCTTCCATTCCAGTTCTGAACCGCAACATGGGCAGCTGGTGAGCTGCTCGGGCGTGCTCGGGTCGCCGGGCGCTCGATTAAGTGCGTCACGTAGTGTAAGTGGCGTCGCACCGGCACCCACCCATAGGCCAATCCCAATCGGCGTCTCCCCCAGAAATGGGATTCCGTCTTTCGTACCAGCAGCACGTCTTCGGAGCAACTCGCAAGCGAGGATCATTGCCGCTGCTCGCTGGAACTGTTGCACCGTGAGAAGGCGCAGGGTATACCGCATGAGCACAGCTACACCCGCGCCGTTGTCCTCTTCCGTAGCGCGCAGTCGCCGGAGCATGATAACGAATGCCGTGAGAGCCAGATACGCTTCGGTTTTACCACCGCCGGTTGGGAACCATAGGAGGTCCATCGTATCGCGGTCAGGGTGCGCCCGCTCTGCCAAGGACGAGAGTACAAGTAACTGAAAGGCGAGCTGGAACGGACGCCACCTCAGGGCGGCGCCGGGGCGAGACCAGCCAAACTGCGTCGCCATCGCAGAGTGGGCCAACTGAAACGCAGTTCTCACGTCTTCTTTACTGCCTATGGCCGCAATCCCAGCGAGCATTCGCTGAGCACCGTCCTCACATCGACCCATTTGCTTTTGTGCCTGGGCTTGTAGCTCCTCCGGCAGCGTGGGTATGCGACTTCTCTCTCGAGAAATCCATTGCTGGTAAGCGCCTACAAGGTCCTTCAGGCCATCGACTAGCACGGAGTGAGAAGCAGTGGCGATCCATGCGGCCTCCAGGGGACGTCGGTCGCTAGTAGGGTCATGAAGAGCATCGAACACTTGATCGCCCTGGTCACTAACACGCGGCATGACGACTGTAGGCACCCACTCCGTCTTAAGCCCAACAACCTTTCCATCCTTCACGACTGCGCGCGCGGAGCATGTATGCCCAACGGCGTACTCCCTTACATCTCGATAAATGAGCGCAGCCGTTCGGCTATCCTCATCCGTCTCTGCGTGCACGGACGGACGAGGAGCGAAGCGGCCGTCGCGGAGCAGCGAGACGTTGAGGCCGACTTGGAAAAAGTGCTGCTCCTCGTCGAAAGCGGATGAGTCTCCCCGTGAGCGATGGTTGGCAAGTGCAAGCGTAACGGTAAGCAGTCCAGAATACGGCGTGACTAGAGCATAGAGCTCCATTGCTCCTATGCCGTAACGGCTAAGGTCGATCCTTTCTTCCCCGCTACGAAGCTCGGTCTCGACCGTCGCGCTCAGGGCTATGCGACGCCATCGCTCATGAGCTCTATCGCGTGGTGCTCCGGATATCTCAACGCCGTCGTCATCGATAGCGAACCGCTTATACACTGCACACGTCACTTCGGCGACAATCACAGGATTACGGCTCCCATCGTCGCGCTCTACTGCGAACGAAATGCCCGCAGCCGCAGGCTTCAAGGCAGCATGAAGCGATATGCCAGACTCCTCCTCTCCGGAAGGACCATCTTCTTCAATATTAGCCGCTAGTGCTCCGTCTGAATCCTCTTCAGGCCCGATGCGGGTATCGCGCGGGTAGAGGATACCCGTGCTGTAACGCTGTGTAGGGCGATCATTGAGGATCTCATTCTCGGAAAGTGGGCCAACTAGGTCCTCCACGAGGCGACGCGAGACTTGATCTCGAAATAGAGTAGTGCTCATCAGTGGTGCCTGCGAGGTCGGCGAGAACGATACAGGAAGGGGATTACGGAGAAGCCCTTTACAACTGGAGCGAGCGCCAGTGCGCTCTGTCTGTAGGGCGGCTTCAGGGAGCCCCGCTCGTTCTCGGGTACTCCAATAGTTGAAACTGCTATCAGATAGAGATGAGGAATGCTTGGAGCCGGGCGAAGTTCTCGTTTGGGGTCCATCATGCTCCATAGCTTTCCTAGGTCGCGGTCGAACCCAGGTCCTAGGCGACCAACATCGACAGGACGTGTGATGCCGTCCGCATGCTTGGGCTCGAGGGAAAGCCGAACGGCAAAATCCTCATCCGGCATCATCCTAGCCTTAATGCACGCCGTCCGTCCGACATGCGCCGCCAAGACTTGTTGGATCCCCTTCGCATCTGACCAAGCCAATTGTGCGAACATATCAACGTCGCCAGCGCGACCGATCTCTAGCTGGGCTCTGTGATTGTCGAGACGTCGAAATATTCGCGATGAATCGAGATAGCTTACTGGCTTCGCGATACTTCTCGCAGCGAGCAACATTTTTCGCGCGCGAGTGGCACCAACGTAGTACACACGACCCTCCTCTAGAACTGCGGCACTATTGTCGTCGCTGCCTCCACTAGGGGAATCTTGAGGCGGAGGCATGACGAGGACGACCGTGTCCGCCTCTCGGCCCTTAGAGGAATGGATGGTACCAAGGATTGGTCCCGTGGAGCCGAGTTCAGGGCAGCAGAGCTCGATCGGGGGACGCGGGCGCGCAACTATGCTGCGCAGGTGGACGAGGTCCAATGTGTTCGAGTGAGTTCCTGCTGCCAAGCGATGGAGCAAGAGCCAACACGCGTCACGCTCCTCACCGCTGAAAGGCTCTGGTGCGAGAGATGCGCGGACCTCCCACAGTTGTTCGAAATCTTCGCGGCTTAGTAGCGCTTGCACAGTCTCGCCAAACAACCAACCGAGCCAAGGACGAACTACAACCGGCATACCAGACACGCGGAGGCGGTGTTCAATCCCAGCATTTGAACAATACGATGAGGCTAATAGCACGTCAGCTCGTCGGCGAAGTAAGACGAGCATTGAGCTGTCACGCTTCTGTGTTAAGAAGTCTGCCAGGCTCTCGTACGAGGTGATCCCTACCTCTCCCCCACAGGTCTGCCGTATGGTTTCCTGCACGCGCGCGACATGGCCACGTGGGTTCTGTGCAAGCTCAATCTCCTTCCGAGTGCGAAGGAATAAGTCTGCCAGCGCTGCGTCCTTGATTCGGTGGATATTTCTGAGCGCTTTCTGTTGTAGAGGGCGTGGGCTATCGGTGGGAAGACGTAGAAGGAGTGACGGCTCGAGGTTCCCGCTGTCTCTCCCATCGGATGTGAATCCGTAGATCGCCTGTGCAGGATCTGCAAGGATCGTAACCCCACAGTTTGGGGAAAGGCTCTGAAGCATCTCCAGAATGAGATCCGCGCGCGCTCCCAAGATGTCTTGTGCTTCGTCGATAATCAGGTGCTCCAGCCGCGCCATAAACTCGAGGAGCTCCCGATTCTTGTTCCTGAACAGCTCTATCGTTTGCTGGATACTAAGGTCGTACGAACCGGTACCGAGCGTTTTAGGAAGGGGCCGATCATCAAACCCTACCCGCAAGCTCCAAGCATGCGAATCGACGGTCGAAATACGGACTGTGCGGGCGCGATCTCCGACGACGGCATACGAAACAATACGGTCGCGCAACTCACTGACGGCAGTTCGAGTGAAGCTGACAAGGAGGATGCGTGACGGTGGGACCCCTTCGTCCACAAGATATGCCACACGCTGACACGCAACTGCAGACTTCCCTGCTCCAGGACCGGCGATCACCACCTGCCAACTCGTCGGCTCTTCCAGGATCACCTCGAGCTGTTCTAGATCCCAGTCCGGTGTTTCTGGTTGGTGGTCGAGGGATGCCAAGCATTCCTCCTGCGGGCGCTTTGAGCCGAGCTATTGCAACGAGGTTGGCCCAGCAAGTGACATTGTCATCGCCGTGCGGCTACTTCGCTCGCGTGACGACCTAACCAGCCAAGTCCTTATCCCTCTGGCGTCGAGCTGCTCCTGGTCCTAGACCATACCCAGGGTGAGGACGGTGTTTGCCTCGGAGCGCGAGATATTCAGCCGGCACCCGCTTAGCCCGATGGGGTGCCGGGCAGCGACCGCGACGTGCAGGAAGCAGAGAAAGCGATTTCCGTGAGCGGGGGATTCCAAGGAGTTGCCTTTGGATTTCTAATCCCAGAAGCTCGGCAAGCGCGCAGGGCACGGCATTTCCGAGTTGCCGCTGTGCTGAGCGCCGATCCCCCTCAATGACGTACTCATCCGGAAACGTTTGCAGTCTACCTAATTCACGAACTGAGAGCAAGCGGTTACGCCAGTGGAATGGGCCCGTTGCTGGTCCCGGATCGGCTTGGATAGTCCAAGAAGGGCGATTCTTTGCCAGCTTGAGCAGGAAGGACCAGAACCGCGTACGCCAGCCGAATAAAGGCTCTCCTCCCCCGCCCGGGGTGTGCCACAGGTAGTTGTGCCCCTCGGGGATACTGGGTAGGAGCCGTGCCCACTTGCCCCTCGCCATTAACTCCTCGGGCCAACTCGAAGTATCTAGGTCGCCGATCGCATCCCAGGCCGTACAGTACGGTTGTAGGCCCTCTTCTTCCCCATGTGTTGCCGTTGGTTGGCTAAACACCGTACCGCACCGGCTAGCAATGAGAAACACACGATCGCGAACTTGCGGTACTCCGTAGCGCGCAGCGTTTATGTGGAGTACAGCGATGTTGTAGCCTGTTCCTTTCTCGCGGTTGATACGTACGAGACCGCGCTTAAGAAGGCGTAATCCTTCGTCCTTTCCGTTGAACGTGAGCCCCCGCACGTTCTCGAGAAGAAGCACACGTGGAAGCGCTGCCTCAACTACGCTCAAGAACGCGCGAAGCGTATCTGCTCTTGGATCACCGAGCCTCTTGGCATCGCCCGAAGACCAGTACCCTGACTTGGAAAACGGCTGACATGGCGGTCCTCCCGTGAGAAGGTCCAACTTACCTTCTCTCAGGCCGGCCATCCTCACAAGGTCGGCGGCTTCATGCGCGTGAACGTCTCCGGGCGAAGCCAGCGTCCAGTGTGGCCTGTTTCTCTTCAACGTCGCCCGCGCATCGTCATCGACCTCAACGCAGAGCCGCGTCCGAAACCCGGCTGCTTCGAGCCCGACATCTAGCCCGCCAGCACCGGTGAACAACGACAGCACGGTCGGTCGTGTGGTTGCGCGTTTCATAGAACGCTGAAGCAAAGGACGAAAGCGCGCCGTATCAATGACTCTCCCGCACAGCCGCGCGGAGCTAGAACCGCTGGCGCAGGCTGATACCCGTATGGGCGCATCACCGACTCGCCAGTCTCCATCGCTTCGATCGAGCATCTTGTTTGGCTACTCCCTCCGACTCGAGGAAGCTCAAGATGGTTCTCGAGATATGGCCTTCATGTCCGATATGCCCGGCGTATATGCCGAGGGCGCGACCGATCTCTGCATTGGTCAAGCCCCGGCCAGGGGCACTGGCGAGGACCGAGTAGACCGCTGCCTTAAGGTCAGCCATCGCTCGCTGAGCCGCTGCATACATCTCTGCTGGGACCGTCCACTGTTCTATTGGCGTCGTCTCGCTCACCAGGTCCGTACCCGCGGGAGTTAGTTCGAATGCCGTGTTGTGTTCAATGATATAGCCGCCCTTGACCAATTCACGGACCGCGTCGCGAGCCCGGTCATCAGCGATGAAACCATCTTTCCACGGGATTGCATCGCCGAAATCGATTTGGTCGATCGTTGTGCCAGCGGCTGCCCCTCGCGCAGCAAACACTGCGAGGATTCGGAGCATAGCAGCGTTCACAGGTTTTGGGATTGGTAGGTGAGAATGACTCGGTTGGCCACGTACCACAGTCATTCAGCTGGGCTGTCGTAAGAGTTTCGCTGGATCCTTGCTGATACCCCCGGCACGCATATGATCGAGGATCTGTCCCATCGTCCAGTTTTCGACCATCTGTCACTGAAAAGGTTCGCTCGGTCGATTGAGGCAGTAAGTAATTTTGCGGTCCAGGGATATCAGGTTTTGGCGCTCGAGGCGCACCGACTCCTGTGGCGTCACCCTCGGTGCGGTCCAACGGTGGTACAAGTCGAGTGTTGGTCCTGTCGAACGGCTCATGAGGCTGCGAAAGGATTTTGGTTCCCGGCGCGGAGTTGGCTGTAGCGATGTAAGGGGATAGAAGCTCATGCCAATGTTGGCGCAAAGTACCTACGCCGGAAAGATATGGATTTACGCAGCGTTTGCGCTCAACGCAAGTCGTAACTCAGGAGGGCGATGGAGTCCGAGAGTGCTTGGTCGCCATCGACTCCGATCACGACGTTCACCGACCATATGGAGTTCCCGCTCGCGTCGGTGAGTGGGGCAGCGGCCTCCGATCTTCTCGCGCACGGTTTCCACCATACGAGGTGCTCACGCTACAGCATTTCCACGAGCTGCTTGTTGGCGTACGTCTCCAGTCCCTCAGTGGACATGAAGACTGTAACGCATGTGAACTGGTCCTGCGCCCAACACTCGAGCCGGCATGGCCGGCCATCCGACAAGAATCCCTCGTTCCAACCGATGTCGATCTGATCGTTGTCCGGCGTCTTGACCCGGTTCGGCGCGTAGTTCGAGCGGTCAGGCTTGGGATGTGTCATTTGCCCATGGTGAGTAAGGTTCCTCGCTGCCAATAAGGTTCATCGCGGAATTGGGTGCAGCGAATGCGCGGGTTGATGGCAGAGTGAGTAGGCAGAAATGAGTTGGACACCGGCCTTCTGGTCGAGCAGAATGAGGATGTCGAAGTCCCATTCAAACTCGAACCCGGAGGACGCGGTGTCCGCCCTCAGTATAGCGCCATACTTCCC
>Ga0182738_1002833_pt1 | contig 20291 bp, 18 predicted proteins | sample eDN5th30CBELigMG_FD_128876 | JGI IMG/M metagenome (GOLD analysis project Ga0182738, IMG submission 128876) | Enriched Miracle-Growth compost microbial communities from Emeryville, California, USA - eDNA 5th pass 30_C BE-Lig MG (version 2)... ... | reverse complement strand
CCTATCCGTAAATGATTATACAGCTATTTTTGAAAATTTTTCGAGTTTGAGCAGATTTTTGGACGGATAGGGGATTGGTTTTATAGGATAGTAATAGATAATCATACTTATAATAAGAAATAGAAATTAATTTAAAGATGAATTCTTTTATCTAAGCGTTAATTTAGTATAATAAATGCGTTAGTTAATGGGAAAAGGAGTTTTTGAAAATGACAGAAGAAAAAATTTATGATGTTATTATTATTGGGGCAGGGCCAGCTGGAATGACAGCTGCTGTTTATACTTCTCGTGCCAATCTTTCTACATTAATGATAGAAAGAGGAATACCTGGTGGACAGATGGCGAATACAGAAGAAGTGGAAAACTTTCCTGGATTTGAAAGTATCTTAGGCCCAGACCTATCCAATAAAATGTTTAATCATGCAAAGAAATTCGGTGCTGAATATGCTTATGGTGATATTAAAGAAATAGTGGATGGAAAAGAATACAAAACAGTGAAAGCTGGTTCAAAAGAATTTAAAGCAAGATCTATTATTATTTCTACAGGTGCAGAATATAAAAAGGTTGGCGTACCAGGTGAAAAAGAATTAGGAGGTCGCGGTGTCTCTTACTGTGCTGTATGTGATGGTGCGTTCTTTAAGAATAAGCGTCTATTTGTTATCGGCGGAGGAGATTCAGCAGTTGAAGAAGGTGTATACTTGACTCGTTTTGCATCACAGGTGACGATTGTACACAGACGCGATGAATTAAGAGCACAGAAAATTCTTCAAAAAAGAGCGTTTGATAATGAAAAAGTTGACTTTATTTGGAATCATACGATTAAAGCAATTAATGAAAAGGATGGGAAAGTGGGCAGTGTGACACTTGTTTCCACTGTAGATCAAACAGAGCAAGAGCTAGAGGCTGACGGCGTGTTTATTTACATTGGCATGGTTCCATTATCTAAACCATTTGAAAGCTTAGGAATTACCAATGAAAATGGCTATATTGAAACAGACGATCAAATGGAAACGAAAGTACCAGGTATATTTGCGGCTGGTGACATTCGTGAAAAGACACTTCGCCAAATTGTTACTGCAACTGGTGACGGAAGTATCGCTGCCCAAAGCGCTCAACACTATGTGGAAGAGTTAGCAGAATCATTAAAACAACAAGCATAACCACTTCTTAAAAGTGTCATTCCGTTTTAATTGGAATGTAACAGTAGTGAAACATATTTGGGGTATCATATAAGTAGAAATTGACCCCCTTTTAAGATATATTTTTTTAGCATAGGCTTATACAGCCTATGCCTTTTTTTGCTTGGGCAGATTTTTGGTTTGGCTGATAAATGGTAACTTTCGCGAATAACTTTGAGGTTTTCGCGAATACTTCACTTTTTTTCGCGAATAACTCAATAATTTTAGTGAATATCACGTTAAATGATACAAATACTTCTTTTTCATTCAAAAAAATCTTTCGAAGGGTAATAAATTCTCCCTCGATTTTCACCTTTATAAGGTAATTTCATTGAAACAAGAAGCCGATTAGCGGTATCTTTGGATGTAATATGGACAAATTCACGAAATTCCTTACTGGTAATAGAAGGTTTGATTAAGAGGAAATAATCCTCTACTGCTTTTATATGAGCCAGTTTATCAAATGTGGAACAGGATGGACAAAACCAGTTACGCATTTTTCTTATCATCGCAAATTCTTTACAGTGAGGGCATTGAACACCTGTTATAATGTCTTTTTTGTTTATTCGGTATTTTTCCAATATATTAGTGTTTTCCGAGGTATGATGCTTGCGAAGAAATTTGGAGATTTTGAGTAGGCTTTTTTCATCTATAACATTTACTTTATATTTTCTTTGTAACTGATCCCATTTATCAAGAAAACTATGACTGTGAAGAACATGATTTTTTATGGAGGGATTTCCTTTTATGATTGTAGAGGGTTTGGAAATAATAACGAGGGGTTCAATTGGGGGAATGGTAAAGTGGTGTTTTTGTAAGAAATGCTCTAATTGTCGCTTTAATCTATTTACTTGGGAGATAGGATCTAAGTATCCCTCTTCTTGATTATTTCTAATTCGAGTAAACTGGTTTAAGGTTGTATCAAAAATTAATGTGCCTAAGTAGTTTTTACAGTCAATAATGACAAAAAAGAAACGAGTCAGCAGGAGATAGTCTATTTGAAAATAAGATTTACCATTATATAAACGAAGATTATGAATAATAAAGCATTCTTTATCTGGTAGAAAATCAAGGTAGTAGGTTAGTTCCTTTTCACCTTTATAGCCTCGTAAATGAATATAGACATCTTTTTTGATGGTCGAATCTTTACCTCAGCGTTGTAAGAGAGCTTCCATTTTTCTTAATTTCAAACTCTTTTTTATAAAATTAATATACAAGAACAATACACATCCTTTTCAAAAGATTATATCATTCATTCTCCGTAATGAATGAAGAATCCTTCCTAATTGGAAAAGGCAATTTATTGTGAGGGCATGACAATAATAGTATAATAAAAGGAATGGATAAAAGAAGTGCCTACATACAGAGAAAATCGGGGTGAATAATTTGCAACGTGTGACGAATTGTTTGTTACTTAAAGATAATAAAGTATTGTTATTACAGAAGCCAAGACGTGGTTGGTGGGTAGCGCCAGGTGGCAAAATGGAGCCAGGAGAATCTGTACGAGATTCCTGTATTCGTGAGTATAGAGAAGAAACAGGTATTTATTTAAGAAATCCGAACATAAAAGGGATTTTTACCTTTATTATTAAGGATGGAGATAAGATTGTGTCGGAGTGGATGATGTTCACCTTTTTCTCTACGAACGCTGATGGTGTCAATGTAGATGAATCAGCTGAAGGGAAAATCGTCTGGCATGATTTAGATAATGTGAAAAACTTGCCAATGGCTGAAGGCGATTATCATATATTAGACTACATGATCCATGGGAATGGAATTATCTATGGGACATTTACTTATACACCTGATTTTGAATTAATTAGTTACCGATTAGATCCAAGCTAAAGATTTATAGGGGGAATAAAAATGAGTGCAAGTGAGCCACAAATCGTAATCATCACAGGAATGTCAGGAGCAGGAAAGACAGTTGTTATCCAAAGCTTTGAGGATTTAGGATTTTTTTGTGTAGATAACCTACCTCCAACTCTTTTGCCAAAGTTTCTTGAACTTATGAAAGAGTCTGAGAATAAGATGAATAAGGTTGCTCTTGGGATGGATTTAAGAGGCAGAGAATTTTTTGATGATTTATTCACTGCCCTAGACGATTTAGCAAATTCCTGGGTTGTACCTAAGATCCTTTTTCTAGATGCTGATGACAGCGCGCTAGTTAGAAGGTATAAGGAGACAAGAAGAGTTCATCCCCTTGCACCGTCTGGACTTCCTTTAGAAGGAATTAAAATGGAAAGAGAAATGTTAGAAGAGTTAAAAGGAAGAGCTCAAATTATTTATAATACATCACAAAGCTCTCCCAGAGAACTACGTGAAAAGATTTTAAAAGAGTTCTCTGTTAATAAACAATCCATCTTTACTGTAAATGTGATGAGTTTTGGATTTAAGCATGGACTTCCTATTGATGCAGATTTAGTATTTGATGTGCGTTTTTTACCAAACCCTCATTACGTGGAGCATATGAGACCGAAAACTGGTTTAGATGTAGAAGTATCTAGTTATGTGTTGAAATGGACAGAGACAGGTCAGTTTCTAGAAAAAGTAATTGATTTGTTAACGTTCATGCTGCCCCAATATAAGAGAGAAGGAAAGTCGCAGCTAGTTATTGCGATTGGCTGCACTGGGGGTCAGCACCGCTCTGTTGCGTTAGCAGAATATATTGGACATCATTTTGAAAAAGAATATAATATTGCTATTGCTCACCGTGATATGGAGAGGAGAAAGGACCAGCAGGCATGAGTGAAAAGGAACAGCCAAGAATAGTAATCATCGGGGGAGGAACAGGCCTTTCTGTACTTTTACGAGGATTGAAAAAATATCCAGTTGATATAACAGCAATCGTAACGGTAGCTGATGACGGAGGAAGCTCTGGAAGATTAAGAGAGGATCTTGATATCCCTGCTCCAGGAGATATTCGCAATGTATTAGCAGCACTATCAGATGTGGAGCCATTAGTGGAGGAAATGTTTCAGCATCGATTCACTAATAGTAAAGATTTAGATGGGCATTCATTAGGTAATTTAATTTTAGCTGCAATGACTTCCATTACTGGTAATTTTACCTATGCGATTCAAGAAATGAGCAAAGTACTTAATGTTCGTGGTAAAGTATTACCTGCAACAAGTCATAGTGTTATCTTAAATGCATTAATGGAAGATGGGACGGTTGTTGTGGGAGAATCGAGTATTCCGGAAGCTGGGAAAAAAATAAAGAAAGTATTTCTAACTCCAGAGGATTCTGCTCCGCTTCCTGAAACCATTCATGCTATCCAGCAAGCAGATCTAATTGTAATTGGCCCTGGAAGCTTATATACGAGTATCTTGCCGAATTTGGTTGTCAAAGAAATTAAGGAAGCCGTTCTAGAAGCGAAAGCGAAAAGAGTATATATATGTAATATAATGACACAAGCTGGAGAAACGTTAGATTATACGGCAAGTGATCATGTGAAGGCATTATATGAACATGTTGAACAACCATTTATCGACACGATTATCGTGAACAAAACGAATATCCCAGCAAGTGTACAACAAAGATATGATGAAGAAAAAGCAAAGCCTGTGGTTTTTGATATAAAACGGCTAGAACGGATGGAGCTAGATGTGATAGCTGGCGATATCATCAAGCTTGATCAAGGTGTTATTCGCCATAATACAGTTGAAATGGCGAAAATTCTTTATTCGATTATTGAATAATGGATTAAATTGCATCTGCTTTTTTCTAAAAAGGGGGGAAGGACATGTCTTTTGCGTCAGAAACAAAAAAAGAATTGACAACAATTGAAGCCAAAAATTGCTGTGGAAAAGCAGAATTATCAGCACTGATACAAATGAACGGGACTCTTTCCTTTTCCAACCAGAGGCTAGTTGTAAATATACAAACAGAGAATGCGGCTATAGCTAGAAGAATCTATACCTTGATAAAACGGTATTTTGACATACCAGTTGAATTACTAGTTCGTAAAAAAATGCGCTTAAAAAAGAACAATGTATATATCGTGCGTATTTCTAATCATGGGAAGGAAGTGCTGGAGGAATTAAGTATTCTGAAAGAAGGCTTTGTGTTTACGCATGAAATCTCCCCAGAGCTAATTAAGAAGAAATGCTGTAAACGGTCTTATTTAAGAGGGGCCTTTTTAGCAGGCGGCTCTGTAAATAACCCAGAAACATCTTCCTATCATCTTGAAATAGCATCCTTATATAAAGAGCATATCATTGCCCTTAGTGATTTAATGAATACTTTTGGGTTAAAAAGTAAGACTCTAGAAAGAAAAAAAGGGTTTATTGCTTATTTAAAAGAAGCGGAAAAAATTACGGAATTCCTTAATATTATTGGTGCACATGGAGCACTTCTTCGCTTTGAAGACATACGAATTGTTAGAGACATGCGAAATTCTGTTAATCGATTGGTCAATTGTGAAACAGCCAATTTAAATAAAACAATTGGGGCTGCATTAAGACAAGTTGAGAATATCCGTTTTATCGATAAAACGGTTGGTTTGCAAATTCTTCCAGATAAGCTACGAGAAATTGCAGAGCTGCGAGTTGCGTATCAAGATGTAACCTTAAAAGAATTAGGGGAAATGGTATCTTCTGGAAATATAAGTAAATCTGGAATCAATCATCGTTTAAGAAAAATTGATGAAATTGCTGATGCACTACGTCGTGGAGAAGCAGTTAAATAAAAGAAATGGATAATATATCAAGACAGGGATATATATTATCCATTTTTTGTGTGTGAAAATATTATCAGAAAAGTTTCTTTAAACTGAATATTATTCCCCTTGGATAGAGCAAAAAACTTATTTTCCTTGTATAATAGATATATTACTACTTTGTTAAAGGGGAGGAAGTTCGATGGTGGAACAAGAAATAACAGTTGGCCTAAAAGCGGGACTTCAAGCGAGACCTGCTGCTTTATTTGTACAGGAGGCAAGTAATTATTTATCAGAAGTATTTATTGAAAAGGATGGAAGAAAGGTAAATGCAAAAAGCATTATGGGGATAATGGGCCTAGCGATAAATTCTGGAGCGACAATTAAACTTATTGTTGATGGTAGCGACGAGGTGGAAGCGCTTCAGAAATTAAAAGATTTGCTTAAGTGATCATTTGATAAATAAAAACTCTCCTTATTATATAAAAAGGCTGTTCCCTACCTAGGAACAGCCTTTTTATTAAGTTTATTTGGTTAGTGTGTGAATTAGTTATTTTTTTTGTCTTCTAGAGAATTACGGCTGATAACATGGTCAACTAAACCATATTCTTTTGCTCTATCAGCAGTCATAAAGTTGTCGCGTTCTGTATCTCTTGCGATGATATCAATAGGCTGACCAGTACGCTCAGATAAAATACCGTTTAATTTATCGCGTAAGAATAAAATACGTTTAGCAGCAATTTCAATTTCCGTTGCTTGACCTTGAGCTCCACCAAGTGGTTGGTGAATCATTACTTCACTGTTTGGAAGAGCATAACGCTTCCCTTTTGCACCAGCAGCAAGTAAGAAGGCACCCATAGATGCAGCCATACCAATACAGATTGTTTGAACATCTGGCTTAATATATTGCATTGTATCATAAATAGCCATCCCAGCAGTGATGCTTCCGCCTGGGCTATTAATATAGATGGATACATCTTTTTCAGGATTTTCTGTTTCTAAGAATAAAAGCTGTGATACGATAGAGTTAGCTACATTATCATCAATAGCACTACCAAGCATAATAATACGGTCTTTTAATAAACGGGAGTAAATATCGTAAGCGCGTTCTCCTCTGTTTGTTTGCTCAATAACTGTAGGAATTAAATTCATTTAAAATCCTCCTTTATAATGTCTGTTCGAAAACGATAAGTATTTGTTTCTTCAGTAAGATGAAAAACATCTAAACTGTATGTAATCCTAATGATACACGGATGGTCAATTAAGGTCAAACGTAAAAGCCTAAATACCTAAAAATATCATTCGACATCTTTTTTTATAGCAGTTTTCCTAAAGTTGTTGCTACGTATATTTTTAAATTTTAAGTTCTATTATAACAGAATGTTAACGGTACTATGATTGGCAAATTAACAGTATAATTCCGTTTAAGCGGGGAAGCACTTAATAACAGAGCCTAATTTTAAAAGTACAATAGCGTTTCATTGGGAAGTCGATACTTGAAGGTATAAGGAGATCCATCCTTTTATTTCCTCTACAATCCTTTCTCCATGATACCCATTGCTCCTATTTTTAAACATCATCTATTGCATAAAATAGTAACTTCGCTTATAATATGAAGGCGTTACTTCAATGGGGTGCAAGTTATACACAATGCCCTCGTGGTGCAACGGATAGCACGTAAGATTCCGGTTCTTAAAATGGGGGTTCGATTCCCTCCGAGGGCGCTAATGAAATATAAAAAGGTTTTTCTGAAGTTTCGAACAATCGTCGATTCCTTAGAAAAACCTTTTTATTTTGCTCTATTTATAGTACCTAAAAATAAATCAGATTGCTTATTCAGCTTTTAGGAAGCTTTTCCTATGTGAGAAGCTTTGTGTTTATATTACTACCTTATTATATTTCTATAAAGACTACTGTTAAAGAAAGGTTTTCATGTAAAGTATTCAAATATCAAAATTCCTCTTTTTAGTTATTAATACTTGCTTAATATATTCATTCAAACACCAGTTTCCTTTTTCAAAAAAACAATTAAAAATTAAGGGAATAATTATTCATTTTTTCCAAATAGTAAGAAAAGAAAGAACGACACTTTTTCGTCAAATTTTACAAAAAATAGACACATATCAGTTGAATTCATACTATACTGGTGTTAGAATTGTTCTTGTAGCAGGGAAGTTATTTTTTTTGTAGTACCCGGGACGAAAAATGTCTATGTGGGACTTCTTGCGACCACTGTAAGTGAAGGAGCGCATCAAGCATGGTTTCATTTATTGAGATTCAAAAAAGATTATTACCTGATTTACTTACAGTTATGCAAAAAAGGTACTATATTCTGCAATACATTAAGAATATGCAGCCTGTCGGAAGAAGAAGTCTGGCAGTGAGCCTAGGACTGACCGAAAGAGTCTTGAGAAGTGAAGTCGAGTTTTTAAAAGATCAGCAGCTTATACATATTTCAAACATCGGCATGACAGTCACTTTAAAAGGGGAAGAAGTATTGGAAAGTCTTTCTAGTGTAATGAGAGAAGTAACGGGTATTAACGAAATGGAGCAGCTATTGCAACGAAAACTTGGCATCAGTAAGGTAATTATCGTTGCGGGAGACAGTGATCATTCTCCATGGGTAAAAAAAGAATTAGGACTTGCGACAGCAAATTGTATGAAATCTCTCCTAAAGGGAAATAATATCATCGCAGTTACTGGTGGGACTACTATGTCTTCTGTTGCTGATGCGCTAACACCAAGTGTTGCAGATGGCGAATTATTATTTGTTCCTGCTCGTGGTGGAATAGGAGAAGATGTCAAAAATCAGGCAAATACAATTTGTTCCATGATGGCAGACCATACTGCTTCAAAACATCGAGTGTTATACGCTCCAGATGAGGTCAGTGAAGAGATGTACAAAAGCATTTCTAACGACCCTCGTATAAGTGAAGTATTAAAACTTATACGTTCAGCAAACCTTTTAGTTCATGGTATAGGCGAGGCGCTTACGATGGCGAATCGTAGAAATACAAGTAAAAGCGATCTAGAAAAGATTAAGAATGCGGAAGCCGTTGGTGAGGCATTTGGGTATTACTTCAATGAAGAGGGAGAGGTTGTCCATAAGGTCCAAACAATTGGCCTTAGACTAGAAGATTTATCTTCCGTACCTAATATTATCGCTGTAGCTGGTGGAGCATCTAAATCAAAGGCTATACGTGCTTATTTAAAAGAAGCACCAACTTCAACTATTTTAATAACAGATGAAGGAGCCGCTAAAAAATTGATATAATGGGAAATCCCTTTATATATTTAATACTCTTAAAATTAGAGGAGGAAATTTATAATGACAGTAAAAGTAGGTATTAACGGTTTTGGACGTATCGGACGTTTAGCATTCAGAAAAATCATGGAAAACCCAGAATTAGAAGTGGTTGCAATCAATGATTTAACTGACACTAAAATGCTAGCACATCTTTTAAAATATGATTCATCTCAAGGAACTTTCCAAGGTGAAATCGAAGTACATGAAGGTTACTTCTTAGTAAACGGTCAAAAAGTTGTTACAACTGCTGAAAGAAATCCAGCTGACCTTAAATGGGGAGAACTAGGTGTAGATACAGTTATCGAATCTACTGGTTTCTTCACAACTAAAGAAAAAGCAGAAGCTCACATTCAAGCAGGTGCTAAAAATGTAGTTATTTCTGCTCCAGCAACTGGCGAAATGAAAACAGTTGTTTACAATGTAAACCATGACGTTCTTGATGGAACTGAAACAGTTATCTCTGGTGCTTCTTGTACTACTAACTGTCTTGCTCCTATGGCACAAGTTCTTCAAAATAAATATGGTATCGTATCTGGTTTAATGACTACAATTCACGCTTACACTGGCGACCAAAACACTTTAGATGCTCCACATCCAAAAGGTGACTTCCGTCGTGCGCGTGCAGCTGCTGAAAACATTATTCCTAACTCAACTGGTGCTGCTAAAGCAATCGGTTTAGTATTACCTGAACTTCAAGGTAAATTAGACGGTGCTGCTCAACGTGTTCCAGTTAAAACTGGTTCATTAACAGAGCTTGTAACTGTTCTTGACAAAAAAGTTACTGTTGAAGAAATCAACGCTGCAATGAAAGAAGCTGCTAACGAATCTTTCGGTTACACAGAAGAAGAGCTTGTATCTTCTGACATTATCGGAATTAGCTATGGTTCATTATTCGATGCAACTCAAACAAAAGTAATCACTGTTGGTGATCAACAACTTGTTAAAACTGTTGCTTGGTATGATAACGAAATGTCTTACACTAACCAATTAGTAAGAACTGTTAAGCACTTTGCACAACTTGCAACAAAATAATTTCCCTTTTTAAATGGAAATATGTGCGAGTTAATAAGCACCCCCTTTAATCTAACAGCGGAAACAACTTTTGTTTCCGCTATTTTAAAAATATGCAGTGGAGGGTACCTATAATGAATAAGAAAACAATTCGTGATATCGATTTAAAAGGGAAAAAAGCTTTTGTTCGCGTTGACTTTAACGTACCAATGAAAGATCAACAAATCACTGATGAAACAAGAATTCAAGCTGCACTTCCAACTATTAACGCTTTAGTAGAAAGTGGAGCAATTGTTATTCTTGCAAGCCACTTAGGACGTCCAAAAGGTGAAGTTGTAGAAGAGTTACGTTTAACTCCTGTTGCAAAACGTCTTTCTGAAATTCTAGGTAAAGAAGTTGTAAAAGCTGATGAATCATACGGTGAAGCTGTTAAAGCACAAATCAGCAAGCTTTCAGAAGGAGATGTAATCCTTCTTGAAAACGTACGTTTCAATGCTGGAGAAGAAAAAAATGATGCAGAGTTAGCAAAACAATATGCCGAGCTTGCAGATGTATTTGTAAATGATGCATTTGGTGCTGCACACCGTGCGCACGCTTCGACAGAAGGAATTGCTCATCATATTCCTGCAGTATCTGGATTATTAATGCAAAAAGAATTAGATGTACTTGGTAAAGCTTTATCTAATCCTGAACGTCCATTCACTGCAATTATTGGTGGAGCGAAAGTTAAGGATAAAATTGGTGTAATTGAAAATCTTCTTGATAAAGTTGATAACTTAATTATTGGCGGAGGCTTAGCATATACGTTTGTTAAATCTCTAGGTCATGAAGTTGGTCAATCATTATTAGAAGAAGACAAAATCGATCTTGCTAAATCATATATGGAAAAAGCAAAAGAAAAAGGCGTTAAGTTCTATATGCCTGTTGATGTTACAGTTGCAGATGATTTCTCTAACGATGCTAACATCAAAACAGTTTCTATTGAAGAAATCCCAGCTGATTGGGAAGCATTAGATATTGGTCCTAAAACACGTGAAATCTATGCAGATGTTATTAAGAGTTCTAAATTAGTAATTTGGAACGGACCAATGGGTGTTTTTGAATTAGATGCTTTTGCTAAAGGTACAAAAGCAGTAGCAGAAGCGCTTGCTGAATCTCAAGATACATATTCTGTAATCGGTGGTGGAGATTCTGCAGCAGCAGTTGAGAAATTCGATTTAGCAGATAAAATGAGCCATATTTCTACTGGCGGCGGTGCTTCATTAGAATTTATGGAAGGCAAAGAACTTCCAGGAGTAGTGGCTTTAAACGACAAATAATATCTTTATAGATATGCATGAAAGGATGTAAACAATGCGCAAGCCAATTATTGCAGGTAACTGGAAAATGAACAAAACACTTCCTGAAGCGACTGAGTTCATTCTAGAAGTAAAAGCTTCTGTTCCATCAAGTGAAAAAGTGGATACAGTTGTATGTGCTCCTGCGTTATTTTTAGGACAATTAGTAGAATTAACAGATGGCACAGATGTAAAAATCGGTGCTCAAAACATGCATTTCGAAAAAAGTGGTGCATTCACTGGCGAAATTAGCCCAGTTGCATTAGAAAATATCGGTGCTAAATATGTAGTACTTGGTCATTCGGAGCGTCGTGAGTTCTTTAACGAAACAGACGAGTCTGTTAACAAAAAGACACTTGCTGCTTTTGAAAATGGCTTAACTCCAATCGTTTGCTGTGGTGAAACACTTGAGCAAAGAGAAAACAGTGAAACAAATGATTTCGTTGCATCTCAAGTAACAAAAGCACTTAATGGCTTAACTCCAGATCAAGCGAAAGCAACAGTTGTTGCATATGAGCCAATCTGGGCAATTGGAACAGGTAAATCTTCTACTTCTGCTGATGCAAACGAAGTATGTGCACATATCCGTAAAGTAGTAAGTGAACAATTTTCTCCAGAAGTTGCTGAACACATCCGTATTCAATACGGCGGTAGTGTAAAGCCTGAGAACATTAAAGAATATATGGCACAGCCAGATATTGATGGAGCATTAGTAGGTGGAGCTAGCCTAGAAGCTCAAAGCTTTTTAGCTTTATTGGAGGCAGGTAAGAATGAGTAAATCTCCAGTAGCTTTAATCATTTTAGATGGTTTTGCTTTAAGAAGCGAACGCATGGGTAATGCTGTAGCACAAGCAAATAAGCCTAATTTCGATAAATATTGGAACTCTTACCCTCATTCTACTTTAGTAGCTAGTGGGGAAGCTGTTGGCCTTCCAGAAGGACAAATGGGTAACTCAGAAGTTGGACATTTGAATATCGGTGCCGGCCGGATCGTATATCAAAGTTTAACAAGAGTTAACCTGTCTATTAGAGAAGGCGAGTTTTACAAAAACGAAACTTTCGTTAATGCAATTAAGCATGTAAAAGAAAAAGGCAAAAATCTTCATTTATTCGGATTATTATCCGATGGTGGAGTTCATAGCCATATTGAGCATATGTTTGCACTTCTTCGTTTAGCTAAAGAAGAAGGCGTAGAAAATGTATATATTCACGGTATTCTAGATGGTCGAGACGTCGGTCAAAAGACTGCTGAAAAATACATTAAAGCTACACAAGAAAAAATGGCTGAATACGGTGTAGGTGAATTTGCTACCATTTCTGGGCGCTACTATTCCATGGATAGAGATAAGCGTTGGGATCGTGTAGAAAAATCATACCGTGCTATGGTATATGGCGATGGACCAGCATACTCTGATCCATTACAAGTAGTAGAGGATAATTACAATAACGGAATCTTTGATGAGTTCGTACTTCCATCTGTAATCACAAAAGAGAACGGTGAGCCAGTTGCGACAATTAAAGATGAAGATGCTGTTATTTTCTATAACTTCCGTCCTGACCGTGCAATTCAAATTTCTAATACGTTCACAAATGAGGACTTCCGTTCATTTGATCGTGGGGAAAAACATCCAAAAGATCTTTACTTTGTATGTTTAACTCATTTTAGTGAAACAGTAAATGGGTATGTTGCATTCAAGCCAACAAACTTGGATAACACTTTAGGTGAAGTACTTTCACAAAACGGATTAACACAGCTTCGTATCGCTGAAACAGAAAAATATCCACATGTTACTTTCTTTATGAGTGGTGGACGTGAAGCTGAGTTCCCTGGTGAAAAACGTATCTTAATCAATTCACCAAAAGTGGCAACCTATGATTTAAAACCTGAAATGAGTGCATATGAAGTAACAGATGCACTATTGAAGGAAATTGAAGCAGATAATTTTGATGCTATTATTCTAAACTTCGCTAACCCTGATATGGTTGGGCACTCCGGAATGCTTGAACCAACAATCAAAGCGATTGAAACAGTGGACGAATGTTTAGGCAAAATTATCACTTTAATTGAACAAAAAGGTGGTAAAGCAATTATCACAGCTGATCATGGTAACTCTGATGAAGTGGTAACACTTGAAGGAACACCAATGACAGCACATACAACAAATCCAGTTCCTGTTATCGTAACAGATAAGAATGCTGAGTTGCGTACAGATGGGATTTTAGGAGATCTTGCTCCTACTATGTTAGATTTATTAGGAATTGATAAACCAGCAGAAATGACTGGAACATCTATTATTAAAAAATAAGATTTAAGATTTTTATATTTAAAGGAGAGAATAAATATGCCTTATATTCAACAAGTTTATGCTCGTGAAGTATTAGATTCACGTGGTAACCCAACAGTAGAAGTAGAAGTATTAACTGAATCAGGATTCTTTGGTCGCGCGCTAGTTCCATCTGGTGCTTCAACTGGTGAATACGAAGCAGTTGAATTACGTGATGGTGACAAATCTCGTTACCTTGGTAAAGGTGTTCTAAAAGCAGTAGAAAACGTAAACGAAGTAATTGCTGAAGCAATTATCGGTATGGACGTTACTGACCAAGTTGGAATCGATAGAGCAATGATCGAACTTGACGGTACAGAAAACAAAGGTAAATTAGGTGCTAACGCAATCCTTGGTGTATCTATGGCTGCTGCACATGCTGCTGCTGAAGTAGTAGGATTACCTTTATACCGTTACCTTGGTGGATTCAATGCAAAACAATTACCAACTCCAATGATGAACATCATCAACGGTGGTTCACATGCTGATAACAACGTTGATTTCCAAGAATTCATGATCTTACCAGTAGGAGCTCCAACTTTCAAAGAAGCTCTACGTATGGGTGCTGAAGTATTCCATGCATTAAAAGCTGTTTTACATGCAAAAGGTTTAAACACTGCTGTAGGTGATGAAGGTGGATTCGCTCCAAACCTTGGTTCTAACCGTGAAGCATTAGAAGTAATCATCGAAGCAATCAAAAAAGCTGGTTATGAGCCAGGCAAAGATGTATTCTTAGGAATGGACGTTGCTTCTTCTGAATTCTTTAACAAAGAAACTGGAAAATATGATCTTGCTGGAGAAGGCCGTAATGGTTTAACTTCTGAAGAATTAGTATCTTTCTACGAAGAGTTAGTTAACGAATTCCCAATCCTATCTATTGAAGATGGATTAGATGAAAACGACTGGGAAGGTCATAAATTATTAACAGACCGTATCGGTTCTAAAGTACAATTAGTTGGTGATGATTTATTCGTTACAAACACTAAAAAATTAGCTGAAGGTATCGAAAAAGGTATTGCTAACTCAATCCTTATCAAAGTTAACCAAATTGGTACTTTAACTGAAACTTTCGAAGCTATCGAAATGGCTAAACGTGCTGGTTACACAGCTGTAGTTTCTCACCGTTCTGGTGAAACAGAAGATGCTACAATCGCTGACATCGCTGTTGCTACAAACGCTGGTCAAATCAAAACTGGTTCTATGTCTCGTACAGATCGTATCGCTAAATACAACCAACTTCTTCGCATCGAAGACGAGCTTGGCGAGTTAGCAGTATACGATGGTCTTAAATCTTTCTATAACCTTAAGAAATAATAGAAGTTAAGGTTTCCTTAACTTGATAAGCACCCTAGCTTTAGGAGATTTCCTATAAGCTAGGGTGCTTTTTAATAATTGTGAAAGAATAGGGAGAAGAGGAGCCGCATCATTTCTCAGTGCCCGAAAACAAGAGATCCAGCAGGAAAAGGTAACAGAGGAGCATTCTCTGAGCCCGAAAACAAGAGATCCAGTAAGAAAAGGTAACAGAGGAGCGTTCTCTGAGCCCGAAAACAAGAGATTCAGCAAGAAAAGGTAACAGAGGAGCATTCTCTGAGTTCGAAAACAAGAGATTCAGCAAGAAAAGGTAACAGAGGAGCATTCTCTGAGCCCGAAAACAAGAGATTCAGCAAGAAAAGGTAACAGAGGAGCGTTCTCTGAGCCCGAAAGCAAGAGATCCAGCAAGAAAAGGTAACAGAGGAGCATTCTCTGAGCCCGAAAACAAGAGATCCAGCAAGAAAAGGTAACAGAGGAGCGTTCTCTGTGGCCAAAAGGAAGAAACCAAGCAAGAAAAGGTAACAGATGCCCCCTTAATAAAAGATTATTATTGTGTAATCAAGATAGCTCATTCCACAAATTTATGCTGGATAAACATATTCTACTAATTATTATGACAAAGAACGCGACATACTATTGTGGCAGAACATAAAATATGATACATTTAAACTAATGTAGGTTGGTTTTAATGGAGGTGTTTGATATGATACACACAGTTTTGATTACTTTATTGATTATCGTTGCGATTGCGTTAATCGTAGTAGTACTTCTTCAAAATGGTAAGAGTGCTGGACTATCTGGAGCAATTTCTGGTGGTGCAGAGCAGTTATTTGGTAAACAAAAAGCACGTGGTTTAGAATTAATCCTTCACAATGCAACAATCGTTTTAGCAATTCTATTCTTTGTATTAACGATTGCAGTTAGTTATTTTGATCTATAATAACGAAATTCGGTATAGATAAAAAAACCTGGCCATGAAAAGGTCAGGTTTTTTTTCGGAAAACATTCATACATAAGTGTTGATTTAAAAGAAGGAACGACCTTACTAAAGGAAAATCATATTACTGGATTCTTCCATTTCTTTTTTACTACAATAAAAGATAGTTCTTTTTCTAATAAACATAGTAATTTTAATTATAGATAAGGATGAAGGAGAAAATAATAAGATAAAGGAGCGCTATCTAATGAAAATAGTAGAACAGAAGCCATTAACATTTAAAGGAGATAATAAACGTGCTGTGCTGTTATTGCATGGATTTACAGGTAATACATCTGATGTGCGTTTGCTAGGTAGATATTTAAATACAAAGGGGTATACATGCTATGTTCCTTTATATAAAGGTCATGGTGTTCCGCCAGAAGAATTAGTCGAGTCTGGACCGAAAGATTGGTGGAAAGATGTTACGGAAGCATACCAGCATTTAAAGGATATGGGATATGAAGAAATTGCCGTTGGCGGACTATCCTTAGGAGGGGTATTTTCCCTTAAATTAGGTTACACTGTACCTGTAAAGGGTATCGTAACAATGTGTGCTCCGATGTACATCAAGAGTGAAGAAGTAATGTATGAAGGAGTGCTTGAATACGCTCGCAATTATAAGCAACGCGAGAAAAAATCAGAAGAAATCATCGAACAGGAAATGGGTCAATTTAAGCCGATGAATACACTGAAGGAATTACAAAATCTTATAAAAGAAGTAAGAGACTCTATTGACCTTATTTATTCACCCGTATTTGTTATACAGGCCAGACATGATCAAATGATTGATATAAATAGTGCTAATATTATTTATGAAGAAGTGGAATCGATTTACAAAGACATAAAATGGTATGAAAACTCAAGTCATGTTATTACACATGATAAAGAGAAAGAACAGGTATTTGAAGATTTCTATCAGTTTTTAGAAAAACTAGATTGGAAAGAATGAGAAGCAAAGGAGGTTTTTTGTTTGGAAGATATAATTAAGGAAAATGTCGAGAAGTTATTAACCTATATGAAAGATGAAGCCTACAAACCATTAACGGTGCAAGAATTAGAAGAGGCTTTTGGAATAGAGGATTCTTCTCACTTCAAAGATTTTGTAAAGGCACTTGTACAGATGGAGGAAAAGGGGCTAGTCGTTCGTACAAGAAGCAATCGTTACGGTTTACCGGAAAAAATGAACCTTATTCGAGGGAAACTAGCAGGACATGCAAAAGGGTTTGCATTTGTTATTCCAGAAGAACAAGGGATGGATGATATCTTTATCCCTCCAAATGAAGTAAAAACAGCGTTAAACGGAGATATTGTGTTAGCTCGTGTCACTTCTGAGAGTTCTGGTCAAAGAAGAGAAGGTACAATCGTCCGAATTATTGAAAGAGGCGTACAGCAAATTGTTGGTACATATTCGGAAAGCAAGCATTTTGGCTTTGTAATACCTGATGATAAAAAAATCGCAACGGATATTTTTATCCCTAAAGGCAGTACAAAAGGAGCTATCGAAGGGCATAAGGTAGTTGTTAAACTAACTTCCTATCCAGAAGGCAGAAAGAATGCAGAAGGAGAAGTTATCAAAATACTAGGGCATAAGAATGACCCAGGTGTGGATATTTTATCGGTAATACATAAGCATGGATTACCACTAGCTTTCCCGGAAAATGTACTAGATCAAGCGAATAGTGCTCCAGATACGATAGATGAAAAGGAAATTGCCAATAGACGAGATTTGCGTAATGAAACAATTGTCACCATTGATGGCGCAGACGCAAAAGATTTGGATGATGCGGTTACTGTTACAATTTTAGAAAATGGTCATTATAAACTAGGAGTTCATATTGCGGATGTTTCTTATTATGTAACAGAAAATTCTCCGATTGATGTAGAAGCAGAGGAAAGGGGAACGAGTGTTTATTTAGTAGACCGTGTGATTCCAATGATTCCACATCGTTTATCAAATGGAATATGTTCCTTAAATCCAAAAGTAGATCGTTTGACTCTTTCCTGTGAGATGGAAATCTCACCAGAGGGGGAAGTAGTGAAGCATGAAATTTTCCAAAGTGTCATTAAGACCACAGAGCGCATGACCTATGCAGATGTGAATTCGATCTTACACGAAAAAGATGAAGCATTGAGAGCTAAATATGAAGGTCTTGTACCGATGTTTGAACGAATGGAAGAGCTAGCAGCCATCCTCCGCAAAAAACGGATGACTCGTGGTGCCATTGATTTTGATTTTAAAGAATCCAAAGTAATCGTAGATGAAGATGGAAAGCCACAGGATGTCATTTTAAGAGAACGATCTGTTGCAGAAAAATTAATTGAAGAATTTATGCTTGTGGCCAATGAAACGGTTGCGGAACATTTCCATTGGATGCAGGTACCGTTTATCTATCGTATTCACGAAGATCCAAAAGAAGAAAAGCTAAGAAGATTCTTCGAGTTTATTACAAACTTTGGCTATATTGTTAAGGGAACAGCAAATTCTGTCCATCCTAGAGCATTACAGGAAATTATCGAAGCAGTTCAAGGAACGCCGGAAGAAATGGTTATTTCAACGGTAATGCTGCGATCGATGCAACAAGCGAAATACTACCCTGAAAGCTTAGGACATTTTGGTTTATCAACTGAATTCTATACGCATTTTACTTCACCTATTAGACGTTATCCAGATTTAATCGTCCATCGATTGATTCGGACGTATTTAATTGAAGGGGATATCAGTTCAGCGACACAAGAAAAATGGAATAGCCGCTTAACAGAAATAGCAGAGCACTCTTCTAGTATGGAAAGAAGATCAGTAGAAGCTGAGCGTGAAACAGATGAGTTGAAGAAATCAGAGTACATGCTTGATAAAATCGGCGAAGAATATGATGGTATTATTAGCTCCGTTACGAATTTTGGAATGTTTGTAGAGCTTACAAATACAATCGAAGGACTTGTCCATGTCAGTTATATGACCGATGACTACTATCGTTATGATGAACGCCATTTTGCCATGATTGGCGAAAGAACAGGAAAGGTCTTCCGTATTGGAGACGAAATTACGGTGCGTGTTGTAAATGTAAATAAAGATGAGCGCGCAATTGACTTTGAAATTGTCGGAATGAAGGGAACACGCCGCAGAGATCCGAAGAAAGATGGTAAAGTATTCTCCACTGGTAGTGTCTCTCGTGCACCGCGTAAAGGTAAATCAGATAGAGATACGGATAGAAAAGGAAAACCTGGAGAATCTCGCCGTAAAGGAAAGAATGATCGAAAACATTTCGAAAATGCACCAAAAGCAAAGCGAAAGAAAAAGAGACGTTAACTAAAAATTTGCTAAGCATTAAATTGCATGTGGTTTCTATCTGAAAAAGGAAACCACGTGCAGGGGATGTTTGTATAATAGACATTCTTTTGATAAAATTATTGGCAGAGTAGGGGGAAGAGGCATGCCAAAAGGTGAAGGGAAATTAGTTGCACAGAATAAAAAAGCAAATCATGATTACTTTATTGAGGAGACTTACGAGGCAGGGATTGTTCTTCAAGGAACTGAAATCAAAGCAATTCGTGCTGGAAGAGTAAACTTAAAGGAATCATATGCACGCATTATTAATGGAGAAGTATTCCTGCTCGGAATGCATATTAGTCCCTATGAGCAAGGAAACCGATACAATCATGACCCTTTAAGAACAAGAAAACTTTTATTACATCGAAAACAAATCAATAAATTAATTGGGGAGACAAAAGAAGTAGGTTATGCTTTAGTCCCACTAAAGATTTATTTTAAAAATGGTTACGCAAAGGTTTTGATTGGTCTAGGTAAGGGTAAAAAGAACTATGATAAGCGTGAAACCTTAAAACGTAAAGAAGCAAATCGTAGCATCGAACGTGCTTTACGTGAAAGGCAAAAAATGTAATCCAAAACTTTACAATTGAAATACGCTATAGTTATGTTATAATAATTTATGTCGATATGACAACATAACTTTAAGCTCCTATTTCAGAGCTTCCGAAACGTTACGCTTTTCTATTAAAGCGGGAATCATGCAATGTAACAATTGCTTGATTTTATCCTAATAATGGGGACGCTACGGATTCGACAGGGATAGTTCGAGCTTAGGTTGCGAGTCGAGGGGATCGGCCTCGTTAAAACGTCAAAGCCTATAACTGGCAAACAACAAAACAACTTCGCTTTAGCTGCT
>Ga0182738_1002832_pt1 | contig 20295 bp, 16 predicted proteins | sample eDN5th30CBELigMG_FD_128876 | JGI IMG/M metagenome (GOLD analysis project Ga0182738, IMG submission 128876) | Enriched Miracle-Growth compost microbial communities from Emeryville, California, USA - eDNA 5th pass 30_C BE-Lig MG (version 2)... ... | reverse complement strand
TCCCAAATGGGACCTTCAGAACCTCATGGGATGTCTTTATAATGCTGCTCATCTTCTATGATGTCATTATGGTACCGCTCACAATTGCTTTTGATGTGCCCTTGCCTAACTGGCTTGAGATTTGGGATATAGTGATGACAATCTGCTATATTCTGGACATCTTCTTAAATTTTAATACTGGCTTCTACGATAAAGGGCTATTGGTCCTGGATAGACATAGAATCTTCCTGCATTATATCAAATCATGGTTTATTTTTGATATGATCGCTTCATTTCCTTATGAATATGCAATTCATAATGAGGCCACTCAATCTGTTATCGACAATAGCTCCTATCAAGTGCTGGGAGCCGTCAAATTTTTGCGATTCATCCGGGTGTTTCGATTTATTCGTATTTTCAAACTCAAAAGCATCTTTATCAAAATGGAGAGTTTTCTTGATATGAGCAACCTACTCACGAGTATAATTGGTTTCTTGAAACTTTCATTCATCATCCTTTTCATTGCTCACTGGTTTGCCTGTATTTGGCATTTTGTGGCTCTTCTTGAACTAGATTCAAAACCAGAAACTTGGCTCACCAAAAATGAGTTGATTGATGCGCGCTGGGAGGATCGATATATCGCTTCAATTTATTGGGCTACCACGACAATGATTACAGTCGGATATGGTGACATAGTTCCAACCACAGTCAATGAACAACTGGTAGCAATTCTTGCTATGCTTGTGGCTAGTGCTGTCTTTGCTTATACAATGAATAGAATCAATCTCATCTTAACAGGCTTAGAAAATACCTCAGAGCAATATCAGTACTTTATCTTGATTTTCATTTTCATAATTTTTTCTTCAGGAAAGCTTCATCGACCATTACTGAATATATGAGAAAGAAGCATGTCAAAAAGGAGTTGCAAATAAAAATTAAAAAATACCTGGAATATGCTCTAGAAGTTGAAACGTCTCTGGACTCAAATGAAGCATATTTGAGTGCTTACTTAAATCAATCTCTCAAAAATGAACTAATTACAGAAATTCACAGCAAAACTCTTCTTGAAAACCTCATTTTTAGAAGATTTGACAGTAGCTTAATTATGAAGACCTCACTCATCATGAAGGAAAAAATATACAGTCCTGAAGATCCTGTCTTTTTTGTAACGATCATTTTTTGTATTCATGCTCATTTGAAAAGGAAAATGAAAGTGAAGATCCAAGCATCTACATCATTCATTCTGGAAAAATTGAAATCTTCAATTTTAGAGCAAATGCGTTTTTACGAAGCCTTACTGTATAAAATACTTTTCCTTATTCTCTTCTAACCATAAATTCGAATAGAGAGGACAATATTTTGGTGAAATTTCATTCTTTACAGGCCAAGCTCGTTCTGCTAGCGCAAGATCAACAGATTTCTCCGCCTTGTACTATGTCAGACGTAATGATTTCTTAGATATCATGAATGAATTTCCTGTTGAAAAAGTAAACTCGTCACTCAATGAATTTTTCTTTATCATCTTACAAAGGAAAAATTCCACGAGCTTAAAGATAAAGTCAGCATTTACAAGAACCAGCAAGTCCTTGGTATGAGGTGCTACTCTTGTGAATCACCAGACCACCTCGTCCGGCACTGCCCCAAAGTTCATCTAGTTATTCCAAAGACTCAATTTATTGAAGCATATATCAATCAAAGAAATAAGTTTATGAATAATTACATTCGCCTTGGAGCCAGAAGCTCAAGACAATTCTACAATTATTCGAAAATGGCGGTCGCTGCGCGCAAAATCCAAGTCAAAGTTTGGGAGGGGGATCTTATTCTCGATAAAGGCCTGAATCGATTGATTTCTGGTGACGCTGAGTCGCCTGAATATACCCAGCCTACTGAACATCCCTCCATATTATTTGCGAGAAATAAAACGAAAATAGTCACAGGGTCCCCTCGATTAGCTGAAGTCAAACTTACAAGAAAATCCGTCTCTGTTGAACCGAGAAAGGACAACATAAGCATTGACATTGAGGTGCATGTTGCTGAAAGTGCGGTTCATGACCTTGCTAATCTTTCTCGCAAATACGATTTCAAGAAAAAATCAGTCTCCATTGTTTCAAGTTCAAAACATTTCATTCCTTCAAAACCCAGCCTCAAAAAATCCAAAAAACATACCTTCTTTGATGATATTGATCGAATTCACAACTTTGTCCACTATTTTTCCCACAACAACTTTGACATACAATTCCCAGCACTTGAGCGCCGTCGCAAAACTGCTTACTTTGATTATTTCTCTCAGACAGACACCACAAAAGCCACTCTCAAAAGGTTTGTGGCAATCCTGCGTGAAAGAGTCAGGGCACGAAAAGAATTAGAAAAAGACAGAGATTTAAACAGCCCAGAAAGATCTTCTGTCCTTTCTCGCTTCACTAAACTCAGTAGTCCTACAAGATCTCGCTTCTTTCCAGGCAAAACTTTACTTGGAGAGTCTCCGCAACCAAGCAAAAATGATATTGAAGAAAGTAGAAATGACGTGGATAATAGTAGATCCTTTGAAAATACTACCTAGACCCCTTTTTATTCACTGGGCAGATTTTTATTAAAATGAAATAGACACTGACATTGTATTCATATCCCCAGAAAAAATGTATAATCTCTTAACCAAGTGTAAATCAACTTTTATGATGTTGTAGTCCATATTACTGTATTAAAATATTCACTTATTTATGCAGTGTATCCAATAATATCCCTCTCCATCTTTCACTTTCACTCAAAATAAATTTTATAAATTCTCATCTTCATTTTTTTCATCATTCATTTCGAGTTTCTTTTTTTCATGTAATTGCTTCATCTCCATATTTTTTTGATGTTTGGCAATTCTTTCCTTTGTTTTCTTGTGCCTTTTTGATTTTAAATGAACATCCCACTCACTTTGTCCATTTATGGTCACTTGGCAAACGTCGCATGTAAATCTTTTCCAATTCTTATATTTATTTAGCAACTGCTCTTGGTCCAAATCTTCATCCTCTTCGGGGGTCAACTGTCCCTTAAAAAATTGCTTTGCCAATTCAACACCTTTTTCAGTCACCTCAGTCTGGAACTGTGGTGCTGCAGTAAATTCGAGCAAAAACACTCGATTTTTCAAAAGAGGTTGGCTGGCTAGTCTATTTTTGATCCATGTCACCTGTCTTTTTGCATATGCTTCGGTTGCACCAACCAATTTGTTTATACACTCTTCTATTACTCCTTTCAAAGTTGGATCTAAACTTTCGATGCTCTGGTAATCTTCTAAAATCTCTTCAATATTCTCTTTATTTCCCTTTTCTTTGAGTGTTTTATAGAATTCATAAAACTCTTTGTAACCAATTGATTGCAGAATACCTTTTTGGAAATCAAATGGTCCAAATCTCTCCAAATAACTATAAATTCGAATGATTTCTTTCAGACCGTTCATGTCAACCATCTCAACAATCCTTTTTCGAATCCTTTCAATCAAAGAACTCTTCTCTTTATCTTTGACCCAGAATAGTATGACATTCTCATATCGAAGCTTTCTTTGACTGTCCACTTTCATTATCTTTTTACTTGGAATAATATTTTCTTCCACATAGACCTTGATATAATTTTCAACTCTTTTTGTATCATTTGGATGCACCTTTTCTGCAAGCAAAGGATCGATCTTGGACAATAATTCGTGCTTCTCCGTTGGGGTCAACTCCTTATAATTTTTCGGAACGTCTAAAGCCTCTTCGTCTTGGAATTCTCCTGCTGATTTGTTACTTTCAATGCCCTTTGTTGCAATTTCATGCATATTGTTTATTTCCATTTCATCTATGTTCAAATTGTCAGCTGAGAGGTCGTAATCTGTATACAATAGACTCTCGATGTAATAATTTGTTCCTCCGACGACAAGTGGAATTTTGTTTTCCTTATGCAAATCTTCTATTGTCTTTGATGCCAAGTTAAAATAATCTCTTCTCTGAAACTCCATATTTTCCAATGGAAGGATATCAAGTAAATGATGTGGAACAAGTTGTCTTTCTTCTGGTGTAGCCTTAGCTGTCATGATATCTGCGCCCTTATATAGTTGTAAAGCATCAGCATTGACGATTTCAATATTTTGAAAATTCTTGGCTAATTCTAAAGAGAGTTTGGTCTTGCCAGAAGCAGTACTTCCAATCACAAATATCACAGGTTTTTTTATAATATTGATATTCGATTCCATTTTTCAATGATGCTGATGATCTTGAGATTGAAATTATAAATTCTGATGAAAATTTCTTCATTCAAAACTTTATTCCAAATACCAGAAAAAAAATTCTGTTGAATAATCAACTTTTTTACCTTCATTTGAGTGTTTGAGCGTTCTGTTCTCAAAGATTACTTAAGCTGTCTTCAAACACCTTAATAAAGCCAAATTTCAATTCAAAGTCTTTGCATACCTGAAGAAAATCCAGAAAAATGAGTTAGCCCGGAGTCAAAGAGCAAATTCCAAAAAAGAAAAATATTGCTTTGTTATCAGTTTGATTTACAGCTCATCGGAATTCGTTTTTTTTCAAAAGATTCAGGTCTAAAAAATTTCGAAATTGTCTGAAAGAATAAAAGTAAAAAAGAATTTTGAGATTCCCACTTCTTGGTTCTAGAAAATTTTATGAAAATCATCTAAAAATTTTTAGAAGGAATCCCGAGTTTCCTCTCAAAAAGTAAACATGAGATTTCTCACCTTCTTTTCAAAGAGCGAAAAACACTGCGGAGCGATTTTCTAAGGTTTTTTTGACAAAGTTAGGTTTTTCGAAAACACCTCATATTATAAAAAGAACCTCATTCAAGGTTTTTCGAGTTTTATATTGTAATCAGAAGGAAGAGCTTATACCTTTATTATTTTCTTCAAAGTTGGGAAAACCAAATGTCTCAGAAGTTTCTTCTAGTCAAATATCCATTCTTCTTTAAACTTAAGAAAAAAGGAAAGAGAAAGAAAGACAATAATTTAAAAAAAAGAAATTTCTTTCTATTTATCAAACTTCTTTTCAGTTTGAGGATTTTGTTGTTATTGAGTGAATCAAACAGAAAGGTTTCAAACTTTGGTGAAATGATAAAAGTTTCGATCAAAATTTGATTTTTAAGGGTGAAAGATTTCTCATCCCGATGTTCAGAAAAATTGAGACAAAAATTTTTCAAAAAAGTGAAATTTTTTTCCTATCTACCAAGATCAAAAAAAACCCACCCCGCGCTCAGGGTGTTGATAATTAAATAAGAAATATAGTTGAAAGGAGCAAACACACAAAAGGACAAAAAAAAATGAAAGAAGAACACCAAACAGTTCAAGATTCATAAAATATTACTTCTCCCCACAAGGGAAAAAATTTAAAATCGAAATCTTTATAATTTATTGAACTCCTTATGGATTGCAAGAGTCTGAGGACTCAAATAATGATTATGATAAAAAATAGATCACAAAAAGGCTTTAAAATCTATTTTGAGGCATTTTGAGAAAATCCAAAATTTTTTTTCACTTTTTCGTTTTGGAAATTTTATAAATTTATAGATTTTTTGTAAAAATCTTTTCTCAAGTCAAATGAAAAAAAATGATCACTCTCGTTTCCGAAATGCTGCAGGAAAAAAAAAATTGGGGTTTGAAGTGAAATCAAATCAAACTCTTTGCTTTTCATTGCGATTCGGAAAATATCTAGGACACCAAGCTACATTGGAGAATCCAGAAGATTTTTTTGCAAATATTTTAGGGAAAAGTTCTTTGAGAAAAATTTTTCCCAGAGCTGAGATTTTCCTTTATCTTCTTCATCGTGCTCTATTATCTGTCTTATTTCAAATTTCTGATTTTTTTTTAAAGCCGGTGAGGAACTTGGGCTTGAAAAAAAGGAGAATTCTTTCAAAATTAAAAAAAAAAACTGAAAATATCATTTTTCCTTCAAGAGATGTGATTCCTTTTTTCAAGTTATTTTTGATAGAAAACATTTTAGCTTGAAATTGTATTTTGACTTGTTGAAATAATAAAATAAAATAAAATGAATAGATAGATAGACTCATCTTAATATGAACGCACAAGTCTCTATTAGCGACCTAGAGTAGATATCTCGACTTTCAAGGCATTTCTGACTTTTTCGAGAATTTGCTCTTCCTATGACACTTTTTAGAAAATTATTTTCTCCAACTATTTTTACTTGTATTTCCATACTTTCACGAATATTTTGAATTTCTTGGTTCATTGAACGAACAGTGTTCCCAACTTGGTCTAACACCATTGAAATCGCAGAATCTAAAAATTCTTCATCAAAACTCTCAAAAATAATTACTTTGATTCATATTTCCTATTTCAGGGGATTCATTTGGCTTGACGAATTTACGGTTTGCAGCACTTGCAGCTAAGGCAATAAAGTTTTGAGCAATTGGTTTGGCAGCTGCTTCTCGTTTTCTGTAATCAATATCTCTCGATTTATTCAAATCTTGGCGCATCAATGAATCCTGATTTTTAATTCTGGAATGCTCATCTTTGTCAAAAGATATTTGTGTATGACTTCCAGCATTTGTTGTGTGATGTTGACTCAAAATACCACCTGCTCCTTTTGTTAACCCTCCTGTTTCTCCAGCTTTAAATTTCTTCGGATCAGCATATCCATCCACTATGAAAGAGAAATGAGCTGAGAGAAGAAAAATCCTAATAATACAGAGATCATTTGGCATATTTGCTGCTAACACAAACACCTTATCACGATGTGTCAATTTTGTCTATTCATTAATGTTAGAAAAAAATTATTATAAATATTACTGTTGGAGGTGGATTCGTGTAAACATAAGGATATTTGTTATCAGTTGAATTTGGTAATCTAATAAGGAATTTCGATTGTTGAACACAAAAAATCAGAGGATACCGATAAAGACCAAGAGGAATTAATTCTCTTTCAGCTGCCAAGTAATTAAACAATTCTCCAAATGTTTTATTCTAGCAAAAATACATCAAAATTTTTTTCACTCATTTCGAAATACCAGATAATCTTCGGGTATAGGGATTTGCCACAAGTTACTTTGTTTGAGATCAGCAAGGTCACAGATATTTCTAATCATAGTACTTGATTGTTTTCCTCCTGTGACCAATTGCTGAACAATTGTTACAATATGAGGATTATAGTATGCCTATGTTGTCGGAAGGTTAATAAAACAGTCACTTCAAATCACCAACCTGGCTTGTTAGAGTATCAATGATTGATGAAATATAAACTTCGCCAGCTGCAAAAAGAGGAGTCAATTCATGTCTAAATTCAACTCCTGGAGATTCTTCTCTTTTTGCATCCTTTGGTAACAAAAACTCAATATTTGAGCTATAAACTATGTTGAAAAAATTAAATCACTCAATCACCCCATTCATTTTACCTAGATCAGTCATGATTTGAACATTTTTATTGCATTTCTTGATAGCTTTGTAGATGAAAATTGATTCAGCGTCCAACATTTCATCGTTTACATTACCGTCCTTCATATTGGAACTGTCTTGACCCAAAATAACAGCCTTGTCTGCAAAATTGATATTTGCTCTTCGAAGATCCTCTTGTAAGAGCGGAGACCCCTTGATGTAAATGAGCTTTGGGAACCGACTCAGGTAATCCCACATTTCATTTGCAGGAGGCTCAGGAGATAATATTACGACATATTGCAACTCCTTCAAGTACTTGGCTCTCAATGGTAGCAAGAAATAATAGATTGAAGGATGGATTCCGCAAACCACAATATGATTCACAATGTTTGTGTTGTCTTCAATTGATATCATGGTCACTTGCATGAGGTTCATTGCCTCAGGGAGCAGGTTATAATCGCTTTCCAACAACTCTTCATCTTCTTGACTATATGCGCTCTGGTCAGTTGTTTTGGCATCATCATCTGTGCTATAGGAATAGTCTAGCATTCTATCAGACTTGATCTCTGCCTTTTTAATTCGAGAGTTTTTCTGCTGGTGATATGATTGAACTTCCTCTGACAACATCTCATAAGTAGCGACTTGATCAGCCACTTTCTTATCTTCACAAATCATGTAGACATGGACAACAATATCTTCTTGATTTGGAATAAAATAACTGCCGGGATTTAATCTGATGATAGTATGACCTCCAATTTCTAGTTCAAGGCCAAACAATATACCTTGAAATTTATTATAAATTATTGCAGCAACCTCAGCAAATTTTTTGTCTTTTATCAACTATGTGAAATGAAGTTATGAAAAAAACCAACCCTACCTTTGGAGAAATATCTGTACGATAAATTTCATGGCCCATTCCTGTCGTATATTCTTTGAGCCAGTCTTTATCTTCATCTTGGTCAACATCTCCGACCGAAGCTGTCAAATTAGACAACATGCTGATAATTCCAGGGCTTAAACAAGACTTTGCAAGAAGGTTCATTTTTATCTCTTCAATCACAATCAGTTGGTCATTTGACTTCATGTTCAATGAAGAGTAGAAGTGAGTTTTGCTATCTGGCTTGATCAACTGCATAATCAAACGAATATTTGCTCCTCCAGTGTAGTGATGAACATGCTTTTTGATAGCCAAACCAATCAGAATATTTTTGTGGTCAGCAGAATAGGAGTCGGCTATGTATTTATTTGTTAGTAAAACGCAAGCCCTTGCTTTAGTCGCAGCAGCTCTTCTTAGATCTTTATCAATCATCGGGTTTCCTTGAAGATAAGTGAGATGCAGCTCATACTGAGGTTGATGCATAAAGTTTATCATTTCGACTGAAGGATTGTTTTGCTGCAGAATAATTGCATTCTTGTCCTGACTTCCATGGTCAGGATGGAACAATTCGACGCAAAAATTCTTGAGAGCAGAAACGCCAACATACCCTGAAATCAAAATGTGAGGCATTTCAGCGTTGGGTTTGTAAATAGCTCTTGCGTAAAATGATTGCATTCCCATCAGCCTAATCAGCTCATTTGTCTGCTTTGGAATAATAACCAAGGCAAAAAGAATAAACAGCATCACACAAAGCTGCCCAAGCCCTGAAACAGGCGTTACATCTCCATACCCCACAGTAGATAGAGTCACAACCACAAAGTAAACTTGCTCATGCAAGCTTGTGGTAGTATACTTGAGACTTGGATTTCTCACTCTATAGGGATTCTCAACCGCTTCGAGAATGCCAGCAGTGAAAAAAATCAAAGTCAAAATTGTCATCATAATCTTGAATATCTGCTGGCTCACTTCGGTCTCACCGAATTTATTGAATCTAAATACAAAGCTAACCACCCTCAGCAAACGGAATATTCTTGTTATTCTGATGTATACAGTGGTCGAAAGAGTGTCTGAGCCAAAGAGGAAAATTGGCGTTATTGTTACAAATTCACAAATAGAATCTGAGGTTAGGACCGCTGAAAGTCTATGCTGAGCTGCTCCAATTCTTATTGTTGTGAGATTTATTCAATGAAAATTATACTTTAACAGATATTCAATCAGATAGTACACCAATATTCCAATATCCAGCTTCTCGTACCATTCTAGTTGGTCTGGGGCTGTTACATTCGGATTGCTAAATTTTACTAAATTATCTTTTCAATAAAGGTCGCAAGTACCTCAGGTCTGCTCTCATGTAAGTGTTAACCACATAAACTATGCAAGAAAACACGCTCAAAAATGTGCTGCAATAGTCAATCAGTCGACCATAATAGCTGTTTAAAAGCTTTTCAAGGCTTTGTCTTACAGAGGCCTTCACTTCACCATCATCACCTAATCATTTTCAATTTCAAAAGAAAGCGGCAGTTGAATTATGTACCATCAGATCTTGGGCCCTAAAAAGTTTTTAAAAGAAAAGTCTTTGACAATTACCCTGAACTCAGAAGGAAACACTTGATTTTTTGACATGTAATTTTTGAAAAAGCCAATTGATTTTATTAATAGCTTTAGCTCGATATATTTAATATTTTAAAAAGTCGTTCAGTTACTAAATCTACTATCTCTCTGTCTTATTTTTATTTTCTCTCTGGAAAACTTTTGAACCTTGATATCCCTTTTCTGATAAATAAATTTTGCAAAGATTTCTCTGAATTTCTAAAATTTACAAAAAGAGAAAAATATTTTTCAGACTCGGATCAAACACTTTTTTAACAAAAATCGACTAAAAAATCCAGACTAAAAAATCTTTGAAGTAAGAAAATACAACCCTTCCAAAGATTTGGCGCAGAGCCTAAAGAAATCTCATTTCTACATTTAAAAGTATTCAAGATTGAAGATGATTTTTATTTTGCTTTTCGCCTTTCTCGCCTTAAGCACTTTTTTGGCAGGCATGAAATCTAGAAAGGTATTTTGTTGATAAATGGAGTGAATATTGCTGATATGATATTCTTCACTTTTGGTGATAAATTATTTTTCCCCCAAAAAAAATATTATTTTCTCACATGTGAAGAAATAGATTTATTCTTTCAGTGTTATGAAAATACAATAGATATTTGTACGAGGAAAACATCAATATTTTCGTCAAACAATAAAACCTTGGTATTTATTTCTGATTTTCGAAATTAATCCCAACGTTCGCGGATGTCTGGCTGAATAATCAAACCCTAGTTCTTATCATTCCATTAAACTGTTCACAATGTGAAAAGGGATTTTCTTTAAATCTAAAAAGCGAGAGAAATAAGAATACAGCCTTCATAATCAACAAAACTTACCTTTAAAAAAGAATTCAATAAATTGTGGAATAAATTCTTATTTGCCAGCAATAACCATAGTTTTGATCTTTTTCTGCCAAAAGTTTTTAAAAAGCGTTTTACATTTTCTCGCGCTCATTATTTATAAAATTATAATACACTTATAAAAACCGCCGGATTTAGTTTTTTATTTTCGAGATTTTTATCCCGTTTTTTTATACCTTGAAAGCAAGAGTTCAAAAATTGCGAAAATGAAGTAAAGCAGATTTTTTTTCTGACAAACTGAGGGAACCAAGTATCTTTACAAACATAACTTTTCCCCCTCTCCTGTCTTTTATGACTTTTCCCGAGATCAATTTTTTGGAGAAATTTTGTTTCATCCACTCATTTATTCATTCTTCTTTTTGAATGCTTTTGGCAATTGTTGGATCTTTGTCTTTCTTGGGAGAAAAAAAATCACTCCATCTTTCTGACTCGAGCTTTCCCTTTTTTATGTCTATTTCAGGCACGAAATCTCAATGACTCTTTTCATCTTCACTATCTTAAAAAGCGGTTGATTCTCAATAATTCGTTTTGAGAACAACTCTAAAGAAGCGGCCAGATAAACCATATTCTTATTTTAAAGAAACTAAAATAAGGAGGGAATTAATAAATTATACAAAGCAAGTCATCACTAAAAGTAAATTTTCTTCTAGAAAAAAGGTCATTGCTCAAAAGCACTTTGAAACCTCCAGAAGATATCAAATTAGAATTTTATCAAGAAAAATTGGGAAATTATTCGATTTTCGATTTCCTGCTTCCATCTGAAAGTTAAAACTATAATTTTATTGTCATTTAGATTTTCGAATTCTCGATGGAAAAAAATCTTGACCTATCAACGAAGCTTTCAAATCCTCATACCTTATTTCTTCAAATAATGAAAGCCAATCCCACCTCAGAGAGGGGCAAAACAACAGTTTTTTCCCATCTCATCCCATCTTCTCGATCTTCAAAATAAGCGCAGAAAATAAAGTGCTGTTGAAAAGAGGGGGCTAAAAATAAATTATTCCCACCAGTTTAGTTTAACAGTTAGCCTCTAATTAAATACTTGAGTAATTCTCTTTATAAAATAAAAAAACATCTGAAAACAAAACAATGAGCTCTCTTCCCACTGAAAACGAAAACAACAAGAATCATGCCTCTCAATATGGGCTGATTCGAGAAATTGATTACTCAGTTGAGATGATCAAGCTTAAACTCTGCGAAAGACTTGATGAGCTGAAAGAAATTTTTGTTAACAAAGCTGCTGCTGCCAAATCATCCCAGCCCAAGACGAAAAAGAGCGAATCTCCTTTTGTCAAGGGTGCCCTTTTCTCGTTCTATGAAGCTGTTTCCAAAGAGTTAGATAGCTTAAGCCCTGAGATCCTCAATAAGCAAAGACCTTTCTCTCCTTTTTTGGCAAATGTCTTGGAAGTCAAAGCAAACATTGGCTTCAACTACGGAGCCAACTCTTATAGTCAGAAACACAATATGATCATTACTTGTCCATCTAATAGCACTGTCCACTTCTATGATGCAACCACCCTCTTGCCCTTAAAACAAAGAAACAGAGTCCAACTCAAGAGTTCAGTTGTTCAAATGTCCTTCTGCCCTGAAACTGACACTTATCTCATGGGATGTGCATATGGAGATATTTACTCTTACGATGCCTCCAGTAACAATATCAAGAGAGTGCTCAAGCATGGTGAAAGCTTTGTTCTCGCAATCTCATTTATTAATTCAACTCACTATGCTTTCTCATCTTGTAAATCTGGACAACTCTTTATTGGCAACTTAGAAACTGAAGGTGCTGTTCCCCTTTCCTTTGGCTCCAAAGACAGCGATTCGTGGTACCTCCACCATCTTAACCAGAGAAATCTCTTGTTCTCTGGTCTTGCCAACGGTTCTGTGATTCTGTACCACACAAGCAAACTTCCTAAGCTCCCAGTTCTTGCTTCAATCCAAGCTCACAAAATTGGAAAGTATGTCACAACTATCCAAAATGTTATGATTAATAAAAAAGAATTCATCATCACTGGAGGAAATGATCACACTATCAAAATCTGGCATCTGATTAAAGGAAAAATGAGACTCCTCAAGGTCCTTCAAATCGAAGAAGATATCTCTTGCATGGTTTACTTGGAAGATTACAAAATGATTGCAACAACTCACCACAGAGAATACATTAAATTCTTCAGTCTCCCATCTGGAAAGTTACAATCCACTCTGAAATTAGATATGAGTAAATCCAGAAATGTTTTCTTAATGAAGGATAAAAATACTATTGGAGTTGCTGATTTAGCAAAGAATATTATTAAAATGGTCCAATTGCATCTCCCAGAAGATAATGCTCTCTTAAGAGAGTTGTAAATTCAATAGCATTACATGTACATTATAGTGAAAGCTATTCAATAAACTATCTCCTTTTAAATACTATATATTAAATATATCTATTAAAAACCTTGTTGTGTAGTGTATTTATCCATTAAATAACATTCATAATATTTCTATATTGTTTTTTCCTTCTTACTTTACTCTATCAGAAAATTCTCCAAAAAAAAATTTTCTCTCATCAACCTGTCTCACTCTCTCTTTCGGAAATAAATCTTTCTGTTTTTTTTTTCCCCTTGATTCGAATTTTGCTGAAAAAAATTTCTTTTCAAGATTTTGATCAAAGAGGAGGAGATAAACAATTTCTTTGCCTGAGAATTTCAAAATTCCGACCCTGTCGTCTGGGTTTTCTTGAAAAGTCGACAGACCAACTTGAAAAATTGACATTCCCTATGAAAGCACCCGACAATAGAAAAATTTAGAGGACATTTTCAATATGGTTCAGATATTATGAATACTATGATCTAATTTAAACATAAGTTTTTCTAGTCTATAAAAATGATCATCATAATCTTACTAAAGGTTCAACAATAGGCAAATATAAACATCCTTGCTGGAACGACGTGATCGAGTTCCTTTTCAATGAGTGAGACTTGCAAGAGAAGAGAAGTATTTTTTTTGGACATCCAGCTAAAGTTATCCACATCGATTTTTCTAAATTTTCTTCATCTAAATGACTTCAGGAAAGAGAGAAGAAAGATTTCTGAAATCATTTTTAATAATTTTTTATGGAATTAAGAGCAGAAAAAGTTTTTTTCTGTCTCTCCTCATGAAATTGGAAAGGAATGCCCAGTTATCGCTGATTTGAGAACATTTAGAGACATTTCTTGTTGATTGTGAACTGATATGAAAGTCTTCGCTAAGAGAAATTTCAGGGATCGGGATTGGGGCCGACCAAAAATCCTGACATGATTCAGGATAAATCCGAAAATTTTTCGCCAAAAAATCCAGACAAATCTGGAACCCAATTTTCCTCGAATATTTGAAGCATAAAGGAATATGCAAACAAATGTGTAATTCATCTATCTTAATGGATTATCGTCTAACTTTCATATTGAATATCCAGTATATGATATATTTAGGTAAGGCATCGCCTTACAAAGAAAAAAGAGAAAGAAATACGTTCAGCCGTTTGATAGAATTAGAACGGAGTTTAGAAATACTTTTTGGCTCAATTTTATGACATGAAATTGTGAAGAATAATTTTCTAGACATTTCTTCAAATCCTATATATTATTTCATTTTTTTTAATTTTAGTAATTTTTTGTTGGTAGTTCGCCTCTTTTCTATTCTGTCCATCTCTAATTAACGTTTTTTAATTTTTTGAGGTCTTGCCTGTCGATTCGATCAATAAGTGATAAACTGGGATAGTGATGACGGTTTCATGTTTTGATTTTTGATTTTGAAATCAAAAATTTAAGTCTCATAATGAAATTAAATTCAAGACTCATGGAAAAAAAGGAAAATAGTGTTATTTTTGAGTCTGAAGAAAGGGTTCAACAATACTATGATGAATTAAATTTTTTTTCAACTTTCTTTTTCTTTTTCTTCAGAAAATATGGTAAATTTTTTGGCTGAAAAAATTATCTCTCTGAAAATTTGAGAAAATCCGGACAATTCTAAACCCTGAGAAATTTCTTGTTATAGAATTTATTTTTACTTTGTTTTTTCTTCAGATAAGTTTTCGAAAGAAAAAAAAATGGAGAAAAGGGGTTTTTTTCACATTGTCGGGAAGTTTTTGGAGAAAAATCGATATGTCAAGTTGAAAAACCGACGAAGTCGGAAACTGTCATTCCTTAGGAAAAGTAGTGGAGATGAATTATTTGTGTTGTAACTCTAGAGAGAAATGTTTCTAGAAAGACATCTCACGACAAAAATTTTTATTACGAAAGGAAAGCTTTTACCTTCCAGCTGGACAGAAAAGGACCTTTTCAATGGCATTCATAAACAACTCTGTCCTTGGAAAAATTTTCTCAAGTCTCAGATTTGGCTTTCAGAAAGTTTTATTCAAGAAACAAATTTTCATCGTCATTATCATCATTGTGATTTTCATATTTTTTCTGACTGAGATATAGTGGAATTAAATCCTCAGCAAAAAATTCTTTAGCGGCAAACTAGAAAAAAATTCAAGACGTGTTGTGTTTAATAAAAATCAGAATTAACTCTCATTATGTTGGCAACTCAATTTCAGGATTTTTATAACGAAATTTGTTCTGAAGGTCAAGTTCCTGAAGATGTCAGAGAAAAAATAATCACCTATTTCTTAAGAATTGCTCATTTATTCAAAAATGCAGAAGAAATTAATGACAAGAAGGGGAATGTGGATAAAAGATACCTAAAAAGAATTGATCTCATGATTTCAGTACTTAAATCACCCATCTTCAATCTCTTTGATCGTTCTTTAGACTTTGCCAAAGGAAAAAGAATCTTTACTCAAACTGTTCGAATCAAGGAATAAAGAAGAAATTGACTCCGCCATCGAAGAAAAAATTCGCATGATAACCAGAGTTTACACAGAAGCGCTCAAGAAAAAGGAAGAAGAAGATGCGAAAGAGAAGCAAAGACTTTTGCAACTTGAAAAAGAAAAAGAGACAGCTTTATTAATTGCAGAAGCAACAAAATTTGCTGCGGCTCCTACAGTAAATTTTTTATAATCACTTGTATCAACTCAGAAATTTAGGATTTGAGTGTCCAACAAAACACATCCGCTAGAAGATCACTCAGCTCTAGTGCAGACCCAAAGGATGCACAAAGATATGAAATGTCACAAAAACAAGATTACGAACAGCAAATGCTCAACGTCGCTCAACAAATGAAAGACATTGCGAGATCTTATACTACTCAAATCAGCGCTGATGATAAAGTAATAATGAGATTTCCTCTTTCTTAGATTATAGATCCTCGATCAAATCAACGAAAAAACTGAAAAAAATATAAATACTTTGCAGAAGAAACACAAAAAACTCGATGTTATCGTCCAAAAAGAAAAAAAGATTGGCTTCTTTAGATTAATTTTTATGGCAATCGTTGCTTTATTACTGTTCCTAGCAACTGGTGCACTCATATTCTTTGATCGTTTTCTTTTCGGTAGATCATAATTTTTCTGTATTATATCAATTTATCGTGTAATTTCATAAATATAATGATATTCAATAATTTAGAGAAAATACTCAATAAAAAAAGCTCTACTCAGTGAGAATTAAAAATATTTGAGTTTTGGCACAAGAGTATCATATAACTATGGGATCATTACTCAAGTGTCGAAAAAAAAAACTTACGTATTCAGCACTTTGTTCTTGCATTTCACCATATGCTTGGAATCTAAACATTCTCTGATAATACTTTCTCATTCCAGGTGCAGCTAAAAATTCTCCATCTTCACCTTCTTCGCCGTCTTCATGTTCTTCTTCATATTCTTCCTCTTCATCCTCCTCCTCTTCGTGGTCCTCGTCCTCTTCCTCTTCCTCTTCTTGTTCTCCTTCCTCTTCCTCTTCTTCTGCCTTTGCTTCCTCACCTTCTTCTTCTTCTTCTTCTTCCCCTTCTTCCTTTTCTTTCTCGTCAGGTTTAGCCTCAATCTAAACTTTTTTAGAATATGGAGATTCGAAAATCCATACAACTTCTTTCTTCTCTTGTGCTTGGGTTTTTCCATTTCCATTTTCATTTTCATCTTCTGCAACCTCTTCCTCTTCTTCCTCTTCTTCATCTGCAGGTATCATGTATTTTTGAACTAAACAAAAAGGATCAACATTTTCACTCGATAAATTTGATTACTAATATCTGATTCGTTTTTTTCACAAAACAGACACTCAGAACTTTTCATGCAGGAAGGTCGATGGAAGACATGTCCACATGCAAAAAAGGCAAAGTCTTCTTCAATGCTTAAGCCTCGCTTGCATAAAGAGCAGCGTTTTTGTAAAGTCCAGCCTCTTATTCCTTCGAATTTCAATCGATTTGTGTTCATGCAAATTTCTTCTCCCATTATTTTTTCAATTGCATCCTTTACATGGCCTTCATGTTGATTGTTTGAAATCAGCCCATCATAAAAACTCTTCAAGAAATGAACATGGGGAATATCTTTTATTATTTGCTATTGAGGAATTGTTTCATAAATTTCTAAATTAGTTGGTTTTACTTCGAGAATTTTAGTTGTCGAGAATGTCATGACACTTTCATATAAAACTGTTTCCATTGCTCTTTCAACATGTTGACTCAGCAAGACAATCTCAACTGGGATATTATCATAACTTGTTAATTCTTCATTTAATTTCAATAGCTTATTCAATGTCCACAATGAAAGTTTCTATTTTTTTAAACATATTTCCAATAAAGTTAAACTGACTCGAGATTCTTCTTCAGAAGTTTCTTTAAGGATGTTAAGCATTGTTTCAAGTTCTTCCAAGACTTTATCTTTCAAATCTGTCTGACTATAGTTGATAAACTCTTGAAGCTTTTCATAAAAGATCTTTAACAAAGGATTAACGAAATTAACCAAAAGACTTCCATTACATCATAGCGGAGTTGAAGAGCTTTATAGTAATTTTCAGTTTGCTCTTCAATGTAGGCCCAAGCTTCTTTCAGATTTGATTCTTGGCAGAGTTCAAGGCAGTCTTCGAGAGGATAATCGTAATTATTGATACAATAAGCCAGTTTTTCATGGTCTTCTCTGTCTGTTGATTCACACAGAAGGTTAATATAAGCCAGCAAAGCATCTTCAGAAATAGCCTTGACAGGAATCACTTTTCCACTTCTCATAGCACTGTCAAAAATGTTATCCATAAAACCTTTAAATTCAGTTGGATGCTCCAGCAACATTTTAATGATCGTCCTGGTCGAATCTCTAAAATATCGACTTATCAACTTTCTAGTCTTTTGAATATTCGCTCCAAACTAGCTGAATTAACGTTAAACAACCTTTCCCCCATTACCAGGATATGGATTTTTCTCAAGATGTAAGCTTTGATTTCTTTTAATAAAGAATCATTATTCTCATTATTTCTCAACTTCTCCAATAAAAAGTCGATCCATTCAAATACGCGATCCTGTGAGAAATTAATCATCTTCAAAAATTCCGCTCACTTACATCAAACATATTGATATACTTTGGATTCTCAAGGTAAGCTGTTAAACTCGACTTGCTGTTATTCAACAAGAAATGCAAATAACTGGTAACTTCCAACCTAATGAATGAATCACCTTAGTTGACAACTTCCTAATATTCCTTACATTGGTGAATCTTTAGACTCGTTGATGATTTCTTGGATTTTTATTTCATCCAAGTCTTTTTCAATAAACTTGATCAATCTGAGACAGATGTTTGCTTTTTGTTTGAAGATGAAACTGTTATCCAGAGCTTCGACTTGATCCAATAAATCTACTCCTTGTCTTGTATTGTCAAATTTATAACTGCTGACAATCACATTGTCATGAATGGCATCAGGATGGCTGACTAAAAAGCGAGTGATGCGAGTACAGAGTTCTTTGTCCAGGAAAAAGTTGTCATAGTTCTTGAGTTCAATGATGCTGCTATAAAAGAACCCAAGCAAACCTAAATATTTGGCTTCATTTTCAACAGTTCTTTGAAGCATCAGCTGCGTAATCATCCAAAATATTTGGAAATGAGGATTTCCTTTTAAAGATGAGTACAACTCATCAGGACATTCAAACATCTCGAAAAGTTGCAAAGTAAATGTTCCGTAACGATTCTGTATCAGCTTAGCAGTATCTTCTTTATAAAGAAGAAGTAATAAATTCATCACCAACTGAGTATCAATTTCCATTAAATTGATTGCAAAGGTCTCTGCAAACAAAAACTTAAGCACCTCGACTAAAATAAGCTCCCATTTATAAGGAATTATTGTCTTGTTGTTGAAGCTTGGAGAGCACTGGAAACATTGTCTCAAAAACCAAAATGTTTTATATGCAGTTTTTTCAACCTGTGCTGCTCCTTTTCTTTGCTCACTTTTGTATAACTCCATCAAAAATGCTAGAGGTGTTGAAAAGTACTCCATCTTGTCATTGTTATACAGACAAACCTCAATTAGCGAAAGCAAAAATCTCTCTTTCTTGATAAAATCAACCACTTCTTGGATATCATCATATCTGTTCAAAGAGAGGCTCATCAAAAGCAGCTCAATAATTCTTTTCTTTTGAGCAAACGCCTTTTCTCTCTTGCTATACTTCTCTTTGTACTTTTCTACAAGTTTTCCCAGAGTTCCTAAAGGCATAAAGTCAATCTTTCCCATCTCGATGAAATTCTCCAAGTTTCTCAAAAACTCCTCTTCCAGTCCTAAAGAATTGAATGTTTGCCACACTTTGTTGAACAAAAACTCATGAAGACTTAGCTTCAAACAGGCATCAATAACGCACGATATAACCTGGCTCACAAATCGTTTCTGTGCTTGCAAATCAATCTTTGAATTGATCTTTGTACTGATAAACTTCAATATCTTATTCCGGAAATAAAAGTGCATCTTCTCATTTTTTTCTTCCTTTTTCAAAGGCACATCTGAAACTTCCTTCAAGTCCTCATTATAGATGTCGACTGCCAGAGTCAAGAATAAAAGCCATTCATCCTGAACTACCAATTGATCCAAGTACTCCTCCCATCTCATTAAATGCACCTTCTTGATCGAGTTTCCCATCAATGTGATCGCACAGTGCTTTTTCCTATTAACGACAATTGTATTGTGTAGACCATGGAAGTTTCCAAGCTCCAGAATTGACTTTTGGTTCAAAATCTGGATCTTAAGTGATTCTCTATATTTAAACACTTTTGAAAACTGTTTTGCTTGAACGGGTCTCTCGTAATTAAAATTATCTTCAGTGCTAATTGAACTCCTTCTCGACGATGATGCTGAGGAGTTTATTAATGGTCTTATCTGATTCGATTGGTCTATGAATTTTCCCTGAATAAAGCTTTCCAAACTCACAATCATAAAAGTGTTAAGGTCATCCACGATAAACAACAAACTAGTGCTGATCCAACCAATGTAGATAATTATGCCATCGATATCAAGTGGCAAGTGTCCCACCATTTCAAAAGAAGCAGCTGCACCAATTGATGACAGCTCAATCAAATAGAGGAAATTTGACCAAGCTACAACCAGGTAATTATTCACCTTCTTTCTTTTTGAATTGAAAACTCCGTTAGCCCATGTTATGCAAGGATAGCACTCTTTTTTAATGTAGGCTGGCTTTTTCTCCTTGAAAAGAACTCTCACCACAGGCTCGACCACAATAATATAAACGCCATCCAACGAGGCTAAAGC